>Ga0153937_1000349_pt1 | contig 17036 bp, 12 predicted proteins | sample TSNY021MetaG_FD_104680 | JGI IMG/M metagenome (GOLD analysis project Ga0153937, IMG submission 104680) | Attine ant fungus gardens microbial communities from New York, USA - TSNY021 MetaG | ecosystem: Host-associated > Fungi > Mycelium > Unclassified | place: USA: New York, Robert Murphy County... | reverse complement strand
GACCCAAAGTACATCCGGCCCTTCCAGTACCAATGGGCCGGGCGCGGTCGGGCTGGGAGATTGATTATCGTTGCGATTTAAGAACGTCTATCATATCTGGCAGACGGTCATGTTTTGCCGTCAGGCGGTGTTCCGGAGCAGGCTAGGTTGGACAACAGAATAAAGGAAGATAAAGATCTCGAAGAGTTCAGTGATGAGTTGAAGGTAACTGTAAGTGTTTTTCCGGAAGATAGTTTAGTGTATGCCAAATAATTTTCAATTTGATGCATCAAAATTGTTTGATTTTACCAGAGCAAAATCCGTCTGGATTTTTGCTGGAGTTAAAAAGAGATTATAAGAATGTTGTTCTTTATGCAGAATGTTTATGGGGTCAGGCACCGAGATAATTCTCAAGAAGGATTTCTGGTATCTCGCCTTTTGTTAATGTAATTTTTTTATTGATGCGTTTGTCATACATTAATTTCCGGGCTTTTTGTCAAAAATTTATGATGGGAACTTAGCTGAGTGTCAATTTTTCTGGAAGTTGATATTTAACAGTAATGAGTGGAAGCACAGAGGATATACGTAAACAGACGTATATTCTCTTTTCCATATATTGGGCAGTATATGATCAATTACGATAGCAAATATGAGCAGTCAGTTCTTCATTTTTATGCGCGTGTTACGGAATTGGCGGGAAAGAAGCAGAAAACAATACTCGGAGCTTTTGGTCAGAACAAGTCGACGATTAAGAATGCAAAACAAATCTCAACATTGTTATTCTTGATTAAACTATAATAAACTTATGAGAACATGAAAAATAGGTATTATACTATAAAAAAACTAATTAATCAAAAAAATATTGCCATTGGGATAGCATTATGATAATATGAAAACCAGTGGTTTATTGGCATCAGACAGATTGTGTGTATCTGGGTACGCCAACCCCTTGATGTGATTTTAAAGAGAGGTCTTGAGAAAATGAAAGAGAATAAGTGGATTTCAATGAAAGAAGTATGTGAATACTTACATATCAGTAGAGACACGGTTAAAAACTGGATTAAAAAAGAAGGCATGCCAGCACATCAAAAGGGGCGTTTGTGGCGATTTGACATTAATGAGGTTGATGAATGGATGAAAAACAATGAATCAAAACAACACGATTAGGAGATGTATCCGCTATGTTTAAAGTCAAATGGGATTGCGATAATAACGGTGTCGTATTATCGGAATATATAGAAGAAATTGACACATTAAATGCACCGCGTCCGGTATATGTTGAGGAGCTTAAAATGCTTGAATTGAATCAAGTATTTGTACTTCCGGAAGACAATGTTCCGGTTTGCTGGGAAATGGATAGAAAGTATTATTATTGTGGCAAAGTAATAGCTGAAACAAGAAAAGGAAACATATATGAGGAGCCAACGGTTGTAGTTTGCAAAGAGTGCAGAGGAAGAGTACTTGAGCCGATTGATGTTCAGAAAATTGTTCAGATTAATGAAAAGTCCTTGTCTGTTGCAGAAAATGAGGCAATGGATTTTATTAAGCAAAAGTATGAAGAGTATCAGAAAACAAGTAAAATTGCGGGGTTTGTTGTAGCCTTTAGCGGTGGTAAAGATTCACAGGTTACACTGGATTTAGTTAGTCGAGTAATCCCGCATGAAAAGTTTACGCCGGTTTTTACAAATACAGGAATGGAGCTTCCCTGTACTTTGGAACTGATGCATACAACAGAAGAACATTATCGTAAGAAGTTTCCTGGATTTAAATTGGAGCAAGCGAAAAGTGATAAATCAGCACTAGATATGTGGAAGAGCTACGGACCTCCGAGTAGAATGAATAGATGGTGCTGCTCGGTTCTAAAAACAGCATTGTTCGGAAGAAAAATGAAAGAACTGCTTCAAATGAATGCGCAGCCAAAACTGGTTGTATTTGAAGGAGTCAGAAATGATGAAAGTTCTAAGCGAGCAGCTTATAATAGAGTTGGTGAAGGAGTAAAACACGTAAATCTTATAAATTGCAGACCTATTTTAAAATGGAATTCTACAGAGATATATTTGTACATGTACAAGAATGAAGTGAAAATAAATCCAGCATATACGTTGGGATTGACACGTGTTGGCTGTGGCGTATGTCCGTTTGCATCGGATTGGTCGGAATATGTGATAAGGAAAAGATACCCGCAGATTGCAGCAGATTACATCGGTGTAGTTGAAGAGATGGCTAAGAATCTTGGGATTACATCAAAAACCAAAATCGATGAATATATATCATCTGGTAACTGGAAGAAAAATGCTGGGGGAAAAGGTCTTGCACAGGATTCTTCAAGAATGGATATTATTTCAAAGGAACCGAATTTTGAATGCATTGTGCAGAATCCTAAGGTTAACTGGGAAACTTGGTTTTCTACAATAGGAGAATATTTTCTTGAGAAAATAGATCATGATTACTATAAGGGTGAACTCAAATTTGAAGGTGATGTAGTTAAATTTGATGTTAAGTATGGTGAAAATTCAATTCGTTTTAAAGCTATGGGCACAACAAATAGAATTATGCTCATCAGTTATTTGACGAAGACTTTTACCAAGACAGCTTACTGCGAATTGTGTGGAGTATGTGAGATTGAGTGTCCGACAGGTGCATTAACAGTCCGTGACTCGGTGAAGATTGATAGATCAAGATGTATACATTGTCATAGTTGCTTTGATATTAATACGAAAGGCTGTATAATTGCTACAAGAAGAATGGTTTATGAGGGAGGTAAAGCTGTGGGAGGAACAGCAACAAAAACATCAGGAATTGATAAGTACTCAACATTTGGAATGAGGGATGAATGGTTGGCCTCATTCTTTGATCAGATGGACGATTGGTTTGATGGATATGCGAATCTTGGACCTAGGCAGATACCAGCTATGCTAAACTGGTTACGAGAAGCAGAGCTAGTTGATGCTAAGGAGAAGAAGATTACTGAATTGACAAAGTTGCTTAAGCCTTTATACGATTCCCATCCGTTGATCGTATGGCAGATTATTTGGATTAACCTGTCATTTAATTCTGCAGTAGCAAACTGGTATGTGAATGCAGCTAAAAGCGAAGCTGAGTATTCAAAGCAAGAATTAGTGGAAATGCTTAAAGAAGAATATCCAACGCTTAAAGGCGCCACATTAAAGAACCCAATTGATGCGCTGGTAAATATGTTTTGTAATTCTCCTTTGGGATCCACTAATACATATGATGATAGCAGCCTTTGTGTTGGACTTATGGAGAAGAAGGGCGTTCAGGTTAGGAGTGTTAGAAAGTACGGAACATCAAAGATTTCTTCTGTTGCGGTTGCTTATATTCTCTATAAGAATGCTGAAGTAAATGATATGTATGAACTGACAGTGTCAGATATTTATAAAAAGGGTTATATGGGCGTGAGCAATGTCTTCAATATGGACTGTGAGAACTTTATGAATGCTTTAAGAGGACTTACAAATAATGAAATTCTTTCTGCAGATTTGTTAGGTGGCTTGGAGAATATTCACTTGGCCAGTGAATTTACATCGGTTGAAGTCTTGCGCAGAATGATTAAGAGGATATAATGATATGAAAACATGCGTTAATTGCAGTAAAGACTTAGTTAAAGATGAAATTGCGTTGTGTAAAAAAATGTTAGGAAAGAATACAAAACAGTTTCTTTGCCTTAACTGCTTAAGTGAGTACCTAAATACAGATCAGGGCATATTACTGGAAAAGATTGAGCAGTTCAAAGAAGACGGATGTACATTATTCTTGTAGGAGGCTATATGAAATACTCAGAGATTATTGGTGTAGAAAAGTACTTTAAATCAGCTTTTGATATCACATCGGAGAGCGGAGAGGCGTGGAAAACATTTATATCTAACGAGCGGTTTGAGAGCAATTTATCCCAGATAATAAATAGCTTTACATCTCCGGTTTTTAATAACCGTAAGTCTATTTGGATTCAGGGTACATATGGCACTGGTAAGAGCCATTCATTGGCTGTTATCAAGCATTTGCTTTGTGACAATTATTCAGAAATTGAGGATTATATTCCAAGGATTAATCGTAGCCAGTTGAGAAGCAGTATTTCAACCTTCAGAAAAGATAATAAGGTCTTTCCTATTGTGCTTAAGGGGGTATATACCATCACCGATGTTGCTGATCTTACATATACAATTCAGCAGCAGGTAGCGGTGGCTCTTGGAGATATCGAAATTTCTACTAAAACTGATTTTCAGTCTGTGTTGCAAATCTTAGAGAATGGATCTCTGGATTCCTTTTTCGATAATTTGATGAAAAATAATGTAGAGCTTCATAGTTATGCGGCCAATAAGCAACAACTGATAAAAGCACTGGAAAACAATCAGACAAAAGTAATTAGAATCATTGCAGATGAATTAAAGAATGCTGGACTTGGTGGCTTCAGGACACACAATATTATTGATTGGTTGACTGAAATCAAGAAAGAATTGCAGGATAGAGGTATTGCTGATTATCTACTTCTGATTTGGGATGAGTTTACCTCGTTACTGGATATCCCTGCAAGAAGAAGTATTTTGAATCTGATGCAGGATATTGCAGAGTTAAGCTATTCAGAGGTAAATAACACCACTAATACGATAGGTGTATATCTGCTTCTTGTAACGCATAAAAAGCTAGAGGTTACTGAGTCATTTAAGGAACTAAAAGAAGATGAGCGTAGTATGGCTAAAGCTAGGTTTGTAGAGCTTGATTATGGAATGCAGCCAACAACAACTTTCCATATTTTATCAGGCGCATTGGATAGAAAACAGCCGGATGTATTAGATAATCTTATTCAGAAGAATTTTCTGGATGTTCCGAGCGTGTGTACCCTTGTAGATAAGGTGGTTGACAGTGCGGCTACAAACGCTGGTGAAATTAAAGAAAAAATTATAAGTCTTTATCCGTTCCATCCATATACATCTTACCTTGCTACCTTTGTTTCAAGAGTAGTTGGAGAAGCAGAGAGAAGTATTTTTGGCTTCCTTAATGATGAGGAAAATGGATTTAAAAAATTTATAGAAACTGATATTGGTGATAAAGCGTTCTTGACTGCAGATTATGTATGGGATTTTTTTTACAGAACATTTGAGCAAAGGGCAGCGGGACACTTCGATGCAATTACAAACAAATTTAAGCTGTCTGGGGAGATTGTTCTTGATCAGGGGGCTAATTATTATGCTGTGTTTAAGACGATACTTCTTCTTAATATTTTGTATCGTGTTACAACGACAGATGCTGATGTATCCGAAACGAATATGGTGAATCCTAGCACTGCAAATATCATTGCTGCCTTCAGTGGTGTTTTTGATGAAAGTGAAGTATCGGATATTCTTGACTATATTGATGAGAATCAGATTCTTCATCGAAATCCAGATGGCGTGTTCGAAGTGGCTTCATCTTCACTGCCACCAAAAAAGATTTTGGATGAAAAGAAGAAACTTTATTCAAGCAAAGAGGATGTCAGCAAGATTGTAGAAGAGTATTCCATTAAATGCTTAGGCAAATTGAGAACAAGCATTTCAAGAGAGGTACCAAGAGAACTAGATGCACAGGTGTTCTGGGGTGGAGAAAAAGAGCACCTTCTCCGGGGAAAGCTGTCTGCAAAATTTAAGAGTACCTATACTGTAAATGTGGCTTTGATGATGTATCGTGGTGCTACTATGGAACTGGATGAGATTCTTGGCAGAACAGAAACTAGTCAGACAGCCTCAAAAGATATGCTTATTAAATTATCTAAAGAGGATGAACTGAAAAATACAATATTTGTGCTGGTTAATATAGAACTTGGAAATAGGAGATTTGAAGCATATCTTGATAGCCTTGCTCAGGAAGCCGTAGCAAGATCTCTCCAAATGGACGAAGAAAGAAAAGAAGGACAGAAGAATGCGGAAAAATGGATTGCTCAGTGGATTGATGAGATAGTAGTTTCTGGAATGGCTGACATTGTTTTTCGCGGTGATGTGATACATGTTCCTTTTAGCCAGTGCAATAAGTACCTAAAAGATAACTATACTAAGACGATTTTTAAATATGGTCTTGATTCTTTACCGGTTCCGAATACAGCATGGAAACATCAGACAAGTAAAAAAGCAGTAGAGCTTGTCCTTTATTCTACATCCAAGAGCGAATTGGAGCAGAATGCTTCTGGTACAGATGGTGTTGTGCGTAATTTACTTACAAGCGGAAACAATATGCTTTTTAATGAAAAGTTAGAACTGGTTTCCGATGATAGTAGTAATTCTGTTGTAAAAATATGCCAAGAAGTTAAGGGGGTCTTCGAAAAAAACAAAAACAAATCATCAATTAATCTTGCGGATGAGTTCAAATATTTTGTCGATCCAGAATATGGGTATTATCAGAATAGATTATGTATGGCTGCTCTGGCATTTGCCTTACGTCCGTATGTGGATAAACTCTATACGTCTGGCAATGGCCAGAGAATAGATAAGACGGTAATGAAGGATGTCGTAGTTGCTATCTTCAATTACTGGGAGAATAGCAAATTTAACGACAAGTTTGTAGTGCGTATGAGCACAGAAGAAGAGCGAGCTCTTACTGATAAATTAAATATAATATTCGGAATTTCAGAACAGGATGGTTTACTTGGGACAAAATGGGCTATTCGGACAAAATTCCAGAGCCAGAGTAAAGCACCATTATGGGCACTCAAGTATGTTGATGATTGTACTGACAAGTATAAAGAATTTATTGATAAAATGTTCAAATTTTCGAAGAGTACAGATGAAAATATTCAACAGAGCTTTATCATGGATTTATTGGAAGGAATCAAGACTTTTGATGTGGAGCTGTCTTTGGCAGTGGCGAGTGTAGAAAACAGCCAATGCTTGGATATCTACATTCTAAATGAACTCAAAAATATAGGGGAGAGTGAGGAATCTCTTCAGAGCATAAAGATCTATTTGGATGGACAGATGTCAGGTGATATGGTTTTCTGGGAAGAAGATGATGTATATGAGCAAATTCTTTTATGGAAAATCAAAAAGACCACGCCTATAACCCCAGAACCAGAGTTGGATCCGGGAGACAATGTTGATATTGAAGATCATTCAAGGAATGATAATATGACATCTGAAAACACATCCCAGCCGGAAAAGGGTATTGTAGAGATGAGAACCAAGGCAAAGACAAAAATTGAGCAGTATAGGTCAAATAGTGAAAGACTGCATTTTGTATTGGTGACTCTCGTAGATAAGTATTCGAATATTTTGAGAGATATAGATGATCTACTGTAGGTAAGGAGGCTGTGGCATGGATATCAGCAATTTAGTTGAATTAGTAAAAAATGATTTTGGACGAGATGGCTCCTATGATAGATATCCTGTACGTTTTTTCAGTATGAAGTATGAAGACGGCACATCTGATGCAATTATTCAGCTACAGATGAAGATTGCAGGGTTTGAAGTATTTGATATCAAAGATATTCTGCCACATGAAGATGCTTGGATTACGACGGATAATCTACGGAAGGCAGTATACGACTTAGATTCTTCAAAAAGCTATATAGTAATAGGATTTTCAGAATATGCAAGATTCCTTAGGGAGGCGGAGTTTATCTCGTTACTTTTAAGTTTTCTGGAATTAGAGAATCCAGCAGATAATCAGAAGCGTAGGATTTATTTTCCGTGCTTTGCATTGTATAGTCAGATAAAGAAGACGATAAAAACTTACCATAGAAGAATGGATGTGTACAATCCGTTGCTAAATGAAACTGATGTTGAGGATCTTCCGAGAATTTTTTTTATAGACGAAGGACTCAATGTAGAAAACGACTCTAACGAAGTGGTGAATTCTGCTGAATGGTTTGGGATGTGGAGAAACCCAGATATTGATATAAAGAGGCCAATTATTTGCTTATCCAGAACTTTGGCCTATTTTTACACGATTGCCAGTCCAGATAATATATATAATATTCAGCGTCTTAATACATACCAAGATATCCTTCGTTATATGTACCTGATTGATCATCTTCATCCTTATAAGAAGGATACTGATGGTTTTTATGGTCGTGTGATAGAACTGGTAAAGGCATATGGTGGCAAGGAGCTGGGAGATATTATTCTTTCAGAAGTGAATGTGCAAAGTATAGATGAAAGTAATATCTATAATCTTTGGAAAGTAAGTGATACATTCAAAAGATGGCTCATTCAGAATTATGTTATTGTCCGCTCACCGAATACTACATACTTGAATAAAGTAATGTCCTTAATAGAAGATCTTACAGATAAAGAATTTCTTGAAAAAATGTATGAAAGCATTTTTGAATTGAATGATATCTCTTTGGTTGAAGAACGCAGACGGATACTTGCTTCAATTAAGAAGGCAGAGAAGGATATAGAATTCTCGCGTAGAATGATTGTTTATTACGATGCAGTTATAACCGGGGTTATTAGAAGAAAAACTGCGATTGCATTGGACACTGTAGACTTAACAAAGGATGATGATTTTCTTGCAGAAAAAAGAACCATGCTTACGGAAGCTGTAAGGGACGAGGTGGTACCATATCTTACATGCTTCAGCAATTATGAGCGACAACTTGCGATATGGTTATATAGAATGAGTTTTATCAATGCAGACCAGGTAAAAAGCATTTATCCTAATCTTTGGTATTATTGCAGTTCACTTGAGAGTGACGTAGAACCCGAGGAGTATGCTGAGAAGTTTGAGCAGTATTTCGATAATTATAGGGATATGCGTCTTGCTCAGAGGGATGGTGCTGAATATTATTCCGCTATTGCAGAATGGAATAAGGACGAGGATAGTTTCTACGATTGGTATATGGATGGAAAGATAGAATATCCTGAAGTAATACTTAAGAGGAAAAACTTTAACAGAAAAGTCTATGTATTGGATGGTGTGGGCGCTGAATTTTTAGGATATATTTTGAAGTTACTTGAGGAAAGGGGATATTCAGCAGAAACTGCCGCTTATGGAAAATGCCATTTGCCTTCGATAACTTCTGTAGCAAAAGAGTTTTATCCCTCTGAATATGAGTGGATTCTTACCTACGATACCCAAGTAATCCATGGTGGCTCATATTATCATGTACATAATGTTGAGAAAGCGTTATCTGTAATAGAAGAATTGATAGATGGAATTATTTCTATAGAAGGCGATAATGCTTTTGCGATCACAGCAGATCATGGCTCAACCGTTGGACATAAGATACGTAAAAAAGAGAAGAAATATAATTACGATAAATCAGAGCATGATGGTAGGTGTTACTATAATAAAGAAAGACTACATATTGCTCCGTCTCCAGATTATGTTACGTATGACGATGAGTCTGGAAAGCAGTGGATTGTGGCATTAAATCAGCAGTCTTTATATAATAATTCCAAGTATGCTGTTCATGGAGGAGCAACACTTGAAGAAATATTAGTTCCAGTAATTATTGCACACAAAGGAAAGCAGGTTGTTAAGTCTTACAGGGTGAAGCCGGTTGGACTTAACGTATCAGGACTTCAGAAAAGAATTATGTTCAAGATTAATCCAACACCGAAAGATATAAAGGTGAAATTGATGGCAAAGGATGGAACAAACACAGAATTGATTTATAACGATGATACAAAAACATGGATGGGTGAATTGAAGAGAGGTATAGAACAGGATATAGAGATTAATGTTGGAACGCAGACCTTCAAGTTCAGAACTACCCCGCCAACGAAGATGGGAGATGATTTATTCGATGACTGATTTAGATAACAAAATTCGAGATATATTCCCCGAAGAATCTATTTATAAGACTCCTAGTCGTTACAGTATGTTTGCTGGTGTAAATGTTCCTTCATTTATAAAGGATTGGCTCATTAAGCGCTATTCTGATGAGCAGGAGAATATTGACAAGGAAGCATTATTTGCATTCCTGGACAAACATATTCCGGGGAAAGATAGCAACATTAAGAGTAGACTTATAAAGGGAGAAACGATTCAGATTCTGGTGAGAGTAATAGTTGAATCAGATTTGAAAACAGGTACTTTCAAATTTTCCATTCCTGATATTGGAATTAAAAGTAATGAAGGACGTGTTAGTGAGTTTGTGATGAGATCTCAGAAGGAAGGGATGAAGGAAGGTGAGAACTGGGGGATTGTAACACTTGAATATGTTTACCCGGAGGAAAGGGATAAAGGTTATGCTGAATTAGTTAAGTTTAAGCCTTTTAAGCCGTATACTCCGGATCTTGAATATTATTGTGAAGCCAGAAAGCAATTTTCAATTACAGAGTGGATAGATTTTATTATCCGTTGTATGGAATATAATCCGGGTTCGTCACAATTTGAGTCCTATACCCAGAAACTTTTGTTCATCTCGAGAATTCTTGTTTTTTGTGAGCCGAATTTGAATCTTATTGAGTTGGCACCTAAGGGAACGGGTAAGTCGTACATTTTCAATAACCTTTCGAAATATGGATGGATGATTAGTGGTGGAAAGGTCACCAGAGCAAAACTCTTTTATGACATGGCCGCCAATAAGCCCGGTATTATTCCTAATTATGAATTTGTCTCCATGGATGAGATAAAGACGATTATGTTTGGAAATCAGGAAGAGCTTCAGGGAGCGTTAAAAGGATATTTGGAGAATGGGTCCTTTACGATGGGGCAGGCTAAGCAGACATCAACGGCAGGGCTTATTCTTCTTGGAAATATAGATTTGGATAGTCATAGAATGCCAATCAATAAGCGATACTTCCAGGAATTGCCGGAGGTGTTTCGTGATACAGCATTGCTAGATCGCTTCCATGGAATGATTGAAGGATGGTATTTGCCGAGAATCACTGAAGACTTGAAGCTAGAAGGTTATTCTCTGAATGTAGAGTATTTTTCAGAGTTGTTGTCTATGCAGAGAAAAATTTCAAAATATTCAGCGGTTGTAACTGACATGCTTGAGATTCCTAAAAATGCTGATACACGTGATACAACTGCGATTATACGTCTTGCCACAGGTTATATGAAAATACTATTTCCTCATGTAAAATCGGTTAATGATATTACTCGTGAGGAATTCCAAACATATTGTTTCAAACCAGCATACGAAAAGAGAAAGATTGTTCGTGCGCAGTTATCTATTACTGATATGGAATATAGCCCTAAAATGCCAGACATAAAAGTGAGGAATTTTTAATGATAGATTTTAATGCTGAGCTGAATGAAATGACTGTAGGCAAATATTTGATGAATAGTTATAAACTGTATTTTCTTAAAGCAATCATTGTAAATGTATCAAATGATAAGAGAGAATTTAGCTTTTATGAGATGGCCTGCTGGATGTGTGCGTATTCATTCTCTGATGTATGCGTACTAGGCGGCCGTATTCGCCCCTTGGATAAGTTGTATGATGCGGCCGTTCTTGTAATAGAAAAAGAAGATTTGATGGAATCTTCAAAGATAGTAGAGGTATATGATGCTGTGTCAAATACAGAAAATAAAGAATTGATAAGATTGATTATATCGTTGTGTAATTATGTGCCATATAGACTTTTAGCATATATATGGCCTCAAGAATTAAAAGGAAAGACAGATCGTCAGAAAAACCAGGTTATTGAGGCATTATCTCGTAGTGAGGAACGATGTGTATACTCCATTTTTTCAATATCACAGGATAAAAAGAGTATTGAAATGAATCTGAATTGGGTCTCTTTTATAGTGGCCAATAGAAAGAGACTCATTACTTGGATAGAGCAAAAAATTGATGCTTTTGTTAGGAAAGGGTAAAAAATGATCTATGCTGATAATGCAGCTACAACAGAATTAGATATTGATGCATTTGAAGCGATGCGTCCGTTTTTATTGGGAAATTATGGAAATGCCTCGCAGCCATATTCATTCGGCGTAATTGCAAAAAAAGCTATAAAAGGAGCTCGTGAAAAAATAGCTTTTTGTATCGGAGCTGATTCTGAAGAGATTTTCTTTACATCTTGTGGAACAGAAAGTGATAATTGGGCAATAAAGAATGGTGCAGGCGATACCGGCGAGATAATTACATCTGTTATAGAGCACCATGCAGTCCTAAATTCATGTATTGCATTGGAACGTCAAGGTAGGGCGGTTATATATGCACCGGTAGCGAAAACAGGAGAAGTGGACCAAAACTACATTGCGGCACATATTACGGAAAGAACAAAATTGATTTCGATAATATTTGCTAACAATGAAATTGGCACAATACAGCCAATAAGAGAGTTGGTAAACCTAGCGCATCATAATAATTGCCTTTTTCATACCGATGCAGTCCAGGCAGTAGGACATATAGAAATAAATGTTCATGACTTGGGTATTGATATGTTGTCAGCTTCTGCACATAAGTTTAATGGTCCAAAAGGAATTGGTTTCCTCTACGTGAGGAAGGGAACAAAATTAAATCCATATATGGATGGAGGAAGCCAAGAGAATGGCTTGCGAGCCGGCACGGAAGATGTTGCTTCTATAGTTGCAATGGCCACAGCTTTGGAGAAAAACTGTAACCAAATCAAGAATAACAAGAAATATGTTGGCGAACTCGAAGAAATACTTATTGAGAGACTTAATGCGGCGAATATCGATTATATAAGAAATGGCTACAACAGGATTCCTGGAAATATAAACTTGTCTTTCGCAAACATAGAAGGAGAAATGATACTTCATAGGATGGATTTGCAGGGGATTTGTATTTCTACAGGATCAGCTTGTGATAATATTAAGACTCAAACTTCACATGTGGTAAAAGCAATTGGCGTTCCAGAAAAATACGCTGAGGGAACAATAAGGATATCACTTGGAAAGAATAATACAAAAGAACATGTCTTGGTGATTGCAGATGCGCTTATTAAAATAGTAAATTAAGCTGTTTGTGATATTTTATATTAAATTTTCGCCATGTTTCAGATTCCGGTGCATATACCCTCGCTTAGAGCTTAGTACACGCTCAAACTGAGCCGCCATGACGGCCAAATAGAGCCACATTAACGGTTGGACTGAGCCATCCGGCATAATACCTCGTTGCGGAGCAGATTAGTTCATTAACCTCTTGATTACTACACAGTCCGCAACGGACATCGATTGGCTGCATATTAATCAGTCCAACCTTAATACTACCAACAATCTCATCATCACGTCAGGGCGTGCGCAGGGGATTTTTGCGGTAGATGCAGACACCTCAAGGCTGGCCTTTATACTTGCCAACCATGAAGATTGGAATTTGTATTACAGATCGTATTTACTGACAACTGTTGATGAAAATGGAACAGCAGTATATGATTTATCGGATGAAGATGATATTGACAAAGCCGACAAGGATTTCTGGTTCTGGGGGTACCATGCAGTACTGGAAGTGCCAAATACAACTCAGGGAATCGTAGAGTTTTTTGCTTTTGGCAATGGGAATTTCCGTTCCCGCAATGTAGAGAAAGCGATAATTCCTAATAATAATTATAGCCGGATTGTACGATACAGAGTAGACATAAATAATATGACGCTTACATTAATTCCAGACATTTCTGAACTCTGGAAATCAGAGAACTATGTGGAATTTTTAGCTGTTGTGTGATAAAATTAGTGGAACGGTGGTGTGATGTTGACGATCTTTGACAAACAAACACCAAACACCAAATATCAAATTACATACATATCTTTCTAAACAGGCAGCTATATGATATAAAAAAAGAAGGAGGAACTACAAAATGTTTCAGAGTAAATAGGAATTCACACAGCAAGAAATCAAGAGCAATATGATGAGATAGTGAAATAAAATATCGGTCACATTATAGCAATAATGTGAAATTGATGAAGCTTGGTTACGGCTATTTAAAGTAATTCAACTGTGATCCAATAAGGTATGGAAAGGAAGATGGCAATGACAATGTTAGCCTCATGGATTGGGATAGACCCACACGGGCCAACATCAGCTTATATTGTTGGGGATAGTAGATTTAGTTGGGGTTTGGGAAGTGCTAATAAATACTTTGACTACGGTAAAAAAGTGTTTGCCTCTAATCTTTATCCTGAAGCATTTGGATATGCAGGAGATGTATTGTTTCCTTCAATTGTGCTTTCACAAATAATTGAAATGATAGATATGGATATTTTATTTACTAATGAATTTACTTGTGAACAGAAAAATAATACTGTCTATGAAAAATTACGTCTTGCATTTTCTAAGTATCCTGATGTACTTGGTACCACTAATGTGATTCAGATTTTGCACATATCAAGAGATACGTTATTTGAAAGTTATCCAAGTTTTTATTGCTATTTAATGTCTTGGAGTAAATCAACTGGTTGGAAGGTAGAGGAGAAAAAGATTCCTAATACATCGGATATATTATTTATATTAGGATCAGGAAAATGTGAGTTCATAGCAAACTACTCAAGATATCAATCTGGTCCTAATAAAGATACAAGCAGAAATGTATTTCATTGTTTTATAGATACATTATTTAATATTAAAGACCCATCTTGTGGCGGGCCGCCACAATTAGTTGGGATTTATAGGAAACCTGAAAGCTCTGCTAAAAATTTTGGAATTATTTACCAAAATAAAAGATACTTTTTAGGAGCAGAGGTACCAAGAGCTACTTATCCTAATAAGATTGAGTGGCGAAATGAATTTTTTGAACTGTGTGATGGCGGAACAAAAAAAGTTATAAAAACTGCTGTGAAGCAACCTGATTTGCTACGCAGAAAATAATCTTGGCAACTCCCTAGGCCCCCTTATATTATGGGGGAGCGAGGTGCTGTCGTCATCCGGGGCTTTGTTGCCCCGGTTGGCTACTAGGGTTCATATATACTATTACGGTTGAAAATGATCACGTTGAATTTGTTGATGGCACAGGCTTTGGACAAATACAAAAAAGAAAAGTAAGGTTGATTTGAACAATATAATTGATATTATACTTACACAAAAAGTATCGGCAGATTCCAATTTATCGTACTCGGAAGGTGTTAGAAACATGAGAAAATTAAGGAGGCGAACTGTAAATGGGAAGAGGAATGAGATTTTTTGAATCATCAGCAACTCCAGAGGAAGACTCTTACGGATATAGAGTTGAATGGGATGATCAAACAACATCAGTAAGAGATATGTTCAGAAATGGCGGCAAAATCGAGCATTATGGTTCTGGTTCAAGAGATGTATCAGGTTTCGACAATGCTTGGGACATATTTAATGATTATAGAGATAATCCGGATTTCATGGGTGTACGGCTAATTTAAAGGATAATTGAGATAATCTGTATCAGTAGCAGAAAATTAAAGTTTGGGGGTAAAGGAATTTGGTTAAAACAGTTCCGCTATCACAAGCGATTATTACAGCGGTTTCCGAACTTGTCGATGATAGTCAAACAGACAAGAGATTACCAGCGCATTCCGATATGGAATTTGCGTTTAGCACTACTACGTTATCATCGTTTGAACCGTTAAAACAAGCTCAAACAGTAGGCAAGAAGAAAAGGGTTCGATTTGTATTGACGCAAGCGCAACAAAGATAATAGGAATCTCAGCATAGATATTATTTTTACGATAAAGGTGAATTTATGAATGACTACTTTTCAAAGCAAAAAAGAGGAGGCGTGGTAGGATCCAAAATAGAACACCAGGATTCTGTTGGGATTATTCTTGCATTGGAACTCAGAGACCTTGAAAATGATTTTTCTATATTCTGTAACATAACCGACGATTATCATATTCTTTGTGAAGGAAATGATGATATAGAAATATTAACTGATTCAACACATATATTCATTCAAGTCAAAAGTAGTCTGGTAAAAAAGAACAACTTTGTTGAGTTCTTAGATAATTGCTTATTAAATTTAACACAAAACGATGAAAAGAAATGCCTTTTTGTGTTGTCCTGCCTAAGCGGATTAGAAATTAATCATAATATCACATTTGAAGAAAAACTAAATGAATATCAAGAATTAAAAACGCATGAGACTTTACACGGCGTAGATACAATAAATCAAATGCTGAATGATTTAGTGGACGCTTATGAAATACCAAGAAAGTATGCGGAGGTTGTAAAACTATTGTATATAGACAGCAGACAGCTGTTTAGAGATAGTGACATTAGTAAGGCTGTCTTTGCAAGGTGTCTGCGAAAAATCTATAATATTGCAGATGTTGGAGATAAAAAAACAGCGAGAATATATGAATTGTTACTTCAAAGATTTTCAAAAGCAAGGAGAACAAGAAGTCATATAAGTGAAAATGAAATAAAGACGATAATAAATAAAGAAATAAGCAATAACACATGGTATAGTAATATCAATATTGAACTGGGCTACAGGAAAGACAAATATGGATACTCAAAATTAAAGGAATTGATAGAAATTAGAAAGAACCTTACTTTAGGTTCACATCGAGCAGTAAAAAATATAATGAAAGAATGGCGAAAAGCTTATATAAAAGAGTTTGTTTTGGGATTATTAATAGGTGCCAAAAAGTGCCCCAGTTGTAAACACCCAATGATAGCTAATTTTGGCGGACTAAATGGAATAGCTTGTCCAGTCTGTGGCTTTAATCCCTATGTTACTATTTTTGCATGGTGTGATTGTGGTAATTATGAACCAGTCAAAGCACAACCGGAAATTGATAAAGTAGCCATTCAAGATTACATAACCGAATTTTGGTATTCAAAAAGAGAAACCATATGTTCTAAATGTTCAAAAGAACTACTGGATGAATATACTGAGTATAGGTATGTAATTGCACCTGTTCCATACCCTTTTAATGAGTTCAAAAATATTGATAATATATATGATGATTCAAGTGGTTAATAAGAAGAACTTGAATAGAAGGCTGAAATGCCCATTATGTTTACACTCGGTTGTAAAGTCAACGGCACTTAATTCACAAATCACCTCCTTCTTAGGGCGAGAAGATGAGCAAACAATATTATAAGGATAAACTTGTCAATAAGGATAGGCACCTTGCCGTTGATGCGGCAAATATTACTCTGGAAGCAGAGATAAGTTAGGAGCAGGAAAATGAACGATCACGAAAATTTACAGTTAAGAGAACCCCAAGTGACGCCGACG
>Ga0153937_1000348_pt1 | contig 17040 bp, 19 predicted proteins | sample TSNY021MetaG_FD_104680 | JGI IMG/M metagenome (GOLD analysis project Ga0153937, IMG submission 104680) | Attine ant fungus gardens microbial communities from New York, USA - TSNY021 MetaG | ecosystem: Host-associated > Fungi > Mycelium > Unclassified | place: USA: New York, Robert Murphy County... | reverse complement strand
GATCGTCCAATGACATTGGATGGTCATAGTCGTGTCCATCAATATTCAGCGTATTATCTGATAGAAGCTCTGTTTCTGGACATGGCTCGATCAATGGCGGTTCACTTGAGATTGATGGTAAGGGTCGATGAAGTTGAGGAGGTGCCGAGAGTGCTGCACTGAGTGAGGAAGAAGTGAAGTGAAATGGAGCAGGAGAAACGGAGACAATCTCTGGCGAAGGTACTCGAAAAGGATGGGAAGGGCTGAGGGAAGAACCAGGGATAGGATATGACTCTGGTGGATAGTATGGCGGCCAGATATCAAAGTCAGGGTTGTGCTGTGAATAGCTCCCTGGTGGTCGTACTGTATCAGAAACTAAAGGGAATAGATGGGGCGCCTGTGTAGGAGACGACGTCAGTCGACTCATTGTTGGAGAGGTTTGGATCGGATGTGAGGGACTCGGAACTGCATTGGCGTGTACATTGGTTGAGGAAGAAGTAGAGGAGTTGTCAGATGCGTTGTTGGGTGCATTGCTCGAGACCGTCAATTGCTGGTTTGCCTTCAATGCTGCTGCTTTCTTTCTCTCCAGGAGCCGCCATCTAGACACAATATCAGGAAGCCAATCCCGTAAACGAACCAATTTAAGTCAATTACCTGTTCCTGCACCCAAGCCCACTGCGCTGCATCTCTTGACCGATCTGACCCCACTTCCCGCCAATACGCCTCCAGACTTCGAGCAGTCTTTCGTCCTCCTCGGTGGACCACTCATCCTTTTTGAGATTCGGATCAAGCGCCTCCCGGTAGCGTTTGGAACATGCGTCGTCAGTCCTGCCTTCTATTGAGCGGGCGATTGTCGACCACTTGGATCCATATTTCTCATAAAGTTCCAGAAGTATTCTGTCTTCTTCAGGGGTCCATGCCGTTTTCCTCACATTGGGAGCAAGGGAGTGTAACCAGCGCTTGACAAAGCATCGAGCTTCTTTGCTAACAAATGCGGGAAAGAAAAATACCTTTCTGCATGCCTTGTTGGACCTGCCTGAGATACATTGTGCAATGTTTTTCCAGTTGTCATGTTCGCCGTGCTTTGCAACAGCTTCCTTCAGTAAGAGATCTAGGAAGAAAAATAAGCGGAGGACAGAAAGACGGAGAGAAAAACGACCTTCATGTTCAGTCCATGGTCGAACAACATTTTTCTCTGCCATGGGAAAGGAAGAATCACGAAATCATGACACAGAGGCTGGGTTGCGGCACTCCTCCGACACCGCAATGAGTTGCAGACAGTCACACCTTCGCTCCTTCCTCATATGGAAGGTCTGTTACTGCGTTACTCTTCACAACAACGGCAGTGTCTGCAGAACATATGTCTCTCGCTCTCGATTACTCGTCTGACGATGCAGAAACTGTTGCAAAGGACGCGTTCGGGATTATTTCTCTATCCTCAAGCAAGAAACCTCGTGTTGACGACTCTGTGGAGTCAAACACTGTAGCAATAGACTCTGCACCGCACGTTCTAGCCGAAGTGGGTGGAACTCCTGTTCATTAGATTGTTCAGCCGCTGAAGGATATCCTAGGATCCTTTGAAAATGACGTCTCTTGTGATGAGGCCAACTGACACGCAGATGAACGTGAATATTCCCTACCGAGACATGATACTGCCTCTGCAGGGACCGGAGAATCCATTCGGCGATCGAAATCGCTTTATCAATCAAAACGCACTTGCAGGTCATGTAGAAGAGCAGTCTATCTCGGAGCATGCCTTTCGTGCTCAACATCTGACCCATTCTATTCTTGGGTACTCGGCCAACCCTTCCATTGATCCCAATGCACCAGCCATTATTGGATCCATCGAGAATGCAAAGGCCAACAATTTTCAGACCATTGATACACTAAGAACATCTAGAAGCGAACGCAAAAGACTCAAACGGAAGCGGGAGAACAAGGGTGATCTCGAGGTTGTGGATGGAGAGGGTGCCTATGTTGGACCTTGGGCGCCGTGGAAGGGCGAAGATAATCAAGTTGATTTCTTAGCAGGAGTTTCTGTTGGAGATGAAGAAGAGGAAGAAGAAGAAGAACTCGATCATACCATCAAAAAGGCGAAACCTAAGAAGGGAGCGATTGGACAAGAGAGCTCAGTATTCCATGGCACATCTCTGACCGATTACCAAGGGAGAACATACATGTCTCCCCCTATCGCCGATGCACCACATTTGTCGCAAGAAGCTGGCTCGCAGGATTGTTTCATTCCAAAAGTTTGCATTCACACCTGGACAGGGCACACTCAGGGCGTCTCTGTTATTCGAACACTCCCAGAAACTGGCCATCTGTTTATAAGTGGATCTATGGATACGAAGATCAAAGTACGTGGGCTGCTCTGTTTGTGTTTTGTGTCCTGATCAGATGTCGTTAGCTTTGGGATATCTACACGCACAGCAATTGTTTACGAACCTTCCACGGCCATGTTAAGGCCGTAAAGGATATCTGCTTCTCAAATGACGGTCGACGGTTCCTTTCTTGTGCATATGATCGTCAGATGAAGCTATGGGACACCGAAACCGGCCAATGTCTACAACGCTTCAGCAACGGGAAGATTCCTTATGTTGTGCGGTTCCACCCTGATGAGGACAAGCAGAATATCTTTCTTGCTGGAATGTCCGACAAGAAAATCATACAGGTTTGTTCACGCAAAGGCATCAATGTTCCTTATTCTCACAATTGGATAGTATGACATCAACTCCGGCGAAATTACTCAGGAGTATGACCAACATCTTGGTCCTGTAAATACCATAACCTTTGTGGATGAGAATCGGCGATTTGTCACAACCTCAGATGATAAGACCATCCGCGCATGGGACTTTGATATTCCTGTCGTTATCAAGTATATTGCTGAGCCACACATGCACTCGATGCCCTCTGTAACTTTACACCCATCTAGTATGTTACAATTTCCTTTTGCGCCACCCGCCATCTGACCAGGAACCAACTAGACAAGTATTTTGCTGCTCAGTCACTTGATAACCAAATTCTTGTTTATAGCACAGAAAACTTCCGTCAGAATCGCAAAAAGCGGTTTGCCGGTCATTCGGTTGCTGGCTACGCTTGCCAGATCGGGTTTTCCCCTGACGGAAAATGGATAAGCAGCGGGGACGGTGAAGGAAATGTTGTTTTCTGGGATTGGAAAACGGGCCGTATCAAGTCACGCCTGAAAGCGCATTCTAAAGTCTGCATTGCTCATGATTGGTTGCCTCATGAAACAGTAGGTATACACCAAAGTTGATATCGAATTGTCACTCATTTGTTGTGCAGTCCAAGGTCATCACGGCTTCCTGGGATGGTCTTATTAAATTATGGGTGAGTATCGATACCTGTGTTTACGGTCATTGGTAAGACTCATGCCGGATGTAGGACTGAATCTTGAAGGAATGCCAGCGTCTGCTCCTGGTTGTACACTACATGGTTTTCATCGCTAGGACATTACTTATATAAAGATCAGTTATGAAAATATCATTGCAATAATGCTGATAGATGCGCAAAATCAAAGCATGGTGTTGCCTGCCTAGTAACAAGTGAACCAAAAAAAAGTATGACACGTTTGCATCGGCATGACATGATATGAGTCTCACTTTCGCTATGCTAGGTACTGTTACCTCTCTTTCATAGTACCAGTTTAAGTCGACTTAGACACCGTTCTTGTGCAATGTCTTTTTGTAGAATATTAGAGATGCTGCGAGTTTTTCTACAGACATTCTCAGGTCTTGGATCTAGGTAAAAATAAATTCAAGCCTTGAACATTAAATCAATATACAGCCATACTTCACTTAAGATAAGATATCAGAGCATTATCAAATTTCCATGTTAAGATAGTTCCAAATAATGTTTGTGCATCTGTAATATGCGGATGTTTGAATATTTTTGTATTTTAGTTGACAAAGTATCTGGAGTTGAACTAGAAAAAATATGCTAACCAAGTAAGTACTCATATTAGGCCCACACAATGAATTCAACTATGATTGATTCCCTATTTGGTAATAGCTCGTCTTTGATATCAAATCGGGAAAATCGTATAGATTCCCTAGAATATTTGAGAAGCTAGATGACGAGGGGCTGTACATATGTGTCAATTGGTAAATCTTACTTGGATATTTTTACACGATCTCAACGGCGCACATGTAGCGCACAAGTAGTAGACAGGCAGCATCAAGATCCAATACTGTTTTCTAAATGTATATGGGAATGGTATTGCAATGCCCATGTGCAGAATCATATGGGAATCATAACCCATACTGTGTCCAGTGCAGACATTGGTTCAACCTCGGAGGCCAAAGGCACCATTGGTATGGGAATGAGTGCCTGACTTGATAGTGCCTTGAAGTCATGGGCTGACGCACCAAAGCCAAATCACGGCCTAATCACGAGGTTTGCCTATTTTCCGCACCCAATTACATCAAAGTCGACATTATGGACGATCTTGCCCTCAGACGAAATCTCCATGTCGCGGACCGATGCCTGAATCACGGGAATTTAGATAGAATGATACTGCATGTGGAAAAGCGGATAGTTATCATCTGCACACACGGATTGACTTTACTTGGGTTGCCAGATCTAAGGAAACGCATAAAAGCAACCAGACTCTGGGATTCTCCTCCAGAATTCCGCCTCTTCCCCCCATAATCGCCTCTTGGACCAGTTTTAGGCATGAAACTGACTATCTTGTTTGCTTCAGCCCTTGTCGTCTCTGCTGCAGCTCTTCCGGTATGCTTTTAAACGAAGTCCCTGTGAATGTGCTCGTTTATCTCTGTCATCATCCAAGGCCCTTGAGAATGCTGTAGACACACAAAACCAGCGTCGAACAGCCCCAGACTGGCGACGAACAGCTCCAGATTGGCGTCGAACAGGCCCAGATTGGCGTCGAACAGCTCCGGACTGGCGTCGTGAAGATAGTGTTATGAGTCGGTCAGAAGCCGAAGCTGACGGAGCAGAGAACTGATTCGAGCCGCAAAGTGAGCTTGGAAAAGAGGCATATCTGGACAGGTTCGTTTACAACTGTCCTTTTCCCGACTCGACGCTTACTGGCTTCATTATCACAAGCGTGAGCTACTTCGCCTTGTTTTTTGAAAGTTCTTTTTCCCTTTTTATGCCGGACTTCTCCATCCTATTTATTCATTACTGGACTCATGGTTTCACAATGCGCCTTCCAGTGGAAGTTCTGTATACTATTTCTTGTAATTTTGCGCAGAGCTCCATTCAGCTGGTCTTCATCTTGTGGACTGGAACACACGTAGTGGTGCAATTGCGCGCTCCTGAGATGCTTTCTTTGTCATAGTTGCAATCCAGACCCGGGCCGAACAACTAAGAATAAGCTGCAGTTCATCCCTTGCTAGTCGAGAGGTAAGCGTTGGAGATACCACAAGGCCAATGGACAACTCTACAGTTTAAGAAAGACAGTATGCGAAAATGATGCGAGTAAAATCACAAAACTGATTTGGTCGTGCTTTGACATGTTGTTGGCACGTAGATGAGGCAGCCTTCGCCTCAAGCCTCTCGTTTTGTAGTCCTTGATCATGGCTGGACTCAGCGGCATCGTTCCTGAAGACGCGTTGATGCGTGATAGAACTCGCGCTTTCGAAGATTTTCTCGAATCTGACTCAACGCTTTACGATTATAAGGATGAGATCTCCCGGCTGCTTCGAGCGGACCAGACACGTCTCATCGTGAACATCGATGACCTACGCGACTTCAATCGCGAATATGCAGATGGCCTCCTCAAACAGCCATTCGACTATCTCCCTGCCTTTGATGCTGCTCTCCTGAATGTGATCTCGCGCGTGTATGATCCGGATAAATATACGATTAAGTCGAAAAACTACAAGGTCGGCTTCAGCGGATCCTTTGGCGACCATCATGTTAGTCCACGTACTTTGCAGGCAATGCACCTTGGAAAGATGATTTGCTTGGAAGGAATCATAACACGTTGCTCTCTCGTCCGACCAAAAATGTTCAAGTCCGTGCATTATTGCCCTGAGACGGCCCAGCATCATGCTCGCGAGTATCATGACGCAACATCAACGTCCAATCTTGCTCCAACGCCAACCGTCCCACCGACACAGACTGAACAAGGCTACCCTCTCGAGACAGAATATGGTCACTGCATCTTCCGTGACCATCAGCGGATCAGCATCCAAGAGATGCCAGAACGAGCACCTGCTGGTCAACTTCCACGAAGCACAGACATAGTCCTCGATGATGACCTTGTAGACAAGTGTAAACCGGGTGATCGAATACAATTGGTTGGAGTTTACCGCAGTGTTGGGGGAGGTTCGAGTGGTGCATTCAGGTGAGCCTTACTCATTTACGTTTGTAATTGCTGACTCTCTCAAGGTCCCTCATCCTTGCCAACAACATAAACTTATTATCGAGCAAAATTGGCAGTGGCATTGCTCAAACGCCACTCACAGACACAGACATCCGCACAATAAATCAGCTTGCCAAGCGTTCCGACATCTTCGACCTTCTTTCCGAATCCCTTGCTCCTTCAATTTATGGACATGAATACATAAAACGCGCGATTCTCCTGCTTCTACTCGGTGGCGCAGAGAAAAATTTGCCCAATGGAACCCACATTCGTGGTGACATCAACCTTCTTATGGTTGGGGATCCCTCAACGGCCAAATCGCAAATGCTCCGATTTGTTCTCAGTACAGCTCCTCTTGCCATTGCTACGACGGGCCGTGGCAGCTCTGGTGTCGGTCTTACTGCTGCGGTAACAACTGATAAGGAAACTGGAGAGCGGAGACTTGAGGCCGGGGCAATGGTCCTCGCTGACCGTGGCATAGTCTGCATTGATGAATTCGACAAGATGTCCGATATTGATCGTGTAGCAATTCACGAGGTAATGGAGCAACAGACGGTCACTATCGCCAAAGCAGGTATTCATACCAGTCTTAATGCGCGATGTAGTGTGGTGGCTGCCGCTAATCCCATTTATGGACAGGTGAGGAGTTGATTCGCCAGATTGTAGGCTAAAATACTGATTTTTTACAGTACGATATCCACAAAGATCCTCACAAGAATATTGCGTTGCCTGATTCATTGCTCTCACGTTTTGATTTACTATTCATCGTCACGGATGATGTGAGCGAAACTCGCGATCGTATGATTGCCGATCACGTCCTTCAGATGCACCACTATCTTCCTCCGGGTGTTGAGGAAGGGACACCCTATTACGATAATTTAGACCAACAGCTTGCTATCGACGGTCCTAGAGCTGGAACCAACGAGGAGAACACTGAGACTAGTCCTTTCCAGAAGTATGACCCCCTTCACGTTGGCGTTGGGAGCAGTTCTGTACGACGTGTGACTCGCAGCACTAAGGCTAAGAAAAAGGAGGTCCTTGATATTTCATTCGTCAAGAAGTACATACAATACGCAAAAGGCCGGGGAGTTCCTGCATTGACAAAGGGCGCTGCAGACCACATCATCCAGGTCTATGCAAATCTCAGGAATGAAGATATGGAGGCAAACCAAAAGAAGGTGATTTTGTAGAACAATCCCCGAAAATGTGGAATTCAATACTCCATTAGACATCGCCGTTGACTGCGCGCACGCTTGAGACCTTGATCCGCTTAGCCACCGCCCACGCGAAAGCTCGTCTGGCCTCCAAAGTAGAAGGACAGGATGCCCAACGGGCAGAGGAAATAATGCGGTTTGCACTCTTCAAAGAGGTTCCCAAGCGGCAGCGACGAAAGAAGCGCAAGACGGCCACTGGTGCACGCAAAGGGGGTGAAGAAGATGCAGAAGGCAGTAGTGAAGATGAATCCGATGACATGGAAGGCGGAGATGAAGGCGAACAGCAACACATGACCATTCCTGCAGTAGAGCAAACAAATCAGACCCAGGATCCTATCTGGGGCGAGGATAGTCAGGATGTTCAGATGGACATAGACCTGCAACAGGCTGTACCGAGCTCTGAAGCTGATGGCAAACTGACTCAAAGCAGGTTCGTCGAACTTGAGAAGCGCCTAGTGCTTCCACTAATTACATTTACTTCAGATTGCAGTTCTTCCGCACGAGACTGGCGAACTTGTTTGCCACTCGACTGCAAGACACGGAAGAGATTTTCCTGAATCAACTGCTAGAGTTTGTCAACGAGGGTCTACCTGTGGACCAGTTATACGGCACCGCGGAGGCGACTGCGGCGTGCAGTGCCATGCAGGAGAATGACGAGTTAATGATCAGTGGTGGTATAGTCTACAAGATGTAGATGCAGTAGACTTGTGTTAGTGTCTTGCTCCTTTATCAGCTGTGATATGATGTATTGTTATATAATGTATACCTCCGATGTACTTGTCTCAGGAGATTTTCCTACTTTATCGGCAGCTTCCTGATGATGTTTTATTGGAAGTAGAATTTTTACCACTGTCGCCAGGACCCGATGGTGGACCAGCTAAACATAGCTACCATAGAGTCTTATGAGCTATGGTTATACTTTACCGACGAACAGGGAGACCCTGACGATCTTTAGTAAAGCTATGGCTATTCTCAGCAGTTTTGGTAATGGCATCTCATCACTAAAGCATTGAGTGAATTTGTCTGGAGTGAACCACCTGTTGTGTGTATGTTGTGTATCTGATGGCTGTTGAAGAGCTTTCCCCATACTACGAGAAGTCTTGTTGGAATATCGAGTGCTACACTAAACTTAAGTCAGATTCCATCTCCTGATGTTTAATAATATCAGATGGTTCATTTTCTGATGTTAGATAGAGATAAATAAACATGATGATTGAGACGAGACTTGTTGCATTTTTGTAATGAGTCTTCGTCCTCCCTGTCCTTACTCAGCACCTGTCTCATGAAACTTAGACATGGCTCGTTCTTCTGGGGGTTTTTCAAGAATGCTATCTCTGAGGGTTTCGAGTCGGTAGTAAATGAGCATCTTCTTAAGGTGAAAGCCTTACTAGTTTTTATTTGCAAGAATTCTTTTTTCTATGTTGCTGTATTAGGTAGAAATTCACCTTTTGAGTTGAATCGTGTTGGTACCAGGAACCACAAGACATCCCATCATCGCAATCAAACTATAAATAAACAGTGAGTTTATGTTTAATCCACTGACAGAGGCTTCAAACTCTTGAATCAACCGTGATGAGTGGAATAGCAGCGCTTCCTGTTTGACCAAAGCTTGGGTATCTGATAAATGGAGCCTGTAAGGAGCCACTGGGGGTAGACATGACCAACTTGATTCATCGCGATAGGATAGGTCCAAGAACTACTCTGATCATTGAGGCGACCACGGCTCCTCCTATGAGGGATGGGACAAGCCACGTTATGATTTCAAGTATACAAGGGCATCGATCAAGATAAAGCTTGCCAGCATGAAGAATATGACCTTACCCTATGTCGCAGCAAAATAAATATGCGCGCAGGGGAAGAGAGGGAAAGGCAGAAAGACTTAGATACGTTCTAGCTACGTTCCCAATTATATACGTAAATATTTAAAACAAATGCTCCGGCAATGGGGTTTCCATGGCATCTCGGTGTCATTCCGCGATACCATATGGCAAGAATATATAAGACGTTTGCCGACTTGTAATCGAGCTCTGGTGACCCAAATAAATTCTCATTTATCGCAGTAGCCCACTTTTCTATCAGTCCATAGCAGTAAGACACGTCCAACCGTAAGACCTGTGCGTTATCTACATGTTAGTTTCGCTTCTTATAGAAGCTGGGTGTTTATTTCACATGTGACATAGTGATGTCACATCTGACGGGAATCTTTTGTCTTAGATTTCCTGAGACCATACCATAGATTTTCCCAGATTCGTACGGGAAGTCATCCAGTCCTCTCAACTACTATGTATCCAGTTGATGGTATCCGATCTCAAATCGAGTGGAATTCCACCCTCAGCGTCTCTGACGCTCCTGTCCCTACTGAATCCACCAAGTACCTCCGCAAGGTCAGTTATCGGCATACCTTCTTCGCTTTCTGCGCGATATTTACGGAAACACTCCAGACCTCGATTATTGCAACCATCGGTGAGTCCAGATACCCTGATTGCCATGTGCGTCTATTGAGTGCTTTGCAGGTCCGAAGATCAACACCGTCGAAAAGCTCACAGAGCTCCGTCGCGCTGGCGTTAACATTGGTTCGGACATTTACTTCAGCGGAAAAGGCCTCACTTCCTGATCTTCTCTAGTTCGCATGAACTTTTCTCATGGCTCGTATGAGTACCACCAAAGCGTCATCGACAACACCAGAAAAATGGTCGAAGGTGTGTTTTTTGTACTTATCTTACACTTGAGCCTCACATGCTGTTTCTGTAGCTGACCCACATGGACGTCCCGTGGCAATTGCTCTGGACACCGTAAGTATTGGGGTGTTTCCCCCTAGTCAGATATACCCACGCTAAATTTATTAACAGAAAGGGCCTGAAATCCGTACCGGTCTGACGAGGGATAACAAAGATGTACGTCAATGACCTGAGAATATGGGTGAAGTCGGTTCACCGTGTCTATTAGTGGCCCATCAGTGCTGGCCATGAATTCATCGTCACCACTGACCCAAAGTACAACGAGAACTCCGATGATCGATACATGTTTGTAGACTATGTGAGTCACAGCACCTCTGTGCTCGACAACATTAACTTGACTGCGCATAGGTCAATTTACCCAAAGTCACTTCTCCTGGCAAGCTGATCTACGTCGACGATGGTTCGTATGGTTTGAGTAATTGGAAACATGTCACTTATTTGTTGCTAGGTATACTCTCCCTTCTCGTTCTCTCTATCGATGGTACCAACGTACACGTTCGAGCTGTGAACAATGGCAACATCTCCTCTCGCAAAGGTGTCAATCTGCCAAAGACCGATGTCGATCTCCCCGCCCTTTCTGAGAAGGATAAGGCTGATCTCCGGTTTGGTGCCCAGAATGGTGTCGATATGATTTTTGCATCCTTTATCCGTCGTGGTGAAGATGTTAAGCAGATTCGTGAAGTCCTTGGTCCTGACGGTGCATCTATCAAGATTATCGTCAAGATTGAGAACGAGCAGGGTGTTTCCAATTTTGATGAAATTCTCAAGGAGTGTGATGGTGTCATGGTTGCTCGTGGCGATCTAGGCATCGAAATTCCTGCTAGCCAGGTCTTCCTCGCTCAGAAGATGATGATCGCCAAGTGTAATATTGCTGGCAAGCCCGTTATAGTTGCCACACAGATGCTCGAATCCATGACTGTAAGTCGCTTGAAACTCTTAATATTGATTTCCTTCATCTAAATCTGAAAATCAGTATAATCCCCGTCCTACTCGTGCTGAGGTTAGCGATGTCGCTAATGCCGTTCTAGATGGTGCGGACTGTGTCATGTTGTCTGGAGAGACTGCCAAGGGATCTTACCCCGTTCAATCTGGTATGGATCCTACCTGATCGAAGTTGTGACTGAATGTCAACGGGTGCCTAGTATTGATGATGGCCGAGACATGCTTGCTCGCTGAGTCCGCGATCTGCTACCCTCCCCTGTATGATGACTTGCGTGCTGTTCAGGCCCGACCAACTGAGACGGCTGAAACTGTCGCCATTGCTGCTGTCGCGGCTGCTGCCGAACAAGACGCCAAGGCTATTCTCGTTCTTTCGACAAGTGGAAACACTGCGCGTCTTGTGTCCAAATATCGTCCCAACATTCCTATCATTACCGGTGCGTGTGTTAGTCTCTTGATCTTGCTTCATGCGTTTGCTGAAGCCAGAATACAGTCACTCGCAACGAACAGACAGCAAGGCAGATTCACTTACACCGTGGATGTTATCCCTTCTGGTACCCTGAACCTCGTGGCATACAAACCCATCAATGGCAGACTGACGTTGATAACCGTATTCGCTTTGGTCTCCGCAATGCACTTGGAATGGGACTTGTTGGTCCTGGTGCAACTATCATCGCTATCCAAGGCTGGAAGGGCGGCCTTGGCCATACCAATACGCTTCGTATCTTGACTGTACCTGTCGATCCTGCTGATCTTGAGATCCAGCCCCTCGGCGCTCTGTGATTATTTATGATAGCAACGAAAGTAGTTAAGTAGTATATGTATCACCGCCATGATGTAACTACGATGTAACTTGATAGAATGCTTCACTGATCATCAGTGAAGCTTTACTTCCCACGGGCAGAATTGGTTCTGGGACCATTTTATCTGTCAGCCTCCAGGTTATGCCCTCTCCCTCCTTCTCTGCCTATCTCCCAAACCGTACTCGTGTCCAGCGCAGTCGCCGCGCAACTAATAACAGTCTCCCTGTCTTCGCCAACGGTTCTTCTGCTGTTCAGGAGAAGCTCGCCCTTCATATTCAACATGCACCGTGGTGGCTGAGGATTGCGATCCCAATCCCCTTCTTTCGCCGTTCTCTCCGCGTGTTAGTCCTCAATCCTCGGAAAGTTCATGATTTTGCGACAGTACATTTCGGGAGGAAACGAGGTTGTCTAGTGCTAGTGTTATTCTTCGTACTGGCTTTCTTCTCTATCTTTGCCCTTGCCAGGCGTTTTGGAACGCATGCGAAGCAGTGGCCCCTCACTAAAGACACACGGACACTGGTATATAGGCGGGCAGACCTACAAAAAATATGGATGTGGGAGATAGCGAGTGGGCATTATCCCAGTAGAAAAGCAAGTGCGTCATGATTTACAGCCAAGACATGTATGGCAATTTCCCCTCCTACTAGAGGGAACTTATTCCTATTCATAGTCCCGGAACAGATGCACTTCAAGGATACAATCACTAATCCTGCGCTACCTCCGAGAAAAATCAATATTCCCTCTCCACTTACTGAAGAAGCTACTTCATTTGTTACGACTACTCGCGGACGCGGTCCAGAGCGAATATATTTTGATATTCAGAGTCAGCCTCCAAATGTTGCGTATCCCCCACGACCTATCCCTGGCAGCGTGGCAGACCTGGACATCGTTATGGAACATTGTGACTTCTCGAAGAAGAAAGTGCGTCTCAATATTCTTCTTATATGCTCAGCATCAATTCTACTTTTAGTTTGTTCGGGACTGCTTGGAAGTCCTACGTGTCGGTGCAGGACTGGATAATGGGAGACGACTGCGAAGGGGAAAACTGGATGACTGGAAATACATCTACCTGGAGAGAGCTGAGAATACCACGGATCATTCACGCATCCGTCGACACGTAGAGGACGAGGATGACCTTTTTGCTGTGTTCGCCACTGATCGACACCATTATACTCAGAGTGATAATGCTTCTGATCCTGATAGCGGCCTTTTTAGACGGCGAGACGTCCAGACTGAACAGTCACCCATTGACCTTCGACCACCTGATCGTTACCGGCCCTACGCATCACTATCACATCCGTGCGATCCGGAAAATCCACGGTTGTTTCATATGTTCTGGACAGGACCCTTCACAGATAAACCATATCTCGCTATCCTTAGTTTTCTGTTCACTCAGAATACGGGACTGCATCTGAAGCAGTGGCCAGAAGGCGCCGGCTGTCGATCGCAATTCTGGATGTGGATTAATCCCGGTCCTGCGGCCTCTGTTCCAAATCCCAATGCAGAGAGGGATATGTTCGCTCAGCTTCGATCAAATCCGTGGGCCGCGCCATTTTTGCATGAGAGATTTAGGGGAATACTTGAATTCAAAATATGGAATACGACGGAGCAGATGGACGGTGTTCCTGAACTGAGAGATGAATGGCGCTCGAAGGATTTGTTCAACTCAGGCGGAAATGTGATCAACATAGGCAAGAAGTCTGGCGTTGAAGAAATAGAGACGAGCAGTGACTTGACCAAACGCACAGGCTCAAAGTCGGCATCGACATACGACCGACTTTCTGTTATTCTATCGGATTTGGCGAGGTTCATTCTATGCCACCGCTTTGGAGGGATTTACCTCGACGCCGATACAGTTTTTCTCCGAGATTGGGAAGAGCTGTGGGGCTGGAGAGGGGCTTTTGCGTATCGTTGGTCTAGACTACCCAGGTACAACACTGCGGTGCTCAAACTCAACAAGAATTCAGCACTGGGCAAGTTTTTGTTTAGAACTGCGCTCAAGAATAATCTGGATTTCCATCCAATGACTATGTCGGTGTATCTGAGAGAGGCACATCTAGAAGGATTGTTGTTGATGTTGTCTGATGCATTGTTTGACTCTGCATGGCTCAATACCGAGGGTTATCAACTATCGAGGCCGCCTCAACCGTACTTTAGCAGGTAAGCCTCCTTCTCGGTCACGACGCTAATTGAATGTTAATGTCCTTTGTTTGCAGCTTTGAACAGTTCTTTGACACTCCAATCTCTGAGAGCGCTGCTCCTCAAGCACTTGGATTTGAAGGTTTCTTTCGAGGTGCATACTCATACCACTTTCACAATTTCTGGTATGGTTGCTATTCCATTTGTCACTGAAGTCAGCACTAATCTGTTGTTCCCAGGTGGAAGCCATTCGATCCCGCGCGTAATTGGCCTGATCTTGGTCCTAAATTTGCTGAGGGGGAACGGAAGATCCGTGCAACTCTACGTAGTTCTCAAAAAAGTAAAGCGATTGCTGAAGAGGATGAAGACATGGTGGATCAAGATCGACGTGACTTGGACTGGGCAACGGTGCTGAAGCGGACATTTGAGTCATACATCCGTGGAGAGAGACCGAACATGTATGGGGAGTGGCTGGAGTGGTAGCACTCGCACTCTTTTGAGGTTGTGAATTCTATATCCTTATTCCAGATTATTCCCGCTATAATTTTTCCACTATCTTTCCAGCTTTTCGGAACTGTTCCTTTATTCTTATATGCTTGGATTTGGATGGATAGGGACTTATCAGACGTCTCTTTTTTCATTGTCATGACGTTGAACCCCTCACGACCATACTACGATACTATTTACTAACATGCTCCTAGAGTATGTTAAGCCTATGATACTAATCTAATACCCAGATGCCCGGTGTCCAACTGTCTGCTGTCGTCATCAGCCCGATCTACCATCCATCACTTTTCCATTGTGTACTTTTGTCATTCGTATTTTCAGACTACCTGCCGGCTTTCTCGGGCACAAGCAAGTATCAGGAGTTCCGTTTAGGTGAAAGATTAAGATGCTAGATCACTGAAAGGCCAATTCATATTACATTGATGGTGTGAATATGAATTTTGCGCTCATACCTTTGGCAGAAAACTTGGTTTGAGCAGTGTTGACTGTGGACTTGAGGATAGTGATCACTTGCTCAGGATTCTCGGCACCAAATATGGCTGTGCCTGCCACGATGACATTGGAACCTGCGGAAAACAGTCCAGTTGAAATTTTCTGCATAGCCCACTCTGTTATTTGTAACCCAAAAAAAAACTAACCTGCATCGGCGCAAACATCAATCGTTTTTGGTCCAATACCACCATCAACTTCGATATCTTTGTCGGGAAAACGTTGGCGGAGTTCGGCTACTTTAGGAACACACCGGTCCAAGAACTTCTGACCACCTCGACCTGTTTTGCACGACGAACGAAATTAACTCGTTCCTGATAATGGTCTAGGGGATGATGCACCTGGATATACGGTCATTACAAGGAGCATGTCTGCTGCTGCGCCTATCTCATCTGTGATAACTGTTGAAGGTGTGTCTGGTGAAATCGCTATACCGGCGCGCATGCCACGTCGATGGATGTTGTGAATGAGGGATACCGGATCAGCTAGAAGGAATCGACAAACAGGGAATTAGTTTCAAAGAATTGTTCCTGCTCTCTCCTGTCTTCTCAAAAACAGGGACATACATGTTGCTTCGTAATGGAAACAATAGAGGGCACCTCCTGCGTCTGCAATATCGTCCACCCACTATTCACAAAAACCATTCATTTTGGATATGGTGGCGTGAAAGCACGAGGTGTTGAAACGTATACTAACTTTCTCAGGTTCAGATACCATCATATGACAATCCATAAAGATGCCTGGAATGCCCTTATGGACACAAGAAAGGATTGGAGCACCTATATGGTTGGAGGTTAAAAGTCATCCGTACAATGTAATTGTAACCCACCCATAGTGATATTTGGTACGAAGTGTCTGGAGAGATAATCATGTGTGAGTGAAGTGGAGAGCTGAGCCTCGATTGATAAGATTACCCATCCATGACGTCTAGATAAAGTGTGATTAATGAATCAATGAGGTCAATGGAGAGAACCTGCCCATATGCAGCCACTCAGCACCGTTCTTGATCATACGTTCGCATTCTGCTGTGAGTTGCCCGAAGTCAGAGGCGAGGACAGAGGGAGCTATGACTGCGCGTGGCATTGTTATAAGGCTATGTTCGCGCAGCAACGGCCCATATTCCAATTTACGTAAGTTGATATTTAAAGACATAGATATATAAATACTCTGCAAATTCGGAACTTCACCACATTAGTCTCTTTTCGCTATGTATGCCAAATGCTTCGTCGTCGCTCTATTTGCCTCTATCACCTTCCTCGTGGCTGCCTCCCCCAATCCTACTCCGAGCCCCGCGAGAGAGTTGTATGCTCGCCAGGATGGTATGTTCACCCCATGTTGAAGATTGCCGGTTTTGAAAATGGTTCCATCTAGCCGGTGAAGTTTTTGACTCGCTCACTAGTGCTGCTGCATCTATCATTACTGGCCCTGGTACCTACACTTCCATGACTAATTCTTCGAGTCTAATTTCTTCGCTTGTAGGTGGTTCTATCTTCTCAGAGGCTACTTCCGTTGTCGGAGGTGCCGTTTCACATGCAACTAGTGCTATTGCAGGAGTAGGTGGTTCTATTTTTACCGAAGTCACTTGTGCGTTCTCTTTTTGCGATCTGACCATGGCTTATTCGAATTGATAGCTGCTGGTGGACGTGCATTTACTGTCATAACTAGTGAAGGTGGACAGGCCCTAACACTTGCTGAGTCGGGTATCCCGACTTCTGCTTTCGGTTCTGTCTACACCGTTGCCACTGCCGCAATCTTGCCTAGTACCACCAGCAGCGGCGCTGCCGGTTTGCATGCTGTGATAGCACCCACAATTGTTGGGTCGGTTGCAGTATTAGGCAGTGTGTTACTCGGCGCTGTGGTGACTTTCTGATCCTGACTCCTGG
>Ga0153937_1000347_pt1 | contig 17042 bp, 10 predicted proteins | sample TSNY021MetaG_FD_104680 | JGI IMG/M metagenome (GOLD analysis project Ga0153937, IMG submission 104680) | Attine ant fungus gardens microbial communities from New York, USA - TSNY021 MetaG | ecosystem: Host-associated > Fungi > Mycelium > Unclassified | place: USA: New York, Robert Murphy County... | reverse complement strand
GGGTACAGCCACTGTAGTAGTAGTATAAATAAGGCTGCAATCCAACGAAGAACTCCATCGAGTTCTTCCTGAACATCCACCTAGGGTGACCACTAAGAACATTCACTGTTCCTCGGTAACACTATAGTACATACACAAGACTACTCACTGTTATACTTACACAGACTGTTGGAGAAAGGGAGCACAGCAACCTGATAGACAACATAGTATTAACTTCACTTAGAATTAGTAGAGGGTTCAAGTTGGGCCAGAGGCCCAGATAAAAATCTTGTTTATTATATATGTGAGACCAAATGTGGAATAATGATAGGGCTGAATAAGCATGACAAAGCTTTACCTAATCATAACTAAGATTTACCTAATGTCTCTCTTTTCACTCAAATATTCAAATAAATTCAAATAAATTCAGGAAAAATTAGGAAAAATCAGGAAAAATTGTAATTGACTTTTTCCTTTCCTTTTCTTATTTTAATAAAATTTAAAGAAATTGACTCCATCATCACCACCCTCCTCTTTTCATATTCAACCCAAATTGGTTGTGTGGAAGTAAAATAAACATGTACAAATATACAGTGATGGTACCAGCTCATCAACTTCTTTGTCTCCAATTACTATTTCCTGTCTTTTCTCTTTTCTCTTTTACCCCTCTACTCTCTCTATACCTTGACTAGATACTGGGCCCTAGGTGTAAAGGGGACAGTACTCTACAGCTGTGGTGTAGAGTATAGTTGGTGTGACTAAGCTCAAGTCTACTCTTCTAGACAGATTGTTTCTTTGAGCAGTACTGTAGTAGTATACCTGTATACCTTTCTATTAGTAACCTAGTGCTTGGGATCTATTGTGATCCTTATACACAAGGGAATAACAACTGCTCTTTAAGAGAGTTGTTTAGAGTAGAGATCTCTTTCTTAGAAGTGATAGTATATCTTTATTCTTAGAATAGTTATAAGTAAGACAGTAAGACAAACTATAAGAGATGGATTCTGTTAGAGAAGAACATCAAGCTAGAAGAGCTGAGTATTAGTATAGAGTTATGAAGACTTAGAGCTCAACTAGGATAGTTGTTTAGGAAGAACTCAATAGAGTTCTTTATTGGATTGTATAACTACTTATATAAATGTCTGTTGGTCTGTGCACCTATCTCCTGTGATCACATGACCTCTACTAATAACTGTACATATCTTATATAAGCCTTCCCATACTTATTTATATCCCTCTTGCATTGTACTCCTGAATATTATCTACTAAGTTAAGGAATGTGCAGGAAATAGTTTTTTTTCTGGGAACCATCTCATAACACTGAAGAGCAAGCACAATGACATGTGGTTGTTCTAGAGAACTATCAACTATCTGTTTTACTCTAAAATGTTCTTTCAGCTCCTGTTTGGAATAGGGAAAAAGGAAGAGGAAGATTTCACATGACTTCTGTACATGTTCCACAGAATCTTGATGATATCATACTTGATTTGCATAAATGTCAACTTGCTCAACAAATGCTATCAAGAGAGCAACAATAGAGGACAACTTAGAATTATAGAGCAGAAATGATAAGAGTAGAAGCAGAAAGACAGAGACAGGTAGAAGAGAGGCAGTTACAACAACAGAGAGTAGCAGAACAGTTGGAAGTGTTATAGGCAGAAAGAAGAGTTGAGTCTGTTCATATAGTTCAAATCAATCAAATAATAGAGAAATGGAGAAATGAGGATACAGATGCTCTTGATTATGAAGGACACCAGAATAGAGGTAGTAATGGAGACCTAAATATAGATAGGAATATACAAGAAAACATTCTAAGAGTTATAAGTAACAAATTTCATTGATTGTTGATAAATGAATTCTAATTAGATATTACAGGATGTTAGAAAAGGAAATGTTCAAGAGTTTGATATAGAAGATAATATAATTCAGATGTGTTGATTTATGCTCAATGAAATTCTGTATTCTTATAAATTATCAGGATCAAGAAGCTATTGTTATAGATAATATCCCACCACATGTTCCTCATTCTGCACTTTATCCACCTACTGGACAGCTATTCTTGGAGGCCAATATACAGTATAGCAATTTGGGCATGCTAACTATTATCTACTCTCACTGTCATGCTCTTTACTTTGAGTGTGAAAAACTTACTTTCTCAAGAGTCAATCATCCCAAGTTTGGCATGTACTATTTACAAGGACAGATCCAACTGTCTTCTCTCCAACCACTTACTGGAATCCTCTACAATTACTTGACTGGAAATGATTATTCCTCAAGAGAATTCTACAATAATATACAACAGTATAATACAGCCTTTGCTATGACTTCAGTAGAAGTCAAAATTGATAACTCAGTCACTAGACAGTCAGGCCCCTACTGTTTTAAAATCCAGGGAGAGCTTCATCATCTCACTGGTGCTCTCCTCCCTCATGCTGATCAGACTCTAATATATGTACAAATCTATATTCTTGATATAGTAGAAAGCTATTTCAGCAATTTGTTGTTGATGCATAGGCAAACTGTAAGCAGAGGAGACTAAACTGGGCTAGAACACATCAACATACTTCTAGATCTGAGCTCTACCAGGGATTACAGAATGCTGCTATATATAATAGATATGATGGAGAAAATGTTAGACCTTTAGAATACAAACTCATTCTTTCTTCTTCTTATGTAGGGAGTCCTAGGTTTATGACTCAGTTGTTCTAGGATGCTATGGCCATTTACAGGCATTTTCACAAACCAGACCTCTTCCTCACTATAATTGCTAATCCCAAGTGGTCAGAAATTGTTCAGAGTCTTTTTCCTGGACAAAAAGCCACTGATCATCCTAATATTGTATCATAGGTCTTTGAGCAGAAAAAGAAAGTGCTTCTCAGGCTGATTGATAATAGCTTCTTTGGTACTGCAGTAGCTCATATTCACACTATTGAGTTCCAGAAGAGAGGTCTTTTCCATATTCATCTGCTTATCTTTCTATACTCTTAAGATTGTATTTGAGACCCTTATTACATAAACTCTATAATTTTAGCACAACTGCCTGATCCTTAACTACAGCTACTTCTCCATGCAAAAGTCACCAAATATATATTACATGGTCCATATGGTGTTGACAATCCCCAAGCCAAGTATATAGTCAATGGATGATGTAGTAAATGCTTTTCTAAAGACTATAGAGATAGAAAAGACTGGGCTGAGGACAGTTATCTACTCTATACTAGGTCTAACAATGGCTTGGTATTTGAATGCAATAGAGCCAAGTTCACCAATCAATATATGGTTACTTACTGTCCTCAACTTCTTCTTCTCTTTGATTGTTATATCAATGTAAAAATCTCTACTGGATTGGAAACTGTTAAGTATCTAAGCAAGTACATCTACAAGAGTCCTAATAGAGCAACTATAGAGATTAGTAGTAGGGTGTAGGATGAGATCAAAGCACATTTGGATGGTTGGTTTATTAGTCCAACTGAAGCTTGCTAAAAGATCTTTGAGTTCAACATACATAGAGAGTCACTAGCTGTCTAACATCTTCCTATCCATTTTCCCAATGAGTACTATGTTAACTTTCATATACACCAGACTGCCAATGAAGTATTGGCCAGGCAAAATGTGAAAAAAACTCAACTCACTGCTTGGTTTGATTACAACTCTATACATGATAATGGTTTGGACCTTATCTACTGGCAGTTTCCTCAATACTATACCTGGAATACTAAAGCCAAGTCATAGTATCCAAGATAGACATAGAGAAATTACAGTACCCCCTACTGCACTTACTGTACCCTGTCACAAACATATCACAAACATGTCACTACTATGTCACATTGCAATAATATTGTTAACAATTGATATTATCTCTTGCTCTACTCTGTATTGTAGTTACTATATGCTATATCAAAGGTAACTTTGAGGTTATTGAAATGCTCAGGGAGAAAATAAATATATATATTGACATGGAAATAAAAACAGAAAATAGGTATGAAAATAACAAGTAAGAACAGCTAATAAATCAAGTATAAGCCTGTATATTTTTATTTAAATCTTATCCAAACTACTTTCTTCTATACTTGAGAACATAGTAGTAAGGTTAGAGTATAATTACTGACTCTGTTGTATTGAGAGACATGTTTTGAAAATATATATAAAAATCTAGATAAGTACATAATTTCTATCTAAGACAATACAGTAACAGGATTTAAGATATATATAGCTTAAAAATCAATCTGTACTTGAATATTCCAATAGTAGAATAATGATATTTATTAAAATATCAGTGGAGCAAGAATCTGTGACTATTTGTGACAAATGCAGTATAGTACTGCATTTGGTAGAGGAGCAGTAAAGGAGTGGTAGACAAATTGCACTGCTTAAGGGACTAGTACCATGGATGTTGAAATACTCAACTTAAGGAACTTAGATAACTGCTTAAATAAGGGATCTTAATTTTACCTTTCAACAATGTTTACTGTTATAATCCTGGCAGTATCTTCTATCACAACTGCTAATGATGTCAAAGCCAATGAGCAAGTCAGTCTAACAATTCAGTCTTCTCTCCAAGTCTTAGCAGCAACAAGGATTAGTTTTGATTAGGTTCATTGCAAGTATAGTATAACAATATCAATTATTTGCTGTCTACTTTACATAAAGCAATAGAAAATTGTAAAGATTTTTTGCAGCTACATAAGAAGAAATTTCATAAACCATTATACCAAAGGATAAGTATGGTATCAACAATGATCTACAAGAAGTTTGTCAGTAAATAAGAGAAAATATACAATAAATTAAAAACAAATATGACATATATATGGTGACAAGGGAGCTTAGAGTAGATATTTCAGAAAGGGTTGACAAGCCATTGTACAAGAGAAGATATATAAAGGCCAAGACAAATATCCTATGAAAAGAAATAGGTCAGTAAATAACTAAAAAGAAAAGAAAATATGTAAATAACCTACCAGAGACTCCACTTGAGGTAGGGGCAGGAATATATACAGGCAGCACAGACAAGGCATTATATAAGGTAGGATATATAGTGGAAACAAAACAAACATTCTATGAAAAAAAAAAGACCAGTAAATTAGATAAAAATAAAAAGAAAATAAGTCAATGACATACCAAGGACTCCACTTAGTGTAGAGACAGTAACATATCCAAGGAGTGTAGACAAGACATTGTACAAGACAGGATGTATAGTAGGGACAAAACAAACACTTTACAAAAAAAAAATTAGTAAATAAATTAAAATCAAAAGAAAATATACAAAAGACATACTGGGAACTCTACTTGAGGTGGGGGCAGGAACATATCCAGAGAGAGTCAATGAGACATTATATAAGGCAAGACACTATTATGACTTGGTAAAATGGCTAAGTTATTATTTACTTTACTTTACTTTTCTTATTTGGACCTACTATATAAGGAAGGAGTGTGGGAAGGTGTCACATAACAAATGTCACATATTATGGTCACATATCAAGGATATCACAGAGTTATATCATATAATAATGTTATATAATAAGTGTGGGAAAGTAGTATACAGACCATATAGTAGTTGTATAAGTAGTGTATAGAATCCAATAGGAACTCTATTGAGTTCTCCTTGTTAACTCAGACTTGGAGTGTGATTAAGTCATCTTAGGCTAAGTCACTACAGATACATAGTAGGGACAAGACAAACATTCTAAGAAAAAAATAGGTCAGTAAATAAATAAAAATAAAATAAGAAATTGGGCATGATATAATGATTAGTCATATCATTCCATGTATCAGAAAACAAAACCAGTATACTGTTATGCTAGTTCTTTGAGATTTCCTTACTGAGAACTTATACCTGTTATTCTACTGACTATCATCCAGTGCCCAGGGCTGTTATGACATGGGTGTGGTAAAGTCTCTTTCTTGGCCCTGGATAAGAGGATATCTCCATCTCTCCTTTGTCTAGCAGTTTGGTCTTTAATAGCTATAGACTAGGGGGGGTTTGGGGTTTTGTGTGCTATACTGCTTACCCTGGTGGGATCTAGAGGCTTGTTTTCTACTTTTTTACTTGCCAGAGCACACAGTAGATTGTCTCTTCTCACAGAGAGAGTTTATGGTATTTACTAACCTATGTCTTCCTATAAGGTATTCATTTCTGTTCTATCATATGTCCTTCCTTCATACAATGGCTCATTTGCACCTCCTGGACATGCTCCTGTACCCAGCTCATGTCAAGTCTTAGCTACATCATTCATATATTTTATTTTTATTTTATCTGATTTACTGATCTTTTTTTTCTTAGAATGTTCATCTTACCTCCACTATGTGTTCTGTCTCATACAATGTCTTGTCTGTGCTCCCTGGACATGTCCCTGTCTCTATACTAAGTAGAGTTCCCAGTACATCATTGACTTATTTTATTTTGATTTTTATTTATTTACTAACCCATTTATGTATATAGGATGTTTATCTCAGCCCCTCTATTTGTCCTTTCTTGTATGATAGGTTGTCAACCCTCCATGGATATATCTCCACTTGTGACCATCCATATGTATTTTTCTATTTTGTTTTCTCTTTTCTGACAATGTTGCTCACTGACTATATTCTCCCTATATTCCCTCTACTACAAGCATTAGGGTACTTTCTAGTACTTTGTCTTTTGTAAGTTACCTTTGTTTTTTTTTCAGTTCACTAATACCTATATGTAGGTAGATTTACTAATACCTATATTTCAATAGATTTTTTGTTCTTATTTTCTATTTTTTCCCCTTTGGTATCTGTTAGAAGAGGCCTCTCTAATAGCTATCAAAGGGGACTTTGTAATATAATAGTCTTTGTATTTATTTTGTTACAAACAACTTAATTTATAGAAATTCTTGATCCAAAAATAAGAGGAATCTCTGTCAGTTTAATTTGAGATCATGTGATTTATTGTCACAACTAACTGAATATTTCATAATAAGGATATCCATCTCACTTTTCCCAAGTTCACTTAGAACCTACTCTTCTACCTATGTCTAAAATCACAAAAAAGACAAACTCTACACATTTTAATGTCTTATATCCAATGAGATCTCAAATTATATCACCAGACAGTACTCAAAAAGATATTTTAACTTTCTCTTTCCAAAAATTGGTATATGATCCTATGTTGATTGAAGAACAAAGTAATGCTATATTAGTGCAAAGTCATGAAGGCTTAGGGCTCAACCAAGGTAGTTATTTAGAAAGAACTTAATAGAGTTCTCTATTGGATTATACAACTACTTATACAAATGTCTATTGGTCTATGTACCTATCCTCTACAAACACATGACCCTTACTAATAACTGTACATATCTTACATAAGCCTTCCCACACTATTTATATCCCTCTTGCATTGTACTTCTGAATATTATCTACTAAATTGAGGAATATGTAGAAAATAGTTTCTTTTTTGGGAACTGTCTCATAACATATAGGTTCAAACTTCATAATACCATTCATCTATACCCTAACTCCAAAATATTAGTTTTGTAGTTGGTATACTGAAGGAGGCCAACTGTATATTTGTTCTTGTGGCCAAAATCCTTATACAGAATGTCTTAACTATGTTTCTACTAATATTGAACTTGGTGATTTTATCTGTTCTTATTGCTGGTCAACAAATCTAGCAATTCAACATCAAGCATATCATATACACTTGAAATCCTTCAATTTTCTCCTTTTAATGATATAAAATAGCCTTTTTCTCTTCTTCAGCAGTCTTTCATGGTCTCAAATGCTAGTCCTACAAGAGCATGACTTTCTCTTATATTAATGGATAATCTTTGTATCTTGGTTTTCTGACTTTCTAGCTTTGATCCAACATCATGTATATCTTGTTTTGTCTATGGTTATATCAAACCTTATTTTCCTAGAGGATCTTCAGTACATAGCATTAGCTTGATTGAAGTAGAACTAAAGCTCTGTTACAAACTTCATTCAGACCATAACTCCAGGGATACTTGACCAATTTCAACAATCTAAATGGCCACCAAAAGCTCTTAAGAAGACCTTTCAAACAGTACCAAAAATGTCTCAAGGCAATCAGTATTCACCAAGTTATCAGCAGATCAGTTGGCAATCACCAAGTTACCAGACACTAAATCTCTGATATCTTAGGAACCACTTGATATAATCATTTGCTTCAATAACCATTGTGAAGCTCTCTTCAATGTGCTTCTTTCAGCTATAAATAGAACCAGAGGAAATAAGATCCCATAGAGATATAAGGTCCTCAATGTTTGTATATAACATTGATCTTTACCCATAGATTATTATCTGTCCTTGAATAGAACAAATGACTGCTCTAAGACAGTTAAGTTATCTCTATTTCAGAAACAATAGCACTCCTATATGTAGAACAATAGATAGTGATCATGTGGTAGACTATTCTTGTGTACAGACCACCATAATCATATATTTAAGGACTGTATATCTGAGAATAAATCTTAGACTTAACAACATCTTTTGCTACTGTCTAAACTTTGCTTTTTTGAGCCTTTTGATTATTAAATCATTAACTCACAAATCAGTAAGTGGCCATTTGTAATAAGCCCAAATAAAAGAACTTCCCTAACAACTTTCACAGTGTGTTTTTTTTAAATACTTCATAATAATTACTAAGTCTTTTTTAGATTCAACTGATTTATTACTTTTATATATACCTATGTAACCCTAGAAGGAGAGTTCTAGATTCATCCAGAACCAAATATATACTTACTCCAATCTCAGGATGTAAGTACATAAAATTTATTCAAAACAATTTTTTAACTTAATTATCTTCTTTAGTTTTTTCCCTATATCTTTTTATTTTTTGTTATACAGCACTTAAAAAGAGATAACTGATTATCTCTCTTTTTTGTTTGTTGTGGTGGTCCTTTTTAGAAAATCAATTCACTTCAGCAAATATATTAATTTACAAAGTTAGAAGTTTTTTTCAAAATGAAAGAAACCATGCTTATTACTATTCAGTAGTCATTTCTGGCTAACAATGGCATTTGTTAACACAAACTTTCATCCAACTATATACTATTCATTTTTAATAAATTTTATTAGAAATATTTTTGTTTTTCAAAACCCTGTTATTTTTCCAAGTCTTTTTCTAGCTAATCTTGATCTTGGAGCTAAAATAAAGTCTATTATGATTATTCAGCATAAAAAACAGGGTATTTGTTTTTTGAAATGGTCCAATCATCTATATAGACCACTTGGTAATCTTTATACTTGTTTATATGAATTTTGCCATGTTTTAAATAGATAGAAATTAGTAGAAGAAAAAAAAATTGTTATCCAGGTATGTTATTGAATATATTGATTGCTATATCAACTAACTATTGTAAAGAATTGTCACCAATTACTCAAATTTGCAGTAATTCTACTTGTGGAGAGAAAAAAAATATTATATCCTCTACTTTATTTATTTATTGTTATAAATGATTATTCAAGACAAGATTTAGCACTAGGAAAGAGAATAGAACTATGGATTGGACACTATGTTGATAAAAATGGCTTGCCTTTAAATTATCAATTATTTAAACTTCAATTTTCTTGATATATATATATTAGATTAAATACAATATCTATTTAACTAGATTCTTTCTCTTTCTTAAGTTTTATCTAGTAGAAGGTGGTGGTGGAACTTGAATTTCAACTACTACTTTAGGTAGTTTGGTATAGTAAGGTACTTGTTACCTTTTGAAACAACTTCTATTATTTTATCATGTTTTTGCTTTTCAAAACTCTTTTCAAGACTCTTTTCAAAGATTATCTTTTGAGATCTTTTCTTTATAGGTTTTGGCTTAGAAAGTAAAGGTTGAGTAGGCAAAACAACCTTTATTTGTTCTTTCTAATTAAAAACAAGTACAAAATACAGATATTTTAGAATTGATATACTTATCTTTAACTCAACTTCTGGTTGAATTTTCTGCTTCCATAGATCCTGTATATCTATGAAAGGACTTCTCTGACCTTTTATAGGATAGTTGACTAGTATTGTAGAAGTTGAATACTTGTTAAAAGTGAGAGAGTATAAAAAAGAGCCAATAAATAGTAATAATGAAGAAGGAGTCATAAAATCTACAATGTTTTCTTTTTTTTCCTTGGGAAAAGAAAGAGCTAGAGAGACATAGGTATAAGAGAGATAAACATATTCATTAGTCTTGGTAGATACTGAGTTGATTTTCCATGTTCAGTACTCTGGTTGCACTTTCTTCAAATCTCCCTAATATAAAATTTTGGACATAAGTAAAGGATCTCTGGTTGAGAATAAGATTTCTAGCTTCTCTTGACACTTTTTGATACATTGTCTATAAAAGCAGCTTTGAGCTCTTCTTCCTCCACAAAGTCTATAGATAATATTGTGTCAAAAATAACTAGGAGGTAACAAGAGAGAGATACTAGAAAGATATATTGAAGAATGGAGATTAGAAACTCAAATAGCTCTTCTGTGATTTTGTATTTCATCATATGTTGTTACTCCAGTAATACTTCTATCTTGATAGTATACTATAAAGTGATTTTAGGCTTCATTTATAAATCTAAAACCTATAAGATCATAGACAAGTTTTGATTTCTTGACCTAGTCTAATCCCAAAGGCTCTAGATGTTGAGGAATATTCTAGTCCAAAGGAGTTCTATCATCACCAACTGATAGCTTGACAACAAAAATAAGTAATAGATTTAACACCAGAGAATTGATACTACTCAGAATCCCAAAGCATAAAAGAGAATTGTTATGTTGTCTCCAGCAAGTTATATTGAAAAGCTTTATTTCAGTTTTTATTCCAACCTAGTATTTGAACCAGTCTTCAAAAATTGCCATTGAAATATAAATAGTCATCAGAAAAAGCAAATATATCTGTGATAATAAAAGGCATTCTTGTTAGCTCTATATGCTTTTCTCCAGTTCTGTTGTCACCAGTGTAATATCAGATGTTGAATATTATAGGAACAAAGAATATAGACAAGATTGTTGAGCTGTCAATCTATTTTTGCTTTGTTTCTTTAGCAATTTCTTTCCATAACCAGCTCTATGAAAAAATATCAATAATCTTTATTAATAAGAGAAAAATCACTTGCAAATAATGACTGAAAGCCAAATTTATTTTCTATGATTTAATAAGCATATAAATTAGACCATAGAGTATTATGTTCTTGAGAAAACCAAGCAGAGTCATGATCTTCTATAAAACAGTGCTGAAAGCATTCAAAGACTTTAAATAGAACAGAGTTGTCTTGAAGTGTATCTATAACTTCCTGGAACTCTGAAAATAATCCACAGACAAAGATATAAAGTAGCTGAAGAGATGTATCAAGCCAATACAAATTTTGCTTCCATAGATAATATAGTTCTCCAAATGTGTTTTTCATAATTGAATACAATTTTAGACTTCTTTTGTGGAGAGCCAGGGCCTTTAGGAATTAATTTCTATATAGAGTCAGAACTATGACCATCATTAATAAATTTCTTTCTTGAAGTCTGGGATTTGAAAGATCTTGATTTATGACTAGGCTTAGTTGAAGTAGAAAGTAATATTGAAATATTTGATCTCTTTTGTTTCTATTGGTTTGTCTTGCTATAGTAAGTCAGAATATTCACTATGAGATATATTTCTTAGTTTTATTTTTATAAAAGAGAAAATAAAACTGTACTTTGCTTGTTTTTGTAATTATCTTCAAAAGAAAGTGCCCAACTATAGAGAGATTTTAGTCCTTTAAAAAATCCCTTATCACAACCAGCTGCACAATATAGCTGAAAGTACAAAGATTCTTGAGTATTAGTTGTAGCTGACAATACCTCCTATAGCTCAGAATCTATAGATATATAAGTGGGAAAAATCATTTAAGCATAAGGTTTTCAAAGTCAGTACTTTATCCAGTTGGCAGTATGAGAGAACTCATCCAGGATCCATTGAACTATACTTTGAAATTCATCCAATAACTTGATTTCCATGAGTTTTTGTGCCTTGATGATAAACTCATCCCTTTTAGAAACAGAAACTATACCACTGATCCTTGAACACCTTGTGATCAATCTTCTAAAATACTCTCTACATTCTTGAATCAATTTCTCTTCTATATTTCTTAGCTCTTTTCTGTTTCTAGGATCTCTATTTGATGAAAAAAGATCAGTAAATGCCTTAAGAAAACCTTCTCTTTGAGCTTCACTAAAGTTCATTACCTAGATTATAAACTATCAAATAATTTTTTGTAAAGCTTAAGTAGTAATAGTTTGAAAGGTTGTAATAAAATAAACTTTATGATATTCTATCAAGCTACCATTTATAAAAGACATTAGAATAGGCATCTATCTCTTGAGGACTGGTGAGAAGACTGAGGTCATCATAAGAACCCAGCTTTTATTCTTTTAAAAACCATGAGCTGTATTAGCAACCATTTTACATACAATATCTTCTTCAAGTTCATTATTGCTATAAAGAGCTTAGGATGCCATAAAGGAAGTTTGCATGCAGATAATGTTCTCTAATCCAAGTTATAACATTTTGATAAACTAAGAGTAATCTTCAGTAAATTGTTTGATAGACAAAAGAAAAACTATAAGTTTATGAAGAGTAAACTTTTTTCTAGTCTTACTTCTCTGATAGATAACATGATCTCAATTGTGTAAGGCATGAGAAATATCCTTGACTGATTTCCAGGTCCAGTCAAAGGCAAAATACCTAGTTGTAAACCAGAAAGACCAACATTAAGATTATTAAGTACTATTTCATCAAACTGAGCCTCTTTATCAAGATTTAAATAAATGTTGACAAAAGGGGAAGTGTAATTATGAAAACTATCTTGTACAAAGTATTTTCCATCTTTCCATGTATAAACTATTGCCCAAACTCTATAAGAAATATAAAAAAAAAGGTTCTCCACATTGATATTTCCATTAAATCTAAATTTCTCATCCAGATCTTGTGGTCCTAGGTTGTATAAGAACTTTGCAGTCATAGCTTGAGTATTGGATGATTCCCAAATATTGTTGTACAGATCTGAATCCTTCTTGCCAACAAGAAGTCTTTTTCTATCCATTTTTCTGGTTATAATCTTTTTTTACTTCATAAGCCCAATGATTAGATAGTTACTTTCCTTTGATAAGTTCAGCCTCAGTAAAATTCCACTCAAAATGGCTGTTAGGAAAATAAGAGTATGACTTTACTAATATTATTGGTAGTAGATTAGTTAATGGAACTAGAGTAAAAGAGGGAAGTTCAGGAATATATTGTGCTGCTAGAATATTTTGGACTGAAGACATTGAAAGAAACTAGAGAAGAAAAAAAGAATATAGATTGGCTAATGTTGTAAGTGATAGATTGGTAGATGGAGCTAGAGTAAAAAACTTGGAAACATAGTAGACTACTGGCATAGAAAACTGAGAAGATTGAGTAGGAATATTTTGAAATGAAGGTAATGGAAAGGACTGTAAAGGAAAATAAGAGTATATTTGAGTAGATGGCATAGATAGTAGTGAAACTAAAGTAGAATGGATAAATCCAGGATTATATTGGACTGGCAAGGCAAACTAGAAGGGCTAGAAAGGGATATTTGAAGTTAAAGACAATAAGAGAGGCTGGGAAAATTGCTGTAGATTCAAAGGCTGGGAAGATTGTGTTAAAGATTGAAGTGCTTGAATCAAAGCTTAAATATTAGCTAGTTCTATAGAAAAGTATTTAAAAAAAATCAACTAGAAAAAAATATAATATACAAAGAGATTATTTTATTTCATTTTGTACCAGTATTGAAGAATTTTCTTGAGATGAACTCAAGAAGTATTGTGCATAATGTTTGAGAAATTTCTAAAATGAGAAAACTCAGCAAACAGACCTTAGAATATTGGTTCTTATACATACAAAAACTATGATTTATAAGTAAAGTAGAGCTGAAAATACAATATTTGGGTTGAAGTTCTAGAAATGATATAAACCTACAAAATTTTACAAATTCAATATTAGTCTTTATATAGTTAGACCAAAACATAGTTTAAAATAAAACTTGAGAACTTTATTGAAGAGAAAAATAAATTATAAGACCACTCAAGATTACCAAACAGCCAAGAAGCCAAAAATCTAGTAGAATAACCCAAAGAAAGTCAAGAAACCAAAAAACATGGTAAAGTTACTAGTATAATAGTAACATATTTTCAGTGAGATGGTCAACTCACTTGTGAAAATAATTTTCATTTAAATAGGTTCTAAGGCTATCCAAGACTACTAGAGAGCCTAGGAACCAAAAATCTAGTAGAGTAACCCAGTAGAAGTCAAGAAATCAGAAAGTGCAGTAAAGTTGCTACAGTGGCTGTGATAAGTCTCTACTCAAATTATTAACTGTATTACAGAACTAAGTTATATAATTTATTTTTTTACTAGCTTTTTGGTACTGTACTATAGTTGAATAATTACTGAGCTAGTAATCATAGCTTGTTAGCCAATAAACTTAGCCATTTTATGAGTTTAATTGACTAGTCTGTCAAGCCTTGGTTCTCAAGTTGATGGGCTTGACCTTAACTAATCAGATTGAGTCTTTTCCTATGTCTGTCCACAAATAGTGAAAGATGAATTAGGGAGAAGGCTTAGTTGATAACAAAGCTAGGCTACTACTGGTACTCTAGGCTGGGTAGACTAGGGTGATGAGTTATAATAGTACAGTTCTTAGTAAGCTAATGCTAGTGTGCTGAAGTCAGCAATAGTAAGTAGGAATACTCCATTATATAGTGTTACAGAGTATAACATAGTCAATCTGTTGGTTACTCAGAATTATTACTAATTACTATCACTAATTACTATTACTAAGTGTTAGTGTACAGTTGTGAGGACTTAGAGCTCAACCAAGGTAGTTGTTCAGGAAAAACTTGATAAAGTTCCTTGTTAGATTTCACTAGATACTTATACAAATATTGAATGGTCTATATACCTATCTCCTATGATCACATGACCCTTACTAAGAACTATCTATATCTTACATAATCCTTCCCATGCTATTTATATCTTTCCTGCATTGTATTCTTGGATATTTCCCATTAAGTTGATGAATGTGTGAGAAATAGCTTTCTTCTTGGGAGTTGTCTCATAACATTGAGTTAGTGTAATAAGATAACAGATAGTAGCCAAGTAGCAGTAATATACAGTCAAGTTGCAGTAATGTGTGGCAAGGTTATTATAAACATTATCAAAAAGTATGGTAAATTTGCAATCAAGTATAGTAACAAAAGTGGTAGTGTATGATAAAGGGTACTGTAAATTCTTCAGGTCTGTTAGATAGTGTACTCTATGGAACAATCAAATGCCAATGGCTTGCTCTGCTTCTGAGGTAAGATATATATTCCATAGAACCCAGAACTTTACAGACATATTATTTCATTGTGTTACAATATAAAAATCATAGGACACCCTGGCTAGTAGAAAACTCTAAAGCTTGTGTTCTGGAACTACTGGTGGTCCCAGATGTTCTGGTACATTAGACAGTATGTTAGCACTTGCAATCTATGCTTGTAGATAAAACCCATACAATACACTCTCCTAGTCCTAGAGATACAATGGAATACCCTAAGCATAGACTTCATAGTAGAACTCCCCAAGTTGTCTAGACATGATGTGGTAATGACAGTGGTAGATTCAGTGTTAAAGAAGGTATACTTTATTCTGACCTACACAACAGTGACTGTGGAAGGAGCAGTTAGGTTATTCCTTCATTACATCTAGAAACTCCATGGACTCCCCAGACAAGTAGTCTCAGACCAGAGTCTACAGTCTGTTATACTTTTCATCCAGAAACTCTACAGGCTTCTTGGTATAAGGCTAGCCTCCTCTACTGCCTGGCATCCCCAGTGTTGTTGCTTAGTCATGAAGACTTATAGACCACTTGAGGTGAGTATTTAGGAAGAACTTAATAGAGTTCCCTGTTGGATTTTTGTTTTGAGAGCCCTAAACAGGAAAAGGTTTCCCACGCATTTGAATACTTAATCCAAAACCTCAAAGCATACAATGGAGTAAGGATATAAATAGGGTGGAGACTCAGTAAGTCAAATCACGTGACAAGGTCAGGTGATCATAGAACATTCTGGAAAGAACATGTGATCATGGGACTCTAGGGTACAGCCACTGTAGTAGTAGTATAAGTAGAGCAGCAATTCAACGAAGAACTCCATCGAGTTTTTCTTGAACATCCACCTAGAGTGATTGCTAAGGACATTCACTGTCCATTGATAACAATTTTGCTATTTACTTATACAAATGTTTGATAGTCTGTATGCCTATCTCCTCTGATTACATGATCTTTACTTAGTACTGTACAGTTTATATAAGCATTCACATGCTATTTATAGATTAAGTCTGCTATAGTTTAAGTAATGTTCTTCAAGTTGATGGATATATATGGAAGTATTTTCTTCTTGGAAACTATTTCATAACACCTAGATAGACAGATAGAATGTATCAACCAAGAGTTGGATCAATACCTTTATGTCTTTGTAAACAAACAACAGAACAACTGGTATGATCTCCTTTTAATGGTAGAGTTCCAGCATAACAACTACATTGTTATCAATAGACAGTGAATGTCCTTAGTGATCACCTTAGGTGGATGTTCAAGAAGAACTCAATAGAGTTCTTTGTTGGATTGGACTACTACTTATACTTATTTTATAGTGGCTGTACTACTACTAGTCCATGATCACATGTTCTTCCAGAATGTTCTATGATCACTTAACCTTGTTATGTAATCTGATTGCCTTAGTTCCTACATTATTTATATCTTGATCCCATTATATGATTTGAGGTTTTGGATTAAGTATTCAAATGCATGGGAAACTACTTCCTTTTTGGGGCTCTCATAACATGACCTCCCCTTCAAGTTTCCTCGTCCCGAGGAATTTTTCCATTGACTCCAGTTCTCATTCTACCTCTTTTCCCTTTCTCTTTCATACTTTCTTTTTCCCCAACTATCACAAATGGCCACTTACTGATTTGTGAGTTGATGATTTAATAATCAAAAGGCTCAAAAAAGCAAAGTTTAGACAGTAGCAAAAGATGTTGTTAAGTCTGAGGTTTATCCTCAGACAT
>Ga0153937_1000346_pt1 | contig 17048 bp, 18 predicted proteins | sample TSNY021MetaG_FD_104680 | JGI IMG/M metagenome (GOLD analysis project Ga0153937, IMG submission 104680) | Attine ant fungus gardens microbial communities from New York, USA - TSNY021 MetaG | ecosystem: Host-associated > Fungi > Mycelium > Unclassified | place: USA: New York, Robert Murphy County... | reverse complement strand
TATGGCAGCTCCACCTTTTCCCGTTAACAACGCATTGCACCAGTTGTTAATGCCATTGGCATCTCCGCTGCGGCCAAGGATATTTCGGTATAACCGCTGCACAAAAGCTGTAACAGCATGATTTATGTCTCTGGCTTCATCAGAGGACCAGCTGCCGGCGCTGATGCCATAGCTGCTGCACAGCTTCCGGAACTCATCGGAATTGGCAACTCCGGCAAAGACAGCATTACGGCTTACACCATCCTCCAGCTTTCCTAGCCAATAGGCTTTTCCAGTACTGTCGGAATTTCGGTTCAGGATCGTCTTGTAGAGCATTTCCACATAATCCGAATTACTGGTGTTTTTCGCCTTGTACTCGTTGCTTAGGATAAAGCCAGCGGCCAGCGCAGTGCCGGTAGTCTGACCGCTCTGCACCTGGTCGATCCAGTAAGCCTTACCGACCGGATCGGAAGCCCTGCCTAATACGATTGTATACAAGCGTTCCACGAAAGCCGGGATCCCGGTTTCAGCGTAAATGGTAATCGCTTCAACGGCTACTTCGTCTGACTCTGTCAGTACTATTTGTTCTGTTATTTCCTCCGACTTCGCCGGTTCGGTTTGTTCGGTCGTCTCCACCGGCTCTGTTTGTTTGATTTCCTCTGTCGTCTCCACCGGTTCTGTTTGTCCGGTTTCCTCTGTCGTCTCCACTGGTTCTATTTGTCCGGTTTCCTCTGTAGCTGACAAGGATTCCTCTTGCGCCGGCGCAATGGAGGTTTCCGCTGCATAAATCATTCCCGGAGCATAAAGGCTTCCAATTATCATCAGTATGGCCATACTAAACGATATGAATTTCTTTTTCATACTTCTCTCCTCTCGCTTTCTATTTGACTTTCCACCCTGCGGTATGACTACCCTTATAGAGTATAACATACCTCCTAGTATTTTCCAATTACTATCAGTAATTGGTTTTTGTTTTCTAACCGTTTCTCTATGCAGTTGTCAAGGTACAGGTGTTCGGTTCAAAAAAGTATGGTTTACCGAACTATATAAAAATAATAACACATCTTCCTAAACCCTCTTGCGAGTCTTCGGAAGATGTGTTATTATTTCCGAAGAGTTCTAGTGTGCGTCATATGGTTGGGGAACCAAAGACGCCTTGTGATTATGTTTGTCCTTTAAGCGGGTCTGGTAATCAGCACTAGAACTCTTTTCAATGTTCTTTAATACTATTACCGTAAAGATAGTATAGTTACTTTTAAATAGAATGTCAAGCTGAATCTTCCAGCACACATTTTAGGTTAATTCTCACCTGCAGCAACAGCTAAAATCTTTTCGATTTTTCGTTTTTCTTTTTCCATTGTAGCGATAGAATCCAGAATAGCAGCATACTGCTTTTTCGTTATTTCAATATGATCAACTGTAAAATAATCATCAAATCCATAAGTACTTTTGAATAGATCCGAAGTTATATCATAAGTTTCAGCAGTAAGCATATCGATTGTTTTTGCTTTTTTGGTTTTCTTCAGTTTAGTTTTTTCTTGTTCCAGCTGTTTGGATGTCTCTTCTGCCTGGTTTATATTAATGTTGCCTGTTTTAATATCATGAATCAGTTCCTCCGGAGCATGAGCTTCAATATATTCCATTTTTCCGATCTGCCGGGGGGAAATGTTCATGCGTTCCGCTATAAGATCTCTTACCCTACCCTTAACCTCATATCCGTTTTTTCTGGCTTCGGTAAAGACCTCTTTATAGATCTGAAATAAATCGTATCGATCTGCATCCGTCTCGTTACGGCGTTCCATATTGGTTACCGCAATGATGTATTTTTCTTTTAAGGCATCCGAAATTGGAAGGTCAACGGATGCTACGTTTGTGATTGTTGCAGGAATTGTACTGTATGCAGGATTTTCATCTCGTAGCAATACAAAAGCAGAATAGCGGCGTTCACCCGCTGTAAGCTTATAACGTCCGTTTGGCATTTTTAAGACTTCTATTGGCTGTCTTAAACCTCCAGTGCGGATCGATTCGGCTAGTTCTTCAATATCGTTAATCGACTGTTTGTTATTTTCATTTCGATCTATATCATCTAATGGCAAACGAACAATTGTCATATCATTTTTTTCGTGATCTCGAATTTCCTTGGAAACTTCACTCAATAGACCACTTCCGATATTTCCAAAGTTGAATTTTGATCCCATTTTGCACCTCCAAATTTATTGTTTTTTGCAATTGTGGCATTTCTGCCACAATTGGTAAATGGCTAGGTTTTATGCGGGTTTGAACCGCTTTTTTGAAAAAAATTAATGTGTAAATATGTACTCTGTCAGTGCTAAATAATCCTTAGTTACTGGGGCAGTGACACGTGGATCATAATCTAAAAGCGGCTGCTGCATAAAAGACAATTCCTCCATTTTTACAGATTTTCGAATTTTCATTGGCAACAGATCCTTAGGAATAAATGCCTGCAGCAACTCTAAGACCGTTTTGCTTACGTTTTTATGCCCCTCCCATTGTGTGAAAAACACACCACCTAGAGTTAAATTATGGTTATATGTTTTGACTGTCTGCATTAAATTTTTGGCAATGCACATTCCGATTGCTGAATAGGCATCACAGCGTATTGGAATGTAGACAGCATCGGCAGCAGTCAATCCATTGATATTGATAATGGAAATGGATGGGGAGCAGTCCATGATACAATAATCGTACTCATCTTGTATATTTGCAAGATGACCTTTTAAACGGAATTGCTGAGGGATGCGGATATCTGCCTTTAAACGTTCTTCCGCTTCCGCTAAAGTCAGCAGTGCAGGAATAATGTCCAGGTTGCTATATTTAGTATGCTTTATAGTCTCATGAATATCTACGGAAGGATTAATAAGTAAATCCTCTACTGTTTTTTCCGGGTTGCTTATAGGGCTGTTGGTCAACATACTTCGAAGAACCGAAATGATATCCATATCATCATATAGAGACGAGGTATTCCCTTGTGGGTCTAAATCTATCTGTAAAACCCGTTGATTATATTTGGTTGCCAACATGTGAGAAACAGTAGTTACCGATGCTGTTTTTCCAACTCCACCCTTGTTATTTAGGAAAACAATTGTCTTCATTTTTTTCTCCTTGTCTTTGTTGAAAGAAATAACACAAAAATAATAAAATGTCAATTTTTCCTTTTGTGCATAAATTTTGTACCTATGTAAATTGTTATAACATAGGACGTCATAAAAGTCAATATATATTTTTTGTTTGTAAAATAAATATTGACTTTTGTACAATAAAAAGCTAAAATAAATTATTGGAGGATTTGAAAATGAAATATAACAAACTTTTTGCCATGTTGGCAGAGCGAGGAATGAAAAAAACAGATTTGCTGGACGTTATCGCAACAAGAACTTTAGCGAAGCTCAGCAAAGGGGAAAGCGTGACTGTTAACAGTATCGAACAAATATGTAAATTTTTGAATTGCCAGCCAGGGGATATCATGGAATATGTGAATGATTCTAGCGAAGAATAATAATTGTGGCATTTCTGCCACAATTGCAAAATGGCTAGGTTTTATGCGGGTTCACGGCCTTTTTTTGTGCTTAAATATTCGCTTATAAAGACGCCTTCGGCAGCTTGACTTTAATCTTTTCATCTGTTATTGTAACCTTGGTGCTACCATTCACGGTAGGCGGTTAGCCCCTCCAGAGGGGCAACCCTCTGTTTACATAGATATCTTTTACGAAAGAAATCGTGCAATAGGAGGGAACACCTATGGTTACATATTCTGAATTATTTCAATTCGGTCTGTTGATCGTCGGTATTATTGGCTTAATAATTACTTCCAATAAACAAAAATAACCGCCCCTGACCAAGGTTCCGGTTATTTTTGTAAAATAACTATCTTGGGCTAACCGTCTATCGGTAGCACCTTTTTGTAAGCTTATCGTATCATCTATTAACCAATCTGTCAAGATCCATACTTCATTGTCAAGCCTTCGGCAGCCTGACTTTAACTTATACAGTAAATGGTTTAACCTCTCTCAGAGGGGCAACCCTCCTATTACATAGATATCTTTTACGAAATCTTGCAATAGAAGGGATGCATATGTACATTACACTATCGGATCTGATCCAATTTGTGCTAATGCTAACTTTATTTTACCAAGATCCCTACTCAATGTCAACTCTAATTATGGCAGCTCTTTGACTAGCTTCTACCAATTGTGGCATTTCTGCCACAATTGCAAAATGGCCAGGTTTTATGCGGGGTTGCGGCCATTTTTTACGCTAAAATCCACGTATAAAACCGGAGAATATCAAGTCTTCAGCTTTACATCACCCTGTTAAGATTTCCATCCGATTTCAACCTTAATTATGGCAGCCTTTAACCGGCTTAATCGAATTGTGGCAGAAATGCCACAATTGCAATATGGTTAGATTTTATGCGGGCTTACGGCCTTTTTTTTGTGATTCATTCTTCACTCGTGACAGTTTGAAAAGCGAGAAACAAGAAAAGAGAAAGACTGCATCATGGATTTGATGGATAACTGCTATTTCGTCATTGGCAAATCATGTACAGCCCATGGATAATTTTAAAATGCTAAAATTACCCACAGCCTGCACACAATTTGTCAACAACTCCATAAACGCAGCAGTTACCCACAAGTCCACAATGCCTACAGGCGGCGAAGACTTCACAGCAGTGGACAGAAAGAACGAGCATAAGGGAAAACTGCTATCATCATAGATGATAGACTAGGCAAAGCCTAGTGTTTTCTTGATTGCATTCAGAGTATAAATACCGTATAAAACCCGTATTAAAATATTGGTATAAGTTGACAAATCCGTATAAATACCGTATGCTAAAATCAGTCATTATAAGGAGGTTTGTATGAATATTATAGTCCGAAACATTGATGCAGCGGCAATTGCGAAGATTGATCAAATCGCAAAACGGAAAAGGATGAGTAGAGAAGCCTTGCTGCGATCCCAGATTGAATCCTTTGCAATTTCTGCAGAGATTGTTGCATTGGAAAACCGATATGGTAAACTTGTGGAACAACTTACTGACATTGTAAAAGAGAATACGGAACTTTTAAAGGAGTGCCGACAGTTAATAAATACGGGGGGAGACAAATGAAAGAAAATAAAATCAGGAAGGAACTTACACTTTCTCCAGAAACAATTGCGTATGTTGAAGATGTTAGAGCAGAGCATGGATTGAGTTTTTCAGCTGCTGTGGATCAGATTGTGCGGGCTGATCGAGACAGTCTCAGCCGGTCGGAGCTTTTGGAGGATATCATATCAAAAAAGACAAAAGTGCTATCTATCAAAATGAACGATGCGAACCGCAACCTACAAATTATACTGCAGATGCTGAATACTATTTTGATAAGTGATGAAATCACTAAAAGCTATACTACTGATATTATAAAAAGCAATGCTTTGATAGCAGCAGAGGATTATGTTGATAAAGAGGTAGAGCGATTAAGTCAGCTGAAAGGTACGCAAAAAAGGAAGGGGAAATACTAATTGTGGCATTTCTGCCACAATTGGAAAATGGCTAGGTTTTATGCGGGTTTGAAAGGCTTTTTTACATAAAAAGAGGGTGATAATTATGGGGACCAGTCCAGGTGTAGTAGTGGCAAATGAATTTTCAAGAAGTGAAGATGGGGGCTATGGGGAGTATGCGGTAGATTATAGCGATAGAGAAGAGGCCGTGACACGCCCATGGGAACAGGCATATGCTTCATATTTTTTCTATATGGAAAATCCCCGTAAATCGACGGGACTTTTTTCCAGAGATAAGGATTCGTTACAAGAAGAAGATAAAACCATTTTAAAGCAGATTTTTGATACTGCAGAAAGAAACGGTTCTCCTTTATATCGACCGATTATATCTTTTGATAATGAATGGCTAGAGCAAAATGGACTATACTCGAAGGAAAATGGGTGGCTCGATGAAAAGACTTTAAAAATTATAGTGCGAGAGGCTGTTGAAAAGGGAATCAAAAAAGAGGAATTAACGAATGCTGTCTGGACGGCTGCATTTCATTTTAATACAGATAACATTCACTGCCATGTTTCATGTGTGGAGCCAATACCAACACGGTCGGTTATTCAAACTGGAGAATATGCCGGTGAATATAGAGGCAAATTTAAGCTAAGCTCTCTATATGCAATGAAAGGAAGTGTAGCTAATGCTATACTTATGCAACAACCTGAAAACTTAAAAATCAATGATATTATTCGTAATAAAATCATTGATGGCTATAAGCAGAATCCATTGTACCAAAACAGAGAGTTCCTAGAACAATTTATAAGTGTTTATGAATTGTTACCTGAGAACAAGCGTAATTGGAATTATGGAATGAATGCCCTTTCTTACTTACGATCCGATATTGATCATCTATCTAAAGCTTATATTGATAAATATCACAAAGAGGAATTTAAAGAATTGCAGCACTTATTGCTGGATGCAGACCAGAATTATAGACGAGCTTATGGAGACTCCAAATTAAAATCTTCCTATGCTGATGGAAAAATCGATGATTTATATAAGCGATTAGGAAACCAAATTCTAAAAAGCATGAAAGAGTATGATAAAATCGTTAAAGAAGATTGTTTTGCTAAAGCTACAGAAACACATAGGGGATTGACGCAGAACAGACGGCCAGCTAAAGAAGATTACTATAAAAATAAATACAAAGACAAGTCCGGGAAGTGGCATACAAAAAACAGTCCCGAAAGACTGAAGCATAAATCTAAAACCAAATTTCATTCTAATAGCAGCTTACAAGAATTTGGGAAACTGGCGAATTCATTACTACTAGCGATGAAAACTGAGTATATAAATGTTCATAATCAATATGAACATGAAATCATGGTAATACAAGCTGATCTTCATATAGACGATGAATTATCACCTGATAACAAGTAAATATTCAAGGAATAACAGGGGAGTTCGGTAAACCATACTTTTTTGAACACGCTGCAGCGGAAGGATGAAGTCACAGGGTGGCGAAATCCTTCCGCTGTCTGTATTATTTTATATATTCTTTTAGTAATTTATAAAAGGTGGTCTTTTTTAGACCCATAGCAGATCGAAATTCCGTCGAATTGATTTTCTTCATCTGCCAAAGCTCATAATTCTTTCTCCAGTTTTCTGGATAGGATATTTGGGGGCGGCCGATCGTTCGGGACGTCTTTAAAGATATACGCTTCCCGTTCACGACTGGCATGGCAGCAATCCCCTCTAAGGCACGTAAGCGGATTTTATTTCGTTCTTGTTCGGCCAGGCTGCTTAGAACTTCGATCAGAATCGTATTCACCAGCTCCATAATCCATTCTTGATTTTGATCCGATTGCAGTTCAATCATTGTGGTAGGAACATCCAGTATTTTCACCCGGACGCCCCTATCCTTCCAATACTGCAATTCTTTACTTATCAAGCTTTTACTTCTCCCAAATCGATCCAGCTCTTTCACAACCAGGACATCACCTGGGCGCAAACCCAGAGGGCCTTTTAAGCTTTCATATCCGGATCGATCAAAATTTTTTCCCGATTTAAAATCCGTTATGATACAATCATCTGTAGCTCCTAGATCGTAAAATTCTTTTAATTGTCTTGCTAGATTTTGATCTTTACTGGAGACCCTTGCATAATAAATTTCACGACTATTTCTCTTTTGTAACATAAACGATTCCTCCTTTGTATTATGTCCGAATACCCCCATTCTGCTTTTGTGAACGTTCGATAAAAGCAGTCGGGTTTTTTGAACATAAAAACATTATAGCGGAGAACTTCCGCTTATGGTTATAGTAGGAGAAAAAATATAGCCGGTTTACCTTTTTTGTAATTTCTGACCTTGTCATATCTCGATCCACCACCCACACAGCGTTAAGGACTATGATTTCACATGCCATTAATTCCCATGTTATCACTATCCATCTCTTTTCTAGCATTGTAACGCATAAGGGCAGGTAATGAAATGGTATTAAATGGAAATTATTTTTTTAACCTTTTGTCTTTTTTCATCAATTCTGAAATGTTAAATCACTCCGCTTCCGGAATTATAAATTGGTTACCTGTTCTATAGGGTATACGGGGCAATAAGAATTTGTAAACAAAAAGCTTGTATATTGGACTCCAATATGATATACTTGTCTATATACAGATAGAAAAAGGGGGAATAAGTCATGAACGAAAAAAGAGAAATAAAAATGGAAATGACCGAAAAAGAAGTTGAGATTCTTATATGCGCACTTGCCGAATTAAGGCGTATGTATTCGAATGAAATTTATGAATTAGATGCTATGACAAGTGAAGAAAGAAAAGAACATGGGCCTGATACCGTATGGAGTTCAAAAGCAGAAGATTTATACAAAATAGATTCACGTTCGTATGAGCGATATAAGATGAAGCTTATCTATTCTGGTTTCATAAAGGATGCAAATGATTTAGAGGAGAAACTCGATGAAGCTTGGACAGATGCGGCACAACAATCAAAAGGAGAGATGCGAAATGGCATGGTATGATGGGACATATTCTTGTGGTCATGAGGGATGCGTCAATATTATTGGCCCTACTAAAAATAGAGAATGGATAAGGGAGCGTAAATTCTCCGAATTATGTCCGGAATGTTGCAAAAAAGAAAGAGCGGCAGAGATAGAGCGAGTTAATAGTGCCGCGAAAGAATCTTCATTCGAGATGGAACTTCCGGAATTATCTGGTTCAGAAAAACAAGTAAATTGGGCGAACACTATACGCCTGACTTTTATAGAAAAAATTCAATCAGTAATTACTAGATTAGAAGAATCTGAAGCAGCAAGAGAAAGATATGCTAGGAGTTTCGAGAGAAGATTCGGAATCAAGGAAGACAGCTTAAGTGCGTACTATGGAATAATGAACTATTCCATAGCCCAAAAAACATCTGCGCGTTATTGGATTGATAACAGAGATTTTAATAATGCAATGATGGAATGCTTGTTTGATGAATACAGGAATAACAAAGAAAATGAATTTCAAGATGTCCCCCAGGAAATAATTGATGAATCTTTAATTAAGCCAGAAAATTCGGACAAAACAGGAATTGTCAAGATAGAAATAAAATGTAACACAATTATAGCGACATATGAAAAAAATGATATTTTCCGCGCTATAATGAATAAACTTGGTTACGCATGGTCAGGTCAATGGGAAAAATCAATAACTGAAACCACTGGACCGGCCGAAGAAAGGGCGGCCGAGCTTGGGAATCATTTGTTAAACGCTGGCTTTACGGTCAGTATAATGGATCAAGATATTAGGAAAAATGCAATAGCTGCTAATTTTGAGCCGGAGTGCAAGCGCTGGATATACAAAAGAGAAACGTCGGATCTAGCTGCCAAATGGCCCAAAGGTGAGCAGGAAGAGATTTATGCCAATATAAGAAAGATTCCCACTTCAAGATGGGATCGTCCATATGTTCTTGTGGACGTTTCGCACTACGAAGAAGTGGAGGATTTTGCAGAAATATATGGATTTAAATTCACGATGGCGGCAAGAAAAATGATTGACGAATATGTTAATCGGGTGAGCCGTTTGGAAAAAATAGTTCCTGCAAAGCCGATTATTCCAGGTGGAAAAGATGGATTAAAAGAAGTATTAAATTCCTCGAGGGAAGTTTTGGAGGACTTAATCGATGATGACTAAGACCCAATTGAAAGACTATCAGAAGGACGCCTATATGAAGTTAAGGAAAATAAAGGCGAATGCTTTGTATATGGACATGGGAACCGGAAAAACCAGAGTCGCATTAGAATTAATTAAGGACAAAATGGAAAAAGGGAAAATAAATAATGTGCTCTGGTTATGCCCATGTAATATAAAAAGTGATTTATTGTCCAATATTAAGACACATACCGATGATATTGATATCATCCAGATATATGGCATTGAAAGCCTTTCTCAATCCGATAAATTGTACTTAGAATTATTGGATATGGTGGCACATACAAAAACATATATCATTGTAGATGAAAGTAATCTTGTTAAGAATTTCTTCGCCAAAAGAACAAGGAGAATTAGTGAATTGGCAAAACACTGTGAATATAGATCCATTCTAAACGGAACTCCGATAAGCAGAAACGAAGCTGATTTGTATTCGCAATGGTATATTTTAGATCCGAGAATATTCGGATATAGAACGTTTTGGAGCTTTGAAGCGAACCATTTGGAATATGACGATTATGGAAAAGTGAGAAGGGTGTTAAACGTTGATTATTTGACCGAAAAAATGGCTCCTTATGCCTATATTATAACAAAGGAAGAGGCTATTACCCTTCCACCGAAAAAATATAATACAGAATATTTTCGGCTAACATCAAGACAAGAGTTTGAGTATGCTTGGGTAAAAGACCAGTTGCTTAGAGATATAAATGAATTTGACAGCACTACCATATACAAATTATTTACTGGATTACAAAGAGTAACCAGCGGAAACAAGGTCACTGAAACAAACCCGTTGACATCAGAGCCTATGTTTAAGGATCCTTATAATAATCCGAGAATACAGTCATTACTAAGAAATATTGTTCCAAATGAAAAAACCATCATTTGGTGCAAGTTTGAAGAAGAAATAAAAGATGTGCGTGAAGCTATCCGGCGCGAATATGGCGGGGAATCAGCTGCACTCCTCTACGGAGCTTTAAACCAAAAAAACAGAAACCGAGAGTTGGAGAGATTTAAAAGCGAAGCAAAATTTCTGATAGCAAATAAGTCATGCGGTGGATATGGCTTGAATCTTCAATTTTGCCATAATATGATATATTATAATAATGATTTTAATTGGGCTACCAGGGCGCAGTCAGAAGATCGTGTTCACAGACTCGGACAAGATCAAATTGTACACATAACTGATATATGCGCGGATTCAAAGGTTGATGAAAGAATCCTGGATAATCTAAGCAAAAAGGGAAATCTATCGGATTCCTTTAAGCAAGAGTTGAAATTAAACAGAGCCTCAATTGGCGATTGGATTGATGGGAAAGGGTTAAAAAATGATAAGAATAGGATTAAAGGAACGAAGCAAGAAGCTATTAATTAATCAATACCTAAAGGAAAATCCCCACATAGACAAGATTTATTGTTTCTATTTTGAGGAATTTCCAATTAAGTTAAATTTAGATATTAGTATTGAATATATCGAATTTGAAGAAACAATAATGTATCGGACATTTTACCCATTGCTGGAGCGAATAGACAAAAACACCCTGTTAATATTTAATGAATGCATGAGGACACAAAACAGATCCGATTTACATTATAATTGCATGCACCATTATATTAATCAGTGCGGTCATAAGATTGTTTTCGAATATTTTCCAATTATAGAAACAAGGGATGATTTTATGATTCTTCTCGATTTTGAGAACAAGGGAAAATATAGAGGAAAGCCCTTTGAATATTCTTATCTAAAAGACGAAGATGTTTTAATGAAACCTTACAAATTTAATCTAGAAACCCAAATTATTAAAACTACGGATGCTCAAAAAGAAGATTATAAAAAAGAAAAGGAAAGCTTATTTGATAATATTGGAATGAAAGATCCAAATACAATTCCAAGGAATCTACAATTATATGCAGGAAATTTCAAAAAACAAATGATTGAAAATGGTAAATTTTATATTGCACGGAATAAACGCTTTAAGGCGAAAAATGTTTTTACTTATAAAGAAGCTGAGAAAGGAATTGATTACATTGTTTTAGACTTTCATTATAGGAGGTTGAATTTTAATGATTTTTTGAAGAAAACCGAAATGACAACCATTCCTTATATTTTTACCGACTTATCAATTGATGATATAATGATTAAGGAATTTGTTCAATGGAAAGCGAGGCTAGAGGCGGTTTATGGTAAAGCAAATTTATGTTAACGAAAATGTTCTTATGGCGGCAAAAAAACGGATTTCATACATATTTGATGAATTCGAAAATATATGCGTCTCTATCAGCGGTGGGAAAGATAGCACTGTTCTGGCTTATTTCGCCTTAAAAGAAGCCCATAAGCGAAATAGAAAAATCGGTTTATTCTTTCTTGATGAAGAAGTGGTATACGACAGCACTATAGAGCAAATAAAATATTTAATGAATCTTTATCCTGAAAATACAATTAAATTATGGTTTCAGATATCCTTTAATTTAACAAATGCCACATCGTTTAATGACGGGCAATTAATCTGTTGGGAGAAAGGAAGACATGATATCTGGATGCGGCACAAGGAACCGGATTCCATACAGTATAAGCCCTGGGACAGATCAAATGAAACAGTACGGGATAAAAATAAGGGATTTGGATTTTATGATGCATTGGATAATTTTCAAAACTCAAGAGAAAATACAGCTTTTTTGATAGGATTACGAGCAACGGAGAGTCCCAATAGATGGAGGGCAGTATCAAAAAACCCTGGCTACAAAGACATCTATTGGTGTACGAAACACAAGGAAAATAATAACTATAGCTTTTATCCTCTTTATGATTGGAATTTCCATGATATATGGAAATACATCTATGACGAAAAGTTAAAATACAGTAAAATTTATGATTACCAGTGGAAAAAGGGGACTGGGATACAGGAAATAAGGGTATCAAGCCTAATACACGAAAAATCTTTTAAGGCGCTGGTTGATTTGCCGGAATTTGAACCGAAAACATATGACCGATTGTTAAAAAGGATTAACGGAATAGAGGTTGGCCATTTATATGGAAAAGACAATAAGATGCTCCGGGCCAGAAAACTCCCCAAAAATTATAAAAGTTGGACGGAATATCGGGATTTTCTTTTGGATACATATCCCGATGAGTCAAGAAAATGGATTTTTGAAAAGCGTTTCAATAACCATCTGAATAATAATTACGTAGCAAGGCAACAATGCCGCCAATTAATATTAAACGATTATGAAAATAATTTGCCGGTTGATAACAAGCCGGATCCGCGAGAGAAGACCATCGAAAAATGGAGGGATTTATTATGAGAATATTTGAAACAGAGTATGGAACATTTCAAGTGCCAGATTTTCCGAAAATAAAAACAAAAAAGGGTGAATTATTATTACCTGTTATGTGCCCTGTTTTAGTTCCTCGTGAATTAATCCAAGCAAATAATTATAATCCGAATAATGTTGCAAAAAATAATATGGAATTATTACAAACATCTATTATGGATAATGGCTTCTGCTTTGCTATCATTACTGTTTGGGATAAAGATATCGGGAAATTTGTGATAGTTGATGGATTTCACCGAGATACTATACTTGATGATTGGCTAGGAGCAGAAGAAATACCCATAATCGTATTAGAACAAAGCACGGCACAAAGGATGGCCGCTACTGTACAATTCAACAGGGCGAGAGGCGTTCATCAGGTGGAGTTGATGGGCGATCTTGTGCAAGCTCTTATTGATCAGGGCGCATCTGATGATGAAATAGCAAAGCATTTAGGAATGGATTTTGAAGAAGTATTCCGATTAAAACAAATAACTGGCATAGCAGAGATATTCAAGAATCAGACATATTCCAAAAGCTGGGAAATGCGGGAGGTGGATAATGGCTAATTGGAATTACGGGGATGCTTATAAAAGATATCCTCTAGATAATGACCCTTATATTTTTCAAGATGGAAGCATTGTTAAGGTTCATGATATATTTAACCCTCTTCCACCTTTTATGGAAAATGCAGATATGTTATTTGTTGATCCACCCTGGAATCTATCCAACATAAATACATTTTATACAAAGGCTGAGAAGAGCGAAAGAGTTAAATCGTTCGAATCATTCTATTCGCGATTATTTTGGTGTATAAAAAAAATAAATCCTAACATATGTTATGTTGAAATTGGAAAGCAGCACTTATCTGATTTTATCATCGAAATGCGCAAAATATTTAAATATGTGACTTTTTATAATTCTACGTATTATCATAATAAGGACAATTTATGCTATGTAGTCAGAGGATCCAAAAAGGCCAAAAAGCCCAAGCTTGATAATATGGACGAGGAAAATATTATTGAATGGATATGCAAAAATGAAGATTATACTTGTATTGGCGACTTATGTATGGGGCGTGGATTGGTCGGCATTAATGCATATGTTAATCATAAAATTTTTGTAGGTACGGAGTTAAATCATAAAAGATTATCTGTATTAGTCGAAAAAATAAACAAATTAAAAGAACATGAGGTGAAATAAATGATAGAAAAAAGAAAAGCGAATGTAGGGATCCAAAAAAGAGGAGGAAATGCAAGTAAATCTTCCGTTGGATATAAGATAATAATTCCTAATGCATGGGCGAAAAAGCTGAAAATAGATATAGAAAACAGAGAATGCACACTAGCATTTGATCCAGATAAAAAAGAAATTAAAATAATTTTCTAAAAGCGCTTTTGAATTATACACATAAAAAATAGTCGCGCTCACCCTGGAAAAGTAGAAGCGACTATTTTTAAACTCTCGCCAGAGCGGCTGGCTTGGATCCAGCTTCCAGCTGTCTTGTTAAGGAGATTATGTGAACAGGGTTACAATTCTGGTTCGTCTTCCTCTAACTCAGGAATCCCAGACGTTTGTTCTTTTGCATCTGCTGCATGTCCATAATGAAATTTTCTTTCCACATCCGGATACAAACTTTGAACAATCTTATTCCGGCCATGATTTGGCTGGAGAGAAACAGCGATTTCTTTTTCTGCTGCAATTCCTTGACTTAGCACATTTTCAATCAATGAAACATTGGGAAATATAATCTTTTTACCAATATTGTATAAGTTCAAAACCTGTTTAGCATGTTTGACAACATCCTTTTCCGTTCTGGGGGGCAAAGTAACCGGATTACTGGTGTTTTTATCCATATACGTACTTTTTATATATTTTCGGGTAATAGGAAACATATTTTGAATTAAAAAAGCTCTTTCTTGGCCCAAGACCTCTCCAAATCGTATTGTATTACATTTTCCAAATTTCTGCATTTTATCATCATAAACCTTTTTATACTTAGATACCTGAGAGGAGATCGGAACACACCACAAAATTTCAGGATTATTATCACCTTCAAATGCTAAGAAACACGGACGGCCACTTGTTTTCCCTCCAACTATTTCCTTGTTCTTCATTAATTGGCTATCTGGAAAATCTTTGAAATACTGTTCCTTGATAAAAATAAATTGTCCTTCCATTAAAGTACCTTCCTAAAAAATTAAGGCTTCATCATATTTGACGAAGCCTTACATTTGAGCCTGGCCACTTATTTGGGATCCGCATGCCAGTGAGCGGATAAACATTTGAGCCTGGCCACTTATTTGGGATCCGCATGCCAGTGAGCGGATAAACATTTGAATTTCTATTTTTATTATACTATAGTTGAAATAGTATGTCAAGTTCTATCCTTAATCTGTTACTTGACAAAGGCCCCTCAGCTCTCTACGAAGCAGGTCGCTCTCTAGTCCTTCCATCCGTCTATGGCAGCATGGAGAGCCGCCGGATCACAATTAAACCAAAAGCTTGAAAGATCTTGAAATAGGCACTCAATATAATCCTTTCGATTAATCAGGCTCCTATAGCAAAATTCTCTTCCCTCGCGCCTCATATCAATATAACCCTTTTGGGTAAGACGTATCAGATATGTGGAAGCGGTCTGGCTTTTCCATTGTATCTCACACGTCAAATTAACTTGTTCAAGAACCTTTGCCAGATTGACAAACTCCTCTCCCTTTTCTTCAAAGTACCAAATCACCCTCATAACCTTTTCTTCTCCACGGGACATTTTCATCCTCTGTTTTCCTCCTTTTCTTTCCGAGCCAGGCGGTAAAAACTGCTTTTGCTGATTTTCATTTCTCTGGCACACTGCGCCGCAGAAAGTTCTTCATGACACCAACGCTTATAGTATACATCCCATTCTTCCGGCTTTTTTAATGGCTGGTTTCCCGCAGGCCGGTGTGTCCTGGCAGATACACGTTTTCCGTTAATGATCGGCATGGCAGCTACGCCTTCTATCTGGCGCTTTCGGATATTTTCGCGTTCCTGCTGCGCCATGCTTGCCAGAACTTCAATCAAGATCGTATTAATCATATCCAAAATCCATTCCTGGCCTACAGGAATATCTATCATGGTTGTAGGAATGTCTAATATTTTTACCCCTACCCCTTTATTCTTCCAGTACTGCAGCTCTTCTTTTATCGCCTCTTTATTCCGTCCCAGCCGGTCCAGCTCTTTCACAATCAGGACGTCTCCGGAACGCAGCCCCAATTTGCTTTTCAATGCCTGGTACTCTGGTCGATCCATATTAGCACCAGTACTGACATCATATATGATATCCTCATCACCGGCACCGGCAGCGCGGAATGCCTCCAGCTGCCTTGCAAGATTCTGATCTTTATTGGATACCCTCGCGTAAAAGATTACTCTTTTTTCCATATCAATCACCCTAATGCTTATCATATCACAACTGTGTCTCAAACACCAATACTTTCAGAGACATTTTAGGGAGCGCTATAACAAGTTGAGAAACGCTATAAACATAGATATTCCGATGGTTTCTCAAAGTATACTTTCAGCGAAAATTAAACAGAGGCCTGGAGTGCTACAATGAAAATAATAAAAATGTACAAAAGTATAATTAATATTGACAAAAGTACAAATTAGTGGTAAAATATATACATAAGTACAATAAGAGGATAGATTTAGAGTGACTTTAAAACGATTACAGGAGGATAGGGATGTTTGAAAAATTTGGGGAATTTAATTCCCATGAAGAATTGAACTTAGCAGCTGAGGGTTTGTTTAACGAAGGAGACATGGATAGTATCCGAAGACTTGCACAGGAAAACGGAATTGAAGTAGAAATAGTCAATCTGTATATTGAGGGCGAAATCCCTGAACTATGCGATGCCATGATAGCAGCGGCAGGAAAACTGAATATTGAGAAGCTTGAAAAGTCGATAAAAGACTATAACAACAAGATACCGGCAGATCCAATTGTTGAATACTTGCTTGCAAGGTGTGAGCAGGTGGAATTGGCAAAGGCAATCCGCAGGAAAGAAAAGAGCCTGGCCGG
>Ga0153937_1000340_pt1 | contig 17169 bp, 10 predicted proteins | sample TSNY021MetaG_FD_104680 | JGI IMG/M metagenome (GOLD analysis project Ga0153937, IMG submission 104680) | Attine ant fungus gardens microbial communities from New York, USA - TSNY021 MetaG | ecosystem: Host-associated > Fungi > Mycelium > Unclassified | place: USA: New York, Robert Murphy County... | reverse complement strand
TAACGTCATAAACAACATCTTTATGTCCAACAAAAGGGAATAATTGTCAATATACATTAAATCCAGTAACAGTTTATCTTGTGGCGTGGTGTTGTATTTCCCATAAATCTGAGCATAGCCGGTTAATCCTGCTTTTACCTCAAGGCGTAAGCGAAATTCAGGAATAACCTTCTCGTATTTTTTTGCGATTTCAGGCCTCTCCGGCCGGGGGCCTACCAGGGACATGTCCCCCTTCAATATGTTGAACAACTGGGGCAATTCATCCAGCCTAATTTTACGAATTACCTTGCCCACTTTGGTAATCCGCTCATCGTCCTTATTGGCAAGCTTGGCCCTGCCATTTTTCTCTGCATCGGGAATCATGCTGCGAAATTTGTGAACATAGAACTCCTTGCCATGGTAAGTCAAACGCTTTTGAGAGTAGATCGCAGGCCCTCTGTCTTCAATCTTAATGGCGATCCATATCAGCAGCATAAAGGGGGAGCTGACAATAATGGCAATAAAGGAAAATAAGATGTCCAAGACACGCTTGATAAAAGTTTGCTCCGTAGATATTCCTGAATTTTTGCAATAAAAAAGAGGTGTGTCAAACAGCTGGGTGCTGTGCGAATTTTTAATCATCACATCCTGCACGTTGGGTGCCACATACACCCGCTTTCCCATGAGGCTGGAATACACAAACAACTCTTTGCGAAGAGCAGGGTCGATGTCACAAATTAATACTGAGCCGTATTTGTCAATAGTCTCTTTTAGCTTTTCCACCCCACAGTTCTCACTGATCCGCTCCTTTACTTTGTACCGTTCTTTGCGCATCATCAACTTTTCAATGATTCCTTTTGAGGAATCATTGTTCACGTGGATGACAACCATGTCCCTAGCCGGATAGAGACAAAAATAAAGCTTGTTTATACCATATGAGCAAATGACGGCAACGGTCATCTGTAGTATGGTAATTAGGATAATGGGGGAAAATTTTAAAAGGCTGATGGCGGTTAGACTGTATTGAAAATAGGTTAAGATATTGGTGACCACAATGGAGAGAAACAATGAATAATTAATCTCCGACAGGCGGTTGATGCCAAAACGGAGGGCGCCATATAAAGAACAAAAGGTAAGTAAAATCACTCCATACAGGCCTGCCATAACGAGGTAGCCCTTAAAGAAAAAAGCTGTCAATTCCGGATAATTCTTTAGCCAAATATTATAAAAAATGGCCACCATAACGCCAATCATAAGCAATTTGCATAATAGCAGAAGGGATTTTCGCACCACACGTAATTTTTCAATCACACTACACACATCCTGTTCAACAGTATACTAAACGTTGGTACCGATCGGGCATAGCTATATTAATAATAGCATACCCAATACTAATTGTAAATAAATCTCCTATACCCGTCACGACAAACGCATGGGTAAATGATATGAGAAAAAACGTCGTAGTTTGAGAACACCGGCTTACTTGAACTTTTCGTTACAGAGGCTCCTGGGCATTTTCAATGGGGTGAAGCATTGCCGGATTAAAATCCTCAGTATAAATCATGCTCTCAAAGCTGGTATTAGGATTGTGCAGCAGTATATTCAGCAATCCGATATAATCCCGGGTAATCTCCCGGGTAGTTACCACCTTCATATGGGATGAATGAAATACGATTTCCATAAAGGATAGAATTTGCTTTTTTGTGATATGGGCTTGATAGCCATAATGTGCGGCATGGATTTCAGTAAGCCTTTCCATCAGTATATATAATTCTTCATAAGTCAAGGAATTGAGCCGGATAATGGGACTGCTAAAATCCAGATAACCGTCCCGGACAAAACGGTTGTCCATCAGCCGGCTTTTGAGCGCGGCATAGCTGAATAGCCCCTTTTGCTCATCCTCAATAAACCTCGGCGTTCCAGCGAAGTAAGCGCCTAAATGGGCCGTCTTGCCCTGCATGGTATCGTTAAATATGGTGAGCAGCTTTTCATAATTGTTTTCTCTGGAGTGCCGATTGGCGATTCCAGCAAGGTTGGCGCATTCATCTACAAAAAGCACCAGCCCTTCATATCCCAATTGGGTAGCGAAAACAGCCAAAAGTTTGATATACGCATACCAATTTTCATCAGTGATAATTTCCCCGACAGGCAAGATGGCTTTAGCCTCTGTTTTGGTCGCGTACTCTCCCCGAAACCACTTAACCGTGCCTTGGCGCAACTGGGCATCCTCATTGACAAAGGAGCGGTAGTACAATGCCAGCATCAAGCCAAAGTCATACCCGTGGGCGTAATCCTCCAGCTTGGCGGACGTCTGTAAGATTTCCCGCTCCATCAAGGGGCCCAGTTCCTTGGCGTCAGGCGCCAGCCCGGTTTGCCGGATAACTCTCCGCCGCACTTCATTGATCCACTTTTGTAAAACAGCTTCCAATGCTCCCCCTTCCGGCCGTACTTTGGTGGAAAGGCGCTGGGTTAGCTCACGGTAGGTTGCCATTCCCTGATGACGGGAACCAGTCAGCCGCTTTTCCGGGGACAGATCCACATCGGCTACAATAAAATTTTTATCCATAGCGTAATTACGGATCATTTGGAGCAAAAAGCTCTTTCCGCTGCCATATTCGCCGGAAACCAGCCTGAATACCGACGCCCCTTCTGAGACCGCTTCTAGGTCCCGCAGGATAATTTCAACCTCCTGCTTTCGTCCAACCGCGATAGATTCAAGCCCAATTCTGGGAACAACGCCAGCCCCAACCGAATGGAGAATGGCCGTACTAATCCTTTTGGGAACTTGCCCATTCATTGATGATCTCACCCCTTATCATAGCTATTTTTGGAAAAGGAAGGGAGTACTCCCAGACGGCGCGCTATTTAAAATGTACCCATCATCATCTTTAATATTACTTTAGCAATAGGCTTAATTCTTCCTGATACTCCTCAGCAATTTTGGGAGGGACGCGGAGACTGTCTATTAGCAGATCTCCCACCCAATGTTCAAATTTCTCATTGATTTGATCATATAGTAGCTCATGAAAGACACCACTCCGCATTTCTTCATTATCTGATGCCAGGCCTCGCAAGGCGGCAAGCTCCTCCTGGGTTAGGGACCGCAGAAATTTGTTTAAATCCGATTCTCCCAAAACCTCAGATGCGTCATGGGCAAGGATAAACTGGAGACTATCTTGAAAATCATCGTTAACCCTATAGTATCCGCTTTCAAAAGTAATTGCAAGGACACCCGACTGTGCTATGGCTATCTGATTGATTTCATCCACTGTGTGAGAAATCATTTGATTGGGCAGCAAACGCTCAAGCTGCTGCTGGGAGGCCTCCCAATGACACGCGCTGAGATGTGCTATGAGCTCCCGCTGTACATCATCGCAGCTTCGATATGTAGCCTGTACATCAGCCAGGCTGGATGAAGGCGCATCGTTTGCCCTTAGAGCAAGAGCAGGCGTTTCATCTATCTCAATATGAAGCAATTCACGCACCTTAGCCGAATCGTTGCGCAGCTGGTCCATCCGGTCCTCCTCCAGTATGATCCGCCCTGCAACATATAGTCCGGAGGCGTTTTTTATTTGTGCGTCAATAAATTTTGTCCAATACTCATCCAGAGAAATTCCTCTCAGCCGGCCTGGGAAGTTTTCCTGGGCCCGCAGACAGTTTTCTGTATGCTTCATAATGCCGTCGATAAAGTCATTGAGAGGCTCGTGGTGGAGATAATCGGGGTAATCCATTGTCCAGTCATTTTTGAATAGTACCACTGCGCCTGCAAAAAAATCACGGGTTACCGTGGTGAAATGGTGTGGGTGGTAAGATTGCAAGAGATTTTTTCCACTAAGAAACCGCAGCCTTTCATCTATTTGATGAACCATGTCGATGACATTTTGTTCAAGCAACGGTCCAAATCCTGCCTGAGCGAATTTGCTCTTATCCATTCGATAGGTTCCCAGCCGCTGTATCTCACCGCAATCCAACAATTCACCGCCTTGAGCATGACGGCTGTATAAATGCAAGTTAAAGCAAACCTCCGAGATGAGAAACAGAGGGTCATCCAATATATCCTTAAGGGTTAGGCAATCGCTGTGCAGCAAAATATAGTCAAATATCCAATGGACCAACTGCTTTTTCTGGTTGCTGTATACCTCCCCATATCCATTGAGCAAGGATATTAACTGCCGGCATCCCTCTTGCGGTGAAGCCCAACCCAGTCCATTAATTATTTCGCTGGCATATAAAATTATATAGCAAGGGTCTGTTTTTAGATAGTTCCCCTCTCTAACCTGGGCGCGCCAATAAAGATACCACCTGCGCTGCCTCCGGGACATGTTGCTGTATGAGGGTTTGGAGGAATGGTATTTTACGTATTTGGCAGGCTTAGCCGGCCTTTTTGTATACCGCTGCGCCGTCTCTCTCCACCGGGTTCTGGACTGCCACGGCTTTTCCTGTATGGTCACAGAAAGTTGTGTCCCATAGCCCAGAGATATTGTTCTTGATTTTAGGTGATTATCCACCGGTACCTTTAACCTATTTGAAAATTGGTATGGTTTGGGCAGGTCTAGGCTGTGAGTGGCGTCCCGAATGATGTATTGGGCCAATCCACCTTCATCCACCTGCTCATCCAACTGGAATATACTCCTCATAACCTTGGTTTGCATGGAAGGCAATTCATGATAGGAAGTGGAAAACATCCCCAACCACAGGCCGCTTCTTATTTGTTTGGTCGCTTGGTAAACACTGGACCGGTCCGTCTTATATACCAGATCAGGTTCCGCCATCCAGACGATATCCCAAGCCACTGAAGAAAGGATGCCTAATTTATCCAGCTGGGGGTAAAAGCAGATGGCTGTCCCTTGAAAATCATCCTTCAATTTTGCCCCATCCTTAATGGTTTTGACCACAGAGCACAACGCGGCTTGGGCCTGAAACGCATCGCTTTCCATACAAGCATTATAGAAAGCTCGCTGCATGATAACCAACACCCGGGGGTTTCCAAACATATCTCTACATATATCTAGAAAATTCAAAAACAACCGGGCCTGTATTGCTGGCGGTATGACCACCCCCCCATTTATACCATAGCCGCATAAAAAAGCTAGGTGGGCCGCAAAGATCTCTTCCGGATTTCCAGACGGTTTCCATCTCTGTATATCCACAGACAGGCCGTTCCAGTGCGCATTCAGCCTTTCGCTGCCTCTGCGCAAAATTTCATGAGGAAAGATGGGGACTGTATCCAGGGCGGAACCATCCGTCTTCCTACCGAGAGCCCCAATCCCCACTGTATTCAGGGATGCTTCTTCAACCCATCTGTCCCCCACCGGCGCAAAGCCGTCCCGCAAATGGATAGATATCTCTTTTGCGGGAAAGGCCTGTTCATCACAATACAGCATCGGTACCGCTACAGGGTTTTTGAGGGGGAGTTCATGCTGGGGACGGCATTCTAAAATTAGGGATATATTTTTATCCTGAAGGATGCAGTTTTCCGGCAGGAAGCGCCGCCGAACTTCTTCATCACCGAAACGACGCCAAATATCCTCATATTGCGTTGCAAATCGGGGGATCATTTGTCCGCTCAACAGCCGCTTGGCAGCGTTCGGGAAAAGACTCTTCTCAATGGCGGGCGGTAATATTTCATAGATATACCCGTCATGGACAATGCGGTTGGGAAGGCCTTTCAAGGGAATCCACTCCGCTCTTGGGACCTTTTCCCGCAATATAATGGTCAATTCATTATTGCTTATCTCACCGGTCTGGATGGCCACCCCCGTACCGCCCAGCCCTAAATCACAGCGAAAGTTAAGCTCTCCGGCAGCCGCAATAATTTCCAAAATCTCATTTCCGGCAAAGGTGTCCTTTCCAATAATCTCCCACTCCGCCGCAAAGGGAAAATACCAGATCACATTGCCTTGTAAATAGTAATATGGGGCAAGGGCAAGTATACTTTCAGGAATATGCCTGCGCAGTATGCCTGCTTTTTTGTCAAAAGAAAAGTGTATAGGCCACTCATACCGGTATTCCCGAAATGTAATTTCCGCCGCCGCTTGTGAAAAAGACAATGAAATGCCTTTACCGGTCAAGATGTCACCGTCAGCCTGGTACAGCCTCTTGGCCTGTTCCCAGGTAATTTCTATTCGGGTTACATCCCCCACCCTATTTGGCGCCGCTATATAGGCGCTGAGGCAGGTGGACGCAATGGCTTTCTGTACCGGATAAGGCTTGCTTGCTTTGTACGTGGCGATATAAAATTGGGTATCCTCAAAATCAATATGGGCTGTAAGAGGTCGATGAAGCTGTTTCATTAACGCAGATATAAATGACATTATCTTTCTCCTTCTCCGGTGGAGATGGAATCATTTTACCATGCAAACAACAGGAAGTAAACCAAAAGGCCGTTTCCCCACAGGGAAACAGCCTTTATCAAATAAATTTTTCCAGGGTTTATATAGGCGAAAATTAGTACATGCCGCCCATGCCACCACCCATGCCGCCGCCGGCAGCCATGGGATCGGGACCTTCTTCCTTAATATCGGTGACCAAAGATTCTGTGGTCAAAATCATTGCGGCCACAGAAGCGGCATTCTCTAATGCGTAACGGGTGACCTTTGTGGGGTCGACAATACCTTTATCCGTCATATCGCCATAGGTACCGTCATAAGCGTCATAGCCATAGCCAACCTTATTTTCAGCCTTAATCTTCTCAACAATGACGGAGCCTTCCACACCTGCGTTGGCAGCGATCTGGCGGATGGGCTCTTCAAGGGCTCTCACCACAATAGCGATACCGGTCTTTTCATCACCCTCGCAGTTGTCCATCAAAGCGGAAACAGCGGGAATCGCATTCAGAGGGGCAACGCCGCCGCCAGCGACAATACCTTCTTCAACAGCAGCTTTGGTCGCGGCTAAGGCATCCTCAATGCGGAGCTTTTTCTCCTTCATCTCGATCTCGGTGGCAGCGCCAACCTTGATGACAGCAACGCCGCCGGCCAACTTAGCAAGGCGCTCCTGGAGCTTCTCGCGGTCGAAGTCGGAAGTAGTAGTTTCAATCTGGCTGCGGATCTGGCCTACGCGGTTTTTGATCTCAGTGGTATCACCGGCGCCGTCAACAATAATGGTATCCTCTTTGCTGACCTTCACCTGGCGGGCGCGGCCCAACTGGTCAATGGTGGTCTCCTTCAGCTCAAGGCCCAATTCCTCAGAAATGACCTGTCCACCAGTGAGAATAGCGATATCCTGAAGCATCTCTTTTCTCCTGTCGCCAAAGCCGGGAGCTTTGACAGCGACACAGATAAAGGTGCCGCGAAGCTTATTGAGAATCAAGGTGGTCAAAGCCTCGCCTTCCAGATCCTCGGCAATGATCAGGAGTTTTCTGCCGCTCTGGACAATCTGCTCCAGCAGGGGAAGGATCTCTTGCGTATTGGAAATCTTTTTATCAGTAATCAGGATGTAGGCATCGTCCAGGACAGCCTCCATCTTTTCAGTATCAGTGACCAGATAGGGGGATACATAACCCCGGTCAAACTGCATACCTTCAACAACCTCAGAGTAAGTGTCCGCGGTGTTCGATTCCTCAACGGTGATAACGCCGTCGGCGGAGACCTTCTCCATGGCCTCGGCAATCAGCTTGCCGATGACCTCGTCACTGGAGGAGACGGTGGCAACCTTGGCAATATCTTCGCTGGAGGACACTTTTTGAGTATTCTTTAGAATCTCCTCAACAGCTTTGGCCACTGCCTTTTGGATGCCCTTTTTGACCACCATAGGATTAGCGCCGGCAGCTACATTTTTCATCCCTTCACGGACCAAGGCTTGCGCCAGGAGGGTAGCGGTGGTGGTGCCGTCACCGGCAACGTCGTTTGTTTTGGTGGCGACTTCCTTGACTAGCTGGGCACCCATATTTTCAAAGGCATCCTCCAACTCAATCTCTTTGGCGATGGTCACGCCATCATTGGTGATCAGGGGAGCGCCAAACTTTTTATCAAGCACCACATTGCGGCCCTTGGGACCCAATGTAATCTTTACGGTATCCGCCAGCTTGTCCAGACCGACTTGCAGGGATTTTCTGGCTTCTTCGCCATAAATAATTGCTTTCGCCATTGTTTCAATCTCTCCTTCTAAATATTAATGGTGGGGGACAGAATTATTCTACAATTGCCAGAACGTCGGATTCGCGGACGATCGTATATTCCTCACCGTCAACCTTAACCTCTGTTCCGGAATACTTGGAAGTTATGACCTTATCCCCGACCTTGAGCGACATTGTGACTTCCTTACCGTCCACCACGCCGCCCGGTCCAACAGCTACCACTTCGGCTACCTGGGGCTTTTCTTTGGCGGAACCAGCCAGAATAATACCACTCTTTGTAGTTTCTTCAGCCTCAACCATTTTAATGACGACCCTGTCAGCAAGGGGCTTAAGTTTCATCTCGAATTCCTCCCATACTTTATTGCTATTTTTAGCACTCTACAATCCGGAGTGCTAATCACAGATACTATTGTACCCCAATCATTAGAAAAATCAAGTATTTTCTTCATTTTATCAAAGAATATTAACAATTTGTTCACCAAGGTGCAAACGTAATTTGTTTGGACAACCTCCAAATAATTCTTCTATAAAAGATGGTTGACAAAACTGCGGTACTTCACTCAATATAATTGTAATGGGCCTCCGCTGTTGCCTTGGATCACTGTCGTAGGAATATCTTCCGTTTGGTTTCCTATGTTCTTAATGTATTTTCCATAGGGAGAGGACAAAAGGCGACTATTATGAAATAGTAGAGAAATGAGAAAAGCAAAAGTGGAATTGCCCCAATTGCATAAAACTGCTTTTGACTACTTAGGCGGGGAAGTCCTCGTCGCCAAGGCTATAGCTTCTTTATAGTCTTGCCAAATCCACTGTTACCAGATGCCGCAAACGGCACAATAGTCTTGCAGTTTTTCTATCTCCGAAGTTCTTTTCCAATCCCAAGTATACTATTGACATTAAAAGCTGAATATGATACAAATGGAATATAAAATTATTTAATTATAAATAGGGATAATCATGTTATATGCTTCATTTCCATTATTTAAGCCAGTTCTTATAACGGATTAAGAGGCGTAATTTAACCAATTTCCCTTCTATCATTTAATGCGCACAGATTATTAAATAAACTATAATGAGGATTATGTTATGTTTAGTTTGCATTTTGATAAAGGAAATGCCGTAACATTGATGTATAATAACCAGATTCTGCTTCATAATATTTCATTATTGTTACATGAACCAGGTGGAAAATATGTCCGGCAAGCTTTATCGCGCGTAAATGATCCCGGCGGGAAGGGCGTTGAAGCACAGGCTTTTTCGGTTGAAAACGATATATCGGCGGGTGAATTGTATTTTAAATATGGAGCCAATACTATAGCGCTATGCATGAAGGCATACATGAAGCCGATAGAACCTAAGTTTGAAAAACAGCGCACCTTCAGCGGTGAGGCCGCAATTTTGTCTGGTGCTTTTCCAAATGGATTTTCCGGAACGGCGGTATACCAGCATAAGAGCTGGTGGTGTAGGCCCGCTTTTCCGGAAACCAGGGAATTGATTTTGTGAAAGTGGATGCGCAAAGCTCCGCTATGTTTTTTCAATGCGGGGATAAAAGCTATAATGCTATATCTAGGGCGATTCATACGGGATTAGAAGGATCCATAGGCGTAAATTTTTGTGGGTCAGTCATTAATTGCATGGGCATGTCCCCTGAAAACGTCTGGAACAGACCGGGCTCTGCAATCTCCAGAAGCAGTGACGATTTCGTCCCAGAAAAACCGGACGGGTTTGCTGAACATGCAATGCAAAATGTCTACAATTCCCTTTGGCAGGGACTCTTTTACTGGAACGATTGGGATATGTTTTGGAGTGAACATGCGGACAGCCGGCGCAACTCCATGCTCAGGGCGGTAAGCGGTGGCCCGGTATATATTAGTGACAGGCTTGGGCAAAGCGACATTAAGTGGATTTGGCCTTTAGTATGGAAGGACGGAGCTCTGCTTCGTTGCGATAGTAAAGGGGTGCCAACATTGGACTGCTTGCTAGTATCCCCGGTCGGTGAAGGCAGGTTGCTGAAAGTTTTCAACCAATACTGTGATACTTATCTTATGGCGGCATTTAATCTTGGAGAAAATGATATACAAGATTTTCTGCGTTTCAGCGATTTCCCGCAAGCAGACGGTTCATATGTGGTGTACGATTGGTGCTCCAGATGCCTCTCGCTTTTAAAAAAAGACAACCCCATCCCATTACATGTTGCTCAGGGGGAGTCGAAAATATATATTTTGGTTCCGTCCGGAGATGGTTTGACGGCAATAGGTCTGATCGACAAGTACCTGTCCGTCGCAGGAATAACTGAAAAAATTGTTCGGGACGGCAGCTATACTATTTTTTTGCGGCAGGGTGGAGAATTTGCTTTTTACTGCAGCAAAAAACCAAAAGCGATAAAGGTTGACGGGAGAGATGTGGAACCGGAATGTAAAGACGGACTTTATATATTGAAATGCGACGGGGATTCACCGGTTGTAAACGTGGCTCTGTAAAAATCTTTCGGCTTTTTACGAATCCTGGCAGGAAGCTTGAAAGGATATATACCACATTTCTTTAAAAAGGAGATTTTGCTATGAATAATAAACCTCAGCTCATTACCTACCCTGACAGCCTTGGAGGTAGCCTGCCTGCCTTAGCAAAAATTTTGGAAGGACCGTTTAAAGGATTGTTTGGCGGGGTGCATATACTCCCGCCGTTTCCTTCTTCTGGGGATAGGGGGTTTGCTCCACTAACATACGCCGATATTGAACCCGCCTTCGGAACATGGGAAGACATCCGGGAGATGGGGAAAGACATGGATATTGCGCTGGACATGATGGTTAATCATATTTCCGCACAATCCGTTTTTTTCAAAGATTACCTCAAAAACGGGAAATCTTCACAATGGGCGGATATCTTTCTCCCGCTGGAAAAGCTTTGGCTTGACGGCGAACCGGACAGGAAAGATATGGGAAAAATATTTCTGCGGCGCGAAGAGCCTTACTCAACATTTATTGCCGGAGGGGAAAAGGTCAGGGTGTGGACCACCTTTGGGCAGGAAAACCCATCTGAACAAATTGACCTTGATATCAATTCCCCTGTAACAAAGAAGTTGTTGGAGAAATTTTTTATAAAATTCGCAGAAAACAATGTCAAAATGGTGCGTTTAGACGCGGTGGGATATGTTATAAAAAAACCTGGGACCTCCTGTTTCTTTGTAGAGCCGGAAATATACGGCTTTATGGATTGGATTAGCGGACTCGCGGGGCAATACGGCATTGCGTTGCTGCCCGAAGTGCATGCGCACTATAAAACCGCGCGCAAGCTTTCTGAAATGGGCTGGTATACCTATGATTTTATCCTGCCATACCGGATTCTTGAGGCTTTGCTACTTGGAGAATCCGAGGCGTTGGTAAAGCATTTGCAGACCAGCCCCGGCAGGCAGATTACTACCCTGGACTGCCATGACGGCCTTCCCGTCAAGCCTGACGTAGACGATCTTTACGATCCGGCGAAGGCAAAGAAAGTTACAGCTTTATGCGCTGAACGAGGGGCAGAATTCAGCCTTATTTTATCTGATGAACACAAAGATGAGGATGGCTTTGACGTGCATCAGATTTGCGGAACCCTTTACGATATGCTTTGCAGGGACGATGACGCTCTGATTGCGGCAAGGGCAATTCAGCCTTTTGCGCCAGGTATCCCACAAATATACTATGTGGGGCTGCTGGCGGGAGCAAACGACCGGGACAGGTTCCGCTTTACGGGTGATGTCCGTGAACTTAACCGCCATAACTATACCCAGGGTGAGATTGATATGGAAATACAACGCCCGGTATTTAAAAGGCTGGCTGAATTGATCCGGTTCAGAAACGAATGCCCTGCTTTTTTCGGTGAACCCAAAGCCTTGTCTTTAGAAAAGAATGGATTGTCTATTCGCTGGGATGGAAGTGGTGAAACCTGTGAATTGCGGGTAAACCTTACAGAGATGGTTTGCGAAATCCAGCATAGCGACGCCAAAAACAATAAGCGCCAATGGACACTTTAAAAAGCTGCCGGCTGGCTTTACGCGGGTGAAGGCTGGTGTAAAGATTTCATTCTCAAACATGGCTTTGCGGCGCAATCATAATCTCCGAAGAAAGGGACGGGCCTTATATATGCGTGAAGCAACTTTATGCGATATCCTTTTTGATGAAATAAGCAAAATGCCTGTGATAGACACACACGAGCATCTTGCATGGCAGGAGGACCGGTGGTACAATGATGGCAACGATCTGCTGTGTGAATACCTGACGCATTACATGAAGAGTGACGTTATATCCGCAGGTCTTACCCAGGAAGACTTCGTTAAGCTGATGGATCAAAGCAGGAGCATATCCGAACGGTGGCGCATTGTCGAACCTTTTTGGGAGGCAAGCCGCTATACCGGTTACGGGCGCGCGCTGGATATCGCGGCGAGGGGTATTTATGGTGTTAAAAGGATATCTAGTGAGACCGTGGAGGAGCTCGACAGGCTTTTCCGGGCAAACAAAAAGCCCGGACATTTTCGCCGGGTACTCAAAGAACTATGCGGTATAGAAGTCAGTATGCTGGATGTTGCCGGCGACAGGGCGGAAGGCAAAAGCGATTTCTTTAGGCCTGTGTGGCAGCCGCAACGCTATATAATGCCATCCGGAAGGGATGGTAGGGACTTGCTGAAACTTTCCGAGCGGGATCACGCCATAAGGGTAAAAAATTTAGACGACTGGATGGCCGCACTAGAAGCGGAGATGGATTATATATTCAACCTGCACGGTGTAAAGACACTTAAGAGCGCCATCGCGTATGCCAGGACGCTGCATTTTGAACAGATCCCTTACAGCAGGGCCAGGGCAATGTTTGCCGATGTGCTGGACAAATGGATCTGCGGAGAAACAGAGGCCGGGTTTCCTCACGAACTGCAGGATTTCATGATGCACTATACGCTGAAGCTTGCCGGAGAGCGGAATATGACATTCCAGTTTCATACCGGCATACTGGAAGGCAATGGAAATATCCTAAAAAATAGCGACCCGTCCCTTCTCAACAACCTGTTTTTAGCCTATCCCGACGTCGATTTTGACCTGTTTCATATGGGGTACCCTTATCAGGGCGTTTCTTGTGCGCTGTGCAAGATGTTCCCGAATGTATTTATAGATATGTGCTGGTCGCATATTATTTCCCCATCGGCATGCGTCGGGGCGCTGGATGATTTTTTGGATGCGGTTCCCTACAATAAAATATCCGCCTTTGGGGGGGATTATCTGTTTGTGGATGGCGTATATGGACATCTTTATCTATCCAGATTGAACGTAAGCCGTGTGCTGGCTGGAAAAATCGCGCGGGGCGTTGTGAGCGAAAACAAAGCGCTCGACATTGCCAAAGCCATGTATTACGAAAACCCCAAACGTATTTTTAAGCTTTAAAGGACGGCTGTGGCAGGCGATTACCGTATTGAATTGTGAATGGAGAAAATATGAATAACCAGGTTAAAATAAAGGCAAGCAATAAATCCATTATTTTCAATTATATCCGTCATAACCCGAAGACCTTCAAGGCGGAGCTGGCGGAGATCACCGGCCTTACCTTTGTGGCGGTCAAAAATATCGTCAGCGAGCTATTGGAGCTCAATCTGATTGTGGAAGACGGAACAAAAAAATCCGAGACAGGCAGGAAATCCATGGCCTATAAGGTCAATCATGAATATGCGTATACGATGGGGGTACATATCAGCGCGTTGGTTATCAAAACTGCCGTACTGGATATGTGTGGGCACATTGTGTATAAACAGAGCATACCCATGACCTCCGAGGCGGATTCGCAGCTTGCTCTGATTGACAGCCTGTACAGGCAAATTGAGGATACAATTGCAAAGTCAAAGGTGGACAAAGACAAGATATGTGGAATAGGAATAGGGGTGCCGGGACCGCTTAATTTTGAAACCGGTATGATTTACCAGCCTCCCAATATTCCATCTTTGGCTTTCCTGCCCTTAAAAAGCATTATAGAAAAGCAGTTTTCTTATCCGACCTATGTTGACAAAGACGCAAATGTCATCGCCTTGGGGGAATACTGGGCTGGCTCCGCAAAGGGGTATTCTTCAACCGTATATATTGACGCTGACTTGGGCATTGGAAGCGGCATAGTATATGACGGTAAAATTTTTCATGGGGAAAACGACGGCGCCGGAGAAATAGGGCATATGACGATTGATATAAACGGGCCGCATTGTAATTGCGGAAGCTTTGGCTGCCTTGAAACGATTGCATCCGGGCTGGCGCTTGTCAGAAATGTGAACGATGCGCTCTCAAGGAATACGAAAAGCAATATGCAGGATGTTTACATTAAAAAAGGACATGTTGATATAAACGCACTGATTGAAGCAGCCAACAACGACGACCCTTTAGCGGTTGTTACCCTTAGCAAATCGGCCAGCAACCTGGGTATCGCCATTGGGAGTCTTATTAATCTGATGGATCCTCAGGTGATTGTTGTAGGCGGGCTATTATCGTATAGCTACAAACCTTATGTTTCCATCGCCAAAGAGATGGCGGACAGGAAAAAGCTCCAAAGCTACACAAATAATCAGGTTGTAGCCTCAGGCCTTGCGGAGGATGCCGGGTTAATCGGCGCAAGTCAAATGGTGCTGGATGATTTCTTTGAACCACACTTGAATTTGAAATCTAATTAAGTTTAATTATATAAGAAGCTGATACTTAGGAAAATTGAGCGAATTTATCAATGATGGCGAAATATAATTGACAATCCATTTTATTTATGTTAGCATCTAATTAAAGTTTCTTTAATTAGATGTCCGATTCACGTTTCTGTCCAGGGAATTCTGATCAAAGAAACTTTAATTAGAATTTTGAACGGATGGAGGTAACCATGGAAATGATTCGAAAAAAACTACCGCTTCTGCTGGCGCTATTGTTGCTTTTGACATCAATAGTCGGCTGCACCGGAACACCCGGTGATTCTTCGGCATCCGACGTCGGCTCAAGCGCCGCTTCACCGGCAACGGATGAACCATCTCAGGCAGCGGATGGCGAAAAGAAAACCCTGACCATTTGGCGCGGACAGGGAACCGATGGGGAAGAAGCCCTGTATAATTCTGAAATAAGCGGCTTCAACGCACAATCCGCCGATACTGTTATTGAGTACGAAGTGTTCCCGTACGATGATTTTGGACAGACCGTCCGGGCAGCGGCCGCTACTGATTCGCTTCCCGAACTTGTGTATCTGGATGGAACGGAAGTTGCTAACCATGCATTTATACAATCAATCATCCCGATTACATCCTACATTGACGATGAGTTCAAAGCAAAATATGCGGATTCCGCCTTCAGCTATTATAAAGATGAGCTGTATGGCGTGAACCAGCAGGACGGCGGCCTGGCACTTTGGGCTAACAGGGCGCATCTTGAGGCGGCGGAGGTTCGTATCCCAAGCTATGAGGAGCCATGGACGGCCGATGAGTTTGTAACTGTCCTGGAAGCACTTAAGGAGGTTGAAGAGGTTCGTTACCCTCTTGACATGGCAACAAGCGGCGGCGGTTATGTCATCTATGCATGGCAGCCATGGATTGTTTCTTTTGGCGGAGACTGGTATAACCATGACACGTTGACGGCAACCGGAGCGCTTGATTCCGAAGAAACTGTAGGCGCTATTTCATACATAATGGATTTAGCAGCCAAAGGGCTCTGGAATCCCGATGAGACTTCCGGTTCGGAGTTTATCGACAGACGGTCCAGCCTCGTTCTTACCGGCCACTGGACTTATGTCGAATACAGTGAAAACCTTGGCGATGATTTAATGCTGGTTCCCATGCCTGATCTTGGGAATGGAAGCCAGACAGCGGTGGGCGGGCTGTCCTTTTGCGTAACACCCGTTGCGGAGCAAAATGGAGTGGTTCAGAATGCGGTTGACTTTATCAAATTTGCCCTTGGCGATGAATTTCAGTCACAGGTAAACGACGCCAACGGTTCACTGCCTGTCAATAAGGAAATATTGGCATCGCTAGACGTTTTCAAGGATGGGGCTACCCTCAGCCTTTATGCAAAGCAATTAAGTGGTGGCAGGTTTGCCGTTCGTCCGCCCTCTCCCGCCTTCCCAACATACCAGGAACAGGTGGGTACAGCGGTTATGAACATTATATCCGGCGGAGATATAAAATCAGAATTGGAATCCGCTGCTCAAAGGATTGACGAGGTTATTGAAGCCAACCAATATAACGCATAAAACAAAAGCGGCCGAGTCTTGATTATGACATAAAAAAGATTGCCTGACCGTGAGGTATTTCTTCACAACGGAAACAGTTTTCCATAACCGCATGAAGAAATACCCGCGGCCGGCATCGTATTTAAATGGGATAAGATGCAAGGCGCTTCTAAATGTATTTTTATTTAGCCCCATGATTTTACGGGAGGGTGTGAACGCGCGGCGTGAAGCGGATTATAAAAACGATAAAATCAATACCATACAGCCAAAGCTGGACGGCTTACCTGATGGCAGCTCCGGGGGTTATCCTGCTCACCGTGTTCGTTATCGTACCATTCATATTTACATTTATCTATTCCTTTACCAACCGGATGTTGATTGAAAATCCAATTGTGGGAACCCAATTCGTTGGATTTGGCAATTACAAATCACTGTTTAATGACTCTGCTTTTTATAAGTCGTTCTTAAATAACCTCACTTTTACGGTGTTTGAAGTTCCGCTGGTATGTACATTATCTCTGCCGCTTGCCATATTGGTCAATCAAAAGATCCGCGGCGTTGGCTTTTTCCGGCTTGTTTATTATTCGCCGGTTGTTATCCCAATGCTGGTCACATCCGTTATGTGGAGCCTGATGTTCATTCCGGACGAGACAGGCTTTTTCAACAGCATACTCAACTCCCTCACCAATGGAGCGGTCGGCCCAATAAGGTGGCTGCGCGATCCCAACACGGCTATGATGTCGATCATAATCATGTCGACCTGGGCGGGGGTTGGGTACCAGATGATTATTTATCTTGGCGGGCTGCAGTCCATTCCGGGGGAAATTTATGAGTCTGCCCGTATAGATGGCGCAAATGCGATAAAAACTTTTTTTTACATAACAATACCACAACTTAAAAATACGATT
>Ga0153937_1000339_pt1 | contig 17171 bp, 23 predicted proteins | sample TSNY021MetaG_FD_104680 | JGI IMG/M metagenome (GOLD analysis project Ga0153937, IMG submission 104680) | Attine ant fungus gardens microbial communities from New York, USA - TSNY021 MetaG | ecosystem: Host-associated > Fungi > Mycelium > Unclassified | place: USA: New York, Robert Murphy County... | reverse complement strand
TCCATCAAACACAATTTTACTCCACAATGTTTCACGTGAAACATTCTGGTAAAGTGGTAACGTGGTAATGTGCTAATTCGTTAAAGCACTTTAGTACGGTGACGTGGTGGTGTGGTGACGTGAGACACTTTAACACAGTAAAGTTTCACAGAATTAAAGCTTGCAAATTTTGTCGAATCATGTTATAATTAATTAGATATAAATTATATGTATAATAAAGAAAGGGGGTGGAACATATGGAAGGTAACACGATGAGAACTCTGAACCCTGACAATTACGGTGATGGAAAAATGGATAAGTCAACTGAATTGAACAGTGAAATGACTATTCAAGCAAATCAACCGGACGAGTTTGCAAGTGCAGTGAAAACAAAAACAAATTAATATTACAGTGGCAGCAGCGAAAATAAAATTTAGGGGGTTGATAAAAATGACACTACAGGAATTCATGGCTGACATGAAAAAAGTCAGTGAAAAAGTGACAGCACTCGAAACGAAAAACAAAGAACTAGAAACAACTGTCACAAAGCAATCTGAAATAATTACGTCATTGCAAACGACTGGAAACGACTCTGGCAAAGACAATGACAAAGACAATGACAAAGACAATGACAAAGACAAGGACAATGAAACAGAAGTAACAGTAACCGATGCAGAAGCAGAAGAGTTAGAAAAACTTTTGCAGGACTTTTAAAAAGGAGATAAAACTATGCCAACATCACCAATCACAACAGCAGTTGCGTCCGCATTAAAGATGTACAATCAAAATTACGGTACATCATGGAACTGGGGAACAAACTGGTCTAATGTTGCTACCAACTTTGAAACATTCGTAACAAAATTTCTCTTCCCAAAGATCACGGAATCAGTGGGGATTGATAAAGACTTAGGAAATCGCTTTAACTGGCTTGCACGTGAAGTTGATTTTATCGGTCAGCTTAGTGAAGAATATACATACAAGGATATTATTCCGGTATCTCTGAATCTGTCCAAAAATGCGGATATCGTTTTGCGCAGGAATTATCCGCAAATCATCACACGTCTTTACGCACAAGGCGAAGTAAAGAAAAACAAAGTAACTCTCAACAACAATGATATGCGTCTGAATTTTTCAACGCTTATTGACGGCGTGAATTTTGTATTATCGGCATTTAGAAATATCATTTCTGGTTTCAACGTTGCGGAAGAATCAGAAATAAAAGCAATGCTTGTTGATTATGCTATTAGTCAGGTAGCCGTAAAAAGAAATGTAACAAATATGTCTGATTTGGCAACTTCTTGTTTTGAGTCAATTCAGAACATTCAGAACAATTCAGCAAAATACAATGAAGCAGTCAACGCATCTAATGGAACTATCGGCAGGTATACAACTCAATCTGCACTGAAAAACACAATGATTTTAACAACCGACAAGATCAAAACGTACTTACTTGATACAAAAATCGCTAACACTTTTCAGGTTGCCGGACTTGATTTCATGCAAAGAGTGTGTTCATTTGATGATTTGGGCGGTGCATGGAGATTAACCGATGATATCACAGTTGATCAGGATTTCGTAAATCTTGCAAGGGCATACGGCGATTATCAGGTCGATGTAGGTGACATAATCGAAAAAGGAACCGTTTTCACATTCGACCTCACATCGGTTACGTCAATTGCATCTAAATTGACAGAAATCAAACCGGGCAATGATCTTTTTGCTATGATAATGGACATTCGTTCAATCCGGTATAGACGCTGTACCAAAGACATGATCAAGGAACCGTTCTATAATGGAGATATGGACGAAACAACCCACTTTTTCCATTACTACTCACAGAAAGCCGTTTCGCCATTCTACAACAAAATCTTAATTACAGGGTGATAATATGAACATTGACGGTTTAGACATTGAATTATCAGAAGACTTAGAAAAAAAGATAATCTCACATCGGAATAATCATTTGAGATTGATGATTGACAGAACTTTCAAGGCTCTGATTTCTACAATCTCTTATGAAAATTTCGATACAATACAGGTTGACCCACATCGTTTAGAACATCTTTTACGATGTGGGAAAGATGTAGCAATAGGAAAAACAAATATCGGAACGATAACCATTCTTGGATATTCAAATCATAGGAATTTTCAATTCGATGATTTCCGACCGCAAAATGAAAATAAAATCATATTCACAATCCCAGAAAATTTGAGGGAAAAGGAATATAAAAGAATTTCACTACTTGACAACTGTGCTACAGGGAATTACATAGTAATTTCAAATCAGGAATACTATTCAATTTCCGACATAAAAATCATTTCTCATTACGCAAGAAAGTTATGTGAAATTGAAGCGTCAAGAATGTCACTAATAGTGCAGGCAAAATGTCTTACGTACTTCAAGGGTGATAAAAATGACGAAACACTGAATCAAGTTGTTCAGAAATTCTACAACGGTTCTCCATTCCTGAAATTAGCAAAGAATTTTGACATTGACAAGAACATTGGAGTACTTGAACACACTGCCGTAATTGCCGAATTAATGACAACATTAAAACAGGAATATAACACAGTGCTTGCAGAAATGTGTCAGATATTAGGTATAAATTCATTTGGAATTGCTAAAGAATCCGGTATATCATCTGAGGAAATCAACGCAAATAATGAGTTGGTATTGGCAATGGCAAACATATACATAAAATCAAGACAATCATCATTTGATTTACTGAATAAACGTTATGGTTATGATATAAAAGTCATATACGACAACGACAAGGAAACCCAAAGAAATATATTTAAAAAGGAAGTGGATATTCAATAATGGCAAAGTACACAACTTCCATACACGATTATTTACGAAACGAGTTAATCAATAACGGTTATGACGAGTTTTTCAAAAATGGGCGCTTCACAAGTGATGCCTTCATAACTCGTCTAATAAAACAGGATACTGTAAATGACAAGGAATTTTTAAAAGTAATGAAAAAATGTATCTTTGAAAATTTCTATTTTGAATTTGAGGACTTAGATAATTTTTTCAAGACAACATTCCTATTCAATTTTTTCTACCATGAAATCAAGTTTCAAACAATCGAATTATTTAAATTGCAATTACTTGCATTCATGTATGAAAAGAAACAAGCGATAGAATTTATCTATGATAATTTTGAAGCAATAATATCAAATTCAAACACAGATACCACGGACGGAAAAACCCAAATCGACAACCAAAATAGGACAGCGTCAACAACAACTCCGCAAGATGAAATCAATCTTGACGTGAGTAATAACAACCTCAACTATGCAGACGAAAACACAGTCGCATTGAATCAATCCATCAACAAAAACAATTCAACAAGCAAGAAAAGCAACTTAAAAATTGAGGATATCTATTCAACTCTTGGATTATACCGAACAATTTTCAATGAAATGGAAGAACGGCTATTTCTGCAAATATTTTAGAGAAAGGGGAACAAATGGCAAACAAAGAACCATTCAGATTTGAGGATAAAGACAATTGTTTCAACCCTGACCATCCACACAATCACAATGTTCCAAGAAACAAAAGTAAACGTTTTTACATGCCGTGGTACAACGATTCAGCAGATTATAACACAAACGCCCCCTCTTACTATGATTTCCTAGCAAGATGGAACGCATTAATCAAAAAGATCATGCAAATGATAAACAAACTGTTAGACCGTGATATCAAGTTTAACAAAACAGACACCACAACCCCACGCATTGAAGGTGACTGGCAGGAATGGGATGATATCATAAACGTCTATCATGATGTTAACATTTCAACTGATATTTTAAACGCATTAGTAAAAGGTTCTGACAAGGCGTTATATGTATATGATTTATTACCGAGAGTATCTGAAATAGAAAATGACATATCAAAAATTAAAAATGACATTACAAATATTTACAATCTATTCGATACAATTAACGGCGGTGGATACGAGCGTTTAGTAAAAAATAAAGATTATGAAATTGTATTTTTTAACGGTTTTTACACAGAATCAAATGACCTAGAGGTAAAACTAGCAAAAACTTACAACGGTGCAATGTTGAGAATTGGCAGTGCTGCATCAACCGGAACAATTATACAACAGCCATATTTAAAAAACATTGATATGCACGGAAGTTCTGATATATCGGACGTTCCGCAATCCAGAATTTATGGCGTTAGATTCATAAATGATTACGAATGGATGAATAATCCCACGGATTTCATTCACACAACCGCAACGTCAAGCGGAAGTTGGACGGTCTACCCTTTAGACTTACGTGCTTCTTGGAATTCAAACGTAAGTCTAGCAAAACAAGGCATCTATTATGTAACAGCACTTAGAGGATACATTGACGGATACGGCAGACCGTTTCGGGAAAGCTATCCGGTTGACACATTAACATCGTCATGCTGGCTATCAATTGCAGCAACATTTTTCAAATAAAGGGGGTAACAAATGAAACAAGCAATAAGCTCTATAGGTGGTGTATTATGTTCCTTACTTTTCTATCTTTTTGGAAACTATGACATGCCACTGTCTGTGTTATTAACATGCATGGCACTCGATTTTGTAACCGGATTAATTGCCGCTGGAATCACAGGTGGTAAAAGCGGTACAAAGATTTGTTCTGACAAAGCTTTCAAGGGGATTCTTAAAAAAATATTAATCCTAGTTCTTGTAATCCTTGCGAACGTGTTCGGAATTTTGTCGAACATACCAGTTTTGAGAAACACTGTAATAACGGCATTAATTTTAACTGAAGGACTATCAATAATTGAAAATGTAATCGCTTCCGGTGTAACCGTTCCGCAAAAATTAAAAGATTTGTTTCTACAGAAAGGAGAACAGAATGAGTAAAATAACGAAAGCAATGGATTTTATGCTACAAATCGCAAACGACAATTCACACGGATATGATCAAATTTATCGTTGGGGTGAAAAAGGTGATTATGATTGTTCGTCTCTGGTAATAACAGCATGGCAAAATGCAGGCGTTCCGGTTAAAACTAACGGTGCATCGTACACAGGAAACATGTTGAGTGTATTCAAAAAATTAGGTTTCACGGACGTGACAAGTAAGATCAATCTTGCAACCGGAACAGGGTTAAATTACGGTGATGTATTGTTGAATGTAACCCATCATACCGGAATGTCGTTAGGTGATGGGCGTTTAGTTCATGCTTCAATCAACGAAAAAGGAACCGTTACTGGGGGAATCCCCGGTGATCAGACAGGTGGAGAAATCTGCATCCGGTCATATTATAACCGTCCGTGGACGAACATTTTGAGATATACTGCCGAAGAAACGGCTGTCACCCCTGACACGGCAACGTATGCAAATTACACAGTTGTGAAAGGTGATACGCTGTCAGGTATTGCAAAAAGATACGGCATGAAACTTGATGAGATAATCTCAATAAACAATATCACAAAACCGAATCTAATCAACGTTGGTCAGGTGTTAAACATAATTGCATACAACCCCTGTTTTCACACAGTTGTGAAAGGTGACACGTTGTCTGCCATCGCAAAGAAATACAACTTGTCATTATCCGACATTGTTTCTATTAACAATATCAAAAATCCGAATCTGATTTATGTCGGACAAAAGATATTTCTTAGATAAAGGAGAAAAATATGTCTAAAAAAATAATCAGGGGAACGCAAGATGTTCCCCTTGCGAATAAGGGTGTTATTGAAATCAAAAACGATGTAATAACCCCTTTAATGTCAGACGAACTCGATCTTTTTACATCCGAAAAAGGGGATGCATTTGTAAAAATTGACAACTTTTTAAAGCGAATCAATAACAAAGTTGAAACTGTAAACGGATTAAAAGCTGGTACGTCTCTCAATGTAAACACACATAGAATTCTTACACAAGATGATTATGACAAAATTTTAAATCCAACATTAAACATGCTCTATTATTGTGAGGATACCGGACGGGTTTTTGTGAATTGCGTTGAATACGGTAATTACGATGATAAAAACGCTATGACATATATTGATTGGGGTAGTGCACCAAATTCGCCGTTATATATCGAAAAATATACAAAAGTTGTTTTTATCGAAAAACCTACCGAAAATAAATGGTCAAGTCACATTAATATAATATTCATGGGTGACAATATGTCTGTGGATATAGTTATTAAAGGTGACGGCGCAATATTTCCAAATTTAGAATTTTACAGACAATCAACTAACAACCCAGTTAATCACCTTTTTAGTGCAATTGGTAATAAAATGTATCACTATAAAAACGTAAATTATTTGATAGACGGACTTGCACTATTAGACCCAGACAAAATACAGATTTTACATGCACATTACTCTGACAATTTCAATCTAACTGGTCCAAATGAAATAAGTGGGAAAGGACTTGCGATTTACGGCGGTGAGGTAAAATCAAGTGGGGATGCAACCGGCGGAACCACACAGGCTATGGAACGTTCAGAAGTAGTCGTTCCGTTTAATTTAGACGTTGGCGATTCAGAAATTGCAGGCGTTGGTGCTATACTCAATTCAGAAATTTCAATAATTTTGGAATGGGCGAACGTTAAAAATACTAAAAAGGTCGGTATAACTGATTACACTTATTTTGGATGTTTAACAGCAAAAGTTACAGAAAATGGTGATTTTTATATACCTCTATTGTCACAATACAGACCAAAGACAGCGGATATCGGAAAACGTTTTTATGTTGTCCAGACAGAGGTTGGAAAACTTCCTTCCCTTCCTGTCTATGGTGAAATAGAGGGATAATTTTTCAAGGAGATTAATTTCTCCTTGAATTATTTTAGAAAGGAAAAAAACTATGAGACACTTATATAAATTTGAACTTTACAAAGATTTTTTCATCAAAGATTTGAACAACTCAATTTTCTTTGAAAACGCAATAGAGAGAGATAATTTTTTCAATAATATGACCAACACGGAAAAGATAAAATTTGAAAAGAATTTCAATTTCATCACAGATAGACAGAGTATTAAAGTTCAGTATGATTATCAGGAAATTTCCAAATGCACTTACGGCAAATTTTACAATGCAAATGAAATCTATTATTTTAATATCATAACAACACAATACGTCAATGACGGCGTTACGGAAGTCAATTTTATAATTGACCCATTTGTCACTTTTGCAACCGGTGATTTTCATTTTTCAACCGCATTTAACACTCAAATAGATAGACAGCATTTGTCACTTGCAGAATACAATAGCAACATTCGTTATTTAACACATAATGATGATATTCTTTTCAGTGCGTCAAACGATTATTCAATTTTACAGAAATTGTACAGATTTGACAATGAAACTAACTGGTATTATGTGTTAATTCAATCTGCCGTTGATCTGTCAGGTGGAAAATCATCATTTGGCACGGTGGATGCACCACTAATGCCCTCCGCATTTGGCGGAACTTTTAATAAAATAACATCCCCTGTGAGTTTGTACATCATGCGTCAAGATGATTTTGCAAAAATGACAAAAGATTTACAACAATATTCATGGATTGTACAGAATTTCATAAAAGTAACACAAATACCAGCCAACTTCATTTTGGATACACCTTTAACGCAATTAACGGCGTTTTCAAGTTACACTGTCTATCAATTTCAAAATAATTCCGTTTCAAAGAATTACGATATTAAGGAATTATGTTATACGTGGGCTGAACTTGCAAATATTTTCGGTTGTGATCTGACAAGGGAAAAGCACTTGATGCGATATCCGTATTGTTATATTGAAATGCAGACTTGGGACGGGCAGAAATGCACAATTAAATTAGAGGACATTGAAAATACAGACGGACTTGTAATCAAATGTCGTGTTTGTGTGGGATATCATAATCAGGTTGTGATTTATGCTGACAAGTTAAATCAGATTAATGAAAATGCATCCGGTAATGTCGGAGTCGGCGACTTTATGAACAACGCAATAATCATTGATAATTTTGACGATGTACCAGTATTGATTGATAATTATAATCTAGGTCTTGCAAAGTCGGCATATCAGAGAGAGTTGACGGAAAGCAAACTTATTTCAAATCGTGTGAAAAATATCGTAAGTGGTGATGATATCCAAAGTCGGCTTTTTGATACGATAAGCGTTATTTCTAACTTTTCTCCGATGGCGTTAGGTGAAAAAATTACGGATGAATATGAATATTACCGCACGAAAAATGCTGAAATTCAGGACTCAAAGTTAACGACTCCGACTATCACTAATCAGACACATTCAAATAATTTTCAGCAGAAAGAAGAAATTTTTGGTATCACAATGAAATTCAGAAAAGTAGCACCTGAAATTTTTGAAAGTGTGAGACAGTACCATAACAATTTTGGTTTTTCGATTCCGTTTTTGAGAAATGGTATTAAGGTGAATACAATGAGTCGGGCGAACTATCTCAAAGCAAAATTACACAACTTTAAAATGTCAGACGTTGACAGTAAGATTTCTGATATATTCAAATTGAGAATTGAGAATGGAATTAGATTGTGGAATCAGCCTGTCAGTGGGCAGGACTTGACGAAAAATATGATAAAGTGAGGTAAATTTAGATGGCTATGTATGACAGCGTTTGGAAAGAATACTGCTTATATGTTCTTGCAAGTGTGGAATCTGTAAATTATAATTGGGCGCAAATCGAATTAGGGGATAGAGTTGGAATAGGACTTTTACAGTGGAGTCATTCAAGGAGTTACAAACTTTTGAAATTGTTTTACGATGATAACCCTTCACTTTTCACGGTTAACCCTATGAAATCTCAAATGGAATCAGGTGGGTGGACTAGCAAAACATTTACGATAGATGAAGCAAACAACGTGTCAAAAATATTGCAAAGTGCGAAAAGTGTCGAACTGCAAACGGAATTATGGAATAGAGATATTACGGATGAATCAGCCGTGTTGAAATCACATAATTTTACTGATCCGAAAACTGCAATTTTTGCGGAAACCGGCGGTTGGTTGGGTGGCATCGGAACCGTTGCTAGAATTGTAAATGCGTGTGGGGGTGGTAGAGGTACCACGATTGCACAATACAGACAGGCACTTCTTAACGATGGAACTTTTGGCGGATATGTTTCAAGGTGGAATAAGGTTTATGATATTTTAAATAAATGGGATGGTTCATCACCACCCCCCGACTTTGGACAAAAAAAAGGTAATTATGAAATTCCAACGGACGGAAATCCAAGCGAAGATCAAAACGTAAATACTGTTCTTCCTGACCCTGATACTAATGAGGAAATAGTTGAGGATAACACAAGTTCTGCATTGACAATCACATCAATGCAATTGCGGGGGAATGTGTATCATTTGATTGGAGTTGATTCAAACGGAACTAGACAGATAGTGCAATTATTTAAAGAAGGAGTTAGAATTTGGACTCCAAATAAACAAGACGTTGCAAACAATAATTCAAAACCGATTAAAGGAGAGGATTCCACCCCGACCCCCGACAATCCAAACACGACTGACCCCCCACCAATTCCAACGGACGGAACGAAAGTTCAAAATTATATTGATCTTGCTAGGTCATACGTTGGAAAATTATCTTATAGTCAGGAACTAGATACCGACCGTTTTTCGTTTTCCGATGGTTATGCCGATTGTTCGTCATTTGTTGTTACGCTTTATTATATGATAACAGAAAAAAAATTGTATAATAGTGGTGGGGAAATATGTTCATGGACTGGAAATTTGAGAACTGCTGGTAATCTTATTGCGTCTGGAAGTGGTGGTTATTCTGAAATCAATTCCAACAAATCAAAGTTGAAAGCCGGTGACTTAATTTTAACCGAAGTAGCACCGCAAGCACGTGATGCACATGTCGGGATAGTGTCAGAAAATAACACGTTCATCCACTGCAAGGGAACGGCTTACGGAACGGTTGAGGAAAATTTAGACTCTTACATTAATAGTATTAAGAGACTTAATTGGAGATTTTTGAGAATTTTGTAATAAAAAAGGGGGGTAACCCCCTTTAAATTTTTTTGTAATATCCTTGTGGTAAGATTGTATCACCTGATTCTACGGATTCCTTGATTTTAACTCTATTTTCAAAATCCACTGGCATTATAAAACCTTCTTTTATACAACCCCTAAGATAAACGATTGCTTGACTTGTTAAATTTATTGCGTCAATATAAAATCTCTGTCCAACTGGTATATTACTCAAAAATACTCTTAGTTTGTATCTGCTTATCATTCGATTACCTCACTTCCCTTTTCTTCCAAAAATTTCATTTCGTTGAGGTCAACGCTGACTGCAATTTGAAATTTTACTTTTCTGGAATCCAGCAAAATGTAGTTTCCAGTTCTGAATGAACGCCGTTCCATCGTTTTCATTTCAAATACGATTTCATTTACCTTATCCCAAAGCTTGTAGATGTAACCGACTTTTTCAATTTTTACTGTCTCAATTCCGCTTGTGTTTAGTTTTGTTTCACTCATAATAATACCTCTTTCTCCCCGTATTTGCCGTTAGGTCAGCGTGTGATTTTATTTATTGGAATAAATCATGCATTGCTATTTGTCTAATGTCTTCCATCAACTGCCATTGAGTCTCATATAACTCTTTATCGATGAATCCTAGCTCACAGAGCAAAGTTGTCATTGTAGCGTATTCACTTATTAACTGATAAATCGAGATAGCATCATCTTTGAATAGATTTGTAGTAACATTAAGTGTTGATAATCCTTGAAAATATTCGCCCTTTACTGTCTTTACTGATTCGTTTATTACGTTGTTTAAATCCATTGATAATTCGATAACCTTGATTTTTGTTTGGTCTGTCATTTTGTTTTTCCTCCTTAGATTTTTTATGACACCGAACCAGCTATGCTGGTTTTCGTCTTAATTTTCAAAGACTCCTCAGGGTGACTTATGAATAAGTTATCATATTTTCCATTTCCCACCAAAAATTTTCACCGGAATAAGTAAGATATAAAACATTATCAGTAATTTCCCACCAAAAATTTTCACTTTCAAAATAATGACATTCTTTGAACAATTCTTTTTCATCATCCGTTAGAACTAATGCGACCGTTATTGATTGATCTCCTAACAGCTTTCCATTTCTCATTAATGAATCTTCTATTACAACTACCTCATTTTGGATTCTTTTAAGTAAATTTTTCATCTTGCTATCTCCTTAGAATTTAAATTTTTTGAGTGTGTCTGAATAAATGAAATTATCATCGTGTGTAGTAATTGATGTTACCGTACCTTTACCAGTGTCGAAAATAGCTCCGTCTATTGCATAATCTCTTTCAAGTAAATCATCAAACTTGTTAATGCGAACTTTAACTTGAAAAAATATCATTTCATCAAAAACCTTGCCGATTGGTTGTGTAAGTTCTATGCTATCAATATCAAAATAACCACGTTCCAACCTGTCTAATATAAATTTACCAACTGTATTTCTTGCGATTCCCTCAACTACCTTTTTGTATGTCATAGTGCTACCCCCTAAATTAACTTTTTTCTTTTATTTTACCACGAATAACAAAAATTGTCAAGAGAAATCTGCATTTTTCCTGACAAATTTTTGAAGTTAAATTGTGTTTTTTTCTTAAACAATCGTATGTGTGATAACCGTGTGTTTAATAACTCTGCCTTTCCCACAACAATATTTGCATTTGCACGGTAAATCAATTGAATTATTAACGTTAACTCTGTCTAACCTGAATCCCTCACCTTTACATTTTGGACATATAATAATTTTACGTTCATTCTTAGCAATCATGTTTTTTTTCACTTCCTTTCTTTTTTTTTAAAATGGACTTTCAAATTGTTTCAATATATCTAATATTCGTTTGTCTGTATTCTTGTGTTCAATCATCTTTTTAATCTGCTTTTTATCGTACATAATTTCTGCAACGATTTCTTCATACAAAATTTGTTGTAGGTAAGTTGATTTTGAAATGAATTGCAATGTGTATGTGTTTGCGTACAGGATTGTACGGTCATACATTTTGTGAATGTGTTCTGAATCAAAATAGTTATCGTTGAGGTAATGCACGTCTTTTTTCATGTCCGCAATGCTATTGCAGTATCCGTATGAATCGCAATAATCAAGGACGTTCAAAACAATCCGAACTGAATTGTAATAGCATTTCAAATACTTTTTATCAATCTTTAAAATTATGTATTCCATGTTGTCAACGTTGTTATGTAATAGATAATCATTCGTTGTGAACTCTCCTGACAGCGCATAGTTGTTTCCACCTAAATTAAAAAGTTTGCTATTTTTGGTTTTGTTTACCTCTTCATTTCGGCGTAATTCGATTGCTATTTTTAGGTGGTCGTTGTTTTCCGTAAGTTTTTCAACAACCTGAATTGTGTTGATTTCTTGTAATTCGATATCAGAAAAAATATTGTAGTAACTGATTACCGGACTTGCAAAATTGATTGCGTTTCCGAGAAAAATTAATTTCGGATTGTCAAGTAATCGTTTGTTTGATTCTCTATCCATAGTTTCATAAATTACCTTTAAGGATTCTACTTCATGTGATAAATATTCATGCTCAAGTGCGATGAATTCATCATATACAATTAAATCATAATGACGCATTTCATTTGCACGATATTTCAAATCACTTGCGCTATTAAGATCTGTTACGCAACAAACTGTTTTACCACCTTTACCCACGATTTCGATAAATTCCTCACGGTTCATAATTGTGAGTTGGTTTGAATCGTGAGTGCGTTCGCTGTTTACGATATCGAAAACAGTTGCTAAGTATGCTTTTCTTAGTGTGAAATGTCTACACATTAGAACGAATGTTAGACCGAATTCAGCGTTTAATCTAAGTAGCATAAGGATGTTCGAATATGTTTTTCCGTCTGTCCGGTTTGTAATGCTCATCATTATGTCAATTTCATCATCCGTGAGATAGTCTAATAACAGGAATTTATTGTATCTTTCATCCTGTAAATCACGGTATTTTTTGATGCATTTGTCAATTTTGTTTTTTAATCCAGCTTTCATATCTATCACCCGAATTCAGAATATTTTACGGCACGCCATGAGTACGGATCACCTTTAATTCCACCCTCTCTCAATAGTTTGTTTGCTTTCTCCATGAATTGCATTTGTTTTCGTAATGACATTTTATTCATTTTTGACATAATATCATGTATGAAAGAATTTTCACTGTAATTTGATGCGCCGTTGATGTACATATTTGATTCATGTCTTTGCACATCGAGAAACGTTTCAAAATCATCAATCATACTCTTTGTTCTTTCACTAAGCAGATTTGTAACCTCATTCCGTGTAAGAGTTGCTTTGTCAAAATTTAAAAATGTGTTGTTACGGTAATACTTTTTTACCTGTTCTACTCTTTCCTGATCTTGCGGTTTTTTCGACCTAGAACGCATTTCATTTAATGCCATTTTTTATTTTTCCTTTCTCATATAAATTTTTGCTAACTTATAGGTTTTTACAATTTTTTCTATGTCTTGTTTTCCGTCCGTTTCGTTTTCCTCTTCCACGCATTCGCTCAAAGATAGTGCGCCGTGATATGTTTCTATATAAATTGTATCTTCATATTCTTCCATAGTGAGTGAATTTCTGACCTGTCTTTTTATTTCGTCAAGTACTTCCTTAGTTTTCTTAAAAATTTGTTCTGGTAATCGGTAACGTGGTTCCTTGATTTCTGTATATGCGTTGTAGAGTGAGATAGTTCCGTGTTTATTTAACACGTTTTTGAGGTTCGGAAGTTTGCAACCAATTGCTAAATATTCTTTTACAAACTCATCGAATGTTTTGTTTTTTGTATCAAATGCATCTTTACGAACTCCACAAGATTTTACCACAATTTTATTTTCGGTTGTCTGGAAACAATACATTTTATTATTTGCAATGTATAAATTCTTGATATTATATTCAACATCCCATGCACCTAGATTGTTTTCGTCTAATTTACAATCAAGTTTGTGAAAAATTACATCATCAACAATGAGGGAATCAGTATCTGTGTAATATACATAATTATCAATTTCGTCCGCTGTTAATGTCGTAAGTGGGTGCAACAAATCATAAAATGAATGTGATGTTACAAAAATCGAAAATATGCAATTTCTTTCCTTGTTTGTGAATCCAGTTTGATATCCAACTATTTCACTATTTTCATTTAAAACATATACAGGAAAAGTTGATCTCAAAGCTGGTAAGCCACTAAGTCCATTCATAGACACTTTTGCTAAATATATTTCCTCATCCGTACTATCTAATTTATCAAGGATATTATCTAATACTATTATATTTTCAACATCGGTCGCATCAATCTCATTTTTGTTTTTTGATTGTTGTTTCATTGCGTAAAATTCAGCAATCTTTTCGTGTGTGTCAAAACGTTTACATTCGAATGTTATGTAGTCCATGCACTTAAAACGTCTCAAATCAACTCCAAACTCTTCCAACAATAACAGATTATTTGAATTTATCGTAATATCATCTTTTCCCTTATACAGATATTTTACAAATGCACATCTTATGAAGTGTGAATCAATTTCCAAAATCATATTATTGAATTCATCAATTGTCATTCTAAAAACGGAAAATTCGTTTTCTTTTTTCAGGTTGTTCAGTGTTGTTGCATTTCCGAATTCCTTTAAAAAAGTTGGAACTGGAAATTTGTGTATTACGTGAGGATAAGAACTATTTCTATCCACATAACGCATTAATCTATTAATCATTTTCGCTATGTGTTTGTCGTTGTAAATTACAAGACCACCGGAATATGACGCTTTCAAATATTGATATAGATTTATTCCGTTAAAAACATAGTCAGAATACTTTATGTGTGTTTCATATTTCCGCTTTTCTCTTGCACTAAGTTTCTCAACTTTTGCGTTATAGAAAATGTTTTTAAGTTGTAATACTGATAATTTTGTTGTGTCATAGTCAGACATTATATTTTGTGATAACGTCATTTTGAAATAATCGTAATTGGGGTATAATTCTTTGTAATGATGTTTGTATAGGGCTAATATTACAACGTCATTCCTGCAATACTGTAATTGTCGTTCACTCAAATTATCGTATATTTGTCTTGCGTATTCTTTCGCTTTGAAAAGTGTGTAATTTTCTTTCTTATTGTATAATTCATAATCAAAATCATCAAGTTTAAGATATTCCTCATCAATCAAATTAAGATTGAGTAGCTTCTTTCCCATCGTTTCAAGTTTGGAATTTGACTTCAAAATTGTGTCAACCGTCTCAATTTCCATATCGTTTATTTTGAATTTGAGTGAGAGAGAGGACTTTCTTTTCACCCTTAAACATTCGACCGGATTTTCGGCGGTTAAATTTGTGTAATATGGTACGTTGATTGCATCTCTTTCCATGTTGACCGGAGTGTAACCCAGTTCGGTCAAGGATTTTAAGAGGAAATGATTGTCGAAACCAAAAATGAATTGACCTGTTAGGTCTATCTTGCATGATGATTTTATTGTGTACAGATATTTGATGAAACTTTCCAATGTCGGTGTGAAGAAATAATTTACTTTTCCCTGATATAAATATGAAATTGCACATATGTATTCGATTGATAAAAGTTCACTAGGTTTTTTTGTTTTTTGGTTGAGTGTTACCGTTTCAATATCGTAAAATATGTGTTTCTTTTCTCTCAAATTTTTGGTTAAATAAAGAGAGAGATTTTCTTTATTGTTAATTATTTCTAACATTTAAGTTAACCCCTCTCTACGTTTATGTTTTGTGTTCTATTTATTTCTGCCGTTTCTTCCTTTATTACTTGTGTTGGTTCCCCTGCCCTTTTTTTCTTCAACTAGACATATTTCATCAACCACTACGTTTACATATCCCTTTTCATTAATATCTGTTATTGTTCCATATATATCATATTTTACTCCATCCGATTCATCGAGTAGGATGCCAAAATCTTCTGCTTTTTCCGGATCATCAAAAAACTTAATGCATGATAAGTACCTGTTTTCATATGTTTTTTTATCCGTCTTGACCGAATATGGTGCGGAAAATGTTACATATGAAGATTCGTCTTTTTTTCTTGCTTTTACTATCTTGTTATAACGGTCATTGAAATTTAAAAATGTTGATTTTAATGTGAATTCTATTAACATGATATTTTCTCCTTTTCGTTTTCTGCCTGCATAGCAATTTTGTCTTTATTCAAAACGGTATGAACGGCAAGGTTGATAAGTTCCTCATTACACAAATTGCGTAAACCGTATTTTGTTACGTAAGTGTAATTGTATTTTTTACACCACTCTTCAATGTCAACTTTAGTAGATAATGTTGCATCTAGCAGATTACCAGATTGGCCACGATAAATAACATTTACCTGCTTTATCGTGCTTTTCAAATGCTCAATTTCTGTCTTTATTTCTTCCATCGTTTCGCCTCTTGGCACGTATTCAGTACCGTAATTTTCAATTACGAATTTCCTGATATTATCTTCCAAAGTTGCCCGTCCGATGAATGATGCGCCAACGAATTTATCACCGTACTTTAATTTTAAAGTGTTCACGGATTCTGCCATTTCCTCATGTGCTGTTAATGCAAGACCGTCTTTAATTGTTACAATATAATTTTTCATTATACACTGCTCCTTTCGTGTGATGGCTTATCCCATCTATCCACTAGTGACCTCACTGTCACTTACTGCTCATCAAGAGCAGTTTCGTCTTAATTTTCAAAGACTCGTCGGAGTGACTTTTTGTGCGTTAAAAGCTTCAACTAAGGAATTGATTTTTGCAAGCTTTTCCAGACTTACCAATAGAGATATTAGCCTGACTTTTTCGTCTGCTAAATGTGATATTTCCTCCCTGTCTTGTGAAAAACCAATCTCATCACTTACATTTTTAATCATTGTTTTTACGTATTCAATCTGATCTGCAATATGCATGTGTGTCCTTACCCCTTTCTACTTGTCTAGTTTTTAATTAACATATATCCTATCTTCTTTATTGTACCATAATTCGACAAATTTTGCAACATGTTTCGATAGACATAACATTAATGTTCTATTACATAATTGTTAACAGGATATTCATATTCACGTCACCACACCACCACGTCACCGTACTAAAGTGCTTTAACGAATTAGCACATTACCACGTTACCACTTTACCAGAATGTTTCACGTGAAACATTGTGGAGTAAAATTGTGTTTGATGGA
>Ga0153937_1000332_pt1 | contig 17355 bp, 12 predicted proteins | sample TSNY021MetaG_FD_104680 | JGI IMG/M metagenome (GOLD analysis project Ga0153937, IMG submission 104680) | Attine ant fungus gardens microbial communities from New York, USA - TSNY021 MetaG | ecosystem: Host-associated > Fungi > Mycelium > Unclassified | place: USA: New York, Robert Murphy County... | reverse complement strand
TGGCAATGGGGTAGTACGCTTTAGCTTCACTCCGAAAACGAGGCAATTCTGCTGTATGTAAGGGTGACTGCATCGTTCGCGACTGCGCCTCATTAAACATCGTAAACCGTAGGTAGGATGGTGAGTGTGAAGCCAAAGTTTGCAAGTCCAAACTTTATGAGAGTAAGAAGCTTCATGATTACCACAGTATTTCGAGAAGTGTGTATTCATCAATCGGATGAACCGCCGAAATTAGATATGAACTTGATATACCACATCACAATGACTTGATAGTAGTACTTGAGAATGTGAAAAACATGAGATTGCCAAGGTCCTCGCATATTAGATTTGCAAACTCGCAACGAAAAGATAACAAGGTATTTATACATGTGGAACTGCCCTGGGAAACAAGCTGTCTGAGCCTAACCGACTGCTTCTTCTCTATCAGCCGACATGTGTCGGATTGTGATCACTTTAAGTACGTCTTCGTTCTGACAACGTGGGAGCGTTCCAGTGCATTTGAACACATAGCATATACAGACTGTGATACTCAGACACCACCTCTATAGTGAGGTATACAGAGTGCATACTGAGATATATATATGGAGAGACTCTCTAGCTACAAGTTCTGCCTGTGATTAATTGACTATCTTACCCTCTGTGCCACTGCACCACAGGTATGGAATAATTAACTGTGTCCTTTGTTCCTAGACCACTAGAGTGGGCCAGTCCCTTCGAACACTCCCCCTGGACAGGCACACTCACTGTGCTTCATTGTAAAGTGAGCTGAGAGATGATTTGGTTGACCTTGTTATATGGTAGGGGTTTTGTAAAGAGGTCAGCAAGGTTTTCAGCTGTTGGTATTTGTCAGGAACATGGAGCAAAGTGAGGGGATAGCTAGTAATATGACTCCAGTGTAACTATTTTAAGGAGAAGAAAAAACTAGTTAAAACAGAAAGAGAAATATGTAAGGGTGACTAGAGCAGAGTGACTCCAGGAGAATCCTCAGTACTATTACACTTCATAAATGTGTTTCAACTTACCTCCAGAAGAATCCTCAGAGATTATTCTACACTATATATACTCCTACAGTCCACATGTCCCTGATCCTACATGTTATAAGCTGCCTTGGCCATAATAGCTTTTATTTCTTTAATCCTTTATCTTTTACTTTTCTTTTGTTTTAATTAGATAATAGGAGAGTTACATGATCAGTTGCATCATACAGGTCACATATCAAAGAACATTCTAGTAGATTCTGTTAGATCATTAGTAGGTTAGGGTTAGTAGTACAGACCATGTGTAAAAGGTATAAGTAGTAGCCTGAATCTAAGGAGAACTCTGTTAAGTTCTCTTTGTTTACCCCAAATAAAAGACAACTTAGTCCTAGGGCCACTGAATGCTTGTGGTAGAACTCTACCATAAGGTCAGATGCTGAAACATCAGAGACAGACCCCCAAGAGTTGTACTCTGTGAGGGCAACTAAAGCAGAGTAGCTTCCAAAAGAATTGTCACAAACTTCATTTAGACCATAACTCTGGGAATACATGATCAATTTCAATAATCTAAATGGCTACCAAAAGCCCTTAAGAAAACCTTTCAAAAGATACCAAAAATGTCTCAAGGCAATCAGTATTCACCAAGTTATCAATAGATCAGTCAGTGATCACCAAGGTACCAAACACTAAATTGCTGATATCTCAAGAACTACTTAATGTAATGATCATATAGTAGTCTGTCCTGATGCATAGACTACCACAATCATGTATTTAAGGACTCTATGTCTAAGGATAAACCTCAGACTTAACAACATCTTTTGCTGCTTGTTTAACTTTGCTTTTTTGAGCTCTTTGATTATACAATCAATTAATCACAAATCAGTAAGTGGCTATTTGTGATAGTTTCTGAGTCAGTCACTAATAGAAGAACTTGATTCCATACTCCAGATACTGTTCACTTTGAACCCTGTCTAAACTTTACTCTTTTATTGTCCTTGAGGGAAATTACTACTGATGTCAAGAACAATAGAAACACTTCAAAAATACCACCAACATGCCTTAAGAGTGTTCATGAGATGTCTGAATTATAGAACAAGGCTGCAAAGTAAAAGGAGGGTAGATGACTTGTTAACTCCCTACTTTTTTTTTTTTTTTAAATTAACAATTTATTACATAGGGCTTGTAGGCAGGCTGTGATAAATACAGAAGATCTACTTAGATATGAGAGACTATAATAAAAGGAAAAGGGAAAGAAAAAAAAGAATAGAGAAAAAGAAAGTGAAAATTTGAAGACAAGTGGCTATGCATCTGCCCTTTTCTGGACTATACTGCAAAAGATGGTCAACCATTGTCAAAGCTAAAGGCTGATGGGTTGTCTGCAAGGAAATAAACAAAGCTATTGATGACAGTATTACAAGATCTTATTGACTGCTTATGTAGGTTGTACTATATGACAATGTGCTCGCAGGTTTGTACTTCCACTTTGTTATATAGGTATCTGAAAAACGAGTTTAGAAAGAATTTTTGATGGTATTCACCAATGGGGTGTATCTAGTGGTTATATGGGTAAATCAAGTACATAGGGAATTGGTAAATTCTATAAATGGAAGCCATGATCTTCTCTTTGCATAGGTGGGTTTAATGACCTATTCTTTTTTATCCTCAAAGTTCAGGAATAATTGACCTTTCTTTTGACTGGCTGAGAACAAAGTTTATCACTCCTTGAGGATCACATTGTATTCCTTCTTTTCGCTAAACAGGAAGGAGTTCTTATTGGGGAGGATTGGTGTATTATTGGTTGCCTTCACTTGGTCATCAACAAGCTTGTATCTAGACCACTTGGCTTTGTTGAGGCAGTACCAGAAATGAATAGAGTTTCTTTTGTTCCTGTCTAGGAACAACTTTATGTTAGAAGCAAGAGGTAGGATAATATTTTAGAAGGGGTTAACATATAACTCGAGGATTTTGTTGGCAGCAGCAATAGAATCTGTAATGATAATGACATTATGGATGTCATCTCTTTCTATTGCAGAAATAAAACCAATACATATGGCTATGAGCTTGGCTTTGATAGAAGTGATGTTTATTGTCTAGAACTGAAGCTGCTTGATAACTTGATTATCTTTCCAAATATGGATGGTAGCTGTTGCTATATTAGATTTCTTAATACCTCCATCAACAATGACACCAGCATGATAAGGGAGATTTTGTAATTGATGAAAGACATGGTTGAGGTTCTGGATGTATTTGAATAGATCCTCATTGCTAGAAGAAGAAGGAGAATGAAAAGTTATCCTATTAGAGAAATGATCAACTACTCTTGAACTAAAAGATAAAAGAGAATAAAGGGAACAAAAACATTTTGTAATTTTTGATAGTTGTTCATTGACATCCTTGATGGGGCTTGTGAGTTTAGCTTGCTGCTTTGGTATGAGGTTAGATGTTGAAAACCTATGTGGAGGTTGGTTTTTGGTATGCTGTGAGTCCAATAGTGAGTTGATAGCATGAAAGAGGGAAATAGAAGCATAGTGGAAGTAATGGTAGCTATTGAGTTTCCATAGGTGAAGATAAATGGAAACCAGGCCTGCAATAGCTTCTACTCCTTCCAATGGTAAAGTACAGAAAGCCCTGTAATCCATAGAGCAGCTCTACATTGTATCTTTTTTAATTTGGAGATATTCTTGCAAATGGATACTTTTTTGAAGAACTACAGTTGAAACCTGTATAGTGTAATAAAGAGTATACATGTTCTGTATAGGAGACATTTCTGAACTGGAAGAATGCCTCATGAGAAGTTGCCTAGGAACTTCATTGCATTTAGAGTAGAGAGGCATTTGGTAGCATAGAAATAAATATGGTAGTGGAAAGTAAGTTTTCTGTCAAAGAAGAAGCCTAGATAACACCAGATCAATTTGGGTATGAGAATAGGTCCTCTAACTGTAGTGAGATTGATAGAAGAGTTAGAGAAGTGACAAGATCTTGTAAAGTGGAAAACTTCAGATTTGCTATGTTCCATGATCAAGCTAGAATCCAAGAGAATTTTTGATATAATGTTGTAGCTACAAAAAAAGAAGAAAAAAGAAAGGTCATAACTCTTCTCCTGAGAAATTAAAAGACTGTCATCAACAAAGGATAGTATATTAGTTGGGATTTTTTCTTTTAGATTTTTATATCTTTTCTTGAATGTTTTTATAATTGGAGCCAAGTATATAGTGGAAATGATGGGAGATAGAGCTGAACCTTGGCCTACTCTAATATTGGTACTAAATAATGGGGAGAAGAAGCCGTTCCATGTATATGTTGTTGAATGACTTGAGTGATAACTGTTCAAAAACCCTCTAATGTTAGCATTGAGGTCTGCTTTTTTAAAACATGCAAATAGAAAAGTGTAGTTAAGAAAGGGAAAGAATTGGGTGATGTTGAATGCTATGATGCTTGTATAATATTGTTTTAACCAACCTGCATAGATGAGGTGAGTGAAGTATAGCCCTGTGTCAGTAGTAGAGTGTTGTCTGATACTGCCTAGTTAGTTTGGGTCTAAAAAGCCATTTGACATTATGTGAAATTGGAGGCAGTTGCTGATTACCTTTTCTATGAGTTTACCAGTGGTGTTAAGAAGAACTATGGGTTGGAAGGACTTAGGCAAGTTATAGAAGTCCTTGTTGGGCTTGGGAATAACAACTATTGTGGTCATTTTGAAATACAACAGCTAGAACTCTAAGTTGATACATACATTAGCAATATACATGATCTTTTTGAGATAGACATTGTTTATAATGAGTGGTTTAAGGTGTCTCCATGATATATAGTCAGGGCTAGGGGTAGAGGATGAAGAGTACTTAGCTATTGTATCTCTGAACTCCTGATTGGAAAAGAGAAGCCACTCGAGAGTATTAGCTTGAGGGATTTTATTGAGAAAGCCAGTATTGATGGACTGATTCTCTACTAAGTTGTATGAACTGTAGAGTATATGCTACAGTTTGGGTAGGGTATTGCATAGTTGATCTTCAAATATGATAGTTTCAATAGCCAGGAGGAATTTCTTCCTTATTCAATTTATGAGGTTCCATAGCCATTTGTTTGATGATGCTATTTTATGAATTTTCTCATTGAAGAACTTCCTTTTGACCTCCTATAATGTTGACTTATATGTTTTCTAGCTGGGTAAGTCTTCCTGCTTGTGATATCTATTGAGGCTATTAGTACACTCCTGATTCTACCACTCTTTGGAGTGTTTTGTGATGTGTTTCAATTTAGAGTGTTGAGACTATGCATTTTTGAATATGGTAGTCAACTAAAGGACAATATTTTGGAGGTCTTCTTTGCTTATGATATCTGTTATGTTGAGTTGCTCTATACTGTTCATTTAGGATTTAATAAACTCTTTCTCATCATCACTGTCTTTCTTGATAGACCAAATAGTGATGTCAACATTCACTTCTTTTATTCCTACTTCTAGAATAAGGGGGATGTAATCTGAAGGTTTTCACATTTTGGGATGGAGAGAGGGAAGAGTTCTAGTCCTAAGCTATCAGTGATTGTGATTAGGTTATCTGTATAAACAGAGTGGTGGTGGAAGTTAGGGTTCCAGCTACTATCTCTGATGTTGAAATCATCTGTCATGACCACAGTATTTTCTATATTCCTAATGTTATGTTGTAGGCAATATAAAGCAGTTTGGTTACTGTCTAAGTAGATGTTGATAATGAAGTTTATGTCTCAATTGTTGTGAAAGGCCAAGACATTTATGTCCTAGTAGTTAATAATATCTAAGCAGAGGGCAAACCTTAGGCTTGATAGTCATTTGTTGACATAAGTCACTACTCATGGGTAATTTTCTTGTAACAAGTCATATCAGATAAACGGAGTCTATTCAGGATGGTTTGGAATACCAAAAAGGGGGTCTTCTAATGGGTTTGTGTAACTCAGGAGTTGACAAATGAGAAACCTAGAGGGCTTCTGGATAAATATAATATTAGCTATGTTCTTTTGGGTTTCAAGAATGGTATTAGTTAGAATTTTGTTTTTTCTAATGTTCTGAGAGAAAATACAAAGGTTGTGCTTATTTATTGTTTGGCACTGCCTATAGCTAGGCAAGTTGAGTTTGTTCTAACTTCTTGAGCTTCTTGTACTTTCTTAGTATGCCATTCACAATTAAAGTAGTATTTTTTAGAAAAAACACCTGTTGTTATCTGCTATATGCTTACTCTTACAATTGATACATTTGAATATGTGTAGACATAGTTTCCCCAGCTTGGTTTCTAGTCTAGAGAAGTTTGTTTTGGGGTTTGTTTTGTAGTATTATACCATATCTCTATGATGTTCAAACTTATAAGGCCTGTTGTATTTTTGGCACTTTGCTCTATGGACTTGGTATGAGAATGTTGAATGGTCCCACTTCCAACAGTTGTGGCACTGTGGAATGCCAGGGTTCATGTTGGTACCTCTAATGGTGGCAATATTGTAGCTGTAGTTGAAAGAATGATTAATAAAGAGTTTAGCTTTGGACCTATTCTGAGAGTCCTATATATCTAGTTATACAATAGCCATGTTGGACTTGGGGGAGACTTTGATAACCCTTTGTTTTGATGTCAAAGAGATTGGTTCAAAAAGACCTGTTTGTCTGATAATGTTAATACTGTCACTGCTGGAGAGGTTGTATCTATTAGGTTGGATATAGGGGATGCCTATGATTTTCAGGTATGACTTAGACTGAGGTAGACAGAGGGGCAGGACTTTATTGTGGTTGAAGCCTTTGATTGACTTGATATACCTTTCTACTGTATTAAGGTTGCTTGTGGCTGGGACATATAAGGGAACAACTGTCATCCTAGAACAGGGCTTAGCTAAGTACTGGGTTTGTATTTATCTAGCTTATCTTATCTTTGATACCTATCTATCTATTCCCTTACCTCTCAGTCTATATGTTGTCTCAATCATTCTATTTATCTAAATTAGGAAGTGCTATTATTAGACTGTAGCTCACATGACTGTACATAGACTATCCTTTGTAGTATATATAAGAGCTTGTATTGGTAGATTTATCTTTACTCAAATATCATTCTAGCTTCTGGGACCCTTACTTAGCTCTTTGGTGTAACTTCCAGCCGATTGCTAGTAGTTGCCCTTACAGAACACTATTGGTTGCAATAGAAATGCCTTTTGTATACAGTCAAATATATTCTGCTCATAGGTTAGACTTGATATTCTTTAAAAGGGTGTTGATTAAGTACATATAAATGCCTGCATCTTTTATGATTCTATTAGTATATGTTAACTCTCTACAAAGATAAGAAAATCAAAGAAATAACAAATAAATTGAAGCAAAATGTTATGTATTTGAGATATAGCAGGTACACCTCTAGGCAATGGCTTGCCTATCCCTGGAGTATCTAGCATAAATAAAAAGAAGGAAGAGAATAAATAGTATATTATCTACCTATAAAGGTAAAAAAGTGAGAAAATAGTAGATATATTTAAATAAAAAATATAAGACATCTTGGTAGTAGCTGGTACATATCCAGAGAATGTCTGAAATATTCCTGGGGTGTCCAGTGTAAGTGCAAAGTAAGAGAAAAGAAATAGTGTATTGTTTGCCTGTAAAGGCAAGTAAATGAGCAAAATATTAGATATATTAAAAGAAATGAGTATGTACCTTGGGTATAAGTGGTACACTTCCAAGAGATGTTTGGTACATCTCTGGGGTATCTAGGGAAAGTATGAAGGGTAAAGACACAAGACAGTATATTATTTCTCTACAAAAGCAAGTAAGTTAGTAAAATGTTATATATATTAAAATAAATTGATACACACCTTGGGCATGACTGATGCACTTCTCAGAAATGTCTAGCACATCTCTAAAGTCTCCATGGTATATGTATAGAGCAGGAATATGAGATGGTACATTGTCTACCTATAAAAGCATGTGAGTCAGTAAAATAGTCAATATATTAAAATAAATTAATACACATCTTGGGCATAACTGGTATACTTTTAAAAGATGTCTGGTATATCCCTGGAGTGTCCAGTATAAGCTCAAAGAGAAGGGATGACTATATGATCTATTGGTTCACTACAAAGGTAAGAAAATCAGAAAAATAACAAATAAATTGAAAAAATGTTACATACCTTGTGCAAGCCTTGTACACCTCTAAATCACAAACAACACATCTAGGGATATCCACTATGTCTTTGAAGTGAGTGAAGGATAGCTAAGGCATTGTATCCTAATAAATAGCAAACAAGTGTTAACATCAATGTAGTTTTCTTACTAGGATATTGTATCATATATCACCTTCCTTACTGGGACACTACATTATGCTTTGATCAAAAATAAATGTGTTAGAAGTCACTGACTAGAGTAGACAACTGAGAGAGGCTTATATCTATATTACAAATGATCAGTTAACTGGTTGAGAAGTTATAGAAAAATTGATAATAATAGACAAGGTTTTCATTTGGGCCTCCAGCTCAACTTGAACCCTCTACTAATTCTGAGTCCAGTTGACTGTAAGGACTTAGACTGGAACGTCTTAGAACTACTCCTAGTCTGAGTTGACAAGGAGAACTCGATAGAGTTCTCATTCAATTGTGGTACACTACTTATACACCTCCTGTGTTTACTTCTATTTATAAACTCCTGTGCATCTCTTTTAGTTGTTTCATTTCACATGTCCACCAATTTCCTAGTTAAAAGAAAAGAAAAAGAAAAAGAAAATAAATAATAACTTAGCTGTTTTGGCTATGTCATGACATTGACATTGTATTGTCTGACAGATTGCTATGCTCTCTGTCTCCAACAGTTTATGTAATAGTATACAGTATTGTCTATTAGATCACTGTACTCCCTTTCTCCAATAGTCTTAGTATTGTTTATAGTACACTATACTCCTTTCCTCTAATATACTCTTGTCTATAGTGTATATAGTTAGTATTGTATACAGTCTATTATACTCCTTTTCTCCAACAGTTTGCAGTTTGCTATACTTTTTTCCTCCAATAACTGCCAGTAGTCTTGTTTCTAGTCCACTATACTATTTTCCTCCAATAGTTTCCAGTTTGCTATACTTTCTTTCTCTAATAACTTCCAGTAGTCTTGTTTCCAGTCCACTATACTCTTTTTCTCCAATAGTCTGTAGTATACTATACTTCCTTTCTCCAATACTTTGCCTAATTTTCTGCTCTTTTTTCTGATTTTTTCCTAATTTTTAATGAATTTATTGTATTTTTTAAGTGAAAGAGAGGCTGTTTCTAATTTTTCCTGAATTTTAATGAATTTATTTGAGTTTTGTGGAATTTTTGAGTGAAAAGAGTGTGCTGAATGTGCTGAAAGAAAAATTGGGGACAGGTGCAGTTCAGCTCAATTTTTTCCAATTTTTCCTGAGTTTTTTCTAATTTTCATGAATTTATTTGAATTTTGAAAAATTTATTGAGTGAAAAGAGAGAGTGTATGAAAAAGCTGATTAGTCAATTCTGTGTTAGCAGGCATCATCCCATGTTTGGTCTTGCATACTCTCTTTGATATAATAGTACAGCAATCTAATGGTATGTCAAAAAGTAAATTATCTTACTGATGTTAGCTTTGATTGCCATCAAAACCAACCTGTGAGTCACCACTGTCTTTATCTTTAACTTATTTTCAACTTCATTATGGATCTAACTTCCTTCAATAAAATAGCTTGTGTCAAAAAAACCAAGACCAGAAACTATACTAAAAGAAATAAAATGAGAGAGATGATTGAAATTCAGAAATTACAGACAAAAATCAAAAACAAAATATCTTTTTTACTAAAGACAAGGAGATATCAGTACTCTTCTGATATATTCTCATATATATTGGACTTTTCATATAGATATTAGTGCTCTAAAGCTTCTAGTACTATCTATAGAGAGAGAACCCAAGTAGCAAGATATAGAAACTTGATAGTGAATATGTTAACTATAGCCATGCATCACCCATATAAGTACTTTCTTCTTAATCTTCTATAATATATTACTGAGTATATCTATAGATGTGGTAGACTGTGATGTCTCTACTCTTAGAAATGGCCAGAAAATCAGTAAAATACTCAAAAAGCCAAATCTAGGACATATAAATTGTCTATGCATTATTAAGAACAACAAAGGCTATATTCTACTATAGTATCTTCCAGAAATCCTACCAAAGAAATATACTATGAATTTTTGATTATCTTTTGTCTTGATAATTTGATATTTGTCTTATAGAAAATATTGACTGAAGTGACAAAAGATCTAGACCCTATTATTTCTGGTTTAATTATTAATGGAAAAAATTGAAGGAAAATTCCAGAGGCTTATAAAAGCTCTAGGTCTAGGGTTGTGAGACATTTTCACCAGGCTGGTTTTGTTTGGGCTATGGAGTATGATTTTAAATTAACATTAGATTTTTTTACTAATATAATTAATAGAAAGATCCTAAGGTCAAGAATATTTCTCAATATATCAAAACATGAATAAAGGGGTCCAGAGCTGGCTTCAAAAAATCACTGACTCTCTCAAGTTTATAGATTATAGTGCTACTTATTAAGTTATGAGAAAACTGAAAGCAGATCCTATCATAGGACAATATATCTCTCTTTGGCCCACAGTCTACTCAGTATAAGGGAACAAGTCTTAGTTACACTAGGAGAGCTTAGTAATACATTGGTATAGGTGAGTAGTATCTAGCTTGCCCTATGATCCATACAGTCACTTTTTATATAAACTCTTCTCTCTTGTTCTTATTGTCCCATCAGTACTAGGTAGCCTTATAAGGTAATGTAGTTATTAATGTACATGTCATGTGCTCCCTTGGCAATGTGCACAAACTGGCTATTATAGATATATATATGTTATGAGAGCCCTAAAAAGGGAATAGTTTCCAAGCATTCAAATACTTGATCCAAAACCTCAAGATATATAATGGGGTCAAGATATAGATAGTGTGGGAACTAAAGTTACATGACAAAGGTCAAGTGACCATGGAACATTCTGGAAGGACATGTGATCATGGATTAGTAGTACAGCTACTATAAAAGTAGTATAAGTAGAAGACCAATCCAATAAAGGACTCTATCAAGTTCTTCTTGAACATCCACCTAAGGTAATTACTAAGGGCATTCACTGTCTATCAATAACATAAGAACTTAATATCCATTGTTGACCCTGCACCTTGCAGCCTCAACATTCTTATTTCCACTTACTCTCTTATTATTCTCACTAAAGAGCACAGCACTCAAAAGCATCTTAGATAGCGGGCCCTAGCTGTAAAGGGGACTTCACTGTCAGTTAGGGACAGTGGGTAGACAGCCTGGACAAAGCTTGTGTCCCTGCCCAAGACCTGACCTCTATATCGAGTGGGCTTATAACTAGTTTTTTACTATCAGCTCCATGCTACCAATCCATTGTGACTGGTCTATACAGGGGAATAATGGCAACCTTGTAAAGGCCCATCTAGCTTAGGGATTCCCTTCTTAGTGATAGTACTGTTTTACTCTTCTTAGTCAGTAGTCAGTCATAAGTACAGATGAAAAAGACCATTTATCCTTCTACGAGGAATCATTGCCATTGCCATTGCTATTGCACATGTTTCACCACCAACAACAGCAACAGAGGAAATGCCCTTTGGCGCCTGCTCCCCTCTAAACCAGAGAGGAGCAACTCCTCATCATGATTGTGACCCTGCAGCAGCAGGTCAACACCATACTCCTTCAGCAACAGGGGAGCAGAGTGGAGGTTGCAAGAGCTCAAGTTTTTAGTGGAAAGATGGAAGAAGTAAGCACGTTTGTTAATGCGGCTCACCTATATATTAGAATAAAGATGATGGAAGAGGTAGCAGTGACCCAGGTGGCCTGGGTATTGTCATATGTACAGGGAGGAATAGCAGAGGCATAGAAGGATAACTTGCTGGATGAGCTGGCCAAGGGAAAGTCAGAAGTGGAATCAGTAGAGCAGCTGTTCACAAAAATAAGGAATGACTTTGGGGAAACATTGGAGAAAAAGAGAAAAATAAAACAGCTAAGAGCAATTGAGCAAGAGAGGAGGACCTGTGATAAGTATATACAGGAATTCAAAAAAGTCACCAGGGGGAGTAGCTATGAGGGAAGATGTTATCAATAGGCAGTGAATGCTCTTAGTGATCACCCTAGGTAGATGTTCAAGAAGAACTCAATGAAGTTCTTTGTTGGATTGCAGCCTTACTTATACTGCTACTACAGTGGCTGTACTCTAAAGTCCTGTGATTACATGTCCTTTCCAGAATGTTCCATGGCCATCTGACCTTGTCACATGATTTGGCTTGCTAAGTTCCCATGCTATTTATATCATGATCCTGTTGTATACTTTGAGGTTCTGGATTAAGTGTTTAAATGCATGGGAAACCTTTTCCTGTTTGGGGCTTTCATAATAGAAGACCTCTTATCAAAGAATTTAAAAGAGGGTTGAATGGGAGTATTAGGAGGAAGCTGGCAGAAGCAGAAGAACTGCTGACCACCATTGGAGAGCAGCAAGAAAGAATGGTGAGGCTGGATAGAAATCAGAGGCAAAGTAGAATGGAAGAGAGGATATTGGGGAGGAATACAGCATATCCAGAGGGAAATGCACAGCCTAGAGAGAGAGGATCATATGGGGGAAGAGGGGGACAAATAACATAGAGAACAGGAGGAAGGTACAGAGGAGGAGGAGAAGGAAATATGTTCAATAGAGGGGGAACTCAAATGGGTTCAAGAAGAGACCCAAATGCAATGGATATAGACAGAGAAGGAGAAGGAGACAGGACATACCATGTGTGTGGAAAGTGAGGCCATATGGCCAAAAATTGCTGGGAAAGGCATAAAGAAAGGGTAGTGGAAATGCCATAGGAGTTGGTAAAAGAAAATGGAGGACAGTGAGCTCTCAGCTGGCCTCCAATAACATATACAGTATATTGCACCCAGAAAAGCTGGAAAATAAATCCAATTGCACTAATACAACTGAGAGAGTAAGAGATGTGCGGCATACTCTATGGCCGCTAAGAGAGGTCTGGATGAAGGTAGGGCTAGAGAAGCTGGAAAACCATAAAGGAGTAGCAGTAAAGGCATTGCTAGATAGTGGGGCAACAGGCCTATTCATAGATACAACCTCTTTGTCTGAGAAAAGGGGTTTAAAATAGAGAAGCTAAAGGAACCCCTGTTAGTTAGAAATGTGGATGGGACTGTAAATGTAGGGGGAGCTATAACGCACCAGGTAAAGTGCAACATGTTCTTCAAAGTGTCACAAACTTCATTCGGACCATAACTCCAGAAGTACTTGACCAATTTCGACAATCTAAATGGCCACTAAAAGCCCTTAAGAAGACCTTTCAAATAGTATTAAAAATGTCTCAAAGCAATCAGTATTCACCGAGTTATCAGCAGATCAGTCAGTAATCACCAAGTCACCAGATACTAAATCGCCGATATCTCAGGAACCGCTTAACATAATCATTTGCTTCAATGACCATTGTGAAGCTCTCTTCAATGCACTTCTTTCGGCTATAAATAGATCCCAAGGCAGTAAGATACCATGGAGATACAAGGTCCTCAATGTTTGCATATAACACTAATATTTACTCATAGATTATTATCTGTTCTTGAATAGAACAAAGGACTGCCCTAAGATGGTTAGGTTATCTCTATTTTAAGAACAGTAACACTCCTATATATAGAACAATAGGTAATGATCATGTGGTAGGCTGTTCTGGTGCACAGACCACCACAATCATATATTTAAGAACTGTATGTCTGAGGATAAACCTCAGACTTAACAATATCTTTTGCTACTGTCTAAACTTTGCTTTTTTTAAGCCTTTTGATTATTAAATCATCAACTCACAAATCAGTAAGTGGTCATTTGTGATACAAAGGACATGTGGAGAGGGCAAGGATGGATGTATGTAATTTAGAGAAAACAGAGGTGATACTGGAAATGCCGTGGCTGGCAGCCTATAACCTAGAGATAGATTGGGAAAAAGGGGAAGTAAAAATGACATGTTGCCTGCCTATATGTGGAAGGAAAAAGCAAGAGGAGAAGGAGAAGAAAGTAAAGAAGGTGGAAAGGGACAAGGATGAAGAAACATTGAAAAAATTAGTACCCAAAAAGTTTTGGAAGTGGAAGAGGATGTTCGGAAAAAAGAAGTTGGAAAGAATGCCAGTGCGAAAGACCTGGGACTATGCCATAGAATTAAAAGAGGGGTTCATACCAAAAAAGGGAAAGATGTACTTATTGTCGAGGGAGGAAAGGGAGGAAGTACAGGCATTTGTAGAAGATCAATTGAGGAAAGGATATATCCAATCTTCCAAGTTGCCCCAAACATCACCAGTACACTTTGTAGCAAAAAAGGATGGTGCATGGAGAATGGTGCAGGACTACCGACACATAAATCAGTGGACAATAAAGAATGGGTATCCTCTACCCCTCATTGTAGACATACTGGATAGAGTAGGAAAGAGGAAGGTGTTCACAAAGCTGGACCTGAGGTAGGGATACAATAACGTCAGGATCAAAGAGAGAGACAAATGGAAGGCAGCATTTACAATATATATTGGAGCCTATGAATCCACAGTCATGTATTTTGGGTTAATGAACTCCCCTGCTACCTTCCAAACAATAATGAATGACCTGTTCTGTGATCTTATAAACCAAGGAGATATAGCAACATTCATCAATGACATCTTAGTAGTCACAGATACAGAGGAGAGGCATAATGAGCTGGTAGAGGAGATACTAAAAAGACTAGAAGAGAACAACCTGTTTATAAAGCCAGAAAAGTGCAAGTGGAAAGTAAGAGAAGTGGAGTTCCTGGGAGTAGTAATCAGGTCAAAGGGAGTAGAGATGCAGAGAGAGAAAGTAGAGGGAGTCCTGAACTGGCCAGCACCTAGAAATATCAAAGAAGTACAAAAGTTCCTGGACCTCGCCAACTACTACTGGAGGTTCATAAAAGACTTCGCTAGAATAGCAGCACCACTACATGTGCTGGTTAGGAAGGAGCAGAAATGGAAGTGGGAGAAGGAACAGGAGAAAGCATTTGAGAGGCTTAAAATGGTATTCACCACAAAACCTATCCTGGCTATCCCAGAAATTGATAGGGAGATGAGAGTGGAAGTGGATGCCTCAGACTATGCAACAGGGGGAGTATTGTTGACAAAGTGTGAAGATAGGAAGTGAAGGCCAGTGGCCTTCATCTCTAAATCACTGAATGCCACAGAGCGAAACTACAAAATTCATGATAAAGAGATGCTGGCAGTTATTAGGTATTTAGAAGCATGGAGGCACTATTTGGAAGGAGCAAAACTCGAATTCGAAATCTAGACAGACCATAAGAATCTCCAGTATTTCATGACGAGCCAAAAATTAAACTAGAGACAAGCAAGATGGGCCCTATACCTATCACAATTTAATTTTATATTAAAACACATTCCAGGAAAGAGCATGGGAAAAGCAGATGGATTAAGTAGGAGACCAGACTGGCAGGAGGGAGTAGAAAAGGATAACAAGGACTAGAAGTTAATAAAACCAAAATGGGTTAGGAGAGCAGAAATGATAATAGAGAAAGGAAACTTAAGGGAAAAGATTAAAAGAGCACAGGACGGGGATGAAAAGGTAGTAAAAGCAGTAGAAGAGATAAAGAAGGCAGAGATAAAGACATTGAAAGATGAAGAATGGGAAATAGAAGACAGAATAGTAATGAAGGAGAAAAAGATATATGTGCCAGAGGGAGAACTCAGGGAGGAAGTAATATGATTACACCATGACACTCCAGTAGAAGGGCATGGAGGGAGATGGAAGACAACAGAATTGGTCATCAGAAATTACTGGTGGCCAGGAGTAACAAGGGAGGTGGAAAGATATGTAGATAGATGTGATGCTTGTCAAAGATACAAGAATCAAAGTGAAGTACCAGTAGGAAAGCTGATGCCCAATGTGATCCCAGAAAAACTATAGAGCCATATCTTGGCAGATTTTATCACCAAACTGCTATTAGCCCAGGGATACAATGCTATCTTAGTAGTATGCAACTGTTTCAGTAAAATGGTGCATTTCATAGCAACAACAGAGAAAACATCAGCAGAAGGACTTGCAAAGTTGTTTCAAGATCATGTATGGAAGTTGCATGGGCTTCCAAAAAGCATCATATTAGATAGAGGAGTACAGTTTGTAGCAGGAATGATGAGGGAGCTGAATAACTCGCTGGGAATCCAGATGAAACTTTCAACAGCCTATCACCCTCAAACAGATGGGCAGATGGAAAGGATAAACCAGGAGTTAGAACAATACCTGAGGGTTTTCATTGACCATAGACAAGAACAATGGCCAGATTGGTTAGGAACAGCAGAGTTTGCATACAATAACAAAATATACATGGCAACAAAAATATCGCCATTCAAAGCAAACTATAGTCAAGATCCAAGAATAGGATTTGAGGGGAGAAGAAAAGGGAAGTATGAAGCAGCAGGAAAATTTGTAGAAAGGATGAAGAAAATCCAGGAGAAAGCAAAAGTAGCACTGGGAAAAGTGCAAGAAGAAATGAAAAAGTTCACAAACAGAAAGCGAGAGGAGGGAGAGAAGTACAGGGTAGGGGACTTGGTACTGCTAAGTACAAAGGACTTAAAATGGCAGATAAAAGGGAGAAGATCAGAGAAGTTAACAGAGTGTTTTGTGGGCCCCTACAAAGTCAAGGAAATCATCTCTAGTAATGCAATAGAATTAGAACTACCTAAGTCTATTAAAATATACCCTGTAGTTAACATAAGTAGAATATGGCTCTATAAACCACAGGTAGAGGGACAGAAGAAGATACCACCAAAACTACTCATCATCAAAGGACAAGAGGAATTCAAAGTAGAGAAAATCTTAAACAAAAGAATAATTAAAGAGAAGGAAAAGTTTCTGGTAAGGTGGAAGGGATACATAGCGGAAGAGAATACTTGGGAGAATAGGGTAAACTTGGAAAATACAAAAAAGTTGGTAGAAGAGTTTGAGAGGAAATACAGAGAACTAAGGTAACAGGAGCTGGGAGAAGAAGAGAAGGAATTTAGTTGAGAATTACCAAGGGAGTTTATGGCAAAACTGTTATATAGCTAGGGAAAAAAGAGATATAAAAGAGAAAGGGAAAAGAGATGGGACAAGAACTGGAATTAATGGAAAAATTCCTTGGGACAAGAAAACTTGAAGAGGGGGCCATGTTATAAGAGCCCTAAAAAGGGAATAGTTTCCAAGCATTCAAACACTTGATCCAAAATCTCAAGACATACAATGGGGTCAAGATATAGATAGTGTGGGAACTAAAGTTACATGACAAAGGTCAAGTGACCATGGAACATTCTGGAAGGACATGTGATCATGGATTAGTAGTACAGCTACT
>Ga0153937_1000331_pt1 | contig 17356 bp, 18 predicted proteins | sample TSNY021MetaG_FD_104680 | JGI IMG/M metagenome (GOLD analysis project Ga0153937, IMG submission 104680) | Attine ant fungus gardens microbial communities from New York, USA - TSNY021 MetaG | ecosystem: Host-associated > Fungi > Mycelium > Unclassified | place: USA: New York, Robert Murphy County... | reverse complement strand
CCGGATATATGTCCATATTTATTACAACGGCATTCGAGCGGAGGAGGAAAAATCACAGTTTTCCAAAGCTCTGGCACTGACTGAAGTTGCGATAAGGGCAAATACAGAATTGAGCGCCACCCAAAAGCTGCTCGCAGAGAAATATTTTATCATCAATAAATGAAACGAACCACTGTGCATTCTAATGAAACTCTAGCGGGCAAGTTTTTCCTGCAATTTCTGGCCTTGATTTTTGTCTCATATATCCATAAACAAATGAGGGACAACAATCTGTATCGCAATTATACGATTCAATCTCTGCTTGATGCTCTTGATGTGATAGAGCGCTATGATTACCACGGCCAAAAGTATCATTGCAGCGAGATTACCCAAAAGTAAATGGACCTCTTCGCTTGCTTTGGTGCAGTGCCGCCTACCACGTTATAATTTATGGGAGCTTAGGATGATAATCACGCCGAAAGCGGGGACGCCTTCACAAGTTGCCGCCCTGTCCCACGATTCCCTCGCGTAATCATCACGTCCGGCATAAGTGCCCCTGCCGATAAATTGATTGGCTTTGTCGTCATAGCTGCAGACAACATCATATTCACAATTTGTGAAGGCATGCCACACAAGCGCGGGTTTGCCACTGTCTATTTGCCTTTTTACGGCTTCTATATGTTTGGTGATTAACATTTTAAAATTGATTCGTTAATCACCAAACATTTTCATTGATTCATGTAAAAAAACTACTCCATATTTAGGTAAAAAAGTAGTGAACAAAAGTAAAAATAGCAAGCTGGTTATACGAAAATTGATTACAGAAATGACAGAACCAGAAAGCCGTATTGAATTTGCATCCCGCTGTCCGGCAAGTTTTGAGGAAAAAAGCTAGAAAAGTGACCGTAAACTTTTTGATACAATGCATTAAAAAGTTTACAGTCACTTTTAAGATATGCGCCCAACAAAAAAACCACTGTATAAAATTAAAATTATTAATTTACACCCATCCAGCCAGCAATAACCATACGCTGGACTTCGCTTGTACCTTCATAAATCTCTGTAATCTTCGCGTCACGCATCATTCTTTCTATTGGATAGTCTCTCGAATATCCATAGCCGCCATACAGTTGCAGGCAACGTCTGGTTACATCATTTGCCACTTCTGAAGCAAACAGTTTAGCCATAGCCGCCAGATGGAGATACGGCTCTTTATTATCTTTTACACATGCAGCTCTGTATACTAATAACCTCGCAGCATCTACCTGCGTTTGCATATTAGCCATACTAAACTGTGTATTTTGGAACTGGCTGATACGTTTTCCAAATTGCAGACGTGATTTTATGTATTCTTTTGTCTCATCAATTGCTCCTTGCGCAATGCCTAACGCCTGAGCGGCGATTCCAATCCGTCCGCCATCAAGCGTACTCAACGCAATGCGATAGCCTTTACCGACCTCGCCCAAAAGATTTTCCTTGGGAACCCGCATGTCTTCGAAGATTAATTCTGCGGTTGCCGAACCCCGAATGCCCATCTTTTTTTCATGTGAGCCAATACGGAAGCCCTCATAATCACTTTCAATGATAAAAGCAGATATGCCTTTGGTGCCCTGCGTTTTGTCAGTCATGGCAAAAACAATATATATTTCCGCCTTGCCGGCATTTGTAATGAATATTTTACTGCCATTTATTAACCAATGATCGCCTTTATCCACTGCTGTTGTGTTTTGAGCGGCTGCATCAGTGCCCGCGCCGGGCTCTGTCAGGCCAAAAGCGCCCAACTTTTCTCCGGAAGCCAGAAAAGGGACATATTTTTCTATCTGTTCTTGTGTACCAAATTCTAAAATCGGTGACAGGCAGAGAGAAGTATGCGCAGAAACAATAACCCCTGTGGATGCACATACCTTTGAGAGTTCTTCAATAGCCAGCACATACTCTAAATTACCTAAACCGGCCCCGCCAAGATCTTCCGGCACCGGAATACCGAAAAGTCCGATTTCGGCCATCTTGGAAATATTTTCTTCTGGGAACCGCTCATTTTCGTCAATTTCGGCCGCTATAGGTTTCACATCTTTTACAGCAAATTCTCGAAACATATCCTGCATTAATTGTTGTTCATCTGATAACTTAAAATCCATACCTTACTCCTCTTTTTCTAACACCTATTCGTTGGCAGCATGATTGATGTTAATGGCTGTTGTTAAACAGTTTTGTGAGCGCCGGTAAAATAATATTTAAGTCCCCGACAAGTCCATAATCACAATGCTGGAAGATAGGCGCACCTTTATCTTTATTGATTGCAATGATTGTATCCGCCTGACTCGCGCCAACCATGTGCTGTACCTGGCCGGATACGCCTACGCCAATATAGACATCGGGCTTTAAAATTTTGCCGGAGACGCCAATATAGGCTTCTTTTGGCATCCATTTTTCTTCCTCGGCAACCGGCCGGCTGCAACCAACCTCCGCGCCAATGGCTAATGCAAAATCTCTGGCTAATTGCAAATTCTGTTTATCACCAAATCCACGGCCAACACTGACCACGTTTTTTGCAGCCGATAAATCAACAGTCTGTACCTTCTTTTCCCGCTTTTCAATCAGTTTAATTCCTGTTTCCACCGGATCAAGCGCATATATAATGGACGGCTTCTGGCCGTTACCGGGTTCAAAAACCCCTGTAGGCACACAGGCAACCGCGACATTGCCAATGCCTTTTTCAGTCAAAATAGCGGCGCCACCATATACCATTCTTTTACTGATCGCTTCTCCGTTTTCTATACGGATGTCCATCGTATCTGTCATGGTATTAGTATAAAAGTTGGCTGCAATGGATGCCGCAATAAGACGGCCGTTCTTTGTGGTCTGTGCCAGCACAATATCGGGCTGCTGCTCTTTTATCAATTCAATAATTGCAGGAAAAAAACTAATCAGCGAGTTATTGGACAACTCACCGGTAATATAGGCAATTTCCGCTCCTTTGGCGAATTCTTCGGCGCCGCAGTATACCAATATCACCGAATCATCGTTCACAAGCTCCTTAGCTCCATTGGTCAACTCGGCCGCTCCAACCGCTGTTTCAGCGATTACAATTATTTTGTTCAGTTTATCCATCTCTATCTACCCCCTAAACAAGCTTTCGAAGGTGTCCATATAATGTCTGAATATTCTCATCGCCATTACCCTCCAAAATAATCTTTTTACGATCGGTTTGTTCAGGAGCAAGTATACTAATCTTTTCACAAGCGTTGAGCATATTGACTTTGACATCATCTAAGTTCCATACTGTAGCTGGTTTTTTTCCTGCCGATAAGATATCTTTCATACCGGCTATCCGTGGAGTATTAATGTCTGATGTCACGCATAAAACGGCAGGCAGATTAACCTCAAGCACTTCGGTCCCGTCTTCGATAGAACGCTCAACGATCAATTTACTATTGTTAAACTCAATATTACTAACCGCATTAACAGTTGGTACCGACATTAGATTTCCTAAAACAGAACCGACCTGCTGAGAATAAATGTCTCCGGAACCTTCACCGCAAATAATAAGATCGACGTCCCCAATTTTTTTGATGGCGGCTTTTAACACTTGTGCCGTAGCATAACTATCGGCATCGGCCAATCTGTCGTCGCTTACAGCAACCATGGATGACGGCCCTCTTGATAAAATTGCTTTGCGCAGCTTAGAATTTTCCGCAAGATTAGCAGCTGCAGCCGTCAGCACAACCATTTCTCCGCCGGTCATCTCAACCAACTGCATGCCGGCTTCAACGGCATTTAAATCATACTGGCCGATTTTCCAGTCTGCTGTTGAAAAGTCCAGCGTTCCATCTTGCTTGACCTTAATGGTTTCTTCATCAGGGACACTTTTATAGCACGACACTATTTTCATATTGATCACCTCAGTTTACATGCCCACAGCTTTATATGAGAACATGCTATTTGCCTCACATAAGAGGCAATACTGTTTTTTTCGTGGCGCCGTTCAAAAGCAAGGCCAATCCGGAATATAGAAGGTACACAGCCAAAATGGTCAAACATATCCCGCCAATCAATCCAAATATTACGCCCATGCCAAAATTCATGATGGATATTGACAAAAACCCAATGGCGCCTGCAAAAATGCCGATTGCTCCCATCTTTGACTGAAAGTGGCTGAGCCAACCTAAGAATAGCAGGATAATGCCCCCAACCAAAAATGCCACAGCGTCAATCTGCGCCCCTGCAATTGTCATCTCCATAGGGATTTCTTTACCTGACGAAACAAACAGCAATACAATGATACCTTTCACAAAATTCTGTCCCATCAAGACGCCGCTCAATATGCCGTTGGCAGATGCTTCGACAAAATCACCGTTCTTAAACTGTATGATTATCGCAATAATCAGCACAGGGTATGCCGTTAATATCCAAGGAACAATTTGGATGATGGCCGTTGGCCCTGCTATACCATACATGATAGGAGCCTGTGCCAAAATTAACAAACCAAGCGTCATATTGCATAAAGGAATTGAACTTGCCCATTTATTTTCTTCCAAAATACCGCCGCTCCTTTCAGGGTACATCCGTGTTTAATAATAGTAAATACGGCATTAATATTTGATGTTTGGCTGGTTAAACACCGCCGAGTCATAGCGCGCCTTCAGCAGATACGGCATGATTGAATCGGCATCCAAATCCTCAACAAAGAACGTATGAAAATTATCCATTGCGTGGTTTGAATAGCCGCCGCCCAACACTTGAATGACTTCAAGATCCGCCCACGGTGCATTGATTGTCGGTTTAAGGGTAACATTTGCCGTAGCTGGCAACCAGACTTTGTAGGAAGTATCATTGGTGGATTTAAGTAGCTTCGCGTTATCAAAACGCATTTTGCCTTCTTTGTCGTGTTCAATTGAATATGTCAAATAGTAAGTGAGCATGTTTGACACTTTAGCCCCTGACGCGTTGCCGCCAAAAACCTGTTCACCATCTTTCGTATTGTATTGCCCGATTTCCATTTCTATGTCGATAAACCTGACGCCGTCTTTTTCAACATAAGCTTTGACGATGTCTCCATGCCTTGTAATGCTGATAGCGTCCGCCTTCTTTTTAGGCAGCCCGACCACTTCCCGTCCCATGTAAGTTGCCATGGGTTCTCCCAGGCCTGTCAGTAAGAGGCTTTGAAGATATCCGCCCGGCACGCCTTTGTAAACCACCGGGACGATCAACGCAGCCTCATTGTAAATTGGCGCGAAATTAGTAGCGTCGATGTTGACGATGTATGTGGTGACTACCGGAACTGCCATTTCAAAGCACGGAGGTAGCATAGCTTGTATTTTTTCTGGATTAGTAGCCCATGAAACAAATATTCCATCCATCTTTTGCATTTCCATACCGGATGTAAAGGAATTGTTCTGGTCAAAAAAATCTTTGTATTCTGATTTACTCATATGAAATTTATAATTGCTCATTTGAGATCCTCCTATTTGACCGCTAGACTACGGTTTCAAAATAATCTTCACAACACCATCCGTTCTTTTATCAAAAATATCATATGCCTTTTCGGCGTCTGCCAAAGGCATCGTGTGGGTGATGATTGGCATCATATCAATTCGAGCCGCCGATATGAGATCCAGCAATTCCTGGGTATGGATAACATTGCATATTCCCGCCTCAATCGTGATATTTTTAGCAATAAGCTTAGAGAAATCAAGCTGTATTGGCTTATTGACAATACCAAGAATATTAACGGTGCCGGCTGCACATACAGAGTTGATGCAATTATATAACGCCTCGTCACTACCGGATGCCTCTACCGCCAGCTCTGCACCCAATCCATTAGTGGCTTCCAAAATTGCTTTAACAGGATCGACTTTATCCGGATTGATCAGCACATCCGCACCCATTTTTCCAGCCATTTCAAGACGGTATTCTAAGGGGTCAATCATAATAATTTTAGCCGCACCATAAATTTGGGCCGCCGCTAGGGTACACAGCCCTACCGGGCCTGAGCCGTAAATAGCCACACTGCCACCGGGCTTGATGAGTCCCCTGTCATCCGGTTTCACACCTGTAATCCCGAGATAGCCGGTTGCCAGTATATCGCCGACAAAAATCACCTGTTCATCCTCTAGTTGATCCGGTATTTTAGTCAAAACTTCATCAGCATATTGAACTCTGGCAAATTCCGCCTGAACACCCTGCAAATTTCCAAACATTGGCCCATTGCCAAAAATACCGCCGTTAGGGCATGCCCATACCTTTCTGCTTCGACACGTTGGGCATTTGCCGCAGTTAATTCCTGCCATACTGAGCACTCGATCACCCGGTTTGACTGTTGTCACCGCCGAACCCACTTCCTCGACAATGCCAACAAATTCATGACCAATTACTGTACCTGGATCGACTGGCAGCACTCCATGAATGATGTGCAGGTCGCTGCCACAAATGGCAGCGGTAGTGACCCTCACAATCGCATCATCCGCTTTGATTATTGTAGGTTTTTCCACTTCCTGAACTTTCACCACACCATTTCCTTGATACACAACAGCTTTCATATATAAACCTCCCATCTTCCGTTTTCTTATATTTAGGGGCGTCCTTTTTTCCAAACGGGCTCTATATCATAAGTTTGCGCGATAAAGTCGCGGATAATGTCAGGCGGGCATTCCGCAATTTCTGTGGAGACCACCATGGCATTCATAATACCGATCATGCTTTGTGTCGTATAACCAATACCACCGTGGAGTACGGTTGCGTCATGGGTATTTTTTGCCATGGATTCCGTTACAAATGCCTTGGCCATAAACGATAGGCGCACACTTTCATCATAACGCTTTTCATCCCATAGCCTGGCTGCGGTATAAATCAAACAACCACTGACCTCGTTATTGATGGCGATGTTTACTAATCTGTGCGCTACAGACTGCAATTGATTGAGCGGCCTTCCCGAATTTGTTCTTTGCGAGGTATAGTTCATTGCCATCTGGAACGCACCCTGACCCAATGACAGGCTAATCAGCGCACCCATGTTAAAGCCAAGCGCAATCCATTTCGTGCCCATTTCGTTGGCGTAGAGGCAGTTTTCTTTTGGAATCCTGACATCTTTCAAATTGATGGAACCCCAGTCTTGAGGTGTTGGGATGATACGGGCTTCTTGAAAGCCTGTTTCTACACCAGGCATCTCCTTTTCAACGATAAATGCCCTATCCAATTTATCTCCGTTAGTTTCGCGGCAAAAAATGACTTTGACATCCGCAGCATCTGCATTGGTAACAATGACTTTGCCGCCGTTTAATATAATATCATCGCCATCCTCACGATAACTTAACCCCCATTCTGTCATGTTGAACGAGCCGGCAGGGTCGGTTGCCGCGCCGCAGCATATTTTTTCGCCTTTGGCACAGGGCACCAGATATTTTTTCTTAATTTCTTCCGTGCCCCAGTATTCCAGAACTGCTATTCCCAGTGCATGGCCGGCCAAATTTTCTACCGCGGGGTAAGCATGTTGATTAAGGGCTTCAATGACAATAAGTTCGGTCACAACATCCTGTCCTTGTCCGCCGTATTCTTCCGGTATGGACATGCCTACAAAACCCATTTCGGCAAGCAATTTCCATGTTGCCCTGGGGAATTGCCCAGGTTTTGCATTATCTTCCTCAACAGCTTTCAATGTTTTTGGGTCCATACAAAATTCATGGACAGACGCCTGTAATAATGCTTGTTCTTCAGTCATAAAATAACTCATAAAATACCCTTCTTTCATACATTGTTTTATAGTTAGTTTAATCTACATCCATAGTAGTGCGGTAATCATCGAACTTAAAGAATGCATAAGGTAAAAATGCTTCCGGATCGACTTTTGCAAGGTACTTGGCACTGCCCACCATATTAAGTTCTGCATGGAGACAGGCAACTACTTCTTTGATGGGGATGTTGCCATAGATATCGTGTACCGATTCATTCAGAACTACTTTTTCCGGTTTTAGCAGCTCCAATTTAGTGACAGAATTATCAAAATGGGAGCAGATTAAGTTCACGTCTTCCAGTCCGGATCCATCTGCCTTAATTGAATATTTGAAATGAAAATTATCCAAATTACCAACCATTGACGTGTCTCCCGGACCTATGACAGTGGCTTCCACACGTACGAGCTCCTGGCCAAATCTAGAAACTGTGCCGACAAACTTGCCATCCTCGGCTTTGATAGTCGTAATACCCTGTTTTTTTGGCTCGGCTAAGCCTTCCCTGCCATAAATAACACCTAAGTCAGTGTCCATTACATAGCCAAGTCCAAAGCTGCCAACGATGCCTTCATAACGACATTGAAGACCGCATACCAGTCCCCAGAATTGATCTGATCCGCTTAAGACTACAGTCACGATTGGTTCATCGGGTACAAGCGGAGGAGGTAATACTTCTTTTACCCAATCCATATCTGTCCGGATAACTGTGATGTAATTATGAACATTGGTAAATTTGGGCCGCTGGAACATCCTTAACATTTCTTTTGCCTCAGCCAAACTCAATACATTTTTCATAGATTTGCTCCTTCCAGTTATATAATGGTTCAATAGCTATTGCCTAACATTAACACAAGCAAATACTATGCCGAAAAATAGTTCTACATTTCCCTCTATTAATATTGTTATGAAACAGGTTAAAACAGGCATATTTAGTCGGCTAATTCCCAACCAACAATCTTAAGCAAACGTAAGTTTGTTAAATAGACCGTCAAATCATTTTGACACATAAAAAGATTTTGACATTGCAATTTTACACTTCGGATTTTTCGCGTATATAATATGCGGCTATTATATAGTCTGCCTTACATTTACTTATCTGATATGATGGACAATTGCAACTATATATGATAACATTTTTATAAGACGCAATATTCAAAAGACAGGAAGTGAGTCAAATGGGATTAAAAAACAATTCAATGCTGCTGACTTCTATGTGGAATGTGATGGTGGATTCGGGATTTGATTCTGAGAAGAATGGCAGTATCATGTATGACCGACAGATTTTAAGAACATCGATCCCTGCGGACTACACCAAAATACCGGAATATGAACTGCAGAAGATTATTTCAAGCCGCCATGTATTGCTGAAAACCATGGAGCCAATTGTTGCCCATCTTGCTAAACGGCTTGAACTAGGCGACGATTTAGCCTTAATGGATACAAACGGCGTTATTTTTCTGTGTCATTCCAATGAGAGCCGGGGACTTAGGTGTAAGGAAGTTGTTTATGCCAAGGTTCAAAAAAAAGAATCGTACAAATCATTGGAATCTGGTAATCCGCTTGAAATATCCTATGACGACAATTCAAAGTCTCTTGTTTCACCAATAATTGATCAGCATGGCCATATTTGCTTCTATGTTATCATACATACCAGCGGCAGGCATGTAACCAACAAGGATTGGATGACCCTCATTCTGGCTTATCATGAAATTCAATGCAAATTAGATCAACTCAATATGCGCGAAAACTGTTTTGATTCAATAATTCACGCAATATCGGAGCCATCTATTGTTGTGGATACAGAATTTCATATGTATTATGTTAATCGTTCCGCCATAAAATTAATGGAAATTATGTTGGATTCTGAAAATAAGTTTCCCGATTTACATTTTCAGCTTGAAAATAACATTTTAAGAACCATCAATACGTTGTCACAAAGTGATTTGCTAAACATTACTCATTTGGTAGACAATAACCAACATACTGCTTACCAGATTACATACAAACAATTAATATACACGCCATTAGGCGTTAATATTCTGTTGAAATTTCAGATGAAACAATATAACGATTTGAGGACCGGTAAAAAAAAGGATTCTTTTGAAAAGATTATCGGCCCTTCTTTGGTTATGCAAAAAGTAATTTCAACTGCAAGACGTGCTGCCAAATCATACGCAACTGTGCTTATTAACGGTGAAAGCGGCACTGGAAAAGAAATGTTGGCGGAAGCGATCCATCAAGAAAGTGGCAGGCTGGGCAAATTTGTCGCCATCAATTGTGGAGGTATCCCTTCTGAACTGTTGCAAAGTGAACTTTTTGGATATGAAGAAGGCGCATTTACAGGCGCTAAAAAAACAGGGAAAAAGGGATTGTTTGAGATTGCGGATAAAGGCACATTGTTTTTAGATGAGATTGGTGAAATGCCCTTAACCATGCAAGTTGCCCTATTGAGATTTCTACAAGATAAAATCATCACACGCTTGGGAAGTGATCAATCAAGAACACTTGATGTTAGAATCATTGCGGCAACAAACAGAAATTTGGATGATGAAGTCAAAAAAGGAAATTTCAGAGAGGATTTATTCTACCGAATCAATGTTATTAACTTGAGGTTACCTCCTATAAGGGAGCGTAGAAGTGATATTCCTTCTATTTCCAACCGAATGGTCGATAATTTATGCCAAATATACAATGAAAAAAGTGTTTTCATTGGAAAAACTGGAATAGAATCTCTTTTAAGATATAACTACCCAGGGAATGTCCGAGAATTGTCCAATGTAATCGAACGTGAATTTGTGTTGCGGCAAGGAAATGAACTTCTGTTTGAGGACTTAAATACTCCTGAGGATGCCGATGTATCACAATTAGATTGCTCTACCATTATTAAGGAAACCGAAAAAGAGATTATAGAAAAATGTCTTACTGATCTTAGATGGAATATTACCCATGTAGCTAAAACGCTTAATATAACGAGGCAGACTTTATATAATAAGATGAAAGCGTATAATATTAAAAAAGAAAATGATTTTCCTCAATAATTCTAGTTTGCTTTTACCCAAATATATATGTTCAGGACGCTGCTTGCATTATTACTCGGTTTCCCGAGAATTGCAAGCAATTTTTTTCTCACATATTTCAATTTGTCCTGCGTATAATATTGACGAGTTCATATTTATCAATATAATATGGAATGTACCTGTCGAATTTTGCTGAAAAAGTTAATCTGCTAGTCTGCAACTTCCATTACCTGCATCATATACTATTGGAAAAGCGTAATATAGTTGTTGGCAACGACTTAAACCTAAGGGGAGGATAAAAATGATCCAAATTAGTGAAGTAAGCATCATAAGCGTTGATAAAAGCGAAGATACCTGGGAAATAGAAGGCGAGGCTCTTTTTGAAAGTGATTTGACCACTGCCTTTTCGGTTACCTATCTTCCGGATGAAGACGAGCTGGAGTCGCTGGAGCTGGATGTAAACCCAGGCTCTTACGACAAACGCATATTAAAGGAAATGATAGTAAACGCGGCGCTGGAATGGGAAGATTAAGCCTGTACTTACAAAATACGCACAGGCTTAAATTCCAGATAATCGGCCGCCGCTAATTGGGCAGGTATGCCGTGAAATGTCCGGCACATATTTTGCTCAAAGCAGAGAGCTCCATGAATATGCCCATAAATAATTTTTTCTACAGGATACTCTTTTATAATGTCCATAAAGTCTGACTCCTCCGGTGGTTTTTCAGCAAAACCACCGGCTTCGTCATCAAAAATTTCAGGACAAGGCGGATAATGAAGCATCAGTATAATTTTTTCCGCCCCTGCGTTTTTTGCTTTGCTCAGGGAAAGTCCCAAACGAACCCGCTCTCTTTTAAATACCTTTTCGTCCTCGGGCTTAAAGGTGGGCGCGGACCAAGTATCTCTTGGGCAAATCCACCCTTTTGCGGCGCATATTGCATGATCCTCATACCAGACAAAGGAGTTTTTTAAAAATATCATGTCCTTAAACAAGCCATTTAGCTTGTCCGTGGAATTCCACCAATAATCATGGTTTCCCTTTGAAAGGACCTTTCGTCCCGGCAGTCTGTGGATGAATTCTAAATCATCCATGGCTTCCTCAAGACGCATCCCCCAAGAAATATCTCCCGGTATAATAACCGTATCATCGCCGGAAACCTGGGCCCGCCAACCTTCTTCAAGCTTTAGATGGTGGTTTATCCATTCGTCCCCGAATATATCCATAGGTTTATTGCATAAAAAGCTCAGATGCAGATCGGATATAGCATATAGGCCCATCTTATTGTCCTTTCATATCTCATGAATATCCTCGCGTATTTTGCCCATCTCTTTATCAAGCTGATAAGCTGCTTCGGCGGACTTCTTCAAACGTTCCAGCAAATATACGGGCATATTACCATCATATTTATATTTTAAAGAATGCTCTATGGTTGCCCAATAATTCATAACCATTGTGCGTACCTGTATTTCAACCTTAACATCCTTCCTGCCAAAGGCGGTAAAGACCGGGTAGTCTATATGTATATGATAGCTCCTGTACCCGCTGGGCTTTGCCTCCTTTACATAATCACGCTCTCGTAAAATTTTAAGATCATATCCATCCCGCCGGCGAACAATATCAACCGCCTTGTCGATATCCTCAACAAACCGGCATATCAGCCGGATGCCCGCAAGGTCCTCCATCTTTTCCTCCAGCTCGTCATACAGGATATTCTTGCGGCTTGCTTTTTCCAAAATGCTTCCAATGCTCTTTACTCTCCCATCAACCCTATCTATGGGAGAATATATTTTTCTCCTATTGTACTCGTTTAGTATCCCGTTAAATTTGACCAGCAATTCATTCACTGCCTGCTCCCTGGGCAGCAAAAGCTCATCCCAATTTATCTTTTCCACCGCACTCACCCACTTTGATTTCTACAGCTTGGTATTACACCATCTGTGTAGCCATTGTCAACTTAGGTACAATTTGCTTTTTTCTTGATACGACTCCCGGCAAGAATATGCTCCTATCCTCCACCTGCATGTCAAAGGCTCTTATGGCTAGCTCACGTGCTTTGCCGGTCACAATAAGCTGGCTGCCTTTTTTTATTATGTCGGTTATCATCAATATTACCAAATCACAGCCGGATTCCTCATGGAACTTTTTCATAGCGGATAGCAGCGCCTCTTCATTGTTGGTGATACTATGAAAATCCAAGGTGTTTACCTGAGATATGCAGACCAAATACTGCCCAATGGAAAACTGTTTTATGTCAATATCCAATATTTCCTCCGGCGAGTACCCTTCCAACGACGTGCTGGCGGAAAACATCTCACGGCCGAATTCTTCATGATCCACTCCGGCTAATTCGGCAAGACGTTCCGCCGCCGCCCGGTCATCGGTAATACAGGTAGGCGAGTTGAACATCAGCGTGTCGGAAAGGATGGCTCCAAGCAATATCCCGGCGATTTTCGCAGGGATGGGGATATTTTGTTCCATATACATCTTGTATATTATAGTTGCGGTACAGCCCACAGGCTCAGAACGGATGTAAAGAGGCCCGGTGGTCTGTATGTCCGCTACCCGGTGATGGTCTATTATCTCAAGGATATTGGCCATATCCAGCCCCTCTATAGATTGGTTTCTTTCATTATGGTCAATAAGTATGACCTGCTTCCGCTTATACTCTATCAAATGACGTCGGGATATTACTCCTTCCAGCTGGCCTTTCCTGTCCATTACCGGGAAGTTCCGGTGGGCCGATATCTTCATTACATCTATTATGTCTTCAATAAGGCTGTCGCTGGAAAAGCCTACGATTTGTTCATCTTCTAATATAGAGCCTATAGAAATCGCGTGGTTTACCAGGTTTATAGCCTTAAACATAGAGCAGTCAACACATACCACCGCGCATCTCGCGGCTTCCAGGCCATAGGGTCCAAGCCCGTTTGTTAGTATTATACAGCCTATGCTGGTTTCTTTCGCTATGGTTACCGCAATATCAAGGTTTTCTGTTATTAATACGTCCTTATCGGTAATTTTTTCATATTCCGGCACGGCAACGCCGATATAAATCGAGCCTTCTATTCTTTTGTAGGGATAATAACCTATTACCAGGTTCCCGTTTAATATGCTCAACAGATTCGCGAATAAAACCTCGTAATGCTTGCATAAGTCTTCATCATATACATTAATAAAAATTTTTGTAATATCTCCCTGAGACATCAACCCTTCCAGCTTGCCGTTGGCGTCTACGATAGGTATGAGCCGGGAACCGTGAGACTTATTCAAAATATCCCAGGCTTTTTTTAAAGGGTCGCCGGCGAACAATCGAGCCGGGTTGTATAAATCCAAATCCCTAAGCCTCAGCTTGATATCCTCAAGCAGGGGCGGAGACTCCACTCCGAAATACTCCAGTACGTACTCTGTTTCACGGTTTATTTTGCCCAACCGATAGGCCTCTACGTTTTCTATCCCAGTTGCCTTTTTCAGCTCCGCATATGCTATAGCCGAACAGATGGAATCTGTATCCGGGTTTTTATGTCCAAAAACATATATTGGTGACGCCATTGCGGTTTTTACTCCTCTCTCTCCCTCTCCGGTTTTAAATTAAAATGCCGATAACCTAATTCGGTAACGGTTCGCCCTCTGGGCGTCCGGTTTATATAGCCAAGCTGTATGAGATAAGGCTCGTAAACACCCTCTATAGTTTCCGCTTCCTCCCCTATGGAAACCGCCAGCGTATCCAGCCCTACCGGGCCGCCGCCGAATTTTTCTATCATTGTCAAAAGCATTTTCCTGTCTATGAGGTCAAGTCCCATTCTGTCAACCTCCAGCAAATCCAAGGAGGCCCGGGCGGTTATCTCCGTAATTACTCCGCCGTATTTCACTTGCACATAATCCCGTACTCTTTTAAGCAGCCGGTTGGCTATACGCGGCGTCCCCCGGGAACGCCGGGCAAGCTCCTCCGCTCCGCCATTGTCTATCTCTACGTTAAGCACCGAGGATGAGCGCAATATTATTTTCGAAAGCTCAGGTACCTCGTAAGGCTCAAGCCTTTGTATGACTCCAAAACGATCTCTCAGGGGGGCAGTCAGCAGCCCTATTCTTGTGGTCGCGCCTATCAAGGTAAAGTGAGGAAGCTCAAGCCGGATACTCTTAGCTCCCGGGCCTTTCCCTATTATTATATCCAGCACGAAATCCTCCATTGCCGGATATAGGATTTCCTCTATCATTCGGTTCAGCCTATGTATCTCATCAATGAATACGATATCTCCTTCGTTCAGATCATTCAGAATGGCGGCCATATCCCCCGGTCTTTCAATAGCCGGGCCGGATGTGGTTTTTATTTTTACCTGCATCTCTTTAGCTATTATGTTGGACAGAGTAGTCTTACCAAGACCCGGCGGTCCGTACAGCAGCACGTGATCCAGGCTTTCCTTGCGCATTTTGGCGGCTTCTATATATATTTTCATGTTTTCCTTTACCCGGTCCTGGCCAATATAGTTTTCAAAGTTGTCAGGCCGGAGCCTTGGCTCAAACTCAACATCCTCGTCCTTTAAAACCGAGGTTATAATTCTTTGTTCCATCTCACGCCATCCTTACATCACTAATTTTTTCAGCGCCAGCTTTATGATTTGATCCGCCTTCATACCTTCCAGAGCTACCTCCATAACAGCCTTTACCGCTTCGCTGCGGCTGTATCCAAGGGCCGCGAGAGCATCCATAGCGTCCTGTCTCTCCCCGGCGGATATCTTCAAAGATTGCTGCGGGCTTAAGGCCGTATCCATCAAAGGCTCCTGCCCGCGCATCTTATCCTTAAGCTCCAGACAAATACGTTGAGCCGTTTTCTTTCCGACTCCCGGAGCCTTACCGAGAGCCGCCCCGTCGTCGGAAAGTATCGCGATAATGATTTGAGCCGGGCTGAGTATGGACAACAGCCCGAGGGCAGCCTTAGGCCCCACGCCGGAAACGGATATAAGCAGATGATAGATGTTCACTTCCTCCAACGACAAAAACCCGTAAAGGCTGATGGAATCCTCCTTTACAGACATGCTGGTGTAAAGACGCACCTCCTGCCCTCTGGGAGGAAGCTTTGCCATTGTGGCCTGAGTCACGTTTAATAAATATCCTATACCGTTATTATTTACAATTACGGCGTTGCCAAGCAGCTGCTCCATAACACCTTGGATAAATGCAATCATTCTTACCGCCCTTTTTAATGTTGTATTTTTTTATTCCTGATCCACCTTTTCAGGAAGAGCTTGATAACTGCGCAAACCGGAACCGCCAGCATCATCCCGGCCAAGCCGAAAAGCTTACCGCCTACTGTCAATGAAAGTATTACAAGCAGCGGGCTAAGCTCTACCTTTTCCCCCACTACCCTGGGCATCAAATATATGCTGTCGATCTGCTGGATTATGATTATGCCTATGGCGGCGTAAAGAGCCCGCATAGGCTCGCCGCTTAGCAAGGCCACCGACACCGCCGAGGCAAAGCCGATAAATGCCCCGATGTATGGAATAAGGTTAGCCAGACCGGTAAATATACCGATTATCAAGGCAAAATCCACCTTTACTATTAAAAGCCAGCCGCTTATCAGAACGGCCATTATAAAAGCATCTGTCAGCTGTCCGCGAATATATTCGGAAAAAACGGCGTTTATATCACCGAGAATATTTTTAAGCGGCAGAAACACCCTGGAAGGCAGGAGTAAAGCCATCACTTCATTGATTTTTCGCAAAAGAGCTTCTTTATCCTTCAGCATGTAAAATGACACTGCCAAAGCAAGAAGAATATTAACAAGATTCCCGCCCAGGCTTGTGAGTATATTTACTAAAGCCCGGCCGACATCGTTAATGACCGACATAAGACGGTCAAAAAGCGTATTAAAAATATTGGAAAGCTCGGCTGTAAAGCCCGGCAGCCCCATTGCGTCCAAATTATCCAGAAATTTATTAAAGGTCTCCGTAAACCTGCCTGCGGTATTCGAAATCGTTAAGGTAATACTCTCTATGGACCTGCCGCTGCCATTCCCAAAGGTATCCTTGAAACGAAAAAATAAAAACGCGCCTGCAAGCACCAGAACAATTATGACGATAAGATAAAGCAGCACGGTTCCTGCGCGCCTTGAAGTGTTTTTGCGCTTCCTCCCAGTGATGCTCTCATAACGGTTTTGTAAGCATTCTATGGCCGGATCCAGCAAATAAGCGATTACAGCCCCCAGGATAAACGGAAAAAATATATCTGATATTTTACCTATTGCTTTTCCCAAGCCCGAAAATACATCTCCCATATTAGTCAGGCCATAGAATACGCCGGTTATAACGCCAAGAAGGACATAGGCCGCGGCCAGTGTTAAAATCACATGAAAAGATATTTGCAGGTATTTTTTGTTCCAGGGAAGCTTCATTTTTTCCTCCGTTTCCTTCATCGTTCGTCATTGCGGGCGTACCCTTTCGTCATTGCGGGCTCCGACCCGCAATCCCCTTAGTATCGGCAAAGCTTTGGGGATCCCGGGTCAAGCCCGGGATGACGGGTCAGTGCATCAGAATCATTCTATAAAACCCCAAGCGCCCTAAGGAAAAATCTCCAGGTTCTTTCCAGAGAGGATATGCTGAAGCTTTCCTGCGGAGAATGGAGGTCACTTATAT
>Ga0153937_1000328_pt1 | contig 17414 bp, 17 predicted proteins | sample TSNY021MetaG_FD_104680 | JGI IMG/M metagenome (GOLD analysis project Ga0153937, IMG submission 104680) | Attine ant fungus gardens microbial communities from New York, USA - TSNY021 MetaG | ecosystem: Host-associated > Fungi > Mycelium > Unclassified | place: USA: New York, Robert Murphy County... | reverse complement strand
TTGGTTTTAAATGATCAGCGCCGGGCCTTTTCAACTGAATATGAAAATTTCCAGCTGCTTGAATGCGATTGCTATGTAGAAGTATGCAGCCGTAACAAACTCAGTTCATTGGAGCGGGTCACATTGGAGGATTTGAAACGGACACCCTGTATATTGATATCCTCCAGGGAACAGCAGGATATCGAACAGGAATATTATCAGAACACGCTTACATCTCTTTACAATGTACAACTAAAAATAAAACCGAAAACAGAGAGCCAACCTACGATTAAGCGCCGCCTATGGGACAATGGGCGGCGCTTTTGCATGGCTGGATAACTGTTACTTCGGGCCAAATTGGCCCGAAGTGAAAAGGAGGATGATATATCCCTGCCGGGTCTGATTGAAAAATCAGGCCCTTTTTTGTTGCCAAAAAACGATAAGGAGGTAAAAGCCACATGGCAAAAAATGAGCCAAACAGGCCGGAAGATGTAATAACCGAGCCTGTAAGCAAAACGCCGATGGAAGAAAAAGCCACGCCCACGGTTGAGCCGTTAGAGGCTGGCGGCAAGGCCCCCGGTGATGTTGTCGTTCCATTCGATAAAATAGCGAATGAACGCAAGCCGGAGAGCCGTGAAGCCACAGAGGAAACGAAAGCGCCGGAGGCCCCGGCAGAAAAAGAGGCCCCGGCCCCGGAGGTAAAAGCCCCGGAGAAAAAGGCGGCGCGTAAGGGGCGGCCCCCAAAGGCTGATAAGCCGGATAAGGAGCCGAAGCCCGAAAAAACGCCCAAAGCGGAAAAATCCCCCCGTCCGAAAAAAGTCGTTACTGATAAAACGGCCCCGGCAAAGGAGGACGCCCCTGCCCCGGTGTTGGAGCCGGAAAAGCCCCCGGAGCCAAAGGAGGCCCCACGCTCCAATGAGCAGGAGCAGATTGTATATCTCAACCTGTCCGAGCTTCACCCTTTCAAAAATCATCCGTTTCAAGTACGGGATGATGAAGAAATGCGGGCAATGGTGGAGAGCGTCAAGGACAAGGGCATAACCCAACCTGCCATAGTCCGGCCCCGTGAGGATGGCGGCTATGAACTCGTATCGGGCCACAGGCGGCAGAAAGCCAGCGAATTAGCCGGGTATACAAATATGCCCTGTGTTGTCCGCAACCTTTCTGATGATGAAGCTATCACGCAAATGGTGGAGGACAATACCAATCAGCGTGAAAGCATTCTGCCGAGCGAACGGGCCAAAGCCCTGAAAATGCAGTTGGAGGCCATCAAGCGGCAAGGTTCAAGGGGCGACTTGTCCACTTCGGGCCAAAACGGCCCGAAGTTGGAAAACGGGCAGCGTTCCAATCAGATTGTAGCCGAGCGCAATAAAATGACGGTAAAGACGGTACAGCGGTATATCAAGCTGAACGACCTTGTACCAGACTTGATGAAGCTGGTGGACGAGAAAAATATCGGATTTACCCCCGCCGTGGAGTTTGCCTTTATTAAGCCCAAAAATCAGCGGTATATCGCCATAGCCGTTGAAGGGCAAAGCTCCAGTCCCACGCTGTCACAGGCACAGCGTATGCGGGACTTAGACCAAAAGGGCCTGTTAAACCCCGATATGATAGACGGTATCATGCTTGAAGAAAAAAAGGAGGTAGACAAAGTGATTTTATCCAGTCAAGAATTAGGCCAGTATTTTGGCAAGGACAAAACGCCCCGCGAAATGAAAGACCAGATTTTGACGCTGCTTGACGAGTGGAAAGGCCAGCAGAAAGATTTGCCGAAGCCTGAAAAGAAAACCGAGCAGGAGAAATAAGGGACTTCGGGCCAATGTGGCCCGAAGTTGTATTTTATAGGGCCTGCCTCGCGCCCTTTCCATGAGAAGAAAGGGCGCGGGGATAGGCTGATGATGGAGGTATACAAGATGAAACGACCATTAGCATATATTACCGCCGCATGGAGCGGCGATTATGACGAGGATACGGAACAAGCGGTGGACTATTGCAGGGCGGTGTACGAGGCGGGATTTTCCCCTATCTGCCCTTTGCTGTACTTACCCCTGTTCCTCAATGACGCTATCCCGGAGGAACACAAGAGCGGTATTGATATACAGCGCGACCTTTTACGCCGCGCCCATGTGCTTGTCGTGTGCGGTGACGGTATCAGCGAAGATGTGAAGAACGATATAGCCATAGCCGGGCGGCTGAACATCACGGCGACAACGCTTGACGGTATTCTGACGGTCAAGGGGCAGGGCCGGGAAAAGGGGACAATGTTTGCTGAAATTGGGCAGCCTGTTTGACGGGATAGGCGTGTTCCCACTTGCCGCCTCCCGCTGCGGGATTGTCCCGGTATGGGCAAGCGAAATTGAGAAAGCCCCGGTATCCATAACAAAACGCCACTTCCCCGGCATGGCCCACCTGGGCGACATTACAAAGCTGGACGGAGGGAAAATTCCCCCTGTCCATGTGCTGACGTTCGGCTCACCCTGCCAGAATTTATCTTCGATTGGCTGGCGTGACGGGCTTGCCGGGGAAAAATCCGGCCTGTTTCATCAGGCCATCCGAATTATACAAGAAATGAGGTGCGCTACCAATGGCATATATCCAGTTATCGCTGTTTGGGAAAACGTCATGGGAGCGTTTTCTTCAAATGACCGGATGGACTTTAGAGCCGTGTTGGAGTGTTTCGCAGATACCGAAATTCCAATGCCTCCTACTGGAAGATGGGCGAACGCCGGAATGGTTAGAGGGGGAACGCCTGACATTGTTTGGCGGCTCATGGACGCCCAGTATTGGGGAAAGCCCCCACCCCCACAGCGGCGAAAGCGAATATTCGTCGTGGCGGATTTTGGAGGCGGACGCGCCGGAGAAATACTATTTAAGCCCCGCGCTATGCTCCCGCCTCCTGCGCCTTGCGGAGATTGCGGGATGCCCACCGCCGCCGGAAATCGAATACTTATTGATGAAGCAGGGGGGCCGCTACCAATCGTCAGCCCCATTCAAGACCGGAGCTTGCGGGGAGCCGCAAGGGAAAAAGACCAAACGAGGTTTGTCACCAGCTTCGGACAGCCAACTGACCCTTTTCCAACTTTACTGGCCTCCGGAGTAAATATGTTTTCCTTTTGGTACGAGGGCGACCCCGAAAACGGCTTTATACGGTATCTCACCCCTACCGAATGTGAGCGGCTTATGGGGTTGCCGGAGGGCTGGACAGCTTGCGGCCATGAGGGGGAGGAAATCAGTACGGGGGCGCGGTGTAAGGCGTTGGGGAACGCAATCGCGCTCCCCTGCGCGGAACACATCATGTCCGGCATTGTGGAGGTTTTGACATGACTTCGGGCCAAATTGGCCCGAAGTGCCGAAAGGAGGGAATGACATTGGGCGACAGTGTGATTGAAGCGTTTGTTACCAATCTTGGGCGGTATAACGAAGGGTATCTTGACGGGGAATATTTGAAGCTCCCCGCCAGTGCCGAGGACATACAGACCCTTTTGAAGCATATCCATGTGGACGGAATACGGTATGAGGAAATATTCATCACCGAATACAAAACGACAGTTGACGGTTTGCATGGATGTCTGGGCGAGTACGAAAGCATTGACGAGCTGAATTATTTGGCCTCCCTGCTTAACGATATGGAGGAATGGGAGGCCGAAAGGTTTACCGCCGCCGTGGATTTTGGGGAGTACAACAGCGCAAAGGATTTAATCAATCTAGCTCAAAACTTGGATTGCTTCGAGTTTTATTCCGGCATTGAGGGCGAGGAAGATTTGGGCCGCTTCTATATTGAGGAAATGTGTACGTTAGATGTGCCGGAACATTTGGAGCAGTATATCGACTATGAAGCTTATGGGCGGGATATGAACATGGACGAGGACGGACGTTTTGTAAACGGCGGCTATGTGGTAAGAACTGGCGACAGCCTCACCGAGCATTACAACGACAGGGACGACATACCGGATGAATACCGGATTTTTTCTTTTCCGAAGCCGGAGAAAGCGTCCATCCGTGAAACGCTCAAAATGTATCAGAAGATGATAGCCGAGGCCCCCGCCGTTGCCCGTGACAGGCATACCCCCGCCCATGAGGAACTATGACCCACTTCGGGCCAGATTGGCCCGAAGTTAGAAAAATGATGAAAGTGGGGTGATAGCCATATCTGGCGTAAGCAAAGAACAGATTGCGCGGGCAAAGGAAATTGACTTGCTCTCCTATTTGCAAGCCTTTGAACCGTATGAGCTTGTGCGCTCCGGGCCGAACGAATACCGCACAGTATCCCATCACAGCCTTGTTATCAGCAACGGCATGTGGCATTGGATTAACGGCGGTGTTGGCGGCAAAACCGCGCTTGACTATCTGATACACGTTCGGGGCCTCGGTTTTGTGGAGGCCGTTGAAACGCTCTGCGACAACAGCGCCGTAGAAATATTTCCTTTCCAGACGGTAAAAAAACAAACGGTTTCCAAAGAGCGCGCATTTGCATTGCCGCCGCCCAACATCAACAATGACCGCGTGTTTGCTTATCTGCAAAGCCGTGGGATTGACCGGGAGATTATAAACGCCTGTATCCGGCGCGGCGATTTGTACGAGAGCGCCAAAGCTCACAACTGCGTTTTCGTGGGCAGGGATATATCCAGCGTTCCCCGTTTCGCCTGTATGCGCGGCACGTTCGGCAATTATAAGCAGGACGTAACGGGGAGCGATAAGCGGTACAGCTTTTGTTTTTCCTCCTGCGCGCCGTTCAGCCGTTTTGTCGCTGTGTTTGAAAGTCCTATTGACGCGCTTTCGATGGCAACGCTCCGTAAAATGAGCGCAAAGGCGTGGGACAGGTATCATTACCTGTCATTAGGCGGTACTTCCCCACTGGCATTAACACAATTCTTGAAAGACCACCCGGAAACCGACCATGTATATTTGTTACTGGATAATGACCATGCCGGGTGTGACGGGATAGGAAAAATCAAAGCGGCCATACATGATAATGCTGCGCTGGATACGCAAGTGATGATGATTACGGAAGAACCGCCTAAGAGCGGCAAGGACTATAACGAGTATTTACAGCATGTGTTATTGGAGCAAAAAGAACTATTAAAGCCAATCCGCCGAAAACAGGCGGATATTTCACGTTAGGAGGTAATTTTGCGTATCAATTATGACCCACTTCGGGCCAATTTGGCCCGAAGTTACCCGCGCCGCTATGTGCCGCCGTAACGGGACTATCGGCAGCATATGCGGCAGACTTACGGAAAGGAGGATTTTTAGCATATGGCAAAAAGTAAAACCGCGCCGGTTATGGAAAACGAGCATGTCAAGGAGCTTTTGGGCATTATGGTGGAAAACAACATACCCTCCCATAAAGACCTGCTTGCCGTTCTCAATCAGGTTGGCGCTATGGAGCGCCAGCTTGACGCGGCGGTAACGGAGCTTGCGGCTATGCGCCGAGAGCTTGCCGAGGCACAGGCACAGAACCATCCCGTCAAGACCGCAATGCAAAAGGCGGTTATTGCAATGCAGGGGCAGGTTTTGGATTTGCGGGATAAGCTGGCGGAGCTAAAGCAGAATGTCATTGACGGCTGCAAAAATGCCGTTGCCGCTTTTAAGGAAAAAGGCGTTGCCGCATTGGATAATATTGCCCGGTTTTTTAAGGTGAAGCCCATACTTGAAAATATGCGCGACGCCTTGACTGACAATATCAAGTTTGACGATAAGGCGATAGCCAAAATCGAGGCGGTGAGCGCGGAGTACCACGAGGCCGGGCGGCATATCAAAAACATGGGCCGCGCATTTGTCGGTAAGGAGGCCGTAACGGAGGCCAAAGCCCCCGGCAAGGTTGCGGCGGCGGTTGCTGTCCCCTACCGGGCAGGGCGTTCCTGTTTAGTTTCCATGAAAAAGAGCGTGGAGGCGGCTATTAAAAATATGGAACGGCTGGAAGAACGGGCGGCGGAGCGCAAGCCCTCTATTAAAAAGACCATGCAGGAACTTAACGCGCAGATAGCGCAGGCGGGGAAATCCGCGCCAGCCCCGGAACGGCCCCGGCCTGTTTCCCATGACGGGCGTTAGTGTAACTTCGGGCCAAAGTGGCCCGAAGTTGGAAAGGAGGCGATTGATTGCAGGAGGATGTTGAGCGCCGGACGGTTGCCATATCCATAACCGCGACAAAGCTGACCGCAAAGGTGCTTGCAAAGGCTTTAGCGGCGGCGGGGCGGAAAATCCAAAAGGAACACCAAAAGGCGCAGACCCCACAGGGCAGGCAGAGCGTGAAAAAGCTGATGAACCACGGCGTTGCCACAAACAGTATACCGCTGGACGGTGATACCCGCCTGTTTGACCGGGTGGCCCGAAAATGGAATGTGGATTATGCTTTCCACGAAACAGGCCCCGGAAAATATCAGCTATTCTTTAAGGCGGGACAGGCTGACGCAATCACGGCCTGTTTTTCCGAGTATACGAAACGGGTAATGCAGAAGGAGCGGCGGCCCTCTATTCTCAAACAGCTACAAAAGTTTGGGGAAAAGGCGCGGTCAAGGCCCCGTGAGCAGGAGCGGAAACGGGAGGCGACACGGAATGAACGATAAAATAAGGAAGTATGTATTGCCGAATATCCCGTATCTGTTCATATTTTGGGTATGTCTGAAGCTCGGAACGGCGTACAGGCTGGCGGCGGGAATAAACTTCGGTGAAAAGCTGATAGGTACAATAAAGACCATAGGCCCGGCGTTTGAGACAATAGCGCCGGGCCTTAACTATTCCGACTGGCTTATCGGTATCGCCGGGGCCGTGATTATCCGGCTTGTGGTGTACTACAAGGTAAAAAACGCAAAGAAATTCAGAAAGGATGTGGAGTACGGCTCGGCCCGGTGGGGAACGGCAAAGGACATCAAGCCGTTTATCGACCCGGTTTTCAAAAACAACGTCATACTGACCGGGACGGAATTTCTCACTATGAACACCCGGCCAAAAAATCCGGCAAACGCCCGAAACCTTAACTGCTGTGTTATCGGCTCGTCCGGCTCCGGGAAAACCCGTTTCTGGCTGACCCCCCAACTGTTACAGGGCCATTCATCCTTTGTTGTGGTAGACCCGAAAGGCGGTATCTTGGGGCAGGTTGGCACTTTCCTAAAAAAACAGGGGTACAAAATAAAGGTATTCAACAGCATAGATTTTTCCCGGAGTATGCACTATAACCGTGAAGCGACACGTTGCTCACAAATAAACTTTGCGTGGGAGTAATCCTGCAAGAAGGTAAAAGTGACGAGAAAACAGAGTTTTCTTAACTGATGTTCCGAGGAGTGGAATGACGGGGTAACGCCCTGAAACGCTCCACCTGATACTGCGTTGGAGGAAACGGAGTGTAATCTCCGGGACTGACACAGCACGCTGAAGTCGGCTGACTGCATCTGCCAATGTCTCTTTGAAGATACGCAAACCCGAGCCAGAGGTGGCCGGAGGTGTTAGGCCGGGGGTCTATAAATTACCTATGGTAAGAATGTGGTTCGCAGCCACTGACAAAAGTCCGAATGTACGAATCTAAAAGTTGCAAACGGTAGAGATTGCCGTTGCCGTGAAAACGGAGTATGTGGGGTAAAGTAAAATTGGTTGTTATGAAATTCCCTATGGCGTTACAGGCGCCATCCAGCATACAGGTTCAGAGGACAGCCTAAGGGTAAATATGCAGAGATAGGAACATCGGAACGTGGAAAGTTTCGGACGTGGAGCTATTACAGGCTGTGAAGCGCTGGAAAGGAAAATCGTGTCGCTGATTCAAGAGGCGCGATATAACTTTTCCTAATCCGAAATGAAAGTGCAGCCGTGGTACCGTGTCCGGTTAGCGATAGCCGGATTTAGAAGCCGTGAATAAAGTAAGCGGTGGAGGGACGGGCTGTAGTCAGAGATGAATAGCAAGAAAATATTTTCAGTCATTACTAACAATCACTCATAGGTTCGAGTAGGACTAAGAAAGGCGAAAACCACGTTACAGAGGTGAGTAACCGACTATGGCAGCAAAACAAAAGGCTCTAAAGAAGGCAAAATTACGTCATGCCGAGTACTATGACTTCCAAGCCATACAGGATAAGCTGTATGCCGACAGTGGCAGAGGGACAATCTTCAAGAATTTAGTGGAGATAATTACTCTGCCGGAAAATATACGGCTGGCATATCGAAATCTCAAGAAAAATCACGGAAGTGTCACACCCGGCACAGACAATCGCACAATCACGGATTTAGAAAGGTTTTCAGACGAACAGTTAATTGCGGCGGTGCAGAGAAAGTTTGAGTGGTATGTACCGCAAAGCGTTCGGCGGGTTGAAATCCCTAAAAGCAACAATCCTGCAAAGACGCGTCCGTTGGGGATTCCAACTATCATGGACAGGTTGATTCAGCAATGCGTCTTACAGGTGCTGGAGCCAATTTGTGAAGCCAAGTTCCATGAACAAAGCTATGGCTTTCGCCCGGACAGAAGTCAGGAAAACGCTATCTCAAAAGTGTACAACAATATGCAGTTGCGGCATTTGCATTATGTGGTGGATATCGACATTAAAGGATTTTTCGATAACGTCAACCACGGAAAACTGTTAAAACAACTGTGGACAATGGGCATTCGGGATAAAAAGTTGATTTGCATTGTCTCCGCAATGCTTAAAGCGGAAATAGCTGGCATTGGATTCCCCAAGGTCGGCACTCCACAGGGAGGCGTTATCTCGCCGTTACTTTCAAATGTCGTACTCAACGAACTGGACTGGTGGCTTGCCAGCCAATGGGAAAACTTCCCGACAAGGCATTCTTTCAAAATCGACCGCAAAGATGGGAGCAAAAACAGGGGAAATAAATTCGCTTCACTCCGCGCTTCCAGCAAGTTGAAAGAAATTGCCTTTGTGAGATATGCGGACGACTTCAAAATTTTCACCAGCAGTCATCAAAACGCGATGAAACTGTTTCATGCAACTGAAAATTGGCTGAAAGACCGTCTTGGTTTGGATATCAGTCCCGAAAAATCAAAGGTGATTAACCTGAAAGAGCATTATTCGGAATTTCTGGGATTCAAAATCAAGGTTGTTCCACGGGGCAAGCGTCCCGGAAACAAGCCCAAATATGTGGTCGAAAGCCATGTCAAGGACAGTGTGCTTGTCAGCATAAAGGAAAAACTGGACAAGCTGATATATGCTATCGAATTTCCCGGTCACGGAAAGCACAGTGAATACAATGAGATTTGCAGATACAACGCCTATGTGATGGGGATTCATGAGTATTATCAGATGGCAACGCACATTTGCAACGATTTTCGTACTATACGCCTTTCTGTCCATAAGAGCCTAAAAGCAAGACTTCGCAGTCGTCTCAAAACTGCAAAAGTAGTCAGGAAAAAGAAGATTCCATGTAAGATTTCCTTCGCTATCAAAGAACGATATGGCAAAAGCGAGCAAATGAGATATGTGGGTGGGTGCGCTCTGGTGCCGGTTGGTTATGTCAGGCACAGCGTTGCAAAACAGAAAAAGCGAACCGTAAATTCCTATACGCCGGAAGGCAGAGCGGATTTGCATAGCAATCTCATCACGGTAAACATGAGTGTTCTTCATTACTTGATGAGAAATCCAGTACTTTACCGTTCTGTTGAATACAACGACAATCGCCTATCGCTCTATTCTGCACAGCAGGGAAAATGTGCTGTCACAGGAAAAGCATTGGAAATCGGTGACATTCACTGTCACCACAAAACGCCAAAGCATATGGGTGGCACAGATAAATACCAAAATCTTGTGCTGGTGCGTGAGGACGTACATAAATTGATTCACGCCACAAACCCCGAAACAATCACAAAATACATGGAGTTCCTAAACCTTGATTCTAAGCAGCTAAAGACACTGGATAAATTCAGGAGCCTTGTTTACGTTGAGAATTGTTAGAATGATAATGTTATTCATCTTTGATGGCAAGCCGGGTGAGCTGAAAGGTTCATGCCCGGTTTAGGGCGGGGGAAAATCTGGAGATAACATCAAAAGATTACCTATCGCTATCGCTGGCCTACATCAAGACGGAAAGCGACATTTTGAAGTTTGTAAACGCTTTAATTGAAAACACAAAGGGGGACGGGAAAGAGGGAGATCCGTTTTGGACAAAATCGGAAACCCTTTTATACTGTGCCTTAATCGGCTATATCGTCTTTGAGGGGCCGGAGGAAGAACGCAACATGAATACCCTTGTTGATATGATTAACGGCATGGAGGTAAAGGAAGATGATGAAAATTTCCGCAATGCTGTGGACTATATGTTCATAGGGCTGGAAAAGCGCAAGCCGAACCACTTCGCCGTAAGACAGTATAAAAAGTATAAATTAGCCAGCGGCAAAACAGCTAAAAGCATATTGATTTCCTGTGGCGCAAGATTGGCCCCGTTTGACATTGGGCAGCTTCGGGAGATTATGAGCTATGACGAAATGGAGCTTGAGCGTATGGGCGATAGGAAAACGGCAACATTTTTCATCATTTCCGATACCAATACGACCTACAACTTCATTGTGGCCCTTGCCTTTTCCCAGATGTTCAATCAGCTATGCGAACGGGCAGACAACAAGCCCGACGGGCGGCTCCGCCATCATGTGAGGGTGCTTTGGGACGAGGCGGCCAATACGGGGCAAGTGCCGCAGCTTGAAAAGCTGGTAGCGGTCATACGCTCCCGTGAGATTTCTCTGTGCCTGTTTCTTCAAGCGCAGAGCCAGCTCAAAGCCCTCTACAAAGACCATGCCGAAACCATTATGGGGAACATGGACTCAATTATTTTCTTGGGGGGGCGAGAGCATACCACGATTAAGGAGTTATCGGAGGTTTTGGGGAAAGAAACTGTTTCCATGTATACCGAGAGCGTGACGCGGGGCCAGTCGGAAAGCCACGGCCAAAATCTGCAACGGCTCGGAAAAGAGCTAATGACAATGGACGAGCTTACCACAATGGACGGAAACAAGTGCATTTTACAGCTTCGCGGCCTCCGTCCGTTCCTGTCCCCCAAATATGACCTGAAAAAGCACCCGAATTACAGGTACACAGCCGAGGCCGACAAGCGAAACGCCTTTGACGTTTCCGGTCTTGTGACCCGGCGCATGAAGCTAGACCCTGACGAGGAATACACAGTTTACGAGGTAGACGCGGAGGAAACCGCTGACATAGACGAGGACGAGGACATCCTCAACTATGATGATGTGGACGACCCCGAAGCGTTTGCATAACTTCGGGCCAAATTGGCCCGAAGTCGCATTGCCGCCATTTTAGGCGGTTTTTTCTATTGGCGGGGCAATGCCCCAAAACAAAAATCATTTTATGGAGGTAATTATTTATGGGATTTTTCACAAGTGCGGTTACTACATTGCAGACCCTTGTTGTGGCGCTGGGCGCTGGCCTTGCGGTATGGGGCGTTATCAACCTTTTGGAAGGCTACGGCGCGGATAACCCTGCCGCAAAATCGCAGGGTATCAAGCAGCTCATGGCCGGCGGCGGCGTAATACTTTTAGGGACTACGTTAGTGCCCCTGCTGTCCGGCTTGTTTTAAGGTAAGAGATTATGGGATTTCTCACCGACTGGATTACCGACTGGCTGAAAGGCTTGTTGATTGACGGTATCATGGGGAACTTTGAGGGCCTTTTTGACAACGTAAACAATCAAGTCGGAGAGATTGCGACACAAGTGGGAACATCCCCGGCGGCTTGGAACGCCGGGGTGTTCTCCATGATAAGGAACCTCTCCGAAACGGTTGTTTTACCCATTGCCGGGATAGTCCTCACATTCGTTATGTGCTATGAGCTTATCAGCATGATTATCGAGAAAAACAATCTTCACGACCTGGACACATGGATATTTTTCAAATGGGTGTTCAAAACCTTTGTCGCCGTGATGATACTGTCCAATACGTTCAATATCGTGATGGCGGTGTTTGATGTAGGGCAGAGCGTGATACAAAGCTCGGCGGGGCTGATACAGGGCAGTACGGACGTAACGGCGGATATGCTAACCAATATGGAAACGACCTTGCAGGGCATGGACATAGGCCCCCTGCTCGGCCTGTGGCTCCAATCCTTTATCGTAAAGCTAACGACAATCGCCCTGAATATCGTGATTTTCGTTATCGTATATGGGCGGCTCATTGAAATTTATCTGCTTACCAGTTTAGCTCCCATCCCCTTTGCTACGGTGGTAAACCGAGAAATAGGGCATATGGGCCAGAACTATTTCAAGTCCCTGTTTGCCGTGGCGTTTCAAGGCTTTCTGCTTATGGTGTGTATCGCCATTTACGCGGTGCTGGTGCAGGGCGTAGCCACATCTGGGGCTTCGGACATTATCGGCGCGGTGTGGAAAGTCATGGGGTATACCGTTCTGCTGTGCTTTACCATGTTCAAGACGGGCAGCCTCTCAAAATCAATTTTCGGCGCTCATTAGTAGATAACTTCGGGCCAATTTGGCCCGAAGTTGAAAGGAGGCGTTTATGGCGCGAAGATACGGGCCAGACGGACAAAGGTTGTGGAACGGTAAGAGGCCGGAAGAATTTACGGAACTGGATACCCTGCTTTTTATAGCGGAAACGGAAACTATTTTGAACAGAAAGGAGCATATAAGCATGAGTAATGAAAAAACGGAGGCCCCACAGGAGGCGGCACAGGACACTACACCCGCCCTGCCTTTGAAAATGGATGTTACCGTCCGGCCTATCGAGCCGAAAGGAAACCTGTTGGGCTTTGCCAGCGTGACATTTAACGATAGCTTTGTAGTGCATGATTTCAAAGTGTTGCAGAGCGACAAGGGCCTGTTTGTCGGTATGCCGAGCAAGCCGGACAAGACCAGTAAGACCGGGTACAGGGATACAGCCCTGCCCATTACAAAGGAGTTTAGGGCCGAGCTTACCGGAGCTGTTGTCACGGCCTACCATGCGGAGGTTGAGAAGTTACAGGCCCGTGCCGCCGCTATTGCCTCCCCGGAAAAGTCGTCCATCAAGGAGCGGCTGGCGGAGGGAGCGGAACTGGCGGCGAAGGATAACGCTGACCGCCCCGCCTCCACAAAGGGAAAGGCGAAAAATGCGGAAAGGTAATATTGCAACTTCGGGCCAAATTGGCCCGAAGTTGTTTTGAAAGGGGGGACTTCATACTTTGGCAAAAAGAAAAACAGGATATGACGCGGCCTGTTATTACGGCGGCAAGCCGATGGGCCGGTGTACCGTTGCGGACAGTAACACCTATGTTGCCCTTATGGAGCAATGCGGCGGGAACGCTGAACGTGTCATGCGGGAATATGCCTATTTTTCCCATGAACTGAAAGGGATTTTAGAAAAGGTGGCGGGCATACAGGCCGGGCAAAACCGCGCCGCAAGGCCGGGGGCCAGCCTGTACGCGGAGCCGAAACTTTCCCCGTGGGGGGATGTTCAGCACTCTGAAACGCTCTGCCCCGGCGTGTTCTTGGTGAGTACCGCCAGTCACGGCGGCACAATGGTGGCAAAGGATATGATTGCCGTACTGTCGCCAGCCGCCCAAAAATGCGGCTTCAAGCAAAACGGTTATCTCTGCTTCGAGGAAGATAGTCAAGAGGATGTTGTTTTCCGGGAACTGCTGGACAAAAAGCTGTGGGCCATCCCTGACCGTATCAAGGACAAGTCGGCCTATGAGGAAACCATCAACAATTCCCTGCGGGAATGGAACCCGGATTACTGGCGTATGCGGCAAAGCGGGATGGAAAAGGACGCCGCCCGGCAGACCGTCACCGCCCCGGCCCATGCCGCCGAACGCTGATTTAACTTCGGGCCACATTGGCCCGAAGTTGGAAAGGAGGATTTTGACTTATGGCATATGTGAACGTGCCGAATGATTTATCGAAAATCAAAAGTAAATTGGCGTTTAATCTTACAAAACGCCAGCTAATATGTTTTGGGGTGGCGGCGGTTATCGGTATTCCAACATACCTTTTCGCCCGTTCCGCTATCGGGAATACGGGGGCCATGTTCTTAATGATTGCCCTCATGCTCCCCTGCTTTTTCTTCGCCATGTACGAGCGTGACGGATTACCCTTTGAAAAGGTGCTTAGAAATATCGTCCGCTCCCGTTTCCTGTGGCCGGGGACGAGGCCGTACAAGACGGAGAATTTTTATGCTTATTTGAGCAATCCCAAAAAGGAGGTACAGCAGATTGGCACAAACAAAAAAGCGCCCCATCCCGGCAAAAAGCGGTAAGCGGAAACGCCGTGGGCCGCAGTCGGCGCAGCAGACCATACCCTACCGGGAAATGCTGAAAGACGGTATTTGCCGGGTACAGGACAATTATTATACGAAAACCATTGAATATGAGGACATCAATTATGCCGTGGCTTCAAGCGACGACCAGGCCACTATTTTTGACGGGTACAGCGGCTTCCTGAACTACTTTGACAGCGCCCTGCCCTTTCAAATGTCATTCATCAATCACCGTTCCCGTCCCGAAAACAGGTACAGCGTCAACATTCCCATGAAGCATGACGAACACGACAGCATACGGGGCGAATTTACGGAAATGCTGGAAAATCAGATAAGCCGGTCGAACAATGGTATTATGCGCTCCAAATATATCACGTTTGGCATAAGCGCGGACGGGATAGCGGCGGCTCGGCCCCGGTTGGAGCGCGTGGAGGCCGATATTACGGGTAACTTCAAAAAGCTGGGCGTACAGTCCCGGCCTCTCTCCGGGCGGGAGCGGTTAGAGATATTACACAGCCAGCTACACCCCGGAGGCCGTGAAAAGTTTGTATTCGATTGGAGCATGATACCGAAAACGGGCATGGGGACAAAGGATTTTATCGCCCCTACGTCCTTTGACTTTAGGCAAAGCCGCGTCTTTCGTGTCGGTATGACATGGGGCGCGGCTTCATATATGCAGATTATGGCCTCCGAACTGTCCGACAAGCTTCTGACGGAGCTATTGGAGGTAGACGCGGAAATGACCATAACCATGCACATACAGACGGTAGACCAGACAAAGGCTATCAAGACCGTCAAGGGAAAGCTGACCGACATTGATAAAATGAAGATGGACGAACAAAAAAAGGCGGTGCGTTCCGGCTACGATATGGATATTCTGCCGCCTGATTTAGTCACGTTTTCCAGTGACGCAAAGGCCCTGCTTCAAGACCTGCAAAGCCGGAATGAGCGAATGTTCCTGTTGACCTTTATTGTGGTGAACACGGCTAACACTCGCCAGCAGTTGGAAAATGACATTTTCACCGTGGCGGGTATCACGCAGAAATATAACTGTATGCTGAAAAGATTGGATTTTCAGCAAGAGCAAGGCTTTATGTCCTCCCTGCCTCTCGGCTGGAACGGGATAGAGATACAGCGGGGCATGACAACATCATCCACCGCTATTTTTATCCCCTTTATGACGCGGGAGCTTCGCATGGGCGGGCAATCCCTGTACTACGGGCAAAACGCCCTTTCTCATAACGTCATTATGGCAGACCGTAAAAAACTAAAATCGGCCAACGGCCTCTATCTTGGCTCAACTGGCAGCGGTAAAAGTTTTGCGGCGAAACGGGAGCTAATCAATGTTTTCCTTGCCACGAATGACCGGATAATCGTTGTTGACCCAATGGGGGAATATGCGCCCCTCATTGAACGGCTTGGGGGCCTTGTGCTGGAGCTTGCACCGGACAGTCCGAACCATATAAATCCTATGGCTATGCAAATGAGTTTAGCGGACGAGGAAAGCCCCCTGTCCATGAAAGCGGATTTTATCTTATCGCTGTGTGAGCTGATTATCGGGGGCCGGGAGGGATTGCAACCGATTGAAAAGACAGTGATTGACCGCTGTGTGCGTACCGTCTACCGGGATTTTGTCATAAGCCCGGAAACGGCGAAAACGCCCATCCTGCAAGACCTGTACGAACTTCTGAACGAACAGCCGGAGCCGGAGGCGAAACGAATTGCCACCGCGCTTGAATTGTACTGTACAGGTTCACTCAATCTGTTTAACCATCAGACCAATGTAAATCTGGATAACCGCGTTGTGTGTATCGTGCTGAAAAAACTCGGTGAGGGCCTACGGAAAATTGCCATGCACATCACAAACGAGTTTGTGCAGTCGGCGGTCAACACCAATTTCAAAAACGGTATCGCTACATGGTGCTACTTCGACGAGTTTCACATTTTACTACAGGACAGTTTGAGCGCCAGCTACTTTGTGCGTATCTGGAAGATGTTGCGTAAAAAAGGATGTGTGCCATCAGCTTTGACGCAGAATGTGAAAGACCTGTTTACCAGCCGTGAGATTGAAAACATTCTGGAAAATACGGATTTCATGGTGCTGCTCTCACAGGCGCAGGGGGACAGGCAGATTTTAGCCAAACAGCTTGGTATCTCGTCCCATCAGCTTTCCTACATCACACACAGTAATTCCGGGGAGGGCCTTTTATTCTATGGGAGCGTCACAATTCCATTCGCTGACAGGTTCCCACGGGGCGAAATTTACGATTTGCTAACTACTCGCCCGGAGGACATAGCGAAAGAGGCGCGGAATGAGTGACGGGGGCCGCAAGCCAAAGCAAGGCCCACCCGGTAAGTTGAGGTTTGAGGACAGCCCCGGAACTTCGGGCCACATTGGCCCGAAGTCGAAAAAGCGTTACCGTGTTTCCGGCACAAGGCCGGAGGCCCCGGACAATCCAAATGCCCCGCCTGTTGCGGGTACGCCTGATATTCCACGGGAGCCGACAGCGCCGGGCTGCTCTCCCACTTCGCAACATGACAATTCCGTGGTGGAGGCCCCGGCTATGCCGGACGTTCCGCAGGGGCCGGTAACTTCGGGCCAATCTGGCCCGAAGTTAGATTTTGCCCCGGAGCATAAGCCAACGGAAAAGGCGGCAAGCCGCCGCTTGCGGTTTGAGGACGGGTACTCGCCGGGTACTCCCCCACCTGTGGAAGATACCCCCGGAACTTCGGGCCAATTTGGCCCGAAGTCAAAAGGCGGTAAATACAAACGTGACAGCGAACAGGCCCGGCCCTCCGAACGGTTACGGCATGATGGCGGTGAAGCCCCTCCCGGTGATGGGGCCGCCCCGCACGATAGCGGCGGCGGGGCCGGGTCTGACGGTAAAAAGTCGGCGCGGGATAGTAAACGGATGAATAAATCAAAATTCCGTGTAGAGAAAACCGAGGCAAAGCTGGATAATGCCCGTGATAAGCTGGCAAAACAAAAGCCGCCGAAAAAGCCCGGCCCGGTGAAAACCGTGGGCCGGGCGGCCGGGGCCGGGGCATGGCGTTATGCTCACAAAAAAATCCATGAGGTAGAGCATGAGAATGTAGGTGTGGAGGCCGCGCACAGGACGGAGCTTGTCGGGGAGGGCGTTGTCCGTGGCGGCACTCGCTTTGTCAAGCGGCGCATACGCACCCGACCGGCCCGGCGCGTCCGCAAGTGGGAAAAGAAGAACATCAAGGCCCGTGCTGACTATCAG
>Ga0153937_1000325_pt1 | contig 17456 bp, 18 predicted proteins | sample TSNY021MetaG_FD_104680 | JGI IMG/M metagenome (GOLD analysis project Ga0153937, IMG submission 104680) | Attine ant fungus gardens microbial communities from New York, USA - TSNY021 MetaG | ecosystem: Host-associated > Fungi > Mycelium > Unclassified | place: USA: New York, Robert Murphy County... | reverse complement strand
CCGTTGATAGAACCGTTGATAAAACGCTGTCAGAAAATGAAAGAAAAGTATTGAAGTATTTGAAAGAAAATGGAGTCATTGTAAGCAAAACAGTGAAAGAGATTACAGGACTTTCTGCTACATCGTCAAGAGATTTAATGAAAAAGTTGACTATAAAAAGACTTGTGGTTGCAGTAGGTGAAAAGAAAAACAGAAAATATCGATTGGCACAAAAATAAACGGCACCAATTGATAAATTCCAGTTTTCGAATTGCCCATTATGTTTATAATGTAAAGCTCGGTAAGCGGTTATAAACGCGTTATAATAGCAATAAATGGGAAACTGGGTTAAATATTGATTATTAGAGATCTCAAAGATAAGGGGGATAGTATGAAAGAGGACAATACATTTTTGATTTATCAAGATTATTAGATAACACAGGAGGAAAATATCATGCCAAAACTAAGGAAGATGTTGGGTAAGGCGGATTCACCCTATATTATATCACTTATGAAACTGATTGAAACCCAGAGTAAGGAAACCATTGCCAAATGGTGTCTGGATTATGCGGAAAATCGTATTCTGCCGATATTTGAGAGGGAATGTCCGGGTGATCCGAGACCCCGTATGGCTCTGGATTCTGCCAGGCAATGGTTTGAAGGAAAGGTCAAGCTGCCGGAGGTAAAGAATATTATTCTGAATGAATGCCATGCCGCAGCACGTGAATTGGATGATAATCCTGCGGCGCAAGCTGCTGCAAGAGCCTGTGGACAGGCTGCTGCCTGCTTCCATACACCAACGCATTCACTTGGCCTTGCTTTCTATGGTTCGGCGGCCATTGCATACGACAGAGTGGGACTGACAGAAAAGCCGGAGGTATATGATCAGATTGCTGCAGAAGAATGTGCGAAGATGGAGGCTGCACTTCGGGCAGTGGCGGTAGAAAATGAGCCCAGGCCGGCAAAGATAAATTGGAAATGCTAGTTGCCTAAGTATAGCAGAGATACTTTAAACAATGGAGAGGGGTAGCAATGAAAAGAATAGTCAAAATAGCTACAGACGTTCCTTCTGATTCTGGTTTTGACGGGATAGCAAAAGCGGCCTGCGCTGTGACAAAAGGCTTTGATGATGGAAGTGAAGAAATTGAGGGATATTCTTTTGCTGAGAATTTCACGATAAGGGATGGTGACAATCTCGTTTCTAAGTGCTTGATTCAAAACATCATTTTACCAGAAGATATATTGAAGCAGGAGACTCGTATAGAATTCGAGAACTGCATTTTCGTGAATGAGGTTGACCTTAACTTTCATCGGTTTAATGGTGATGTGGTTTTCAAGAAGTGCATATTCACGAACAACGTAACCTTGTTCGGTACCTTTTATGGTTATGTTTCTTTTGAGCAGTCCTCATTTATTAATGCGAAAATTAACTTTCAAGAATGCTTTTTTGATAGCTTTAACTTTAGAATTGTTACACTTAATCGTTGCGATGTCAATTTCCAGGAGACGGAGTTTGGTGATGAGAGTCCCTTGTTCAGCGATATGCATCTTCACGGCAGTTCACTCCGTTTCATGGGTACAGTTTTTCCAACCTCCGGAAAGGTTCTTAATTTTTTGGCAGTTGAAGCTGATTACGACAGTTTGATTCAGTTTCGTATGGTTGATTTCGACTTTCGGGAGTTCCGGCTGTTTAAAGCAAAAATAAGTACTCTTGAGTTTACGGAATGTACATTTAATTGCAACCGTTTTGAGTGGGAATGTGAGTGCGAAACACTTATTATGCAAGATTGCAGGAATTTCCGCATCATGAATCTGGTGAGTTTGAAAAAGCTTAAACATCTTAATATTCACGGGTTATTGAATACCGGCAAGATAATTCTGGGTAATCACATTGACTATTATCTAAATGCTTTGAATACATCCAAGGATGTTTTTTGGGTCCGTGCGAATGAATATAGATCCATTACACTTTCAGAATTCAGAAGTCAACTGTATATTATACTGGATTTTTTCACAGCAGACCAGTCTGGACAAGCTGAGATGGTCCGCCATGAAATCAGGGTGAGCGAGAGAGAAGAAGAGATGATAAACGGGCAGGGATTGAAGAAGAGGATTTTCCTTTCCTACGCATGGAAAGACAAAGACCTGGCTGATAGTATTGATACAATGTTTGCTGATGCCGGAATAACTTTGATTAGGGACCAGAGAGGTATTGATTACCGTGGCAGTATAAAGGAGTTTATGAAACAGATTCGTTTTAACGATTATGTGATCTTGATTATTAGCTCTGATTACTTAAAATCTGCAAACTGCATGTACGAAATTGCTGAACTGACCAAGGATGATAATTATAAAGCAAGAATACTGCCGATAGTGAAAAAGGATACAGGGATTTTTAACCAATTTGGCAGGAATTCGTACATAATCTATTGGCAAGATGCTTACAAGGAGTTATACGATGATTCTGATATGTTGGAACCCTTGAACCGAAGTGGAATTATCTCTGAGCTGTTGCGCTATGAACGTATTATGAGAGATTTGCCTGTTTTTTTGCAGAATATCTCTGATATGAAGATGATTCAGTGTGAAGACTCTATTGATGCTGATAATTTTTCACAAATTATGGCAGTAGTTTCAGGAGGTAGAGATGAATAAGATAAGATGGGGAATAATGGGCTACGGCAACATAGTGCATCGATGGATAAACGGAGCCATGCAGGTCAGAGAACTGGAGATTTCTTCTATTGCAGGCAGGACACAAGCGAATGTAGATAGATTTTGCAGGCAATACAAAATAGAAAATAAATATTATTCTTATGAAGATATTGCTAAAAGTGACGATGTAGATTGCATATATGTTGCGACCCCTCATACTTCTCATAAAGAGCTGGCGATGTTGGCCATGAAAAATGGCAAGCACGTACTTGTAGAAAAGCCTATCTCTGTCTCCGAAAAAGACGCTGCTGAGATGATAAACTGTGCTAAAGAAAACGATGTGTTGTTAATGGAGGCAATGTGGACGAGATTTTTTCCCGCCATTGATATGCTTCGGGAGATTATTTCCTGCGGCAAGGTAGGTAAGGTTCGTTCTGTACACTCCGCATTTTCCAATCGCATACCGGTAGATAAATCATCAAGATTATTTGACCCGATGCAAGCGGGCGGCGGACTTCTTGATGTGGGCGTCTATCCATTGCATTTTTCGGACATAATTTACGATAGCGAACCCCTTGATATTTTTGGATATGCAGCTATTGGGACTGATGAATACCATATCGAGGTTGACGAGCAAGCGACATTTATCTCAAAGTATGACGAAGGAGCTATAGCGGTAATGTCCAGCGGTATTCGTACAAATATACCTGATACTGCGGTGATATATACAACAGAGGCGATGATCAAAATTCCTGTATTTTGGAAACCTACGACATTTGAAATTCATTCATATGGCAAGGATATAGTAAAATATGAAAATAAAGTCGGGTTAACAAATTGCGATTATATAGATGAAGGTTTTCAATATGAAATCAGGCATATGTGTGAGTGTATTCAAAAAGGGATACGGGAATCACCTGTGATGACGTATGATAAGAGCCTTTCTATTATGCGTCAATGTGATAAGCTGAGAAGGTTGTGGGATCTTAAATATCCGTTTGAAATATAGGTTGATGTTACGAATATATAAATATATTAGCGGAGGGAAATATGCAAATAGGAGATAAAATAGTATTTGATAAATACAATTGGAATGTTCTTGACATTAAAAACAATGCGGCATTGATAATAACGGAAGGTATTATAGAACATCGTCGTTACCATGATGCCTATAAAGAAATAACATGGGCTGAATGCTCGTTAAGAAAATATCTGAACGGTGAATTTTATGACAGATTCAATGCAGTTGATCAATCCAGAATAATTCCGGTAATAAATAAAAATCTTGATAATCAGTGGTATGGTTCAAGAGGCGGAGAAGATACGGAGGACAGAATATTTTTATTAAGCCTTGAGGAAGTATCATGTAAATACTTCGGTGATAGCAGTTCCAAACTATATAATCCGGGAAAAAATCAAAGATATTGGTTTGAAAGAAAAGATGAAAATAACAGTAAACGAATAGCAGTAAATAACAAAGAGGAATGGTATTATTGGTGGTGGCTTCGGTCGCCTGGCCGCGTTAATAAAAAGGCCGTGTACATGTTCCCCAACGGTAATATAGGTATCCAGGGCAACAATATATTTAAAGGCAACATCGCTGAAGGTGAATGCAGAGGCGGTGTCCGTCCTGCTTTGTGGTTAAATTTAGTATAGAATAAGTAAAATGATATAATACGAACAGGAGAAATATATGGACATAAATATCCGTTCATGGAAAATGGAAGACGCGGAATCCCTTGTAAAAGTATTAAATAATAAGAAGATACATGACAATTTACGAGATGGATTGCCCTTCCCCTATACTGTCTCAGACGCAAAAGATTTCATATCCGCGATGTTGGCAGCAGACAGCAACAACACATTTGCATGGGCAATAACCGTTGATGATGCGGCGATCGGCAGCATTGGCGTGTTTCGGAAAGAAAATGTTCATCGTCTCACTGCTGAGATGGGCTATTATATTTCTGAGGAGTATTGGAGTAAAGGAATTACGACAGAAGCAGTAAAACAAGCATGTAACTATATATTTGAGAATACCGATATAATACGAATTTTTGCTGATCCATATGCCTCTAATATTGGTTCCTGCCAGGTTCTTGAAAACGCCGGTTTTGTATATGAAGGAACATTAAGAAAAAATGCTATTAAAAACGGACAGATTGCTGACATGAAAATGTATGCAATAATAAAGGACTAAATTTTTTCAACGCTTTTGCCTCCAAATTTCAGAGGCAAAAGCGTTGTCACTTAGATTATTCTATACGTATTATCAAAAGAAATTAGCCCTTGTTATTATTCACTACGCATAGGAGCAGACCACCAGGCAGTATTTTTCAAATAACGCTCCATGATATCGAAACGCCGAAATACCGCCGCCATTGTACGGCCATCAATTTCCACAAGCGGCTCGTTAAAATAGTCAACTAATATCTGAACCAGGTGAGATTGTGCTTTTTCATATAACCCATCTTTGTTATCTTCATAATATGCCTTTATATCAGCGAAATTTGAGTGCGTGAGTTTCGTTATCCCAATATCGTAATGGTCAAGCAGCATTTTACCAATCATATACGCAAGAAAATATTGACTATATGGCCTTTGCGCCTGAATACCAGGGTCTGTGCTGATTTTCTTTCTTTGGTTGTCACAATAGCGAAAGATAAGAACGGCAATAATCATTTGAGATGCATTCAGGTCTTCCGTAAAGATGAGAGCATAATATTTATCAAAAAATTCACCCTTTTTATATTTAGCCAGATGAGGGCATTCTCTCCACACTGCCAAAACGGCTTCGGCTGCAACGGTTGATGGTATAACATCTGTACTTGTCTGGTTATCACGTTTACGCTTGTAAGCATATCCCAGATCTCTTGCGTTATACTCCAGAAGCCGCTGTTTGTCATCATTTGACTTTAAGTCACGAAAGTCAACAGGGTTTTGGCTGTTTGTGGCATAGGTAATATCCTGAATAATGTTTTCATCATCACTAACTTCATACAAGCGGATTAACACATATACCTGTGAATAATCCAAGTCCGGATTATCCCTTATCGTTTGGTGGATGATCTTACACGTTTGTCCGCCATTTATGATTTGCAATTTATTTATTTTGACAATCCAGTTTTGTTCTTGTAATGCATTGAAGCTGAATTTTTCGCATATCATGGTAGCTCCATTGTTATAAAAGAAAAAGTTTTGGCGTTTCTCCTCGTCCAACAAGGTTTTTACAATACCTTCATTTACGGAGTTTTTGCCAAGATAGCGGCGAATATTTTTCTCTAGTAAGCTATCCCCGAACTCCTCCATAAGGTTATATATTTGCATGACAGGAATACGACCAAGAATAACCCTTTTAAAATTAAAATTTTCCTGTATCGCTTTGCCGCTTAATTTAAGCTGGGTATCAATATTTTTTGACTTGTCGATATACCGTACAATATCAGAATGACAGTAATGTTCAAATGCTACTTGATTTTGTCCTATAAATGCATTGTCTATATGATTCTGTCCGTCCTGATTCCATTGCAAACCATTATTCAACATAACAAATGTCACATATGGAATTTGCCCATCTAATATAAAAGAACGTATTTCCTGTACCTTTTCTTTACTTCTATGGTTAAGTTCAATATTTGCCTTGGGGTCAAACACACATTTAATCGTGTTGACGGCTTTTTCAATTGCATTAGCAGGAAAATTACTGTCTTTATTAAGATCACGAACATATTTTGACTGAAACAGCACAACGTTTAATTGGGAATCTTGTGCTTCCACAATGTATGCTGCATCAAAGCCTCCATCATTTCCACCATCAGTCATATACTGCGCAGCTTCGGCAATATCAATATCAAGATATGCAGCAACACCTAATAGCAGGAACGCTTTAGAACGCTTCTTTTCTACATCACAATCTGTAAATAATTCTGCGTTCTCTTCCAATATTTTATTTACCCGCTGGTCAATAATCTGCTTTGCTATATCCATATTGCATACCTGCCTTTCCTATATTTACTATAATACCTCATAATGACTAAAAATAGCAATATATTATGTTTCTATGTCAATCCATAACCACTTTGGTAACAGTTCAGCCTGGCGGCTATACTGTTACAATGATGCATACACAATCACAAAACTTTACCCAATATATAGCAATGACTCATTATCTCTCAAATAGGAATAGGCTGGAACTTCAATGACCTATACTCATCCGCCTTATCAAGCTCCAGTGTATAATTATTCATTACATATAACGTAAGAGCGTATTTTCTAATCGTTTTTTCAAATCATATGTATCAAATTCAAAAATATCGACTGGCAATTTGCCTCCCATTTGGTACTCGCTGTCAATCACTATACCGCCAAGTTTTCTATAAAACCCGTTAGATGGAGCGAAATGTGCATTATATACTTCCATTCTTGGCACACCAAGCGAAATGAAATAATTCAATAATTCTAAAATAAGCTTTAATGAAATTCCCCTGCCGCGATGTTGGGGAAATACCCATAAACCATTCAGTTCAATGCCGCTTTCAGGAGCATCTTTTGAATCTACGAAACTGGCGAAAGCAACTCCTAATAATTTAGAATTTTCAAAAGCTCCCACAAGCATTCTTATATCATTGTATTCGTCGGGAGTATTCATCCAGTCGGTCCAAAGCGAAAGCTCTTCTTCATGCTTTAATGTGTTTTCAGCTTTTCCTGCTAATTCCTCTGTCCAACAGGATATTTTCAACTCCATTGCCAAAGGCATGTCATCATTAGTCAACCTGCGAATTTCAATCGCTTTTTTTTCCATGCTGTATAAGTATATACTAATTGGAATGGGATTACCGTCAGCATCATCCTTATAGGATTCATTATCTATCTGGGATAATCTATGGAACCCCAACCGTTCAAGCAATTTCCATGAATTTTCATTGCGTATATCGCAATCGCCAAAAACCTTCTTTACATTAAGCGTATTGAACAAATAATCCAATAGTTTCTTTCCAGCTTCTGCAGCGTAGCCTTGTTTTCCGTAAATTGGGTTAAAGTCAAAGTCAATGGAGTAATCCCCATCATCGTCAATAAAGTAACCGATACTACCCACAACTTTATTTTGGTTCTTTAATTCGACAACCATCCGGCTGTCCTTGTCTTTCCATTCATCAATCAATTCCCTGACTTCTTCTTCGGACATCGGATAGAAATCTTCATATTCAGCAACTTTATCATTGCTGAAATAAGCGTAAACATCCTCAAGATCACCGGGGGTATAATTTCTCAAAGTCAGACGTTCTGTTTCTAAGTTTATCATTGTGATGCTCCTCCCTTGTATGGTTGATTGTATAAATTTTGTAAAACTAATTAAATAGCCAAGTATAGCAGAATATAAGCTTATGCTGTAGGAAAATAATCCTCTTCAAGAATAGCATACCAATATAAGTCACACCATGCGCTTTTATCAATAGACCTGATTTGCTTCTTTTGAATACCTTCTAACGACATACCGAGTTTTTTCATCAATGATACCGATTTTATTTCATCAATCGTCTCGGTGCATATTTTGTGCAGCTTCCTATCATAAAAACTGTAGGAAATGAGCTTACTGCATATTTCAAATGCATAGCCGTTTCGCCAGAATGACTTATTGAAAATCCATCCTATTTCGTATATCTCAGGATCATCAATTGGTTTAAATAACACATACCCGATTACTTTGCCAGTATCTTTCAGAACAGCGGCAAAGGCACCTTTAGGATTACGCTCTATGCAAAAAGATTGTAAAAAGTCTGCAGTTTTTTGTTTATCATAAGGAGGCTCCATATACATCATTACTTTCGCGTCCCCCAATATTTCATGTAAATCATTAAGATCATCCATAATAAAATCCCGTAAAATCATTCGATTGCTTTCTAAATACATGTATGATCCCCCAATATATAAAGTCGATACGCCGTTTCTTCAATACTCTGTCTGCACATCTGATAAACAAAGCTATTAAATAACAGTATAGCAAAAACCTTTAAAAAATCAACCTCTCATTTTTCTAATATGATATTGTCCGTGCATTAACATGTTACAGTTCAGCCTTATACTTCTGTTTATTGCACTAATGGGGAATGAATAATCCGGACGAGACAAGAGTCAGGCATTTTAAGGGAAGGAACAGAAGGTACACGGGACCGGAAGAAGGCGGCACACATGTGTTTTACAGCTCAGTCAGGCTCAGGAATTCCACGGAGCCCATACCAGGACGAAATTGAACTGCGGGGGCAGTTCAATTTGAGGTCTCCGTTCCATGGCCTGAAAAATCGCTGTAAAACACATGTGTGCCGCCTTCTTCCGGTCCCGTGTACCTTCTGTTCCTTCCCTTAAAATGCCTGACTCTTGTCTCTGGATATCGTTCCCCTAAACATAATATACTGGGGATAGCAGGGTAGCTGCTGACTATGTTTAATACCAGTATGTATCGGTGCAACTCAGCCTTATACTTCTGTTTGTCGCCCATGAAAGGCAGCCCATTTTTTATCTCTATGTATTCCAAGCCTCGAAAAAAGTTACGGCAGACATAGCATGTGGAGTGCGTGGTAGGACTACGTTTGAAAGAGAAGTAGAGGAGAGTGGATTTTCTTCTAAAACATCAGGAAAACTCTTGGTTATCCTTGAATTTAAACATTATCAGAGACATGTTTTGTTCAATATGGATGGAGCGGATTATAAGAATAAAGTCGTCCATGATGGAGTGCGGGTTTTAGTCGCAGTCAGAACATAGTATGTGTAGTGCTGATTCCTTGCAGGAATTAATTCCCGTGAGCAATGAGCCAAGCGCAGGAAATGTTCTTCTTCCTGCATTTGGCGAATGCCGCGAGGGTCAAATACCTCGCAGCTTGCTGTGGGGTATTTGATTTCTGTTCGGATATAAATTAATTTTGGGAAGAGAGGATAACAGAATGAAGGGATTAATGGAGTTTGACTATTTGGAAGTGGATGGATTGCTTTATCCTGAGATTGAAATTGATGGTGAAGAAATTCTTGGTGCGTTGGGGGAGTATGGGGAGATGCGGCTTAAGTATTTGCATGAGCATAGGCCGGGATTGTATCGTGAAATGCTTTTGAATGGTAGATTGGCAACTCATTGCAGGAGTATAGATGAGTTGGGGTTTAAGATGGCAGAGCAGATACGGGAGGGGTATATTAAGAATCATCCAGTTTCAGATGAGGATTTTTGGGAGCGGGTACAAGTGTATACGATGGCTCAGCAAGTGGCAGATGAAGTAGTTTTATGTGAATTGGTATATAGATAATGCCTTATAGGCTAAGGCAAATTAAAGAGGCTGATTAGGATTCAAAATTCTGATCAGTCTCTAATTTCATGAAATGGGAGCAGTCTCCCAGAATGTCAATTTTATATTAAATCAATTAATAAAGAGGTCAATGCAGTATTTCAGTTGACCTCTTTATTTTATTACTTATATTTCGTCACTTTCTAAAAGTGTATATGCATCTTTCACTATTTTAGCTCCTATAAGCATTCCCGTTTCTAAGAATAGAGATTCATACGCGGCTAATAAAGACGCAAGATCTGTGAATATTTCATGCTCTTCACTGATATCCGGAAGAAGCCTCTTTAGAGCCAAGCAAAAAGCTTGATATGCTTCTCTTTCCCTTGTCTCAAAATTTCCGCTGTATAAAAGACATGGTTTGGTTCCATATGCAATAAACTCTCGTATTGATTGTAAGCTTGCTCTTTGAAGCATTTCGTTTATATTTTGACTCAATATTATTCCCTCCATTTCATTTGAGTTCAACAGGATACACAATCATCATGTAAATGTACAAAATTTAAAAAATAAGATGTTATGACATTTAGTGGATGTCAGATTGATGATAATTCTAGCATATAATGATGAAAATGACAACTACTAAATGTCAAGCGGAGAGAAAAATGTATAAGAATAAAGCCCCTGACGGCAAAAATAACATTTGTGGTATACGGATAAAAGAAATTAGAGAGCAGCTTCCTGATAAGGTATCTCAAAAAAAACTTTCGGAAATGCTTCAGGTTGCAGAGCTTGATATTGATAAGAATGCAGTCCAACGCATTGAAAGCGGTCAAAGATTTGTAACAGATATTGAATTAAAAACCATTGCCAGTGTACTGAAAACCAGTTATCAAGATTTATTGGATTAATGGAGAAGTAATACATTAAAGTCAGTGTTTAACATTTAGTGAATGCCATTATGGGATTGATTCTGATATATAATTAGCCGATGACAACTACTGAATGTCAAGCAAAGGTGAAAAAATGTACAAGAATAAAGCTGTTGATGGCAGTAATAATATTTGCGGTGTTCGTATAAAAGAAATCAGAGAAAGTCTTCCCGAGAAAGTGTCTCAGAGGAAATTGGCTGATATGCTTCAAATGTCTGGGCTTGACATTGATAAGAATGCAATTCAGCGTATTGAAAATGGTAAAAGATTTATAACAGATATTGAGTTAAAGATAATTGCCAGTGTGTTGAAAGTCAGTTATCAGGAATTACTGGATAAATGAAATTACATACTATTTCAATTTTAATAATATGTTTTTAAGTACCTATACTGGATGATGATAGTGCGAAGGTGATGTTACGATTATTGCTGCACCTGTTAGAATAAAATGAAAACAAATAGGCTTAATATGAGGGATGTACAATACTTAATGATACTTATCATGAGTGCTGTCATGTCAGAAAGATTTTGTGATGGAGTTTATCTTAGTTTCTTTAAGAAGCTGAAGTATATCAAAGTGGCTTAAATGGTCAGTTTAGTGGTTGAAACATTTTCTTTAGTGCTTGGAAAACAAGAGGAAACCCCTGAATGATAAAACAGATAGTCATTTTTATTCAGCAAAATAAAAGGCGGTACAATTTGTTCGTCCATTGGATTTGTCGTATAGTTTTGTTTTAAATCCGCTCTGTTGCCGGAGAAAATATGATGTTTTTTTGTAAAACTGAAATCGTACATTTATTAGACTTTTTCTTCACTTTTTCTCTTTTTATTCTTGACAATCGGACGAGTAGTTGATAGGATTAAGCAATAAATAGGATTAAATTGAAAGAAGCAAACAAAAAAGGAGAATAGCCTTATGAAGTCAACATCAGTAATATTGACTTTGTAGGGTTTTTGTATTTTTAGAAAGGATGTTTAATGAAGTGAAAAGAATTTGCCGTTGTGGAATACTTATCCAGAAACTGTAAGTTTGGATAAAGGCAGGAATAGAGGGGTTCCCCCTCGTAGTAAACATCCCACAGCCAAAGGCTGTGGACAGGGTTCCGTAATAATTATGGGGTTCTATGTAGAATCTGATAAAAAAGAGTTTAGAAATTAATTACTAAGTGGAAAGAGGTGGTAAATTGGCATTTTGGAATCAAACCCAAATAGAAGAGTTACAAATAGAAAACAGAAAACTAACAGATCAATTAGCAAAGTGTAACAGGGAACTGATTCGATATAAGCATAATGAAATTATTAAATCCAGTTTAGAAACAGAAAGGTTACAGAGAGAATGCGATGACTTAATGAATGAAGTCAAGCGATTAAGTAGTAAACTGGAACAATCTATTTTACTGGAAGAGTATGAAGAAAAAATCAGAGTTTTAAAAGAGCAAAATTTAGGATTGAGGAAAACGATTGAGCATTTACGAAATCTACCCAGGCCGCACAATGAACGTGGAGCTGGCAGAAAAAGTAGGGTTATACCTGCAAATGTGGAGTTTGTAAAACAGGCGAGGAATGAAGGAAGAAGTTTATCTGAAATTGCTAAGCTTTTATCCGAGGAGAGCGATAAGCCTTGGAGTAAAAGTACTGTTAAATACATATTAACTAAATATTGATCAGGAGGTATACATTGATTCAGAGATTGAGATGGTTTTGGGAAACAAAAATACGAATCGTGTTTGATTGTAGTGGTCAAGGAGATGTTGAGAGTGTTAAACAAATCTTGCTGACTCCGGTTGGTTATGCTTTTCTGGAAAAGAACCGTGAAAAATACGTGGTACAATTAGGAATGCTCAATCAATTATTAGGACAGAAATTAATTTCTACAAGAGAGTATGCAGTTATCAAAGGGAATATGAAGAGAAAGTATAACATAGTGTAAGATTCAAAACCAAAGGATTAAAAGTGATTTACTATACTATGCACTACAAATAAATAATCTATAAAATGGAAAGTCAGTCTACTATGAATCACCGCCAAATAAAATCAGCGCCGAGGGAAATGGTGTGGGAACAGTAATATTCATACAGAGCGTCGTTGGAAGGAATAACGCCGCTCTGTCCACTATGTAGTAATTTATAGATTTTGCAGGAAAATTATGGTATAGTCATAATGACTAGTAATGCACCTATAATAAGGGATATTACTTAACAATTTCAAACTGTTGGCGTATTGTAGATTTTAGCAATAATGTGTAGTTCAAGTACAAATGAAATGTAGCGAGAGGGAAATATATGGACACATTCATATTGGAAAAATATAGACAAGAAGAGAATAGCGCAAAAATCAATGTTTTCTGTGAATATTTGTATATACTTTTTTATAATGGTGATACAGATAACAAGTTTGACAATAAACACTTTGAGATGTTGAGTGAAGATGAATTAATAGAAAGCTTGAATTATTATATTCGTAAAAATAGTATTGACGGACAGATTACAGCAAGTAATTATGTTACGGCAATCACAAAACTTTTTATAACATTAAATGACAACTATTCTATCAAAAATCCAATTTTTACTGATAGAAAGTTGATAGATTCCTTTAAGACAAAAATTAAACCCATTATCTCAAGGTTAAAGGAAACTGAAAATAAAGGATTCCTATCAGATGAGGATTACGAAAAGCTTAATGATGGTATTCGCGCTTATCTGAATAATTTTGATTTAGCAAGTATATTCAATGAGTTGAAAAAGTATCATGATAGAGAGACAGGATATTTATATGATAAGGAATACAGGAACTTCGTATCTATCATTCCAATACAATTAGCAATGAAATACGGACTTGCTAATTTGGATGTTGTTAGCTTGAAAATTGTCAATTTGGACATGGACAATAAAAAGTTGTTTATTAACGGATTTGAGTTAGTACTAGATGATGAAATAATAAGAATTTTAACCGACTATTTGCAATTAAGATCGTATATTATAACTTTATATTCATTGACACAAGATTATCTTTTCATAAAAAACGATGGTACCCCTTACATTACATCTCAAAAAGGAAGAAACAAATCACCAGATTATAATTCTTTCTATAAACTTATGAAAAAAGAAGTTGGGACACAAGCTGTAGACCTTTTGACAGCACGGCGTATTGTGCAAATGATAAAGAAAGGAATCGACATTGCAACGATATCTAAATTAACGAGTACAGCAGGAGATACTTTAATTAACCTTTTTGAAAAATACAATCAAGATGAAGATGCAAATAAAAAATTGAATGATTTCTTTTATAAAGAATTAAGCAACAATCAAAATATCTCATCTGAAAAAAAAGGCATAATCAGATGTTCATTTTGTGGTGATATACATTCTATTGAAAGTGAAAACTGGTTATTAGCGCAGCTAAAGGAGAACGGTGAATATTATTTGGCTTGTAAAGGATGTGGAGCGAAAAGTGGAAGGATTAAGTATTAAAACATATACCTTAGAGGATATTTTAGATATTGTCTGCGTTTATAAAAATGAAATGATAAGGCAGGGTAGTCCTATAAGGACCAGCAATAATGACTGTTTAGATGAGCAAATCGAGAGGGATTTCATTGACGACATTGATCCTACTATCAGTATCTCAAAGGATATACTGGTAAAAAGAGTTAAGCGTTATCAAAGAATAGTAAAAGAAACCAAACAAAAATATAATTTTACTTGTCAAATATGCGGTGAAACATTTTTAATGGACAATGGAGAAAAGTATTGTGAAGCTCATCATATTACCTTTTTATCATTGGACGGTTCTCAAGACGAACAAAATATAATAATATTATGTGCCAATCACCACAGGATGTTTCATTATGCTCAAGGTCAAGTTGATATAAGTGATTTATTAGATAACAAACGAACTGTAAGAATTGAAACACAAGTTTATGAAGTGATCTTCAAATAATTCCATATTTCGCAACTATAATAGCTTCTCAATTACTCATTATGTTTATAACATGGATAATGTGCATCTTGGCTAAGAAGCAATCTTGATAATAATGCGTAGTTCGTGTATGAGCATGAAACAATCGTTGTTTATACTTGGTGTGATACAGGAGGAAGGTATGCAGATAGGAGATAAAATAGAATTTAGCGGATATGATTGGCGAGTGCTTGATATAAAAGATAATGCGGCATTGATTATAACCGAAGACATTGTGGAGCTTCGCGCTTATCATAATAAACCCGGAGATATTACATGGGCAGACTGCGAGCTAAGAAAGTATCTTAACGGTGAGTTTCTTGAAAGGTTTATCAATGCAGATAAAGACAAAATAATTCCGACTACAATTGTGAATTCCAACAACCCATGGTTTGGTACGATCGGAGGCGAAGATACAAATGACAAGGTGTTTTTGTTGAGTATAGAGGAAGTCGTATGCAAATATTTTGGGGACAGTAGCGAAAACTTGTTGCGGGTACCTAATGGCAAGTACAAGTACTGGTTTACGAAAAAAGACAATAATAATGCTAAACGAATATCATCGTATTTGGGCTACATATGGTGGTGGTGGCTTCGCTCACCTGGTCGTAAACAAGTGAAGGCGGTATATATTCATGGTGACGGAAATATAGGCATTCAAGGAAACAGTGCCTTGAAATGCAACCTTTCGGATGTTATTCACCCTGTTAATAACGATCTAAGAGGTGGCATTTGCCCTGCTTTATGGCTGAAACTGTAGCCCCGCAGTATAAGCACAACAGTTCGTTAGACGTGCATCGCATTATTTCTTATCAAACAGAGTTGTTTAAAAATTTTAATTGCCCACTATGTTTATGATAGTCAAATCCATTCTAACAATACTGGAAAGTTCATCGATAAAGATTTTTAAGTGTATAATGAGATTTATAGATGGGGTGAAAAAATGAGTAAAAAAGTACAGGTCAAACAAAAATTTAAAAAATCTTTAGACGAAATGAAAGATTGCGTTATTTTTATGACTGCGTATAGTTTGAATAAGTATAATAAAAAACTATCCCTTTTCCGCAGAAATGAAAAGGTTAAGGATTTGCTTTCAGAGTACCACATATCGAGTTTAGCTACTCAAGACACTATGCATACTCAAAATGGGCGATTAAAATATATGACTCAATTTGACCCATATAAACAGTCAACGAAATTTCACTTTGATGTATATGATAAAGATGATAGCATTGAAAATTATCAAAATGAAATAAACCAAATGTCATGGATTTTGACACTTACTCATTCTATGGAGCTGCTTTTGGATAAAACCATGTTTAAATTTTCTTTTTTCATAAACATGGACAGATTTTTGGTTTCCATAAATTCTCGCTTGCTACAAGTTGATCCAATAGCTTATTTCCTAAACAATATGGTTTTTGTGAATTATGAGCTGATTGATTACAATACTGGCGTTCCCCTTAGAAAAGATGAAATCTATGGACAGAACAATAACTACAATAATATTCCAGTTGATGGAATACAATACTTCGACAAAAATGATATTGTTACAGATACAAGGAAAATTTCAGATATTATATTCGATAGCATTACCGGCTTTTTTGAGAAATTAACTCGGCATAGATTTCAAATAGACAGTATCAGTTATGTGCATAACCTGTTTGTAATTTCTAATTATATAACAGATATTGAAACTTATTTTTTAGATGTACTTGGTGCAGAAGGATTAGCCTTTGAGTTAAAGAACATTAACACCAGCAATGCCTTCAAATACTATTCGCAAGAATACTTAGGTGTTGTTACATCATTATCTGATGAAAGCAAACGACAAGCACTTTTTGATTGTCAATTACTTGAAGTGCTAAAAATGTACTTCTATCTCAGCCAAATTGTGATTTCTGAAATTACAAATAAGTTGACCGAGACTATCAACAATCAAATGCACATTGATCGTCTCTCATTTGTTTCTGGAACTCCAATAATCACATTAAATGCCATAGACAATATGAAGCAAACAGAGTCTTTCAAAAGATATAAAACTAAAATCGATTTCAAAATTTCATTTTTGAGTTTATTGCAGGAGCGGAGAAAAAGCAATAATGCGCTGCTTTTAAATGTATTATTGTACATACTGACTTTTATCGGAGGCATTGGTGCATTACAAGTGTTACAGACAGAATTAGGCTGGTCATTCAAAGTATGTGCAGTAATTTTAACAGTTTTTTTTGTTGGAGGTGGTATTTTTTGGGTATGGCAAGAACGGAAAAAATAGATTTCGGGGAAGAGTTGCTGTTGAAATTTAGCTTGCACATTCACTCGCTCGATACATTTTAATTTTAATCCTCATTCTAACTTAGAGAATCATGATTTTCCCATTATGTTTATTACATAGATAATGAGAACCTCGGTTAAGAGATAGTTTTGGCTATTCACAGAAGTTCGTTTTTTTACTATATAAGAAAAGTTAGCAGTGTTATAATGGAATTATAAAAGCAGTGAGGAGGACATTAACATGATAACTAAATTTCGGGGTATGAACATTACTTCAAAAGACCCTAAACGACTGGCTCTCTTTTATCGGGATATATTGGGACTTACCATGTTGGGAAATGACCCAAACTATGATGGTGTGACGTTTGGGAATGATGAAAATGAGCCGATT
>Ga0153937_1000324_pt1 | contig 17476 bp, 27 predicted proteins | sample TSNY021MetaG_FD_104680 | JGI IMG/M metagenome (GOLD analysis project Ga0153937, IMG submission 104680) | Attine ant fungus gardens microbial communities from New York, USA - TSNY021 MetaG | ecosystem: Host-associated > Fungi > Mycelium > Unclassified | place: USA: New York, Robert Murphy County... | reverse complement strand
ATATACAAACATTGAGGACCTTGTATCTCCATGGGATCTTATTGCCTCGGGATCTATTTATAGCCGAAAGAAGCGCATTGAAGAGAGCTTCACGATGGTCATTGAAGCAAATGATTTTGTTAAGTGGTTCCTGAGATATCAGTGATTTAGTGTCTGGTGACTTAGTAATCACTGACTAATCTGCTGATAATTCAGTGAATACTGATCGCTTTGAGATGTTTTTGGTACCGTTTGAAAGGTCTTCTTAAAGGCTTTTGGTGGTCATTTAGATTGTTGAAATTAGTCAAGTATTTCTGGAGTTATGGTCTGAATAAAGTTTGTGACATTACCTCCTCTCTTGGTTCAAGCTCCATTGAGAAGTTATCTCATTTTTTGGTAAACTCTGAAGATATTCCTGCAGCTTTTCACCTGCATGATGTAGATTTTCCTCAGGTTCCCATATATTGTCTCCTTGACTGTATTCTTTCTATCTAACAAGGAATTTGTTTTTTCTATATCTTTGTTGTGAATCTAGAATCTTCTTTACCTCCCATTCTTCCTGGCCCTATATCAAGGTCAGTGGTGGGGATATGGATTTCTGTCCACAAATGGTAGATTTGGAGTACTGTACTAACTTGCTAGCATGAAAGACTGAGTGTAGTGCTTGGTAGTGAGGTGGCATCCTAAGCTGAAACGTAACCAAGGACAACTTTTCTATTATTTTGAATGGTCCTTCATACCAGGGTCATAATGCTTGCTCCGTAGTCTGGTAATCCTTCAGATTGAGTAGCACTTTGTTGCCAACTTTGAATAGGACACTTTAGACTTTTTGGTCATAGTACCACTTCATTCTTTCTACTGCAAGAGTAAGAGCTGCTTTTGCCTGCTCCAAGGCTTCTTGTCATTTATACATCAGGTCATTCAAGTCCCTTTGTGATGACTCTTTGACTAAAATTGGGCCTGCTCTTGGGTGTCTGCCATATTCAAGAAAGAATGGACTTTCTTTGATACTGTTACCAAGGAACAGTGAATGCTCTTAGTAGTCACCCTAGGTGGATGTTCAGGAAGAACTCGATGGAGTTCTCGTTGGATTGCAGCCCTACTTATACTATTACTACATTGGCTGTACCCTAGAGTCCCATGGTCACATGTCCTTTCCAGAATGTTCTATGGTCACCTGACCTTGTCATGTGACTTGGCTTACTAAGTCCCTATCCTGTTTATGTTTTTACTCTGTTGTGTGCTTGGAGGTTTTAGTTTGAGTGTTCAGATGCATAGGAAACCTTTTCCTGCTCGAGGTTCTCACAACACTGCCTACTATATGATCACTACCTATTGTTCTACATATAGAAGTGCTATTATTCTTGAAATAGAGATAACCTAACCATCTTAGGGCAGTCCTTTGTTCTATTCAAGAACAGATGATAATCTATGGATAAAGATCAGTATCATATGCAAACATTGAGGACCTTGTATCTTTATGGAATCTTATTGCCTCTAGGTCTATTTATAGCTGAAAGAAGCACATTGAAGAGAGCTTCACAATGGTCATTGAAACAAATGATTATGTTAAGCAGTTCCTGAGATATCAGTGATTTAGTGTCTGGTAACTTGGTAATTGTCAACTGATCTACTGATAACTCAGTAAATACTGATCACTTTGAGATGTTTTTGGTACCATTTGAAAGGTCTTCTTAATGGCTTTTGGTGACCATTTAGATTGTTGAAATCAGTCAAGTATTCCCAGAGCTATAGTCTAAATGAAGTTTGTGATAGAAGCCTTATTTTATTCTCTGAGATTTCTTCTGGAGATGAGTTGTAACATTGTTATAACTCAGCCAAAATGACTAAGTCATTATTTATTTTTCTTTTCCTTTTCTTTTCTTTTAATTAGGAAATTGTTGGATGTGCAGGATGGAATGACCCAGAGAAGATGCATGAGACTTTGTAAATAAAAGTAAACACAAGATATGTATAAGTAGTATACCAAAATCAAATGAGAACTCCATCGAGTTCTTCTTGTCAACTTGGACTAGGAGTAGTTCTAAGGCATCTTGGCCTAAGTTCTTACACTAGAACTCAATTCCACATCTAGAATACCATCCGCCTTGGACCTTGCTCACCCTTACTCTCACAACCATCTCAACCCTCGACCGGTGATCATCATGATCACTAGTCACCTCTATATATAGCCGGGCCCTTGGCTTAAGGGGACTTATCAGTCAGTTAGAGACTGAAGGTGGAGACGCAGTACCAAGCTCAGACACCGTGATCAAGGCCAGAACTTGCAACTGAGCATTGATAGATAGAAATAGCAGTATTCACCTTATAAACCTTGTGCTGGTAGTCTATTATGATCAGTACATACAGAGGAGTAACACCGCATCCTTAAGAAGGCATTTAGGTTAGAGATCCTCTCCTTGGGGTGATAGTATAACCATAGTATTAGGGCAGTAGTAAGTAAGGCAGTAGGTGTCTAGCTGGGTGAAGATCTTGCACCCCAGTAGATGTAACATTAGTAAGATCATTCCTATTTCAACTTCTCCAGAGACGTAACACTATGTCTCTGGAATAATACAACTCTCTTATGGGCAGTATGCTCAACCAACAGCATGCCCTGGTCAAACTAAGAGCAGAAATAGAAGGAAGGGAAGAAAGGATGTACTGGGGGTATAGAAAGTTTGGACACCTAGCCCAAAATTGCAGGAATAAGAAAGAAGAGGAGAAGAGGGGAATCGCTCTCTGAAATAAATTCAAGGTGTTGTCAAGTAGGGTAATGCAGTGTGATGTGAAGGAGAGGATGATAAAAAAGCAGAAGACAGTGGAAGTAGAATGCTTTAAGTGTGGGGAGAAGAGATACAAGTATAGAGAGTGTCCTCTTTAGAAAGGAGGAAAGAAATTATGGGTGGAAGGGGAGGCAGCGCATGTGGCCATGTCACAAAAGGTACAGCAAAAGGAGTAGAAGAGAAGTCCGGTACATGTCCTATGACAAAGGGCACAGGAGCACTGTGGAGAGGGCATTCCAGACGAGGTATGCCTGTTAGAGCTGGGGTGGCATACAAAGGAGGTAATAGTATTATATGTGGAATGTGAAAAGTGTGGACAGAAAGGGTGCCATGTAGAGAAGAATAGAGGACAGGGGGTGATTTCAGACAGACAGAAGTGGTGTGGATATCAGAAAAGGAAGAAAACAGAGGCGGCACACCCCAGGAGAGGAAAGGTGCAGCAGAGCAGCGCACGGGCAGGAGTCCCAGAAGGCACAGCAAAAGAGGGAGGTAGACAAAAGGAGGTCAGACGAACCTTCAAAATACTGAGAGAAGTATAGTTGAATATCAGGATAGAAAAGCTAAACACTCACAAAGGTGTCACAGTAAAAGTGCTCTTGGATAGTGGCACAACGGGGATGTTCATGAATAAGAGGGCAGCAGCAAAACATGGGTTTATGCTGCAGAAACTAAAAAGACCCATAAAAGTCAGAAATGTGGATGGGACAAACAACAGTGAAGAAGCCATTACACACTAGGTAGAAGTAAACGTATACTACAAGAGTCATGTAGAAAGGATGAGGATGGATGTGTGTGACTTAGAGAAGATGGAAATAATACTGGGAATGCTGTGGTTGCAGGCATATAACCCAGAAATTAATTGGAAAACTGGAAAAGTAAAAATGACGAGATGCCCATCTTTATGTAGTAGAACAAAGTCAAGGGGAGTTGAGAAAGGAAAAAGGGTAGCAACCCTAGAGAAAGAGAAAATTGTCAGATAGGCAATTGATGACAAGAAAGATTGGGGAAGAGAAGAGAAAATTGTCAGATAGGCAATTAATAACAAGAAAGATTGGGAAAGAGAAGAGAAAATTGAGGAGGACCACAGGAAAATTGAGGAGTTGGTCCCAAGGAAATTTCTAAAATGGAGAAAAGTGTTTGGTGTTATTGAGAGACAGTGAATGTCCTTAGTGATCACCCTAGGTGGATGTTCAAGAAGAACTCAATGGAGTTCTTTATTGGATTGGGCTGCTACTTATACTACTTTTACAATGGCTGTACCGCTACTAGTCTACAATCACATGTTCCTCCAGAATGTTCTACAATCTTATGACCTTATCACATGACTTGGCTTCTTAAGTTCCCTTGCTATTTATATCTTAACTCTATTGTATGCTTTGAGGTTTTAGACTAAGTGTTCGAATACATGGGAAACTTTTTTCTGCTTGGGGCTCTCATAACATTTGGGAAAGTAGAGTCAGAAAGAATACCAACTAGAAAAGTTTGGGACCATGCTATTGATCTCAAGGAAACATTCAAACCACAGAAGGGAAGAATTTACCTGCTATTCAAAAACGAGAGAGAGAAAGTCCAGAACTTTGTAGAAGATCAACTGAGAAAGGGGTATATAAGACCATCAAAATCCCCTCAGACATCACCAGTATTCTTTGTAGGCAAGAAGGATAGGAATAAGAGGATGGTAATAGACTACCACAACCTAAATGACCAGACAGTGAAGAATAACTATCCACTTCTGTTAATCACAGATTTAATTGACAACATGGGGAGTAAGCAAGTATTTACAAAAATGGATCTATGGTGGGGGTTCAACAATGTAAGGATTAAGGAAGGAGATGAGTGGAAGGGAGCATTCATGACCCATGTAGGGTCCTAAGAAGGTTGGAAGAGAACAACTTATACGTCAAGCCAGAGAAGTATGTATGGAAAGTAAAGAAGATTGGATTCATAGGAGTAGTCATAGGATCTAGTAGAATAGAAATGGAGAAAGAGAAGGTGGACAGAGTACTGAGTTGGCCAGAGCCAAGGAATGTGAAAGATGTTAGGAAGTTTTTAGGCCTCGCCAACTATTACAGAAGGTCCATCAAAAACTTTGCTCAAGTAGCAAGGCCAATGAATGTGCTGACGAGGAAGGATGTAAAGTGGTAGTGGAAAGAAGAACAGCAGAAAGCATTTGACGAGCTCAAAAGGATCTTTATAACTAAACCAGTACTAGCAGCCCTAGATCTAGACAAAGAATTCAGGGTAGAAGCAGATGCCTCAAACTACGCCACTGGTGGGGTATTATCAATGAAGGGTTCTGATGAGCTATGGAGGCCAGTCACTTTTATTTCTAAATCTCTAAGTGATACAGAAAGAAACTATGAGATTCACAATAAAGAAATGTTAGCAGTAGTTAGATGCCTGGAAGCATGGAGACATTTCCTGGAAGGAGTGATGATGAAATTTGAGATTTGGACAAATCACAAAAATCTTGAGTACTTCATGAAAGCACAAAAATTGAATAGAAGGCTAGATGGGCATTGTACCTGTTGAGGTTCAATTTTACATTAAAATATGTTCCAGGAAGTAGGATGGGAAAAGCAGATAGCTTAAGTAGGAGGCCGGACTGGGAAGTAGGAGTAGAAAAGAATAACAAAGATAAGACACTGGTAAAACCTAACTGGTTAGAAGCCAGAAGAATGGAGAGGGTCAAGGTAATTGTAGAAGGAGTAGATTTGTTGGAAAAGGTGAGAGAGTCAAAAGTAAAAAACAATGAAGTGGTCAAAGCAGTGGAAGAAATGAAATGAGCAGGAGTAAAGATACTGAGAGATAAAGAGTAGAGGGAAGTAGACAGTATAATGTACAAGGAGAAAAAGGTATATATACCAAAAAATGATATACTGAGGGCAGAAATAATTAGACTGCACCACGATACACCAGTAGGAGGACATAGAGGACAGTGGAAGATGGTAGAACTGGTTACTCAAAACTTTTGGTGGCCAGGGATTACTAAAGAGGTGAAACAATATATGGAAGGGTGCAATACTTGCCAGTGCAATAAAAACCACACAGAACAACCGGCAGGAAAATTAATGCCAAACTCAATTCCAGAAAAGCCATGGACATATATATCAGCAGACTTTATCATTAAGTTGCCTTTAGCACAGGGATACGATAGCATTCTAGTAGTAGTGGATCGGTTAACTAAGATGGTCCACTTTATACCAACTACAGAGAAAACATCAGCAGAGGGATTAGCAAGGTTGTTTAGAGATAATGTGTGGAAACTGCATGGGCTACTGGAAAGCATCATTTCAGATAGAGGACCCCAATTTGCGACAGGGTTAATGAGAGAGTTGAATGGGATGTTGGGGATTGAGAGTAAATTGTCAATGGCATTTTACTTACAGACAGATGGGCAAACAGAAAGGGTGAACCAGGAGTTAGAGCAATACTTGAGAATGTTTATCGATCATAGGCAAGAACAATGGCCTGAATGGTTGGGAACAGCAGAATTTGCATATAACAATAAAGCACACCCAAGTACTCAAACGACACTGTTTAAGGCAAATTATAGGCAAAATCCTAGGATGGGGTTTGAAGGAAGAAAGAAGGGGAAGTACAAAGGAGCAGAGAAATTCATGATGAAGATGAAAGAGATTCAGGAGAAAGCAAAAGCAGCACTGGGAAAAGCACAAGAGAAGATGAAGAAGTATACAGATAGGAAAAGGAGAGAAGTCAATGAGTATAAAGTAGGAGACTTAGTAATGCTAAGCACTAAGGATCTGAAATATTAGATGGTTGGAAGAAGGACAGAAAAGCTGATGGAGAGGTTTGTAGGCCCTTACAAGATTAAGAAAATTGTATCAACAAATGTAGTCGAATTGAAGTTACCAAGTACAATAAAGATACATCCAGTAGTAAATGTTAGTAGAATATGTAAATATATAGTGCAAGTAGAGGGACAAAAGAGAGAGCAACCTGCTCCAGTCATAATTGAAAGAGAAGAGGAATGGGAAGTTGAGAGGATACTGAATAAGCGATGGATTAGAGGGAAGGATAAGTATCTGGTGCGATAGAAAGAGTTTACGGCAGAATCAGATACCTAGGAAGGAGAAGAAAACCTGGAAAATGCCAAGGAAGCAATAGAGGAGTATGAAAGGGAGTACAGAAGGGACATAGAGGATATCAGGAGACAGAAAAAGGAAGAAGGGACTTTCTGGAGAGGGGAGTTACTAGGGAGATTTACAGCAAAAAAATTATTTGGATGGATAGACAAAAGGTATGACAAAGAATATTGGGCAAGGTTGGAAAGAAATTGGAGAAGATGGAAAGGAGGAAGAAAAAGAGGGCGAAGAACAATGGAAACAATTAAAGAAGAAGAAGAAGAGATCGAACAAGGAAACTCGGAGATAAAGGAGTGGACAGAGGAAAATGACAATGAAATAGAGAACATGATTGATCCCTACTATGAACTGTAAAAATCCTTGGGATGAGAAACCTTGAGAGGGAGGTGATATCATAACTCAGCCAAAATGGCTAAGTCATTATTTATTTATTTATTTCTTTTCTTTTCTTTTAATTAGGAAATTGTTGGATGTGTAGGATGGAACGACCCAGAGGAGATGCGCAAGACTTTGTAAATAAAAGTAAACACAAGATATGTATAAGTAGTATACCAAAATCAAATAAGAACTCCATCGAGTTCTCCTTGTTAACTTGGACTAGGAGTAGTTCTAAGATATCTTGGCCTAAGTTCTTACACGACTCTTCCTTGGCCAGCTTGTCCAACAAGTTATCCTTCCATACCTCTGCTATTCCTCCCTGCACATATGACAATACCTAGGCCACCTGGGTTGCTGCTGCTTCTTTTGTTATCTTCATCCTGATGTATAGGCAAGCCACATTAACGAATGCGCTCACCTCTTCCATTTTTCTACTAAAAACTTGAGGTCTTGCAACCTCTACTCTGCTCCCTTGTTGCTGAAGGAGCATGGTATTGACCTGCTGCTGCAGAGTTGCAATCATGGCGAGGAGTTGCTCCTTTCTGGTTTGGGGGGGGTAAGTACTGAAGAGTGTTCCCCCTATTGCTGTTGTTGTTGGTGAGACATTGGTGATGGCAATGGTGATAGCAATGTTTCCTTGTAGGAGGATGAGTGGTCTTCTTCATCTATACTTATGACTGACTACTGACTAAGAAGGGTGAAACAATATTATCTCTAAGAAGGGAATCTCTAAGCTAGACGGGCCTTTAAGAGGTTCCCATTGTTCCCCTGCGTAGACCAATTACAATGGATTGGTAGCATGGAGCTAATTGTTATGAGAGTCCCAAGAAGGAAATGGTCTCCCATACATTTAAACACTTAATCCAAAATCTCGAGTTATACAATGAGGTCAAGGTATAAATAGTGTGGGAACTTAGGTAACCAAATCACATGACAAGGTCAAGTGACCATAGAACATTCTGGAAGAACATGTGATTATAGACTAGTAGTAGTACAGCCACTGTAAAACAGTATAAGTAGTAGTCCAATCCAAGGAAGAACTCTATCAAGTTCTTCTTGAACATCCACCTAGGGTGATCACTAAGGACATTCACTGTCTATCGATAACATAAGAACTCGATTCCCAAATAGTGACCTCGCACCTCATGGCCTTACCATCTACTTACTCTCTTACCTCCCTCGCTAGTAAGTACAGTGCTTACAAGCATTTTGGATAGTGGGCTCTAGCTGTAAAGGGGACTTCTCAGTTAGTTAGGGACTAAGGGAGGAGACTAGATACCAAGTCCAGGTATCCTGTTTGAGTCCTAACCTCATAATTGGACATTGTTCTTTACTTTGTTTCTCTGTATAAACTCTGTGCTGCACTCTATTGTGAGTGGTATATGCAGGAGAGTAGCGGTCATTCCTTAGGAAACCACTTAGCTTAGGGGTTCTCTCCTTAGAGACAATCGTATACCAATTTGATTAGGGCAGAAGTCAGTAGGACAGTAGGAGTCCAGACAGGTGAAGGTTGTGTACCCTGTTGGACATAGTCTTAGCTAGTTACCCTGGATCAAGAATCATCAGAGTATGAATCGTCATCCCTATTACCACCACCACACAACATGTCCTGCCAACAACAACAACAACAACAGCAACGAAGGGAGCCTTTTCCAGTACCTGCCTCTCGAGAGGAACAACTCCTCACTATGATCACAACCCTGTAGCAGCAGGTTAATACCATGCTCCTTCAGCAACAAGGGAGCAGAGTAGAGGTTGCCAAACCTCAAACCTTTAGTGGAAGAATGGAAGAGGTGAGCGCATTCATTAATATGGCTCACCTATATATTAGAATGAAGATGGCAGAAGAAGCAGCAGCAACCTAGGTGGCCTGGGTGTTGTTATATGTACAGGAAGGAATAGTAGAAGCATGGAAGGATAACTTGCTGGATGAGCTGGCTAAGGAGGAATCAGAAATGGAATTGGCAGAGCAGCTGTTTACAAAGATAAGGAATGACTTTGGAGAAACATCAGAGGAGGAGAGAAAAATAGAACAGCTGAGAACAATTGAGCAAGGAGGGAGGACCTGCAATGAGTATGTACAGGAATTCAAAAAGGTTGCCAGGGAGAGCAGCTATAAGGGAAGACCCCTCATTGAAGAATTCAAAAGAGGATTGAATGGAAGTATTAGAAGGAAGCTGGCAGAAGCAAAAGAACTGCCGACCACCATCAGAGAGTAGCAAGAAAGAGCAGTGAGGCTGGATAGAAATCAGAGGTAAAGTAGAATGGAAGAAAGGATGTTGGGGAGAAATATGGCGTGCCCAGGGGGAAATGTGCAGCCTAGAGGGAGGGGATCATATGGAGGAAGAAGGGGGCAAATAACATAGAGAACAGGGGTAGGATATAGAGGGGGAGGAGAAGAAAACACATTCAATAGAGGAGGAGCTCAAACAGGTCCAAGAAGAGACCCAAATGCGATGGATATAGATAGAGGAAGGGGAAGGGATAGAACATACTATGTATGTGGAAAATGGGGCCATATGGCCAAAAATTGTTGGAAAAGACATAAAGAAAGAGTAGTAGAAACATCATAGGAGTTGGCAAAAGAAAATGGAGGACAGTAAGCTCTTGACTGGCCTCCAATAATTTGTACAGTGTATTGTGCCCAGAAAAGCTAGGCAATAAATTAAATTTTATCAATACAACTGAGAGAGTGAGAGATGTACGGCGTACACTACGGCTGCTAAGAGAAGTCTGGATGAAAGTAGGACTAGAAAAGTTGGAAAACTATGAAGGGGTAGCAGTAAGAGCACTGCTAGATAGCAGGGCAATGGGTCTATTCATGGATACAACCTTTGCCAGAGAAAAGGAGTTTAAAATGGAAAAATTAAAAAACCCCCTATTAGTTAGAAATATAGATAGAACGGCGAATGTAGGAGGGGCCATAACGCACCAGGTAGAGTGCAACATGTTCTTCAAAGGACATGTGGAAAGAGTGAGGATGGATGTATGTAACTTAGGAAAAACAGAGGTAATACTAGGAATGCCATAGCTGGCAGCCCATAATCCAGAGATAAATTGGGAAAAAGGGGAAGTAAAAATGACATATTGTCCACCTATATGTGGAAGGAAAAAGCAAGAAGGGAAAAGGAAGGAAGTAAAAAAGGTAGAAAAGGATAAAGACAAAGAAACATTGAAAAAATTGGTACCCAAGAGGTTTTGGAAGTGGAAGAGAGTGTTCAGAAAAAAGAAGTCAGAAAGAATGCCAGTACGAAAGACCTGGGACCATACCATAGAATTGAAAGAGAGGTTCATGCCAAAAAAGGGAAAGATATACTTATTGTTGAGAGAGGAAAGGGAAGGAGTACAAGCATTTCTAGAAGATCAGTTAAGGAAAGGATACATCCAGCCTTCCAAGTCACCCCAAACATTACCAGTACACTTTGTGGCAAAAAAGGATGGCACACGGAGAATGGTGCAGGACTATCGACACATAAATTAGTGGACGATAAAGAATGGGTACCCCTTATCCCTTATTGCAGACATACTGGATAGAGTAGGAAAGAGGAAGGTGTTCACGAAGCTGGACCTAAGGTGGGAATACAATAACGTCAGGATCAAAGAGGGAGATGAATGGAAGGCAGCGTTTACAATACATATTGGGACTTATAAACCCACAGTTATGTATTTTGGGTTGATGAACTCTTCCACTACCTTCCAAACAATAATGAATGATCTATTCAGAGATCTCATAAACCAGAGAGATACAGTGATATTTATCAATGATATCCTGGTAGCCACAGACACTAAAGAAGGACATGATGAGTTAGTAGAGGAAGTACTAAAAAGGTTAGAAGAGAACAACCTATTTGTAAAGCCCGAAAAGTGTAAATGGAAAGTAAGAGAGGTAGAATTTCTAGGAGTAGTAATCAGTCCAAGAGGAGTGGAAATGCAGAAAAAAAAAGTGGAGGGAGTACTAAACTGGCCAGCACCCCAAAACATCAAAGAAGTGCAGAAGATTTTAGATCTCACCAATTATTACAGAAGATTTATAAAAGACTTTGCCAGGTTAGCAGCACTGTTGCATGTGCTGGTTAGGAAGAAGCAGAAATGGAAATGGGAAGGGGAACAGGAGGAGACGTTTGAAATGCTTAAGGCAGTATTCACCACAGAACCCGTCTTAGCCATTCCAGATATCGATAGGGAGATGAGAGTGGAGGCAGATGCTTCAGACTACACAATGGGGGGAGTATTGTCAACAAAGTGTGAGGATAGAAAGTAGAGACTATTGGCCTTCATCTCTAAATTGTTAAACACTACAGAGCAAAATTATGAAATTCACGATAAAGAGATGCTGGCAGTTATTAGGTGTCTAGAAGTATGGAGACACTACTTGGAGGGAGTGAAACTCGAATTTGAAATCTGGACAGACCATAAAAACCTCCAGTATTTTATGACGAGCCAAAAATTAAACCATAGACAAGCAAGATGGGCCCTATACCTATCACAATTTAATTTTATATTAAAACACATTCCAGGAAAGAGCATAGAGAAGGCAGATAGATTAAGCAGGAGACCTGACTGGCAGGAGAGAGTGGAAAAGGACAACAAGGACCAGAAACTGATAAAACCAGAATGGATTAAAGGAGCCGAAACAATAGTAGAGGAAGAAGACCTAAAAGAAAGAATAAAAAGGGCACAGAAAGGGGATGAAAGGGTAGTGAAAGTAGTAGAAGAGCTGAAGAGGGCAGGAATAAAGATACTGAGAGATGAAGAATGGGAAATAGAGGATGGGATAGTAACAAAAAAAGGGAGGATATATGTGCCAGAAGGGGAACTCAGGGAGGAGATAATACGATTGTACCATGATATCCCAGTAGGAGGACACAGAGGGAGATGGAAGACAGCAGAGTTGATCGCCAGGAGTAACAAAGGAGGTGGGGAGGTATATAGATGGATGTAATGTATGTCAAAGATATAAGAATCGAAGCGAAGCACCAGCAGGAAAACTGGTGCCCAATATGATCCCAGAAAAGCTATGGAGCCACATCTCAGTAGACTTTATCACCAAGCTACCATTAGCCTAGGGATATGATACTATCCTAGTAGTATGTGACCGTTTTAGCAAAATGGCACATTTTATAGCCACAACGGAGAAAACATCAGCAGAAAAACTTACAAAGCTGTTCCAAGATCACATATGGAAGTTACATGGACTTCCAGAAAGCATTATATCAGATAGAGGAGTGTAGTTTGCGGTGGGAATAATAAGAGAGCTGAATAACTTGTTGGGAATCTAGACAAAACTCTTGATGGCCTATTACCCCCAAACAGATGGGCAGACAAAAAGGATAAACCAGGAGTTAGAGCAGTATCTGAGGGTCTTCATTGACCATAAACAAGAGCAATGGCCAGATTGGTTAGGAACAGCAGAATTTGTATACAACAACAAAATCTACAAAGCAACAAAAATATCGCCATTCAAAGTGAACTATAGTCAGGATCCAAGAATAGGGTTTGAAGAGAGAAGAAAGGGGAAGTATGAAGTAGCAGAAAAATTTATGGAAAGAATAAAGAAAATCCAGAAGGAAGCAAAAGCAGTGTGTTATGAGAGCCTCAAACAGGAAAAGGCTTCCTACGCATTTAAACACTTAATCCAAAATCTCAAAGCATACAACAGAGTAAGGATATAAATAGTGTGGAGACTCAGCAAGTCAAAATCACGTGATAAGGTTAGGTGATCATAGAACATTCTAGAAAGGACATATGATTGTAGGACTCTAGGATACAGCCACTGTAGTAGTAGTATAAGTAGGGCTGCAATCCAATAGAGAACTCCATCGAGTTCTTCTTGAACATCCATCTAGAGTAATCACTAAGGACATTCACTGTCTATTGATAACACAAGAACTCAATTCCCAAATGGTAACCTCGCACCTTGTGGCCTCACCACCTACTTACTCTCTTATTATCCTCACTAACAAGCACAGTGCTCAAAAGCATCTTGGATAGCGGGCCCTAGCTGTAAAGGGGACTTCACTGTCAGTTAGGGACAGTGAATAGATGGCCTGGACAAAGCTTGTGTCTCCGCCCAAGACCTGACCTCTATATCAAGTGGGCTTATAACTAGTTCTTCACTACCAGCTCCGTGCTACTGATCTATTGTGACTGGTCTATGCAGGGGAACAACGGTAACCTCTTAAAGGCCCGTCTAGCTTAGAGATTCCCTTCTTAGAGATAATATTGTTTCACCCTTCTTAGTTAGTAGCCAGTTATAATTACAGATGAAGAAGACTGCTCATCCTCCTACAAGGAATCATTACCATTGCTATTGCCACCACCAATGTCTTGCCAACAACAACAGCAACAGGGGGAATGCCCCTTGGTACTTGCCTCCCCCCAAACCAGAGAGGAGCAACTCCTTGCCATGATTGTAACCCTGCAACAGCAGGTTAATACCATGCTCCTCTAGCAACAAGGGAGCAGAGTGGAGGTTGCAAGACCTCAAGTCTTTAGTGGGAAAATGAAGGAGGTGAGCACGTTTGTGAATGCAGCTTAACTATATATCAGAATGAAGATGACAGAAGAAGCAGCAGCAACCCAGGTAGCCTGGGTATTATCGTATGTATAGGGGGGAATAGCAGAGGTGTGAAAAGATAATTTGTTGAGTGAATTAGCAAAGGGAGAGTCAGAGGTGGAAATGGTGGAGCAATTGTTCACAAAGATAAGGAACGACTTTGGAGAAACATTGGAGGAAGAAAGAAAGATAAAGCAGTTGAGGACTATTGAACAGGGAGGAAGGACCTGTGATGAGTATGTGCAAGAATTCAAAAAGGTCACTAGGGAGAGTGGCTATGAGAGAAGACCCCTCATTGAAGAGTTTAAAAGAGGACTGAATGGGGCTATCCAGAGGAAGTTGGCTAAAGCAGAAGAACCACCAACTACCATTGGAGAGTGGCAAAAAAGAGCGGTGAGGTTAGACAGAAACCAAAGACAGAGTAGGGCAGAGGAGAGAGTATTGGAAAGGAGTACGGCATGCCCAGAGGGAAATACGCAGCCAAGAGGAGGAGGATCATATGGGGGAAGAGAGGGGCAAATAATGTGGAAAATGGGAGGAGGGTATAGAGGAGGAGGGAGAGGAGAAAATATGCTCAGTAGAGAAGGAACTCAGATGGGTCCAAGGAGAGATCCAAATGCAATAGATATAGACAGAGGAAGAGAAGGAGACAGGACATGCTACATGTGTGGGAAGTGGGGCCATATAGCCAAAAATTGTTGGGAAAGGCACAAAGGAAGAGTAGTAGAAACACCGCAAGAGTCAACAAAAGAAAATGGAGGACAGTAAGCTCTTGACTGGCCTCCAACAATGCATACAGTGTATTGCGCCCAGAAAAACTGGGCAATAAATTAAATTCCATCAATACAACTGAGAGAGTAAGAGATATACAGCACACACTATGGCTGTTAAGGGAGGTCTGGTTGAAAGTGGGGTTAGAAAAGTTGGAAAATCACGAAGGAGTAGTAGTAAAGGCACTGTTGGATAGCGGGGCAACAGATCTGTTCATGAATACAACCTTTGCAAAGGAAAAGGGGTTTAAAATGGAAAAATTAAAAAAACCCCTCTTGGTCTGGAATGTGGATGGAACGATAAATGTGGAAGGAGCTATAATGCATCAGGTCAAGTGCAATATGTTCTTCAAAGGATATATAGAAAGAACAAGAATGGATGTGTGTAACTTGGGAAAAATAGAGCTGATACTGGGTATGCTGTAGCTAGCAGCCCATAATCCAGAAATAGACTAGAAGAAAGGGGAAGTAAAAATGACATGTTGTCCACCAATATGTGGGAGAAGAAAACAAGAAGGGAGAGGAGAGGAAGCAAGAAAGATGGAAAGGAACAAAGATAAAGAAACGCTAAGAAAACTGGTGCCCAGAAAATTTTGGAAGTGGAGAAAAGTATTTGGAAAGAAAGAGTTAGAGAGAATGCCAGTATGGAAAACCTGGGATCATGCCATAGAATTAAAGGAAGGGTTTACACCAAAGAAAGGAAAGGTATACTCACTATCGAGAGAAGAAAGAGAGGAGATACAGATATTTGTGGAAGACCAGTTGAGGAAAGGATATATTTGACCCTTCAAATCACCTCAAATGTCACCAGTACACTTTGTGGTGAAAAAGGATGGTACACAGAGGATGGTACAAGATTATCGGCACATAAACCAGTAGATGATAAAAAATAGGTACCCTTTACCCCTCATCGCAGACATATTAGATGGAGTAGGAAAGAGGAAGGTGTTTACAAAGTTGGACTTAAGATGGGAATACAATAATGTCAGAATCAAGAAAGAGGATGAATGGAAGGCAGCATTTACAACACATATTAGAGCATATAAGCCCATGGTCATGTATTTTGGGTTAACAAACTCCCCCACTACCTTCCAAACAATAATGAATGACCTATTCAGGGATCTCATAAACCAAGGGGACATGGTAACCTTCATCGACGACATTTTAGTGGCCATAGATACAAAGGAAGGCTATGATGAACTGGTGGAGGAAGTGCTAAGGAGATTAGAAGAGAATGATCTATTTGTGAAGCCAGAGAAATGTAAATGGAAAGTGAGAGAGGTAGAGTTCCTGGGAGTAGTAATCAGCCCAAAAGGAGTAGAGATACAGAAGAAGAAGATGGAAGGAGTCCTGAACTGGCCAGCCCCTAGGAACATCAAAGAAGTACAGAAGTTTCTAGGCCTTGTCAGTTACTATAGGATGTTCATAAAGAACTTTGCTAGGATAGTAGCACCGCTACACGTACTGGTTAGGAAGGAGCAAAAGTGGAAGTAGGAGAAGGAGCAGAAGGAAGCGTTTGAGAAACTTAAAGTGGTGTTTACCACAGAATACATTTTGGCCATTCCGGACATCAATAGAGAAATGAGAGTGGAAGCAGACACCTCAGACTATGCAACAGGAGGAGTGCTGTCGATGAAGTGCAAAGATGGGAAGTGGAGGCCGGTAGCCTTCATCTCTAAATTATTAAATGCTACGGAGTGAAACTACAAAATTCACAATAAAGAGATACTGGCAGTTATAAAATGCCTAGAAGCATGGAGGCATTACTTGAAAGGAGCAAAAATTGAGTTTGAAATCTGGACAGACTATAAGAACCTCCAGTATTTTATGACAAGTCAAAAATTAAACCGCAGACAAGCAAGATAGGCCCTATATCTATCACAATTTAATTTCATACTAAAGCACATTCCAGGAAAGAGCATAGGAAAGACGGATGGATTAAGCAGAAGACCAGACTGGTAGGAGGGGGTGGAAAGAGACAATGAAGACCAGAAACTAATAAAGCTGAAATGGATCAGGGGGGCAGAAACGATGATGCAAGAGAAAAACCTAAGAGAAAGAATCAAAAGGGCGCAGGAAAGGGATAGGAAGATAGTATAAGCAGTGGAAAAGTTAAAAAAGGTGGGGATAAAGGCACTGAAAGACAAAGAGTGGAAAGTAGAAAATAGAATAGTACTAAAGAAAGGAAGGATGTACATACCGGAAGGGGACCTCAGGAGGGAAATAATCCAACTACACCACAATACTCCAATAGGAGGACATGGAGGAAGATGGAAGATGGTAGAGTTGGTCACCAGGAACTACTGGTGGCCAGGAGTAACGAAAGAAGTAGGGAGATATGTGGATGGATATGATGCGTGTCAGAGATACAAAAACTAGAGTGAGACACCAGCAGGAAAGCTGATGCCCAATGCAATCCCAGAAAAACTATGGAGTCATATATTGGCAGATTTTATCACCAAACTACTATTGGACCAAGGATACGATGCCATTCTAGTAGTATATGACTGTTTTAGCAAAATGGCATACTTCATAGCAACAATAGAAAGGACATCAGCAGAGGGACTCGCAAGGCTGTTCCGAGATCATGTATAGAAGTTGCATGGGCTCCCAGAAAGCATCGTATTGGATAGGGGAGTACAATTTGTGGTAGGAATAATAAGGGAATTAAATAACTTGCTGGGAATCCAGACGAAACTCTTGATGGCTTATTACCCTCAAACAAATAGCCAAACAGAGAGAATGAACCAGGAGTTAGAACAGTACCTAAGGGTCTTTATGTTATGAGAGCCCCAAACAGGAAAAGGTTTCCCATGCATTTGAACACTTAATCCAAAACCTCAAAGCATACAATAGAGTAAGGATATAAATAGGGTGGGGACTCAGTAAGTCAAATCATGT
>Ga0153937_1000310_pt1 | contig 17878 bp, 14 predicted proteins | sample TSNY021MetaG_FD_104680 | JGI IMG/M metagenome (GOLD analysis project Ga0153937, IMG submission 104680) | Attine ant fungus gardens microbial communities from New York, USA - TSNY021 MetaG | ecosystem: Host-associated > Fungi > Mycelium > Unclassified | place: USA: New York, Robert Murphy County... | reverse complement strand
CATCAGTTTCATATAAATACTCGGTGATAGAATCATCGGACAGTATGTAGTGATTGTACCTGTGGTCATAATTAAACCAATTGCTCTTTTTTACACCATACTCAGCAATTTTTCCGGAATTAATCAACTTCTGCGAATACACTTTGGACTCGCCGGTTTTACATATAGCCTCTGCACTATAGCCTCTCCACTCCGCCCAACTATCTGCTACACTCTGCGTTAGACCAGTAACTTCTGCATCTGCATCTTCTGTATTCTGAATTTTATTGTACGCCAAGTTTTGTGCTTCGGCTACTTGCCGTACATTATACATATTTGGATCTACATAAAGTACAATATCCTGATCGGCATTTAGGAAATCCCTTAGGGTAGCAACTCGCGAGACGTCTTTCTGTCCATTGATGTATGCTCTCGATGCCGCATCTGTTTTTGAATCAATAAATAACGCTTTTCGATTAAAACCGTACTTGTAGTGAAAATCTTCTATGAATGAAGTATCCGTGATTAGAGACATAGAAACTACTTCGTACGTACTTGTTACTAACGGTACGTGAGTTGCAGAAGCGGCAACGCCTTTTAAGTAGTATTCCGTAAAGCCATCGTAATTATCACCAAAAAACATTTTAAATACTGATGTGGCTTCTCCGTCAGTTACATCAATAGGGTTTGTTACCGTGTCAGAGTTCTTGTATCTCAGGATATCACTGTAATACGCTAAGATTCTTTCCAATTCAGGAGACATCCATCTTTCGCCATCTCCCGTAGGACTTTTATCACTATCAACCAATCCTAATTGCTGCAGACCCTCGGTGATAGATATGTAGGCGTTCATGTAGGCACCTGCTTCTTTTCCCGGCTCCTCTGCCTCTCCATTTCCCACCTCTGTTAAAAACGAATCGATTGTGAGATTAGTTAAGTGACTGGACTGCAAATCATTGTAGTCAATTTCATCGCCCACAGTAGAAACTAACGTTAATCCTGCCATACTTGTAGCTTCCTTCTTAACTATTGCAGTGCTTCCATCTGCTACTTTTCCGACTGCAGAATACCTCTTGATGTACTTTAATGCTGCCTGAATGCGCGTGTAGTTAACAACACTCTGTCTGTTATTCGTTAACTCCCCGAATGATGATAACGCTGGCAGATAGTAATCGGTGTAGTCTAATGCAATGCCACGAACCGTTGTTTCTGAACTTAATGCATCGCCGCCAGTAGGGTACACTATAGATGGCACTATCGTATCTATCTGAGATGACCACGGTATATCTGACGTAGATGAAGTAGACTCATCTATTGCGTACGCATTATTATCTGCAGCCACACCATAAGCCAGAAAATCCACTATAGGTGAGAAGTTGGCAGCAACTACCGATGGAGATATCTTTGTTGAGGATGTAGACATTTTAGCGACCGCTGCTTGAGCTATTGTTGTTGTCGGTATAAAGCTGCCGTCACCAATCGTAATCTTATTAGGCGTATAGAGACCTAATAGGGAATCATCATCGATATTTGGTTCTTCATTAGCATATCTATACTTTAACGAGAATCGCAAATCCAGATCGGACTTGTTTGAGTCAAATGCTAATGTTGTAGACTCAATTAAGTAGTATTGAGTCATTATGGTGTAATACGCTCGAATGCGTAAATCTTCTTCGGGCGTGACCTGATTCTTGGTATTTGAATAAATACCTCCGTAGGACTGACCACTATTACCGCCCTCAGACCACGGCCCCGAACCATCCTCTGACTTAACCCACCGTCTGCCGTACTCTTTTAGGTTCAGTAAACATTTACTCCCATCTGATAGGGTGAATGTGTGTGCAGTCGTTGTAGAGTATCCCTCTGGCTTAAATTGCTCTTCTACAAAATATTTGTTAATTAGGAACATCCACATATTGGCAGTCGAACCATTTGCTTCATCTGTTTTTATGGCTTCCAGCTCTGCAGCTGCCCCAGTTGAAGATGTAGTGTCAGCTTTTTGCGACTCAATGGTATTCTGGGTTACCATAATAGCCAAACTGTCTAATATAGCCTTGTTGGTTATAACAGCTAAATTCTTTCCGCTTACACTTTCGCTAACGCTGTTAATTTGATTACTTGTTAGATAATTACCAAGCGGCGAACCCTTTGCTATAGGGTATTTTGTACTGCTGCCCAACGTTATTTGCTTTTCTTCCGCAGTTCCGTAACTGGTTGTTATCAAATCACTAATTCCTAAGTAAGAATCGTGTGGATCCGCAATAGACATAGCCCAGTTATCAAATAATGGGGCACCCTCATAACCTGGCGCACCTGTTAGAAATAGAATATGTTCAGCAACCTCTTTACCCGCTTCATTTTTGTCAGTGAGGAATCTTTTTAAAGAAGCTGGGTAGAAGTCCTCGGTTTCTGATACTGGATTTATAACACCATAAGGTATCGTATGTGTTCCTTGAGTTCCTGCATTATTACTTCCTAGCGCAATGGTTAGGGTTGTACTGTTTTTCAAATTAGTTATTTCGCTCATACTAAGTACTGTAACGTCGATATGATTTCCGTCTCCGATTAACAATAGTGAGTTCTTTATTTCATAACTGCTACTGGAGTCTCCTTGCTTTGGTACGTACAAATAATAGAATCCATCTTTTTGCCATCTAATTGAAATCAGATTATCGTAATCATCATTATTAAGCTGTATACATAGATCCTTGTTCTTTTTCAATCTCAGAGTTGCTACTATATTTCCATCGCTATTCTTGAAAGTATGTATCTGAACTTTACTGGTAGCCCAACTTATATTGGCTCCTGCACCGCCATAAGTCTGAGCCAACTCCACAAATTCCCCATCGGCATAGGCCACTGCTCCAAAGCCTAATGTTAATACCATCGTGCAAAACATCAAAATACAAAGTTTTCTAATCCTCTTGCTCATATAGCTCTCCTTATACTATTTGATTATCTTGTTTATCAAATAGTGGGAGAGGCATAGCGCCCCTCCATTTCTGTTCTGCAACTAGCTCAATGCATCGCCACCGACATCGTCACCATTATCGTCATTTCCACTATCACCCGAATTATCCGAACTTGAAGAACCTTCATTTGGATTCTCCCCAAATGTCCATGGGCTTACTGTCGAGTTAGAAACCGGGGTAAACAACAATGACCTGCCACTATAGGAACTATTGGTTGTTACTGCTGTAACCTGATGATTCTTACCACCGATACCGTAGACAAGCGACACCTTAATTGTTACATTAGATGCGTTGCTCGTAGCACTTGCTACATTCGCTGCAGTACCTGTGTAAGTTAGGATTGTATCTCCCTCAGAAGTTGTCATGGTTACAGTTCCTTTTTTCTCTTCTCCACCAACAACTAAATAACCGTCTTTACTGCTCAATGATAGTGATGCGCCGTTATCATTGGCAAGAGATCCTAAGTTAATCGTGATAACACCACTGGACGTGTTGGCACTCATAGAGCCGCCGGTCAATGTAGAAGTGACTGATACTGTAGTATCCTTTTCAGCTACCTTGGTAAACTGCAAATCAACACGTAAGTAATCGGTATCCATTTGTGACAAAGCAGAGCCCGACTTAAAATAGTTTACTGCTTCCTGGAATGATACTTGATACGTACGCCCACTGTTAGAAGTTACTCCATTGACGGCATCGTTGTTCGTCTTTGCCGGAGTAGTAAACGCTGTATAAGTCATAGAGTAAGCATTCTTGTCTGTATATAGCGTTAAATCTGTCATATTGGCTCTCACCCAATCTTCGATTTCCAGTGCCAGCCTTGTCTGCATATCTTTTTCAACATCATTAATGTCTGACAGATACGCGGAAACTGCTTTCTTTGCTACCTTATTGATTTGTGCTTCATGGTCTCCCAACGCATTATCTGAACTAAATGTCAATCGTGCAAATGAGGTAGGAATTTTAGCCGCCCACTCAATAGGGTCAATCTGCATAAAATAATTGTCAATGATCGTTGTACCAAATCCTGCCACTTTTTCGCCGAACTTAGCAGTGTACCCATAAAATATAAATACACCGATAAACATAAATACACAAGCGGACGGTAGCGACTTCGTAAAGAATGTTTTTGTGTCTACTGTATCATCCTCAAATTCTGTGATAGCCTTTACATTAGGTAGTATTGAGAATACGAGATTAAACAAAAAACCTATTGTCTCCTGTATCTCATTGCCCCCGCCTTTTATTTTACCTAACATTTGTGCCGCTTTCATTCTGTGAACCTCATCTACTCTGTCCCAAAGTTTAGGTTGAGTCGCATAGAGCCCATGCATTGTCTGTTTTAGTATTGTTGAGATAACAATAGCAAACCCAGTAATACTAATAACAGCTACAGAAATAAACTGCCCGACTCTCACAATCGGTTGTATCTTCGATAAATCACCTGTGGTGAAATCAGAGGAAAATAAATCGTTTCCAGCTGTCCCCATTTTCATAATCTCCCTTCTTTAGAACCTATTTATTATGTTCATCGTCTCAGCAAACCAGTAGATGAACCATCTTAGAATTTTTAAGATGTTACCTCCATGGGCTAAGGCAAATGATGTCACTACAGCTAGTACACACACATAGTACTTGATACCTCCGCACGTGTATATGTCTTTAGCACCCAGTGATAATATCTTAACTGGGTCGAGATACTTAGTACAGATTTTCTGTACCAGTTTGAAATCCGACAATAATGAAAAACCAAATACAATCATTGCTAACGTGAAACCGACCAGTGGTATAACATAGATGGCAAACATCAATAGCAAGTTCTTACCATCTTCGATTGCGTTAATCCAATCCTGCAACTTATAATCAGCCCAGTTAGAAAATATATTAGATTCCCCACCTGTTCCCCATGAAACAGAAGTGCTACTGGAAACACTGGCATCTGCCGCTACGTAGGTAATCGCTTCCGGCGCTGTTACATATACTTTGTGCTCCACCGGATCCCCACTGCTCTTCGTTGTTGTAAAGACATCAACATTCACGAAATTAATTGGTGAACTGCTAGATACTGACAATGATATTGCTGCGCTACCAGAAGTCTTTAGCCCATCTACTTTTACTTTTGTGTTTGACTCTTTTAAAAGTCTAAGCTGCCCAAAGTAGAAGTAATCATCCGACTTTGTATTCGCAACGACAGAGTCTAACGACACACCTGCAGTAGTCTGCTCTCTCCACAAAAAGTAGCTCAAGCCACCAATCATTGGATATAAGTCGTCCAGCTTACCAACCCCTGAATATGGAAGAATTTCGCTGCCAAAGGGGGTTCCAGGTAAATATGGCATAGACATATCGTAGACGTATCCGTTTCCTGAAATAATTAGCGGGCATAAATACTCGCCTTTTACTAACTTCTCGTATCCATTGCCAGCTTCTTTGGCATTTGTGCCAAACGCATTCGGAGTTGGTGCGCAATAGAGGAGTCCGTAATTTGAATCGTAGTAGAATTTTCCAACTTCAACGTCGTTACCTGGAGTCACAGAAGAAATACCACCCAGGGAGGCAACTCTTGGTGTGTAGCCTGTTATGCTTGGAGCAAATCCTATGCTGTTCGCTAATGTTTGTGTATTGTTGGCTGGTAGCGTAATACCGTACTCTGCTAACAACTCATCTGGCCAATACGTTACTATATACGCAGATTCCTGATTATTGGCAGACTTATAACTCCTTATGATAGCAAAATTAGCAATTGCATACATATTAGTCATAACAATCATGTTCTCATTATTAGAGCCGTACCCTGTCAGCACTCTTACCCGGTACTTGCCATGACTGACGGTTGTTCCTGTCACATTGAACGGTGCTTTTGCTTCTCGGTAAGTAATGTTATAGCCAGAATTCTTTGTTGCTGTCGGCGATAGAATTACTTTCTTACCATCACCGGTATCATTATCATCTTTCGTTATTGCAAATGTAAATTCATTACCGGCCCAACCGAATACTGCACGTACGTCTATGTAGAGCTGATTGCCGGTTACATTCTTCAACGTACCAGTAGTCGAGTCTAAATACTGTGGGGTCTCGTCTAATGCATCAGCATCCATGGTAGTCCACAATGTTATCCCGTTTGACAGCTTATATATCGTAGAGCCGACTTTTATAGTCTTGTCCTTATTGTTTATATAAATCTGACCAAACCCTGACCGGCTGGAATTATACTGTGACCCACTACTACCTGACGACTCTTGAATACCATTAAGTACTATAGTGCTATTCCCATCAGTACCAACATTAGGCGAAAATAATCCTGCTTCTACTAATGAAGTGAAAGATACCAGTAGCGATTCTGATTCAGAGAAGTTAGCCAGCCCATTGGTTCCAGTTACCAGCGTTAAATCTGTAGGATTACTTGCGTAGGATAATAATGAACTTATATACTGTGCGCTAATCGGAGTAGTAAACGATGTGTACGTACTGCTTTTCGTAACATTGGTAGCTTGTAACGTGGTTACCAATGTATCTATTTCTTCTTTGGACTCATTGTATAGAGCATAATAAATAGTTATTCGATATAATTTTCCATTACTTCCGTAAATACTATCCATCCAACTGCTGTCGGGATAGTACACATTTGATGCCGCATATGCGGTCATACAGAACCCGTCCCGTATCCGTGATAACCAAGCTTTAAATATCTTATTGTTACTCAAGATTGAAGTGTACGACGCTTGAACTCTCCCATTTGAATCAACGTAATACCCATCCGGAGTGGTTTTGTTCTGATACATAGCACCGTCAGAACCAAAATAGTAGACTTGACCATTATCAAAGATGTCGATGAATCCGGTGCACATGTAGCCATCGTCGTCAAAGTAATAAAGCTTATTTGTTATCATACACACGTCGTCGTATAGAACTGACCCGTCATCCACTAAATACCACCACTTACCTGCCGCTTGGTCATACTGCCATTGCCCCGCTACACTGGTAAGCCCGGACCATTCATAGTCTGCGCTGTCCTCGTCAAACATCCTGCCGTACTGATCAAAGGTGTAGGACACACCATTTATTGTCACTGTGGTAGTATATAGCATCGTGTAATCTGTGGGGTTTAGATAGTACCACACAGAATCGTACTCCAACCAGCCCGACACTGCATACCCGTCGTTATCGAAGTAGTAGACTCCTTCCGCCAGGGCTTTGTCTTTAGCCTTTGATACAATCTTGTAGAAACCACCCTGACAATACGTTGTGTCGGAAGAGCTTTTATAGAGGTATCTCCAACCACCATTAGACTCAATTTTTACCCACCCCGGTGAATTCTGGTAGGCTACAGGCACTACATCTAATGGAGCACCTTCCCAATCTTCTAAGGTAATTGTGTGCAAATCATCCGTTGACGTTTCTTTAGAGCTGGATTTCCCGTCGTCACCACCATCGACCTCGGTACTTTCTTCACCTACCTCTGTTTCGTACTCTATCCCGTTATAACGCTCATAATCCACAGCATCAGTAAACTCTTGAGATAGAAAACGGCGCCTGTCAAATTTCATAGAACTATCAGACCCAGCTATAGTGTTGGGCGTGTAGATACCACCACCCGCTTCTACATATATGTGTGTAGGGTAATCTGACTCGTCTGACGTATCAATCACATAGTAGCCATCAGATGTCATAGCACCCTCGTACTCCTCGATAGGGATCTGATAATGATAATATCCACTGTCTTTTCCAACATATCTTGAACTCGGAATAGCTGTCTTATCGTTCTTTGATAGTTCGCTCGTAGCTGATACATACATGTCTAATAACTCAGCACCCGAAACTGCGATAAATGTGGAATACTTAGAAATAGGGATATAGTAATCGAATACGGTACACTCGCTGTAAACCGCTTCCGATTCTATAATTGCAGAATCGCTGAGTACCACTGTCATATCATTTGCATAATAACCTTGATTGACCAATTCTGTGTTTAACTCATAGGTTAACTGAATCTCTTTGAAGTTAGTCCTTGAGTTCTCATCTTTCACACACATCAAGATATCAAAGAAATCCGTTTTGCTTACAGGGGCGTTATAATCCAGAATTGTTGTGTTTAGGACACCCCGTGCCTTTAAATACATCCACGCCTCTAATAATTCTGTAGAGACACCCACCGGGGCTTCTGCGCCGTATGCCTGAATTAACAATAGCTGTTCTTGCTCCGACATTACCGGCTCACCATACATCTGCATCATTTTTGTGGTTAGTACCATAAACTCCGCATACGTGATGGCCGTAGTATCATCTTCAATATCAGTAATGTTGAAATCTTGTGCAAACTTGCGTAGATATAATTTGGGATTAGTTCTCGTGACAAAAACGAATGTGTAGAAACCATTAATCTTTGTTGCATTATACCCAATCATATTGGCCGCCGGTGAATTGTTCTGCGAGAAGTCCGCTACCGTGTGATACATATAAATATCTTGCAGTTCCACTCCTAAGGATTTATAAAGATCCATTACTGCTGTCGTTCTTGAAATGGCAGAATCCAGCTTCACTGCTACATAGGACTTACTCGCAGTATCATAATACTCATCCTGTAGTATATAGTCGTAACCGAGAATTTCTAATGCTCTCGTAGCACCACTGGGTGGTTTAGACACTGCTGAATTGTTAATGTCATAATACCCAGTATAGACAGCCGCAAAGTTTCCAAGCTTGCTGATTCTTGCTCCCAGATGATTAACTCGATCAGAGGTCGGTCTATAGTAGCACTCTGCCTCTTTATTATTTAGTGAGTAAACCTCTGTTACACGTGGATATGCATTAGATGAGTTTAATGTGGCTGACGTATAGAGATCAGATGCACTTTCTTTCACATCACTTCTTATTGGCGAATTAGTGATTTCTGTTTCATATGTTGTGCTGGCAGTAGTAGAAGAACTCTTGGCTTCTACAAATGTTCCACTTTCGTCTATTTCCCGTTTACAATTACTGCACCAGATATTACCATTCACATGCCGCGCTGTAGAGGCATAATAATCCTCCCCACACCCTTCGCATGTAACAGGCTCCTCCTCGTCCTCCTCCTCATCTGCATAGGAAATAAAACAAGTTAACGGCTGGAACAATGGGATCATATTAGTAGCCAGCAACATAGCTGCTAACACCAATGCAATCCTTTTGTTTCGTTTTCTACTCATTTCGCCCTCTCTTTCGTATCACACATAGAAACTTATGGGGAACACTATCCGGTATGTTTCTGGGGAACCACTCAATGTCATAGAAACGCCCCCAACCCGTGTCCTTGCTCATAACTTCTTCTACGTATGGTAAATACTTAGAGGATAAATTTAGTGTCACGGAACTCGCTTTATACTTGGTCATATTATTAGTTGCCTCCTCTACCAAGCGGTTTAGAGAACCAAGTCTGGCTAGTTTATCTGCGCTCAACCGTTCTGCCATCTCTAACTCGTCCGACTCGTCTTTTGTGAAACTATTTACGATGAGCCTAAACAGTGATTGCATGGGAAGTTTGGTCAATTCTGAATTGTCATCCATCACTGGAGATGTTGCAACTTTCTTCATGCGCATAATCCTTTCTTTACTCTTTATAGTACTGGGACTTTATAGGTTCCTGTATATTTAAATATCTTGCTGTATATGTTGAGGTGTCGGCAAACGTAATGTCCCACACCTCTGTGACTCCATCTATTACTACTTCATTCCAACTATGATACACACGACTAGTATTTGGTTGCAGTACGTACCCACGCACCTCATAACATTCTATGCCATACATCGCGCACATCCGTTCAAACAATAGGGAGTATCCATAGCACACTCCTGTGCCAGTTGCTACTAACTTGTCTATTGTCAGATTCTGAAGTGAATAATCATATTCAAAGTTTTCGATAATTATATTGGCTATCTCTATAGCACGTTCACGCTGTGTTAATTTAGTCAATATCCTGTTATCATATTGCCTCATGTATTCGCCTACTTGGCGATAATTAGTGTACAAAGAATCTACATCTTCTTTGTAAATATAAAATGTTGTTAAACTGTCAGAGTAGTACCAAATCAAAGAGGCCCTACCTATGTAAGAATCAATTAAACTTTTCGCTCTGGTTATCGTGCCCAATGAACACGTGAGTACGTATTCCCTTGTACCTTCACTATAGGAACTAATTAATTTATTTAGTATCTGAATCTCCTCACTCTGTTTTATGTATGTGCCACTTACAGATACATACCAATTTTCTATGTGTGCGTCAGCTAACGGGACATTCTCTTCATAATAACTCCACGCCCCATTAGCCTCCTCCTTCCATTGCCCTTTATTTTGTTCCATAGCTCCAGTGCTTAGAGATATAGACACTGTAATGGGTATTGCAAGCGCTATGACTCTTACCAACCTACGCATATGTCAATACGTAACGGTCTTTCTGAAATAAGTTATAATATTGTATCTTGCTTCTGCGCCGTTTCCTAATAGAACCGTTGTTTCATTAGATGTTATCTTTGTCAGCAATAACGTAAAATCGTCGACTTGACAGTAATAGTATCCGTCTCCTACAACACATTGAATGTCAATCTTTCCGGCACCATAATTGGCAACTTTAACTCTTCGGTACATTTCCGATTGAACGTCCTGAAACGACTGCAACATATTCGAAACCGATAGAAAGCCATCATTATATGCATAGCACACACTGTACGCCTGATTATTCCCATCAAACCGAATAGCAGAGGTGTAGTTCCCTTCCTCCAATGGTATAGATAACGGGCTTTGAACAGTTTCTGTGGTATTGCCTACAGACAACTCCGAGTAGGTATACTTGCTGGGTGCTCCTGTAGCAAATGAATCGTATATTGTAGAAAATGCAAATGAGTTATTGTAGGTCTTTGCCAGAAATCCAATATCATCGTAGACAATAACGCCTACTTCTTGTGGTTTCTTTAAACCGCGTTTCGTAGACACCATGCCTTGTTTCTTCTGCTCAACATTACTCATGCCAAATGATCCGGATATATTACTATTCGAAACACCAAGCACTCTTTTAACCTCAAAGGTTCCGTCGGTAGAGTAAATGTATGTTTGATAATCTGTGACATAGTTTACATTTGATGGTATTTTAATCACGTAATAATAGCCATCATCTACATACATAGGAACTAGCGTCGGATTAGAGTCGCCGGCACTATACTCGCCTTTTTCTGTTACTTTAACGGGTTCGAACTCAAATTTAGCTTCGCCCATCGCATTGGCTAATAACTGATTAGCCTTCTCTGTTTTATTTGTTTTTAATAAAAATCCTTTATAGGCAAATACACCTATGACTGTCAGGAGTGTTATCACCAAGATGGTAAACATTACCCCGAATATCTTTTTCACAGTGCTATCCTCTCCTTTCCATATGACCATAGCATATACATAGAGTACGAAAAACTTATATTTCTACATATGCTCTTTCTCTCGCCGCCTCTATGAGCTTTTCTTCTTCTTTGGTCAATATAGAGTCCGCAACAGACCTGTAGTCCACAACTATGGATCTCTGCTCTATGCTTTTGATTGCTGCTTTAGAGAACTTAATATTCATAGGGGCAACATGTGATGTATCTATTGTTTGTTTATTTGACTCCTGAAACGCTAATTCAGCCTGATGGGTTAGAAACCCAGTTACTTTAAACTCCGACGGATTTCCGAGTAATTTACCATCTTCGGCCGCTGTCATGTAGAAAGTGTAGTACTCACTAAAATCCGAGTACAGCTCTTGACTTCCATGTATTTCTCTCCAATGTCTGAATGAAATAAGTTTGACTCTGGAATTTGTTACAGCGTGTGGCTGACTGCTGATTTTTCTTTCATTAATTTTATTTCTTGTGTCTCTATAGCCCATAAGCTAACCCTTCTTAATAGACATAAGTCTACTATTGACAACGGATAAATATGTAGATTTCAAATTCCGGATTGTTAGACCCTCATTGTTTTGAAACATCTTTACGAATGTTTCTGTGAATGTCTCTCTGCTCGCCAAAACATCTATAACCTGCTGCTTGACAGGAGTAGCAGCTTTAGGTGCAGTACCAAGAATTTTATCAGCCGCTGCCGTCGTTTGTGATGCATATCTGGTATTTCCGTCTGCTTCGCAAGAAACTAATCCATATGCATCAATTACATTGTCAACCAAACTGTCCTGCGTTCCTTCTTCTACTCGATCGAAAACACTCTGCACAAGAGAGCCTTGTGCAGCAAACGCTATACTGATAGCTTTGTTTATTACAGTTAGTGCCTCTTCCCTCACTGCACGATACCCATTAGAAAAATCTATGTCACATAAAACCTCATCCCATCCCGTGTGTGCATAAAGCAATATACTGACTGGCCGACTCAAACTATATGCTGCTGTTCTTAACTTGTCGTTTCCCATACTTAATCTCCTTCTTTATTATTTTGTTAGTTACTAAAACAATTAATACTGAAAACATAACTGTCATGACTAGGTACTGACTGTATCCATAGAAAAATACTACCAGACCCATTAAACACACTGCCGGGCACACCTTAGAGAACAATGTTGCGGTTAACCAGTCTATTGTGTTAAATAGTATTACGGTTAACAACCCTACTGTTACTGACACTATCGGCAGCAATACAATAACCCTGTCAACATTAGTAGAAGTGCCTGACATCATTACCTGATAAACCAGATGGAACGATAGAAGTATAATGAACACATCATAGGCCATGTAGAAGAGCCCAATAATTATACTTTTTAGTAGTTTATTCAACACGGCCTCCTTTCGAGAGAATACCAACTGCAACGTTAGTGTATTTACTCTCCTTCGTTTCATGTACTGTAGGCGCCTGACTGGCTATGGCTTCATTTACGTCGTTACTGGTCATTCCGTCAACTATTGTCACTTCCCTATGAACGAGAGTTCCGCTTATATTCTTATCTACTACTAGCGTTGGTAACCTGTTAAGCCCAATATCTTCGTCCCACCAACCAAACAGGTTAACCAGCCGGATGGTACTCTCCTCTTGTTCTTCGGTTTGGACTATTTCGACTTTCGTTATCTTGGCGTAATCAACACTTAACCGAATATCTTCCGCAGATACTTGCAGTAACTCGGAATCAATAATATTCATAACCCCCTGTAAACTACTTTCAGTTAGCTTGGTTCGCAGAATAGCGCCAGATGAAGCAGATATTGTGCTGTCCATAATATCCGAGTCCTCGATTCCTAGCTTTACTAGCTTTCCATCACCCACAGATAAATGGGAATTTCCGTAAACTCTAGAGTTCCTTACTATAACACCTTTGCAAATCACCGACCGGTCATCCTCTCCTAAGCAGTTTGGTGTATTGACAACGCCGCCTGTAGCACCCCTTGCAATGTCCTGCACGTCACATAGATAAACTACCGAATAGAACGGCTCACCAAAGATATCACTGTACGCTTTGTCCGGACATAAAACGTATTTACCATTACCATTTGTGTACGCAGCAATAATTCGTGTCCCATACTTAATAGGGATTACAACATTTTCGTATCTCCACGTATCAAAAATCACGTCAGGTGCTTGGTTCGTATTTAATTCTTTCGTCATCAGCTCGTTGTGCCTCCTTTACATTAGAATAATATGCCATCCCGTTGATGACTCTATAGGGTACATCTAACTCTTTTAAAATCGCAAGAGTTGCCGGGTACTTCTCGCGCTCTCTTACAGGACTCCGGTAGATCATCATGCCGCAACTCCCATTTAGAAATTTAAATGCAGCTTCATTAAATGATTTGCCCACGTAGAGCTTGTTTGCTTGACTAGCGCCCGGTAACTCTTGAATGATTCTATAACCGCTATCCACCACCGGCTCGTCCACACAAAGGCAAAACGATTCCTGTTTCTGTGGCTTTGCTAATTTGGTTAAGGACGTCTGTAATTTGTAACTAAACTTTCCAACGCTCGTATAATATAGAATATCTTCAACCACTGAATAGATGGTAGCATAGACGGTCTTGCCTCTCTCCATATAGACCGCCGAAACACACCACGGCTCGTTGTAGACAAAGTTGTAAGGCTCATCAATCGGTGTGACTATAAACGCTCTGTCGCTAATATCTCCGATATCCCAATAAGGGTAGACCGGTATCTCTTTGTCAATATTATTAAGACCTTTGGTGATTGCGCGCATAATCTTACTTTCAGCGGAAACCGTGATTCGCCCATCCTTATCAACCAATTTGTATGTACTTTGGTCTCTGCCTTGCTTACCAGCTTCTCTGATTACATTATAGAACCTTGGTATCTCGAATCTTGCCATCATTCCACCTCCACATACTTAAATATATTTTCACTATAGACAAGCCCCACTAGAGTGTCGTTTGACATGTCACACGTTAGAGTAGAGCCATCCTCATATGTGTAAATTCTCCCTATGATATTTGCATCAGAGTCAATTACTTGTAATTCATAATCAACTCCTAAGACTGCATCAACTTCGCTTGCCGTAGCGCCATAATGAAGTCCCCCGCAGGAGAATTCTGTTTGACCATCTCCCATGACTACCCAACCAATAATAGGTGCATCTTTCACTTTCACTACTTCATTTATTAAATTACAAGTGAATACGGCAACGTATCCGCCAGTAGCTAACTGCCCGCCCATTAACATACGGTACTGCGGTTGGCCCGACATATCTTCTACGTTCCCGTCAGCATTAACATTCTCGGTCATCCAATTAGAGTACTCTTCGATAGACACCAAATCAGATTGATAATCTTCCGAGATATACTCCGGATATGCGTAGTACTCTTTTAGTAGAGCATAGAGAGAATCATCAATTGTTTTCATTGGTGTGATAGAAACACCATTAACCACAACTGAATAGCTATCGCGTAGAGGTAGTACAGTGTTTTGTTCCTGGAGCACTTCATAGCCATGACTTTCATCTTCATTATGGTCATGGCCAGAATGGACGTCTACCTCTTCAAATGCAGACGTGTTCCAGTCCGTATTATCGTAATTAGCCGTAAACCATACGCTAAAACCTACGATAGACAAAACACAGGCAATAATTGCCATATCACTTTTTCCCATTTATATATAACCTTTCTTTCGGTAGTTGCTTAAAAGCATGTTTATTAAAGTAAAATCACTCACCGCGAGTGTTAATTGAGGTCGGGTGGGGCATACCTTTGGTAGGCACTCCACCCGCCGACCTCTCCCCGGATAATGTGCAGGGCATTCCCACACATTGAATTTTCAAAATTAAAAGCCGTCTTTAAAACAATAGTGCCGAGTTGCTTAAGCAACCCGGCCAAAGTGATACAGACGCGCCCAGCTATAGGTAACTTACTTGTTACCTATTGTGGAGGGATGACTAGCCCCTCCATGGAGAATAGAGGCATGCAAAAGCATGCTACAGCTATATAGACGGCTTATTTACCGCCTATCCCATGTAAAAAAAGTAATCTTACATCTCATATGCGCTCTTCCGTGGGCGACCATTCTTAGTCGCCCATAGAAGAACAGTTGGAGGATATAAGCAAACAAATGGTTTGCGTATGTACACGTATAGATTAGGGAATCTACTTACGGCAATTCTGACATATTCAGTTCCTTTGCAGCTATGCGCCTATGGCAGTCATCTCCGTCTTTTTTCGAAACATAAAATTACTAAATCTTTATTGTCGTGCTGATCTGATATCTTCATCAAGTCTACAGTGTATCGTAACCTACTGTGCTCAAAATCTTTCTCTTCCCAATACCTGCGCTCGTATTCCTCCCAAGTAATGAGATTCTTCTTCTTATCCATCACAAGCCCCCAATTAGGTACAAGTGGTGAATAGACAATACATTCATACGGAAACCATTTAGGAACACCCCCGGCTGCGATAGAGACAAATATTTTATCTCCCGGATCAATTCTTGCTTGTTTCGCGAAGTACGAAGTGTATAATTTCATTTTATAATCTCCTTTGACCCGAATATCAAATCTTCGAATGACTCCACTGATTGTGTTCTTTCTGCGTCCGTGATAGCAACACCCGTTTCTTCTCTATGCATAGAATTCATTGTTGCCAAATCACTCATATAACTATGCTCGCCTGTCCGGTCAACAACCGGTTGCGCAATCATTGTTTTGTGATGCTTCAAGAATGCTGCTGTGATTGAACGTTCTGTGATTGAACGGTTGCTTAATACTTCACTTGCAAACCCGATTAGTGTACTCACATCTTCTCCGACTAGAATCTGACGCAGAGTAGTTTCCTCTTGCTGAGACATAATATCGGACGAACCACCTAGTGCCACTCTTAGCACCTCGGATAGCACCTTTGGAAGCATAGAATCCACTTCTAAGTCTTTAATATAATTCAAACCAAGAAGCATAGAGCCATAGAGATATTTCACCAATTGTATTACCGACAGGGCAATCTCTGTCTGCATGAACACGGACAATGATTCATTTGTGATTATATTGTTATCCGGAAATTCATCCAGTAACTTAATCACATCCCTTGCCTGGCATTTAGAGTATGCCGCAATAATGGCGATTGCATTCTTCTCCGCCATTTGAAACCTAAGACCACGCATGGTTATTTCTTGCTTGATCAGTTTAGATATCTCTATCGAACTTAGATTAGAAAGTCTGTATCTTGAACACCGACCGACCAAAGCTTCACGTAGAGATGTTTCTTCTGTGGTTATCAGAATTACATGCACGCCTTTTGGTAAATGTTCTAACTCTGGTAATATCGCGTCCTGAGCCTTTTTTGACATATTATGGGATTCATCGAGGATAACAACTTTAACATCTCTTCCTGAAAACCCCAAGTCTAACTCTGACTTTACTTTTCTAATCTCCTCTTCTCGCTCGCCCATATCAGACATATTAAACAATTTAATGGATTCTGTTGATTTGTCCTCTAGAATGACAGACTTTACTGACTGTGCAAAGTACTTCGAGTCTCCTTTAGACACTAATTCAACAGCCATCAATTTAGAGATACTTGTCTTCCCTAATCCTGTTGGGCCGTAGAAAAGGATACACTGACTTGTACGTCCTAATTCCAAATTCCTACGAATAAGGGAAATTAGCGGTTTATGGCCTTTAAGCTGGTCCCACCTGGTTATCTTAATCATTTTGCTCCTCTGAATACTTTTCCCTCAGACTGGTTCCTGTGCGATACATCAGGCGATGAAGAGCGAATATTTGCTCATTCACATCCTCTACCTGCGATATATAATAGGAATCCTCTCCCTGAAACTTAATTCCTATTGCATTGTCACTACAGCCTATTACAAATCCACAGGATGTGTTATACATTGTTGTAGGCACAAAGCTAATAGTTTCCTGCTGGCATTGAATAATATCCATATTCTGTATCGTTATGAAGTCTTCACTTATGTTCTGGAAAAATGTATCAAATTCTTCCCGAAGCACACATACAATATCAGTATAGGATAAATGCTTGCCAAATAACTCGGACAAATAATAGAATATTGATGTGCCTGTAGAAGCTACGACGACTCTATTTCCCGAATTAGTTTCGGCAATAATACCATCTTCATAACTCAGACATCCTACACCACTAATGTGCACCATCACCGGTGTGGGCATCCATGGCTTCAATTGCTCTCTTCTTTGCTTAAATATCTGCTCTGTATCATTACTTAGCGAGATTATACACGAATTGATATACGCATCTTCCTCTGCTTCCACTCTTGTCAATCCAAATCCAATAGAAGAACCAAGTTGTTTTATGAAATTTGGCATTTTTCTCCCTTTACATTAAAACTGGTGGGGAATGGATTTTGGGAGAGAGTTCCCCACCAGTATTGTGTTTAACGATTACATCAGTTCTTCGTCTGCCTCTTCAGCTACACCTGCATCCGCCTGACGCGCCTTGTCCGTGTAGTTATGCATCCGGTTTGT
>Ga0153937_1000307_pt1 | contig 17925 bp, 20 predicted proteins | sample TSNY021MetaG_FD_104680 | JGI IMG/M metagenome (GOLD analysis project Ga0153937, IMG submission 104680) | Attine ant fungus gardens microbial communities from New York, USA - TSNY021 MetaG | ecosystem: Host-associated > Fungi > Mycelium > Unclassified | place: USA: New York, Robert Murphy County... | reverse complement strand
TTCTTGCTTTCGTTAACATTACTAATGCAGTGTCCCAGCCAGGAGCATCCGTTGAGTTGCTGTTTCCAGACATAAATACCTCCCATTCATTTTTACTTCTACCAAATCATCACCAAATACCCTGCATATCGTAGATAAAGTAGAGATATTGGTTTCAAACGTCAATATGTCTTTGTAAGTACCGTACCCAAACACCAGTGAGCTAGAAACGCCACTTCTGCAGTTTATGTAACCACTGTTATCGGACAATGTAACCACTGTCTTAATCTGCTTAAAAGTGCGCTCGATCAGCTTCACTTTTTCGTGTAGTGGGTTGAACTGCGTTGATAGAGCCTTCTTGCATTTGTTCATTTCAGTTAAGATATTAAAACTCGTACTATTCAACTCATATTTGATATTAAATGCACAGCTGCAATCATTCCCGTATTCCGCCATGCAATACCCAGTCCTGTCTTTTGCCACCTGTATATCTACGGAAGCCAGTCTATGAGCATGCGCAACCTGATTCAACGCCCGTAGTGTGTCTATCGAAATCATTGAATCTGGAAAGTTAAAAGGTATTACATAGGCCATATTAGATAGTATGTAGAATGCCATATTGTCTTTTACAATTATGGTTGGTTGCTCTGCCTTTAGTACTTTTGACAGATTGCGTAATGCTGCTGTCTTATTGGATATATACTCCAAGTCGTTCGAAGTAACAGATACAATATCACTGTCTACTCGACGTATGTCAATTCTGGCTTCGTAATCTGCTTTAAAAGCAGCTGTATAGTCCAATGCTTTTATTTCTAACATCTCTTCGTGGAATCTTAATTCCACTGATTCTGCGCTGATGATTCTGTAGGACAAATTAATCAGCACAGTTATGGAGGTGTAGCTGTCGTCACTTTTTGTTACTTCTGATATCTCTACTTTTTCAGATTGAAGTATCGGCTCGTAAGCCTCAATTAGCAATGTCTTGCTGTCTTTTATCGTGAAATTGACTAATTGAGGTTTACTGACTAAATTATCCATTACTTCACGCCATACGTTTGTTGCAATGTTGATAAACAATTTGACATCTCCTGATAATTTTCATCTACGGCCGCATTCCATTGGTCTACCAGCTTGTTATATGCAAATCGCTGTTCTTGAAATGCTTTTTGACTTGGTTCCTCTTTGTAATACTCCGGCATAAACCCTTCCAACGTTAATTCATGCGATGGAAGATCCAGCTTTTCCAAAATAGATGGTTCTGCTTTACTTATACCATTAGCCAGGACACTTACGTACCCTTCGTGTATAGTACGTAGGCGCACATGCTTCTCTTGTACCTCTCTGTACTTTTTTTCCTGCTCTGTCATGCTTATAACTCCTCTGGTAAACTCGTATAGATATCAACAACCCTCTGAACATCAAATGGGCTGGCATTAATAGCTTTTATAGCCATAATATCTTCTTCGGAGTACCCTTTTCTTATTATGAGATTATTCAATGAGAACGCATCAGGCACACTTCTGTCGAATACCCCCAGCAAGTCTCCTTCACCAGCAAGTTCTCTGTCTTTCTTGGTTACTTTTGTGCCATCTAAATCTTTTTTGACTTTGGCTTTTCCCGTTAGCTTAAATTGTAGAAGATTAGTCTTTAAGTCAAGCCGTGCGAATTCTAATTTCACTGCTCCATCATCAAATATAGATATAATAGGTAACGAAACTACTAAATGCCTGTCATCAACAGCCGCTGTCGTATTCATTAGACTGCCCGGCACAATCATATTGGTATTACCATACTGATGATTCACCACAAACTGGCCTAATGGTTTATGTATATCACCACAAATCGCTAAATCGACACCTTTTAAGCATTCACCAATAGCTGTTGTACTATGTCTATTAACATTCATTCCTATGGACATCAACTGCTGATTAGGGATTATCATCGGTGTGTGATATAGAGCGATATGGTACATAGTGTCCGGATCTCTCTCCGGCTTGTAACCGTCCAGGGACTTTCTGTTGTGGTTAAAATGTAGAAATGATATTTGCACTGTACCAAATTTCAGCTTGTCAGGAGTTTTGATGATCTGCTCCTGTCGGGCTATTGGTAATCGGGATGTTAGATACGGATGTGGCTGTATTAGGTACAACTCAGGATTATTATCCATTCTTATGCGCAAATGATTTCCGATCAGACCATAGAATTCGCCATTCAACTTCTTATTTAAACTGATGTCGAAGTCAACATCCGATAATGCAGCAGCTGAATTATCCACGTATCCTCTGTCGTACCAGTCACCAAGTTCAATTAGAGTATCACAACCTCTTTCAGAAATAAGATTACTCAAATCATGATGAATGCTGCGCTGTACTTTGGTATACCCAACGATACTCGGAGGGTCGGTGGCTTTCTTGTGAAAATCACCTGCAAACAATATCTTTCTTAATAAGTTTGACATTTTTCACCACCTCCAATGAATGGTTTTCCGCAAGCAGGACACACTCCTTCCCTTATTTTCTTCATCTCCCGAAATATCTCTGTTACATCCGGAATGTATTCAGCTTTCTGGTAGTGTACCAACATGGGGACATTCGGGATATGCTCACACTTAACTAAATCAAACTTGAGTTTAGGGAGCAAATCAAGCGTAGCGTGCTCAATTCTTTTTAAGTACTTCGCCCGTTCACAACACTCTGCTAACCGATCCACCACTTCCTGCATACCGGTAACATTCTTTAACTCTATCTTCTCTAACTCGGCTTGTATGTTGAGAAGCCGTGTTTTAGCAGTCTTGTAATGCTCTTTAGCTTCCTTGTGAAATTTATCGTGATCTACAAGAAATTGTTCGGAGGCTTCATCTGTTGTAACGGAATTTACTATTCCCTCGTTTGTCTCATCCGACGTATTTACAAATGGCATACGACCATATGTTTCGCATATTTGCAGACACACATCATTTTCTCCGTATATACGAAATCCAAATTCTTTTAACAAGTCTGGAATGCCGTCTTTATCTCTTGCAAATCTGGTGACTGATTCTCCGTTAGGGCGAATTAACTGGTATCCCGTTTTGTTTACTTCTCTGTGAATGTACACGATTAATGTGTATCCATTCCAGCTAATACCAAAAGTACCACATTCCTCGCCATCCCGGATAAGGGGAAGACGCTTGTCATCATATCCTAACTGCTGAAACACTACCTTAGACATAACTTTAGCAAGTATTGATTTACCATTGGAGTTTTGCCCAAAGAACTGTACTACACCTGCTTCTTCAAACTTAAAGTGCACTGCTTTAATTGTTTGTATGTTTTTCAAGATTATTTCAATCATTATTTTCCTCTTAATATACCAGAGGATGGTACCCGGAATATACCACCCTCTTGGTTGTTAGTTTAAATCAGCAGGCATGTCCATATCATCATCGCCTACTCCACCGATAATATCAGCCAACGTGTCAATGCCACCGGCTTTGCCAACAGCTTCGGACAAGGTAGCTGAACCGGCAATATCTGCTGCTACAGCATCGATGGCTTCATCTTCATATTCTTCGGCAGCATTCTCTGCTTTCTTAGCTTCGATAATCGCCGTAATTGCCTCATTGAACTTAGAATTGTTCATAAACGCATCGATTGTAGCCAGGTCAGCTGCAGCTCTCTTTGTCTCATCAGCATCCAGGTCAATGTAGCGGATAAGCGCTCTTTTCTCTGAACACATTTTCTTAAACCGCTTGACAAGCTCATCTGACGAAATCTGGTAGGAAAAGTTACGATTACGCCCTATCATGACTTCCGGATCGAAAATCAGCAGATCAGTAATCTTGCTCTGATTCTCTGCCCACCAGGTAGCATGTGTGGTAGCAATCTGCTGGTCTTTTGGAACAGCCTCAAACTTTGCGTTAGCTCCACAAACCTTCTTTTCGGTACTTCCTGTATAATCCCATTTCATCTCGATGTAGCCAGCTGCTAGCTGATCCGGATCCGCATTTTTCAGACACTCTTCAAGCTGAGAAGATCTCTTCTTACCGCCAATAATATAAGTAACACGTTTAATAGAGTCGGTTTCCGGCTTATTGTTAACATCAAGCTTCACAAGAACAAATGAAGTTGAGATGTGGATTCTTGGCGAATCAATGGCAAAATTTTCGGTAGCTATGATTTTCTGGTTATTAACCTCACCGCCATGATACTTGAGCTCAATTGCATCCATTTTCGTCTTAAGAGAGGCAGCATCAACCTGCTCTCCCATATTTTCGGCATCGTCTTTCGCTTTTCGCTGTACGTCAGCAATCTCATATGCACATTCTGCCTCGTACAGAATTCTGCTGATTGCGGCATAGCGACCCAACGGTGACTTGTCGACAATCTTTCCGGAATCCAGGGTCTCATAGTCATTACACAGATGTAGCGAAGTCCCTACCTTCTTAGGATCGCATGAACGCCCAAATAGAGATGGTGCGACGATACTGAGCTCGTCATCAAAACTGGCTACAGATGCAAATAATCTGTACTTGTTGTTCGGCTGATTTACCTGACTCAAAAAATCATCAGTCCCTTGCTGGTCCTTAAGCTTTGTTCCTGCCTTTAAACTTCCACCTAATACTCTCATTTTTTGTTTCTCCTCGTTTTTTGTTTTGTTGTTGTTTGATTGTTGATTTTGTTTGTTGATTTGTCTTTCGGATGTTGCGAAACTTTTAGCTAACTTCATTTCTTTTGTTAACTGTGTATTTTAAATAATCCAATTCCGGTGGACTATATAAAAACCAAATAGATAAGTAATATTACCTCTGTTACGGCATTTGTTAGAGCGACTTGTAATGATATCATTTCTATACTATACTCCGCTGTATAAATAAATTTATTTTTCAAATACACTACTAACACGCTTAGAGGAAATGACGCAGTTGCCATCACCATAACAATAAGCCTCGAACTTGGAGCTATAATAAACCCGAGAATAATAAATGCAAATATGACTAAGCTATTTGCTAATATCGTGTTGCTCAACTTCATGCTAATAACCCCTTTTAAATAGTGCAGTCCGTTGCCTTAATTCTCTGGGACCTAATATAAAGTTATAGAGTTCTAACTCTCTTAAATCCTCCAGCAAATTATTCTTATAACCCACACCTAACCGAATTACATCATCAATATCTTTCTCACTTGTAGTTTGGAATACTAAGGACTTTGGTAATTTACGCAGAATAGATAGAGCGTAAGCATTGCCTGCCGTCTCTACACCTCGATCACCAGCGATATTGTCATTATCAGTTATTGCGATTAACCTGCTGCCGAATCTACTTAGAATTGTTCTTTGATAGGAACCCAACGACGAGCCTAGCGACGCTAATGCTTGGAACCCATTGTCTCTAAGTATCATAGTGTCTACGATACCCTCTACCAGGAAAACCGGTTTTTGTGATGCATAGTACTCTTTAAGACGCTCCATCCCAAATAATATGTTCCTCTTTGCGTTGTAGCCATAATTTTTTGAATCTAAGTATTTCACGTCATCAAATTTATCCCACCCACAGAAACCCATGACATCGCCCATGACATCTTTTACCGGATACACAATTCTTCCTGCAAACGTAACGTAAGTCCAGTTAACAATGCCTGTTGTCTCATCTATATAGTCTGGTAGGGAATCGACTGTTGTGTCCTCATCAATAAAGAACACGTCATGCTCGTCTACTATCTGCCTGGACAATCCACGCTCCTTTGCTAGCGTGTTCATCACTTCATCATGGTAGCTTTGTGACTTAAAGTAATTGACTACTCGATTTAGTGTCTTGCGTTGATCTTCGATTGTATTTTGCTGTATCAATATGTCATCCAAATTGAATTCCATACCTACACCTCAAATACATTATTTTTAAACCGGATTATGTTTGTATCTGTATTACCTGTTAGAGTAACCGGAAGTACCGCAATATACGAAACTTTGTTTATATCGTATAGGCACGTAGGAATGTGCCTGTACGCATGAGCCCTCCTGTTTTTTATATTTTTGTTAATCTGAGAAACTGCCGTATTGATTTCCTCATTGCTAAAACCAGCCCGTTTCGCTTCCGGCATCATAGCAAACACTTCCTGATACGTGATACAGTCCTTAAATATACTTTTTAATCCTTCTTTCATTCTAGCCATAGTTATACTGCTCCCTTTCTGTTATAGGTCTTAACGGTACATAAGTATCTATACCGCCGTTTTCAGCTTCCACAACTTCTTCTATTGCCTGATAGAACTCATCTAAGTCATACCCTAACTTATCCATGTAAAGACAAATGTACGTGGCACATTTCACGGTAGAGTCGGACAAATAATCCCAGCTATCGTAATCACATATAGCGCATGCAATGTCTTTTATCAAATTAAAGTCCATTCCGCTTGACTCAACTTTTTCTTTTGTAGTCCCTTTACAAGGAACTAAATCTTTTATCTCTCTGATATCCCAAGCATTTCTCCGATAGTGCCTATAGAGGTCACTGCCGTGTGGGATGAATTTTCTTATTATACCGGACAATCCGACAAAATCTCTGACCTGATTGCCGACTACCACAATATCACTCGTAGACATCATATCTTCCAAAAAGTCAAGTGATTCGTAGAGCCAGCTTATTCTTTTGTGCTTTAGGACGGGTAGTCCAGCCCAAAAGGTTGCTGTGGCATAGTCATAGCTGTCAATATATGTTCTTTTTACTTCAAAGGCACCAAAATCATTGACAGACACCTTTACTGCACAGTATTCACTTACTGCACTGTTTTCTTTGTTTCTTGTGCATACCAGGGTTGTGAAATTTAATTTCATCATCAGTTCTCCTTATTTAGATGGGTCAATGTACTTATTCATCAACCCATCTGTTAATTTAATGTTTTAAGAAAGCTTCATCTTTCATTCTTTCTTTCTTCAAATATATATGTCGGAGAGCTGCACTTATTTTGTCTTACACCCTTGTTTAGTGTCAGTCTGTTATCTGAGCATATCTCCAAACTTGAAAATACAATACTTTGCAGCACATAACGTAAGTACCGTATCGTAGAGAGCCGAGTGTAACTTATCTCGCCCTTCCGGCATCACTATTCTGTTGGCTTTCATATACCCATCAATATCTTCTTTAGAAAATCCAGTCATAGCAATATAATCCGGCAATGTACCAGACTTTCTCCCCATGTTTTCACCAAACTTCTTTTGATGCCATTCCCTCCATCGCCGACCACACATTTTCTGAACGTCTACGGTTCCGGCTGGCCATAGGCTCTGTACACCTTTCGGCTCATAGCGGCTCATGAAATTTGATAAAACGATATTATCGTATGAGATATTGTTTTTTCCAACCCACGTTGTATTATGGCATAGGGCATATAGTGTTGCTAAATTCTTAGCGAAGTACTGTTCATGCTGCTCCAAGAATTGTCTTGTCAGCCCATGGACATGTGAAGCCTTTATGCCCCACTCCTTTTGATAGAAATAAAGATTACCGCTGGAGATTACATTTAAGCAATCATCAGTTCTGACAAAGCCAAATTCATAAACATCACTGTCCCTTTCAAAGCCTGACGTCTCTATATCATAAAATAAGAACATGTTCTACCTCCGTTATACAAATCTAGGCGGTAAATACTTCCTAGAACTTGTTTCAATCTGTTTTAAATACTTATTTACCAGATTTATATCTAACATAAAATCTAACGGTGTATTGTTAGTTTCTACTATCTTTCTAAATCTGTTTAATGTTACCGCTAAAATGTAATCCCTCTGCCAGGGACTCCTCTTGTCGGTCAACTTGCACTTATCCACAAACACACAAATAGGGACGATGTACCTTTCATCTCCCTCTGGTAATGCATTTACAATACCTGAATAGAGGTGACGACTATGCATTTCGTTCTGATGTACCGGGGACTTATTCGTTATCCGTGTTCCTTCGATGCCCTCGTCGGTTAGCAGAATCTTATCCGACTTATATGCCTTAACCTCAATCGGGAACACTCGGTATGGTGAAACATAGAGCGCATCAATCTCTGTAGTCGCGCCTAAACCTTCGAGATATAACTTTCCATTTTCTGCTTTCTTGATATTTCCCGGCAGTTCTTTATCTACCTTGTAGGAGTAGGAGTGTACTAATATGCCACCATACTTTTGATATATCTGTTCGCATATTGCGAACACCGCCTCTTCTCCAGCATCTCCTTTTTGCTTTATATCCGACGTTCTCATATCTTTTAGGATCTTGTTTACTTGTCCGTTAAAACTCATCCCGCCTCCATAGATAGTCGGTGAAATGTATCAGAGACTATTTCCCTTATTGCCGAGTTACTTCTGTAACTCTGAATTAGATTATTATAAACAGCAGAATACATGTTGTTTTGCGTATTCAAATTTCCTCCTCCAACCTCCTCCAACCCACATAGAGTTATAATTGCAGCTAGCGCTCCTAGTAGGGTGTACACATCTGCAACCCTTCTGTTTATTACAACACTACACCTGACAGCAGTTTCCTCTGATGTACCACAATCTGCCACCCAATATAAATCGTGTATTACCTTCTCCGCTTTCATGTGGTCGCAAATCTGAAGTGCTGATAAAGGTAGGGCCACTTCCTTATTTATCAAATAGCTGCAATGCTCAGACGGTCCAATAGATATCATTATTGTTGGTATCATGATATTACTCTTAGCGGTTCTGAAACCGTGTAGCTTTCTTCGTGATATAAATTTCCTACCCATCGTATTCCTCCCATTCATCGTAATTATCTTCCTCTGACTCATACCCGTAGTCCCACTGACGTTTCTCTACCACTGACGTTATAATCTCCACTGTCAATGCCAATGGAATCATTGTTACTGCCGCAAGAAAACTGTAGAAGATAAAAGCACTTGAATTTTTCATGCTGTACATCAAATCATAATAATACATAACAGCTGTATACTTTGTAGAATCCAATTTTTGATATAGCTTGATAGAGCCAGACGACTGACTAAATTCAACTTCTTTTAATCCGTTTATAATTTCATTTAATTGCTTATTGTTTGATTTGTTATAAGCAACAGTTAGAATAGAAATATTTCTCAGATACTTTTCGTTATCTGAAGTACTAACCGGAATATTACTTGTAGCATCCACATATCTCTTAGTTATAGATTTTATTTCATTGTAAAAATACCGATACTCCGCATTGCTCGTGTTATAAGGTATATCCAATACTTTATTTGCTTCCTGGATGAATACATAGGAAGAATTATTTAACACACTTCCCTTCCAAAGTAATATTGCAATCACAGTAGATACTAAAATAGCAGTGATCTTCAAGTATAGGATTACTTCTCTAAATACATCTGTTATATATGTTGTCAACGGTATAGGAAACACCTCCCTGTCTCTGTAATATAAAATCCTGTACTCTCCGTATGAGGGCATCTTTCCCGCGATACTTAGTTAACGCAATATAGACAGACATATCTGGAAGCGTAAAGCATACGTCGCAATACTCACCTAATATCATTAAAAGTCTTTTTACGGCTATACAATGATGTGCAATTTTATTGTTGTCCAGGTTTGTATTCACTTTCACTTTTATCATCTCGGCTCTATTATCAACTAAGATATCACCATCTGGATTAGGTACAATTCTAATATGTCCCAGTCTGGACGTGTCAAGATTGTAGAGTATCGTGTTATCCGATATAAAATACCTTACTAATAGAACACCTTGCTCTGTCGTGCTGCCAAACATATACGGACGAACACCGAACGCGCCTCTCCGGTCTAGCCTGAGCCATTCAAGTGCTTCTTCTCTTGTCTTACAATAGTGCCACGAAGCATATGGATAGATGGCTATGTTTTTGTTTAACTCTGCCTGCGTCTCTACGATACACGTCTTGCCACTGGCTGCTATTGCATACATATAACACCTCCTAATCCATATTCGCTGCGTGCTTTGCTAATCTATCGACAAACTGATTAGGGTTGAACCAACCCTTATGCGCATGCACTTTTTCTATATGGACTGTATTTACTTTATCAAAAAGCTCTAGCAAATGTTTGCTAGAGCTCTTGGTAATAAGACTTTCCGTGTAGGGTAGTTCTTCTCCCCGAATAATACTTTCAAGCAATTCTATGGACAGCGCGCTGTCTGTGTGGATATATACATTATCTTTCTTTGTCAAACTTATCTTGTGCAACAAAAACTTGATAGCGTCCATAATCGCTCCAAATTCAGCGTCCATGATGTACCTGGTATCAATATGCCTAATACCACACCCTATATAGTACTTGTTCGTATAGATTAAAAACGCCGCTCCAGCCTTTCCAATATTCTTGATACAGGAGCCGTCTGTATAAACATAATACTCCATCAGTAAATCTCCTCCGCCCATAACTTACTCTGTATTGAAATTCCTTCTTCCGCTTCTGCATAGATAGGAATCCAATCGTCCACATAGTATTCCGGCATATGTGCAAGAGGTTCGTACAAATCATCCCACTCTTTTTCTGCGACAGCTGTGTAGATAGCATCGTGAATAGATAAGAAGAGATAGCTGTCGGCCCACTTGGATTGAAGCAGCTGATTCTGCTCGACACACGCAAACTTCATTAAGTCTGCTGCTGTACCCTGTACTCTCGCATTTATACCCGCTCGCACCATATGTTTGAACTTGGCATCTTCAGATGCATCTTTGTACTTACCGGTGCTATTTGAGCCGGAACGCACGTCGACGGGTGTGTCAAATTCGGTGTAAATTATATAGTTTCCGCCATAAATCTGCTCCTCTACACTAGCCTGCCACTTTTTCCTTGCCGGGTGATTTCCAATCCGATCAAAGTAACCTTTCACAATAGGGTCTCTCATATTACCGCTTGTCTGGCCATAGATAACTGCGTTTCCCAGCGTCTTAAGAGTGCTTCGGCCTCTTTTCATCTCTTCTGTTATTTCGCGCTTCGGTGCATCAGTCCGTCCAGAAAGATAATCCTCTTGACTCTGTGTCGCATAGTGTAGCAACCCGTAGTACGCATCATTATAGAGATTAATAAGATACTTTATTTGTGGATCTTTTATGATAGCACCAAATATAATTCTGGGGTCAATTTGCCCGGAGTCTACATGCAGGAGTCTAAACCCGTTCGGTACCGTTATAATATTCTGAATATCGTGCGCTAAATTCTGTATGGCCGGGTTTCTTGTTGCAAATCTTCCCGTATTCTGCTCCACCCAATCTGGATAGAGTCGGATCATTCTATGTCCTTCCCAAGAATAGTTCTCTTCTACGAGAGTACCCATTGATAAAATGCCTGGAAGTAGTGATATCATTGACTGGCACTTAGTTATATAATTAAATATTTTCAGTATCCGAACCTGCTTTTCATCAGCCATACCTGAATCAATTACTTTAGCTATACTTGCATCGTCCGCCGACACATTGCCTTTAGTAGTCTTATCTGCATAGTAACTAAGACCCGTTGAGCTTAGAAAATCAAGCGCCAGTCTTTTGACATCAAAATCATGTATGCTTGAATATCCCATAGCGGCCTTGACCTTGCTTAACCAAATCTCTTTCTCCCGCTGGTAGTAGAATCTCCGCTCAAGGATTCTATCGTAATCGAGATATACTCCATGAGCAGAATTCAATTGAGTTAACATTCTACAAACATCTTCTGTTGCGGGTGCTTTATCTGATTGAACAGATAATTTCCTCATTTATACGACCTCCAATATAACTCGTTTATTTATTCCCACCAACATGTACTTACATGAACCAATCTGCATAGCGTTGCCCTCACTCACAAGTTTGTCCATTACATTTTCTGTTGCTGCGCTTAGGTCTAACACTCCCGCTTCTGTACGTATGCGATCACTCTCAATAAAATACCGTAGCCTTGGTTCGAATCCATAACTTAAATACTTTGGCAGTCCAACCAACTCTGCTGCTCCAAAAGATACTGAATAAATCTGGTTTAGCTTTACGGCAAGTCGCCTTACACTACTGGTAGAGTACGCTCTCGCAGGCTCTAAGAAATGCACAGGATCCGTTTTGGGCGCAGTTACAACACTTTGCGGAAAACCATATCCGTACATTGGCATTATCTCTTTGTAGTATATATCATTCTTTAGAGGCACTCTTATGAATTTTCTGTCAGCGTCTTTCGTTAATAATGATCTTTCCAGCTTAATTCTAGCGTAGTAATCTCTCGCACTCTCATACCTTATATCTGATAAGAAGAAATCTTTGCTTTCCATAGGTAAGGAAATATTATCTTTTCCTCTACCTTTTTCTTCATTTATTACTCTAAAACTCACCCTATCTGCAGCCATAAGACTCTTCTCCAGACTAGTAACAGGGAATAGGGATGACTCCCAATAATCACTTTCTACCCCCACAGGCGCAAGGCAGCCACCTTTTAACACCTCTTCATATACTCCGGGATATTTCTTTCTCAAAGTCACATCAATGAAATCAGCTGGGGACAGATTAATTTGCCCATTAAAAACTTTAAAACTTTCTGCATTACTTATAGGTGTTATATACCATGGATCCACCTTCGCATTTACCAGCACACATTCGGTACTAATTGTCCCGTCATTTACAATAAAAGATTTACGACACCAATCCTCCATTGTACATGCAAAGTCCTTCAGTATCCCGTCGCCTTCCTTGATTTTCTCAAATTGAGCTTTTGTAATCACGAGTGCTGCTTCTATTACAGCGTGCTCTGGTGCTCTATATTTAACAGTGCAGGTATAACTTTCTCCGTTATACTTCATACTACTCGGCTCGCCCAGCAACCGCCAAATCATTTTTAATATATGCTCAACTCCCAGTCTTTTTGCCGTTGTCTTGTTGGATGTTTTATAGATAAGCGTGGTGTCAACAACACTATCAATAATCTTTTGATTCTGATTGAAAATGTTCTTTATTACTTCGCTGGTATGGTCTAACCTCTTCCCAACAAAAGCGAAATGGCGTCTATTTTCCATAACATCCCCAGATACCTCTGCTACAACTCCAGTAACGTAAGCAGACATCTTTGTGTTCATCACTTGCTCATATCTCAGGCGTGCATAGTCAGACATACAGCCATTGGCTTCATTGACAATATTCTCAAATGCCTGATTAATCGGAGCGATATCCATATCTCCTGTTCGTATAGATGTAATAAATTCAAACAGCTCATTGGATTTAATATTCCCAAGGGAATCATACATAGTACCATACTTAGTAAGGAACATCGTATTGAGGCATTCTGTCACTTTACCTGTCGGCGCATTTTTAATATCATTCTTCTCGCCTTCGGCCTGATCTAGCCTCTTAAAGTTAGTACTAAGTGACGTGATCGCTTCAATACGCTCCATTGGCCTGTTCTGGCGATGATACTCATACAATTCTTTTTCACGCCCTTCAGAAACGGTTGAACTCTCTTCCAGTTCTGCAAAATTGATTCTGTTTGGGTCGCCAACCGGTAGTTCACTCTGCATATTATAATTAGAGAGAATCACCTCTAATTTATCAACCATAGGTGCATCTTCCGGGAGGTCCTCTAACCCTCCTCCGAACTCTTTTACAAGTATAGGGTCCAACTCATTCCGCAATAATCCAGAAGCTCCCCAACGACCACTTTTTGCTTCTACGTAGTCTAATGTCTGCTCAACATTAAGTCCACAGTACTCACACATCTTTAATGTGTTTTCAAACAGCGGTTGTTCTTTTACACTGTTCAGAAACTCTTTAGCTAATGATCGGAATATCGTCAAACTATCGTGGTCTTCTTTACTGTAAACCCTATGAAGAGGCTCAACATAACCATCGGCTACCATGACTGATATGAACTGCTCCTTGTAAACTAATCCCGTATTAGAAACTAATGCCATGTTTTCCATATCGCAGCGCCACTCATATAACTGGCCTCCAGATAACTGGACTACCATAGACACACGGCTAAGTGGCTTAGCATAGGTACAACTGACCAGCCTATACGGTGTGCGCCATGAATTTGCTTCTCTAAGTAACTCCTTGGCTTTAGCACTGTCGTGGCTTGAAATATATAGCCTGGTTGTGCCTCCAGCAACATCAGCACGTGGATAAACAACACCGTTATAGGTGAAATTCCCTTTCTTGTCCATTAACGCATATACCGAGCTTGTCATTAACACTGGTATTGAGGCTTCAATGCCTTCTCTCCGAATACGAACCACTTCAGCATCAAATGTGTTCTTTTCGCGACCTGTCCCTGTATAGGGTGTGTTGATCGAGTAGGCAACGTCCCTCTCTAACATTTTTCCTACTACTGGGTCTTGCAAACCGTCCGGTCCAAACGCTGTGTATGCCAATAGGAAAGCATCGGAATTACCTCTCTGCTCTTCTGTCATTAATCCCACAGCAATAAACTCATCTTCAAGCATTTTGACACGGCCCATAGACATGATCTTTCTTCTTTTGGCCATATACTCGAAATACTTCTTTAGTTCTGGATTTTGTTCAAGTTCCTCCACGGTGAACAGTGCTTCTTTTGCCGTTATAGCGTTTATTGGCAAAGCAGTATCAATAGAGTTGAGGGTGTTGTGGTATGTTTTAAAGCTAGTAAGGTAGGCTATAAGCTCTTCTCTCGTATTGATGAGAATTCTTATTGGCGAATGCATTTCAATCTCTTTAATGTCCATTGATACCGTAAAATATCGCAGGCATTGCTGTTCGGTTAACGCATCCTGTGCAAACGTCCCAGCAAAAGAATAATTGTCGTCAGCCGCTGGTTCTAACATGGGCAAATCCTTAATCTGTGTGCCCTCGTCAGTGGTAATAACCCCGTAGTAATCGTGATATTTATACCCAGATTCAATCAACCCATTAATGATATCCGAATGGTATAAATCCCTTTCCTCAAGTATTACGGGCATACCGTACTGTAATAGAAGATAGCCAGCTGAACGACCGTCTTCTTTCATCTTTCTTCCCTTAATTGCATAAGACATTAAGTGTGTCCTCCTGAAATGATTTTTTTTAAGATATCGGGTCCCGTTTATAGGGACCCGGGGTATGGCTTAGTGTGCTTTTACGCCACCCTGAACATCATCCATCTTCGAGGTCTGTTTCTGGGTTGCTTCTGAGGAGGCTGCCGCACCAGCCGCGGCGGCGGCCTGCATCTCCTGGATCTGTGCATTCATATTGTTTACAGATACTACGCCCCGCCTTCCTGCGGCCACGTACTGCTCAAGAACTTCATCGACCTTTTTAGCATAAGCAAGCGTTTCATCTGCCATATCCAACGGCATCTCAAGACCATTATCGCCATTAGCGAAATTCTTAAGTTCAGCCGAAATACTAGACAAATCTTCCATAAGAGCAGCCAGCGCACTACCTTCTTGTGCACACGCCTTTGCAACTTCATTTAAAGCTTCTGCCTCAACTCTATTAATTGCCATTATACAATTTTCTCCTTTCTTCTATTTTCAGTTACGTGGGTCAGACTCATGGTACTCGCCAGTTAATGCAGTATAAGCTGCAAACGCAGCAGACATAGGTTCTGCTCCGATAAACTCAATAGCGGCATCCAACATGTCTTTGAGACCCTGACCACCCAGCTCTGTTAACTTACCTACCAATTGCTCATTTGCGACACCCAGCTTGCCTTCAGACATACCAATAAGTGCATTGTTAAACTTATTAATATGCTCTTTAGCGTCAACACACGCTCTAACAAGCAATGCATTCTTCTCCAATGCCAGTTGAGGGTCGTCACATTGCAATGTAACATTTGTGGACATAATAGTTTCCTCCTTCTTATAATTTTATTTTTCCAAGGCAGAAAATGTTTTGATACCTCCCGCCACTCTCTCAATTGTATATGTGGTGGCGTAGAAACTTTTTTATACCGTACATCCCATTAGTGTAAATCAGTTTTCCATACCCCTTATAAAATAATCGAATGGATCCACAGTATTCTCGGATGAACCATTTTGTTCAACTACGACGTATGTACTTTCTGTTGCCATCCCAAGCACATATGGACCACCAATTTGCTCCCCCTTACATGTAGTACGAACGTCAATTGTATGCGTAATGGCTGTACTGTCAGCATTCAAATGACAAAACCAGTTTTTCACATTATAGAATGTCACCACATACTCTTCTGAACTGGAAGGACTAATTTTTATTGTAGTACTTCCAGAACCGTCTCCGTTGTAATTCACAAAATAGAAGGACTGGAAGGGTGATATAATACGCTTATCTTCCACATCCCGCCATAGATATAAACGCTCTGGCTCATTGGCATTGGCAGCATACTCCTGCCGCATCTCATTTTCCGTCATATCTCCCGGATCATCAGTAGACATCCAGATGCCTCCGTTTGTCCCTGGAAACGTACAGGACTCTGTGTACTTAGTTATAGATCCGGTTGTACATCTATTTGTACTGCCAGAGGCTATACCAATACCCTGCATGATGGCATAAGTCGTTTTAGGATCTGATGCATCCGTCTTGTACTTGCCGTTGTAGTAATACGTTGGCGAGAATGTCTTATTCAATGGTGGCGTATAGTTATAGGCTACCAGACACCCAATAAACACCAGGGTAATTACTGACAGCAGTGTTGTTAACCTATTTCCATCCCGTGACCTGCTTCTCTCCTCATCATCTCTCTCGTTCATACTAACTCCTCGGTATATATAATTTATTGCTCGCAATAGTTCTATCAAGTTCACTTTGATAGAGCTTAAACTTCGATAACTCTCCGCCAGTTTTTACAAACGCATAGCCATCCTCCATTGCTTCCATTGGCTTAGCAGGTAGTGCTGAGTCCGTTAACTTCGTGGCAGACCGCTCATCTGTTCTTCCGCATATGGCATAATTACACGCTCTAATTGTGGAACTAGAGATATCATTCAGCGCAGAATTTATAAATATAAAATGAACATTAAATTCTCCCGCTGTATTCAATAGTGTATTTAATCCCGGAATCAACTTCCTGCTGTCTGGGTCAATTCCAAAACCTACCGCACTAGACCAACCTAGCAAAACAAAGACTACTGGAATAGTTCTGTCAGCCATGTCCTTTCTGGCATTTACAACTTCATTCATTGTATTCAGCATTTCCAACATAGAATACTTGTGGCTAGCCAGCTTCTGTAACTGCTTGGGGACTATTTCATCAAACTTGCATAAGTACGCCAATTCTTCTGACTGTGAATTGTATATTACAGATGCGCCTTTTCGCCACATATCTATGTTTTTCTTTATGGTAAAGAAGAAATTTACTAAATCCTTGTTATTCATAAAGGATGACATAATATTCTCACCATTTTTTAATACAAGCGTAAAATTATCTGGCGCTAAGTTCGTTGAATACGTCATAGGATTTCCCAGTACGAACAGACCCGATTCCAAAGTCCCATCATTGCCGCTCATTTTATACATGCGTACTCTGTAGAACTGCTCCAATTCACTGATGCTGTGTCGTGTGGTCTCTTCGTACTTAATAGCTGGTGGGAACTCCATATTCTTTTCTTTCGCCATCTTCGCACACTTAGCGATATGCGCTCTGATCTCTTCGTCTGGAGAATACGGTGTCTTGAATTTTGTTTGAGCTTCTAACTTTGGATCGTCAGACGAACGCACGTAGATCAATCCATTCCTTTGTCGAATATTCCCAGCATATGGTGTTCCAAGTACCATTTGTGACACATCCAAGTCACAACGCAGACACATTCTAAGTGTAAACTGTGCTAACGTATCCGCTGATATTGTGCCTTTCAGAGACTGTGAGGCGAAGATTAAATGCACGCCGGCAGCACGACCAAGTTTAGCAATTGACGTAATGGCTTTATTTACTGCTTCAATTACCCTGGTATCCGCTTTCTGGAATATAACTTGAAACTCATCGACTATCATAACTATTCTTGGTTCGATTGGTGCATCCAATTTGCCTTTTCGAATTGCCATATTGTACTCTTTG
>Ga0153937_1000304_pt1 | contig 17959 bp, 18 predicted proteins | sample TSNY021MetaG_FD_104680 | JGI IMG/M metagenome (GOLD analysis project Ga0153937, IMG submission 104680) | Attine ant fungus gardens microbial communities from New York, USA - TSNY021 MetaG | ecosystem: Host-associated > Fungi > Mycelium > Unclassified | place: USA: New York, Robert Murphy County... | reverse complement strand
TTTTTTATATTTAAGCGTATAATAATCGTATCTGGCATCCGACATCATACCTATAGGCAGTCCGGAAGCCTCCAGCTCACGAACTCTGTGGTCGCTTACATATATAGGGTATCCCATTCCTGCGTTTGAATAATAAATACGTTGTTTTGGGACGTTTATTATGCCCAGAAACACACAGGCATATATATCTATTTCGTTTTCGTTAAGGGCCTTGAAAAATTCCTGGTTTAGCCGATACAGCACCCTGGCGGGGTTATGGTACCGGATCAAAAGGTTCTGCAGCATAGTAAGCATCATAGATGTCAAAAGAGCAGCGGGTATGCCGTGACCTGAGACGTCCCCCATGACAAAGCATACCCGCTCTTCATCAAGAGGAGATATATAATGGAAATCTCCTCCAATATCCATTGCCGTCAAGGAACGGCTGCTAAAGCCTATTCCGTTATAGTCCGTATCTATGTCCGGTATGAGAGAACGCTGCAGGGATCGGGCCATTTTTAAATGGGAATCCATAATTCTATTTTTTTCTTCCAGCTCTATGTATTTATTGTTAAGCTGGCTTAGTAATTGTTCCCTCATTTTAATGTTCAGATCCATTTTGACTTTTTTCTGGTTTCTTTCCATCCCTTCACCCTTTTATAAAATGTGATTTGGTTTCCAGCTTTGTTGAAGGATACGGAATCCGTAAGACCCAACACCAATTGGATACCTCTGCCCGTTTCAGAATATAGATCCTGCTTGGCCTGAAGGTTGGATAAATAAATGCTGTAATCAAACCCGCTGCCCTCGTCGGCTACGCTTGAATAAATATTATTACTGGCAATCTCCGCAGACAAATGCACTTGTTTCGTAGGATCCATACCGTTGCCGTGTACCATCGCGTTACGTAAAAGCTCGCTGTATATCAGCTTTAACTCCATAAAATCTTCTCTCGGAAGGTCCGGGATATTTTCTTTGAAAAAATTGATTGTATCATCCAAAGCCTTCTTTAGCTGGAACAAATCACTTCGAAAACATAATTCGAGACGGTTTGTTATCATAAATATCCCTCCTATCTATACCTAACGATGAAAACATTTACCGTCGACAAGCCTATTCGACCAACGTTTCAACGACTAATCGGCGACAGAGGAGGTTAATGTTTCCTCGCTCGATATAACTAGTGAAAGGAGTTTTGCTTATGATTTTTTACCATGTTAATGGTAAATTTATTCATTCCTCCAGATAAGCTGCAATCATCCATTAAAGCGTTAATCATAAGTAAACTCATTTCCTTTTCCATGGTTTCTTGCTTTATTATATAGTTTGCCGACAGCTCTATCTCTAGTTTATCTTGTTTTGTGTGAAATATAAGCTGAAAGTTTGTCCTGGTATTACATGGAAGTTTTTTTATCAGATATGTGCAGGCTTCTGATACTGCCGATTTTATGTCCTCAATTTCGTCGATGTCGAATGTAAGACGATTGGCAATGGAAGATGCGATAAGCCGAGCTGCGGAAATATAGGCAGAGTTAACAGGCAAAGTAAGTACAATACTTTCTTCTTTTATTGTAGTCTTATTCATCTCATTCGTCACCGCCCATCGAAAATACTTTGTCCAGATTGGTGATAGCAAACAGTTTTTTGAGACTTTTATTTGGGTTTAAAATTCGAACATCTCCACCTGTACCACTGACACTTTTAAACACAGAAACCAAAACCCCCAGACCTGTGGAATCAATATAATCAAGATACTTACAGTCAATATTAAGACTGCTGTGTTTTTTTTCCGTAAGCTCAACAAGCCTGGCCTTAAATTCATCCGAATTAAACATATCTATTTCTCCGGTCAGGGAAATGTTCCAGCTGTCATTATTCTGGTCATAGTTTGCGTCAAGAGAAAAATCCAATTTTCATACCTCCCTGCATTTTCATTTTTATGTTGCGCATCATGATGAAAATTTCTATGTGCTTATAGTATACTATATTTTTGAAAAATTTCACATGAAAAAATAAATAATTTGTTAATTTTTTTTATTTGATTTATAATTGGAGGGCAATATATTTTTTTACGTCTAGTATACGTTTAATTATTGAGAGGAATGCATAAAATTGAAGAAAAAAACTATTATCTCATCATTAATGCCGCGCTTTGCCCGTCGCAACGTTTTGCGTCAAACCCCGAAGCCGTTAAAGCTTGTCACACTATTATTAGTCTTAGGCTCTTTGTTATTATCAGGCTGTACCTCAAATGAGACGGCGCTTAAGCCCTTGCCTGACAGCACCGGCCCGGCAGAACCCGAGCTCACGCCTTTAAAATCTGAAAGCACAACACCGATGCCGAGCATAACCCCCGCTCCAACGCCGGAGCCAACGCCCGAAGCAACTCCTGAAGCAACTCCAACGCCGGAACAGCCGACGGAGTCTGTTACCGCTCCGGCGTCAAATCTTTCCAATAGTACGAAAAGCTGGTACTATAAGCCCAATGATAATCATGAGCCGCCAGGGGCCCAGGCCGAAATTGATTTAAGTCTTTTTAATGCTTATTACCTGGGAGACACTTCGTCAAAGGCAATTTATCTTACCTTTGACGAAGGTTATGAAAACGGATATACTCCGGCTATTTTGGATACTTTAAAGGAAAAGAATGTGAAGGCAGCATTTTTCTTAACGAAGTCATATATAAAACATAACCCGGAGCTGTCTAAACGAATCGCGGAGGAAGGACATTTAGCTTGCAACCACTCGGTTACGCATCCGGAGCTGCCCGGCCTATCCGACGAGGAAGTAATTTATGAAATAGAAGAGACGGCGAGGTATTTTAAAGAAGTTACCGGTTATGAAATGGCAAAATATTTCCGGCCTCCTGCCGGAGTATACAGCGAACGAACCTTAAACCTTACCCGACAGGCAGGCTGCGCCACAATATTTTGGAGCTTCGCCCACAGGGATTGGCTGGTGGATGACCAGCCGGGCAAGGACGTCACGTATAATAGAGTAATGAACAATTTACATAACGGCGGCATACTTTTACTGCACGCCGTATCCCAGTCAAACACTGAAGCCTTGCCAGATATAATAGATTCGATTCGGGAGTCGGGCTACGGGTTTAAAGAACTGGATGAAATAAACCGCAACTAAAGCAGGAGGCAAATAATTTATGCACGAATTTAAACCTGTCACTATTAGTGACTTGGAGCTTTTTAAACAACATATCCAGATGAATCCTTTTTATAATTCCGAATATAATTTTACCACTATGGTAGCTTGGCAAGTGGTAATGCAGCTGGAATACACGATAATAGAGGATTGTTTATGTGTAAGAGGCGTAACCATCGGATCGGATAAAAAAGAGTTTTTTTATTTTCCTTTAGGGAAAAAGGCAAATATTGAAAAGGCTCTCCACATTATAATCAAGGATTTTACCGACAAAAAAAAGCCTTTAATTTTAATGTCTTTATCCCAGCCCATGATGGACATGCTTGAGGAATTCGGTCTTTTAGATAAGTTTCAAAAAGAGACCCGGAGAGATTTTGCCGACTACGTTTATACACTGGAAAAGCTGACTACCCTGGCCGGAAAAAAGCTTCATGGCAAGCGTAACCATTATAATTATTTCATAAACAATTATGATTATTCCATGGTTCCAATTACACCTGAGAATGAGCCTGATTGCCGACTTAAAATAAAATCGCTTATAATAGAGAGAAGCCTGAACCCTGAGGAAGAATTGAATGCTACCATGATGGCCTTATACTATAGGGACGAGCTGGGCTTAAAGGGCTGCTGCCTTTACGCGGGAAAAGAGCTTGTAGGCATAATACTGGGAGAATGTCATCATGGAATGACGGTTGTGCAGATAGCAAAAAGCGATGTGAGTTTCCGGGGAGCTTCTGTCGCGTTGTTCAAGCTGTTTTTATCGGAACACTTCCAGAAATGCGAATATGTGAATCTAATGGAGGATATGGGTCTTGAAGGGCTGCGTCAAGCAAAGCTTTCTTACAACCCTGACTTCTTTATAGAGAAAAGTATATTGACATGGAAAGAAGAATAAAATCATATTTTACTATAGATTAACAGGGCAAGCCTTGGCAATGATTTCGTCCACCTTATTAAGCATGTCCATCAAAGCCTTTTCACAATTCAAATATTCCCTGATTTCCTGATTAAGAATGAGCCGGCTATAGCGCCGGCTCAATTCCTTTTCCTTTTCAAAATCCGTATGACCGCCTTGTAAGACGCTCAACTCATAATCCAGCTGCATTTGTCTGAATTCTTTCATATCAGACGAAAGCTCCGGTTTTACGGAAATATTTGACCGCGCCTTTATAAAATTTGCGTACATTGGGCTTGAAGCCAAGAATTTACTAAATTCTTCGGCCTTTTGTATATATTCGTTCACAATGCATACTCCAAACAATTTATATTTCCATTATAATAGGCAAGATCATAGGGCTTCTCTTTGTTTTCTGCCACAAAAATTCCTTTAATGTATCTCTTATTATTGACTTAACATAGTTCCACTCGGTAATATGCTTTTCGTCGCAATTGCTTAAAGCGTTTCCAACCACCTTGCGGGCCTGGCCCATAAGGTCTTCCGATTCTCTAACATAAACAAAACCGCGAGAAATAATATCCGGGCCAGCCAAAATATGACCGGTGCCTTTGTCCATACTAACTACAACTATCATCAAGCCATCCTGTGACAAGTGCCTTCTGTCACGCAAAACAATATTACCAACGTCTCCCACGCCCAAACCGTCAACCAGTATCTGGCCGGAAGGTACGGTACCCGCTGTTTTGGCGCTTTTACTCGTAAGCTCCAGCACGTCTCCGATACCCATAACGAAAATATTTTCCTTTTTCATGCCCATTGATATGGCCAAATCCTTATGCCGTTTTAAATACCGGTGATCACCATGGATGGGCATCAGAAATTTAGGCTTTATCAGAGCATGCATAAGCTTGATTTCCTCTTGCTTGGCATGTCCTGAAACGTGAACCTCCATCAAGCCTTCATAGATAACCTCGGCGCCTTTTTTCATCAGCTCGTTAATTACCCTTGAAATATACTTTTCGTTGCCGGGGATAGAAGAAGAGCTGAATACTATCTTATCTCCCGGGCGAATCTCCACCTGCCTGTGATCGGAGGAAGCCATTCGGGAAAGGGCGGACATTGGCTCGCCCTGGCTTCCTGTTGTAATAATTACAAGCTGGTCGTCCCGGTAATTTTTAATTTCCGAACCTTCTATGAGAATCTTATCCGGTATATGCAAATAACCAAGCTCTCTTGCGGTAGTAGTAGCGTTTAACATGCTGCGTCCTAAAATCACAACCTTGCGCCTATGCTTCACGGCGGAGTTGACTATTTGCTGGATTCGATGGATGTTCGAGGAAAAAGTAGCCACAATTATACGCTGTCTGGTACTTTGATTGAAAATTTCTTCGAATATTACACCTACGGAGCTTTCCGACATGGTGTATCCTTCTTGCTCAATATTTGTGCTTTCGCACAGAAATAAAAGCACTCCGCTTTTGCCAAGCTCAGCAAAGCGCTGCAGGTCGATGGGCTCACCCTGGATAGGTGTGTAATCGATCTTAAAGTCGCCGGAATGCACCACAACCCCTACCGGAGTGTGTATAGCTAAAGCCGCCGAGTCTGCAATGCTGTGGTTAGACCGGATAAACTCTACCTTAAACTGTCCGGCGTTAACGGTTTGGCCTACCGCTACTTGATGGAGCTTTGCCTTGTTAAGCAAATTATGCTCCTTGAGCTTGTTCTGCAAAAGACCAAGGGTCAGCTTCGTTCCATAAATAGGCACATTTATTTCTCGAAGCAGATAGGGTACCGATCCTATATGATCCTCGTGTCCGTGGGTCAAAAACAAGCCCTTTATCTTATCCCGGTTTTTCACAAGATATGAAAAATCGGGTATGACCAGGTCTATACCCAGCATGTCATCCTCGGGAAAGGCCACGCCGCAGTCCACAATGATAATATCACCGTTAAACTCGAACACAGTAATATTCTTGCCGACTTCATCCAGCCCTCCCAGGGAAATAACCCTTAATTTAGTTTTCTTTGATGCCAAAAAATATAACCTCCTAATTCTATTTGTTTAGATTGTAAAACAATCCTAATCGAGCTCTATATCGTAATCATCTCCGCTGCTCTGAAACAAAGCGGCGATGCGCTCAAATTCTTTTTCGTCTTCAATAATATCATATACATACGACTCGTCGTTCTCCTGCGTTTCCTTAAAAATAAAGGCTTCCACGTCGTCTTCGTCTTCTTCGTCCTGCCCGGCCTCAATTACCAAAAGATAAGAATTGCCGCTGTCCTCAGCCGAATCTACCACAATAAACTCTACCTCGTTGCCTTCATCGTCGGTCATTATTATAGTCTCATAAAGCTCTTCATTTTCTTCATTATCGAAGCCGTTTAAGTCCTTTAAATCACTCATTGGTTTTCTCCTTTTTATTTGTTATACTGTCCAAATAACCCTGTAAAATATACACTGCCGCCGACATATCAATAACCATATTTCGTTTTTCCCGCTTTATTCCGGCTTCTTTAAGAATTTGACCGGCCGCCACGGTGCTAAGGCGCTCATCCCAAAGCACAACCGGTATCCTTTTGAAATTCCGCTCCAGTCTTTCTTTGAATGCCAGGGTTTTTTCACATCTTACGCCTTGAGAGTTATCCATGTTTTTTGGAAAGCCGAGGACTATTTTCTCAATTTTATATTCGGATATTATTTCCGAAAGCTCCCTAATCAGCTTTTTAAAGCTATTTTCATTATCGCGGCGTATAGTAGTAACGCCTTGGGCTATAAGCCCCAGGCTGTCGCTTACAGCCACGCCTATAGCCTTGTCTCCATAGTCCAGACCCATGATACGCATATTATTAAAGTTGGTTTTGGATATAATAATTAACAATTTCTTCCAAAAGCTCGTCCCGTTCAAGCTTCCCGATGATGCTGCGGGCATTATTATGACTCGTAATGTAAGTGGGATCTCCCGATAATATATAGCCTACGATTTGGTTTACAGGGCTGTATCCTTTTTCTACCAGAGCGGAATACACCTGCATGAGTATATCTCTGGCTTCATTATCGACAGACTTTTCAAACCCATTAAATTTCTGTGTTTCAGAAAGCATTTTATCAGTCAATCCGTTCACCTTCTTCTTTACTTATAGTATACGTACACATCAGTGTTATTATAATAATATATTTTATAATAATATGCAACCAATCAACAAATTTTCGTTAAGTGATAGAATTTTTACAGGTACTACGCGTCCTCTTAAATCTTCCTCCGACTCACAGGACACCTTGCAGTAATTGGTTGTGTGCCCTTCATAATAACCGGTCCGCGACCGGGTTTCAAACAACAAATCAAGCTCCCGGCCTATAAACCGCTCCAAATATCTTGCGGAAAGCTCCTTATCCAACGCCAGCATACGGTTAAGCCGGTCCTTTTTTATTTCCGGGCTTATTTGCTCCGGCATAGCTGACGCTTTAGTACCCTTTTTTCTGGAGTAAGGGAATACGTGGAGCTTGCTCAATGCCATATCCTTTATAAAGCTGTAGCTTTCCAAAAAATCGTTCTCGCTTTCCCCCGGGAAGCCGACGATTACATCGGTGGTTAAGGACACGCCGGGGTATAACCGGCGCAGTTCCCTAACGGTATCGGCGTATTCAGAGGCGGTATAGCGTCGGTTCATCCTCTTAAGCGTTCTGTCGCAGCCGCTTTGAAGGGAAAGATGAAAATGGTCGCAGATTTTAGGCAGCTTGCTAAGACTCGACATGAAGTCCGGCGTAAAAAGCCCCGGCTCTACCGAGCTTAAGCGTATACGCCGTATCCCCTCCTGAAGATGGGCCTGCTCTATAACATCCAACAAGTCTGTTCGTTTTAAATCTTTTCCATATGATGATACTTGTATACCTGCAAGCACTATCTCTTGGAATCCGTGGGCTGCAAGTGTTCTTACTTCATTAATTATATCCGCCAGGGGTCTGGAGCGCACCGGGCCCCTGGCATAAGGCACAATACAATAGGAACAAAAATTTTCGCAGCCTTCCTGAATCTTCACGAAGGCTCTGGTTCTGTCGCGAAGCCGGTTTATATTAAGAGGCTCGAAGATTTTTTCAGTTTGTATGTCGTAAACCCTGCAAACAGGAGATTCCCCCTCATAGCTTTCCACTAATTCTACGATTTTATTTCTGTCCTTCGTACCTATTACCAGATTAACCCCTTCAATACCTGATAACTCGTCCGGCGCTACCTGAGCGTAGCAGCCCGCGGCTACCACGACGGCTTCAGGATTTTGCGAAACAGCCCGCCTTATAAGCTGGCGGGATTTCTTGTCTCCAAGGTTTGTAACTGTACAAGTATTTATAAGATATACGCCGGCCTTTTCGGTAAAGTCTACAACTTGATAACCCTTGTTTTGGAACAGCTCAAGCATGGCCTGTGTATCGTAGGCGTTCACCTTACAGCCCAGGGTAAAAGCGGCAATAGTTTTTGCAGTGTTCATTAGAGATCCTTTCAGCCTAATTCATAACGCTCTCCATGTACTTAGCCAGCTTTTCCGCCGACCTTTGCATCACTTCCGCGTCACGTCCTTCTATCATTATGCGGACAAGAGGCTCGGTGCCGGAATGGCGGATAACGACCCGACCTTCACCGGCGAATTTATTTTCCAGTTCTTGTATTTTGACTTGAATTGCTTCATCTGTCAAATAATTAGTTTTCTTTTCATTTGAAACCCTGGCGTTTATCAGAACCTGAGGTAATATTTGCATAATCTGTTTTAATTGGGATAAGGTTTTGCCGGTTTCCTTCATAATAGAAAGAAGCTGTAAGGCTGTCAATATTCCGTCTCCGGTGGTGTTATGATCCAGGAATATCATATGCCCCGAGGCTTCACCTCCAAAAGAAAAGCCGCCTTCTATCATTCTTTCCAGCACATATCTGTCTCCTACCTTGGTCTGCTCGATGGTGATGCCGTGCTCACGGCCCATAATGCTTAACCCCAGGTTGCTCATAATGGTAGCTATTATTGTATTACTCCTCAAAAGCCCTTTTTCTTTCATATAGCTTCCGCAAATGGCCATTATCTCATCACCTGCTACTATTTCTCCGTTTTCGTCAACGCAAAGACAACGGTCTCCGTCTCCGTCAAAAGCCAGGCCAATATCCATTTTATTTTCCTTAACAAACTCTACCAGACTGCCCATGTGGGTGGATCCGCAGTCTTGGTTGATATTGCAGGTATTGGGCTCGTTATGGATGACGCTTAACTCGGCGTTAAGCTCGTAGAGAGTAAGGGGCGCGGCTTCATAGGTCGCTCCGTTGGCGCAGTCGATGGCGACCTTAAGGCCCTGCAGGTCTTCTCCTTTAAAGGTGGATTTTAAGAAGCCCATATATTCGTCCAGAGCTCCTTCAAGCTCCTGCCTGAGGCCAACCCCTTCGCCTGTAGGGCTTGGCAGGGAATCCAGGCCGTTGAACATTATTTCTTCTATTTCATCCTCCAGCTCGTCCCGAAGCTTATACCCTTGAGAATTAAAAAACTTTATACCGTTATCCGGCATAGGGTTGTGAGACGCGGATATCATTACTCCGGCGTCCAGGTTGTGAACACGCGTCAGATAGGCTACGGCTGGCGTAGGTATGACTCCGGCGGAAATGACCGTGGCGCCTACGGAGCACATTCCGGCTGTAAGCGCAGCCTCAAGCATGTGCCCGGAACGTCTGGTATCCATTCCCACTAATATTTTAGGCGTATATTTATTTTCTTTTGTGAGAACGTATGCTCCTGCCCGGCCAAGATTAAAAGCCAACAGAGGAGTCAGCTCCGAATTTGCCACGCCGCGTACGCCGTCAGTACCGAATAATTTTCCCATTTATATCACCCTTCGAATGGTAAGTTTAAAATCTCGCGTTCAATTATATCAGAAAGAGCTGCCGGTATCCAGTTTTGCGCATAGCTTTGCGGTAAAATGATTGTGAAATGATTGCAAGTCTTAAGAACATACTATACAAAACCACCCGCGCAATGTAAAATGATTCAAACATATAAACAAAATACTAGGAGAAATTATTATGAGTGATTTAAATACCGGCTCGACTCTTACGCCCAATCAGCAGCGTATGGCTACGGAAAATATTAAAAGTCTGGTGTTTAGATATTCCATCCCAACGATAATAGGTATGCTGGTCAATGCTCTATATAATGTAGTAGACCGGTTTTGGGTTGGCCAGATGCCGGATGTAGGCGAGGCAGCGCTGACGGGGCTTGGTCTCGCCATGCCGGTCATGACTATTGTTTTCGCGTTTGCCCAGCTGGTGGGTACAGGCTCTTCCGCCAACATATCAATTACGCTGGGGAGAAAGGACATGGAAGCGGCTGAGGGGATATTGGGAAACACCTTGTCTTTATCGGTGATAGTTGCAGTCTGTATCACCATCCTGGGGTTAATTTTTATGGAGCCTCTTTTATCCTTGACAGGCGGAAGCGACGCGACTATACCTTATTCCATATCTTATTTGAGGATAATACTATCAGGATGCATCTTTCAAATCATTTCCTTTTGTATGAACAGTCCCATACGCGGGTTGGGCGACCCAAAACGCTTTGCGTCCACACAGCTTTTAGGCGGCGTCTTAAATATGATACTTGACCCTGTATTTATTTTTGTTTTTGACATGGGCATACAGGGGGCGGCGCTGGCTACGATTTTATCTCAATTTATTTCGGCCTGCTGGGTGCTGAGCTATTATTTTTCACCAAAGGCGGAGCTTAAGCTGAAACGAATACATCTCAAGCCCCGGCTGAAATGGACTAAATCTATATTTTCAATAGGCTTTTCCATGTTTCTTATGCAGCTTTCCGGCAGCCTAATACTGCTTCTGGCTAATTGGAGTCTGAAAAAATACGGAGATATTGAGCTTGGCAACGGGGACGTAGCGGTAGGAGCTTTCACTATCATTTCCAGTGTACATACGCTGTTTTTCATGCCCGTACTGGGCTTCAACCAGGGCGCTCAACCGATAATCGGCTATAATTACGGAGCGGGCAATTATTCTAGAATGAAGGAAGCTTATAAATGGCATCTTATCTATTCTACAATAGTAACTATGACCGGGTTTTGCGCTATTCAGCTGTTTGCCCCTTACTTAGCCGCCTTTTTCAACGATAGTCAGCGGCTTGTAGACGTTGCTTCCTTCGGAATGAGGATATTTCTTTGCGGTCTTCCTGTAATGGGAATTCAAGCGGCGTCAACAAATTTCTTTTTGGCAATTGGCCGGCCCCGCATATCTATTATGCTCAATTTATTAAGGCAGGTTTTTCTGATGATTTCCTTTTATCTTCTCCTGCCGCTTATATTCGGCTTGAAGGGAATTTGGATGGCGGCGCCTTGCAGTGATATAATTGCAACTGCTGTAACCTTATATTTTATAGTAAGAGAAATAAGAAGATTAGGAGTGTGATTTTATGAAACGCGCATTGATCAGTGTGTCAAACAAAGCAGGTCTTGTTGATTTTGCCAAGGGCTTGGAGGAAATGGGCTGGGAATTGATTTCTACCGGAGGTACATACTCCGCCCTTAAAGAAAATGGCCTTAAGGCCATTCCTGTGGATGAAATTACCGGCTTTCCCGAATGCCTTGACGGACGGGTAAAAACTCTCCATCCCAAAATCCACGGCGGTATACTGGCTCTGCGGAATAAGCCGGAGCATATGACTACCCTGGACAAGCTGGGCATTGACACTATCGATATGGTTGTAGTCAATTTATACCCTTTTAAAGAAACTATCTTGAAGCCGGGCGTCACTCTGGAGGAAGCTATTGAGAACATAGATATCGGCGGACCTTCCATGGTGCGGGCCGCGGCGAAAAATCATCCCTTTGTCACCGTGGTTGTCCATCCGGAGGATTACCCTGTGATACTGTCCGAGCTAAGAGCCTCCGGAACTGTTTCAGATGAGCTCAGGTTCAAGCTGGCAGCTAAAGCCTTTATGCACACGGCTCATTATGACGCAATGATATCGGCCTATTTAAAGGAAAAAGCCGGTGTGGAAGCATATCCTGATACCCTTACCTTAACATATGAAAAGGTTCAAGACCTTCGTTACGGTGAAAACCCGCATCAGGAAGCCGCTTTTTATAAGGAACCAGGCGCTTCAGGAGGAAGGCTGACGGATGCTGCGCAGCTTCATGGCAAGGAGCTTTCATTTAATAATATCCACGATACTCAGGGAGCTTTGGCTTTGCTTAAGGAGTTTGACGAGCCAGCCATTGTAGCGTGCAAGCATGCCAACCCCTGCGGAGTCGGTACGGGAAGCAGTATATCGGAAGCTTACAAAAACGCTTACGAGGCGGATACAGTCTCTATTTACGGCGGAATTATCGTCGCCAACAGGGAGATAGACCCGGATACCGCCAGGGAGATAAATAAAATTTTTGTGGAGATCCTGCTGGCTCCGTCATTCCATCCCGAGGCTTTGGAAATATTGAAGAAGAAAAAGAATATTCGTCTTTTAGCTTTGCCGGGCCTTGATAAGCACCGGCAGGATACCGATATTAAGCGGGTTTCCGGAGGAATATTGATACAGCAGGCCGATAATGAGCTATTACAGCCGGATTCGCTTCGGGTGGTCACTAAACGTCAGCCCACTGAAAAAGAAATGAGCGATATGCTGTTCACCTGGAAAATCGTAAAGCATGTTAAATCCAACGGCATCGCCATAGGACGGAACAACCAGTCCGTAGGTATAGGTCCGGGGCAGGTAAATCGCATATGGGCCTGCCGTCAGGCCATTGAACACGGCGTTGAGTTTTTGGGAGCGGACGCGTTGAAGGGAGCCGCCTTGGCTTCAGACGCGTATTTCCCCTTCCCGGATTGCGTGGAGGAAGCGGCAAAAGCGGGTATAACCTCAATAATCCAGCCTGGTGGCTCTATTAGAGATCAGGAATCCATCGATGCCTGCGATAAGTACGGCATTGCTATGGTATTTACCGATATGAGACACTTTAAACACTAATCAACACTAATCAGGAGGTAATTCATGCTATATGTAAGTACGAGGGGCGGGTCAGCCCCCATTACAGCAGGCGAGGCGATATTAAAGGGAATCGGGCCGGATGGAGGGCTTTATGTTCCGGAGAAGCTTCCTAAGATGGATAAGAGCCTGGAAGAGCTTTCGAAGCTTGATTACCGAGGGCTTTGCTATGAAGTTCTAAAGCTGTATTTAACGGATTATGACGAGGATGAGCTGAAAAGCTGTATAAATAAAGCCTACGATGAAAAGTTTGACAATCCTTTGATAGCTCCGCTTATAGAGGTAAAGGGGAAATATTTTTTAGAGCTTTTTCACGGCAGAACCCTTGCCTTTAAGGATATGGCCTTGTCTATACTGCCGTATTTGCTAAAGTCCGCGGCTAAGGCAAAGGGCCTGGATAAAGAGATAGTAATATTAACAGCTACCAGCGGAGATACCGGCAAGGCAGCCCTGGAGGGCTTCGCTAATGTTGAGGGGGTACGGATAATTGTTTTTTATCCGGAAAACGGCGTATCCTCCATACAAAAATTGCAGATGGTTACTCAAGAGGGAAGCAACACCGCCGTAATTGGCGTTAAAGGGAATTTTGACCAGGCCCAAACCGGCGTTAAAAAGATATTTACCGATCCTGAAATAGGATCGGAATTGAGCCAAAAGGGCATTATGTTTTCATCTGCTAATTCCATCAATATAGGCCGCCTGCTGCCTCAGATAGTTTATTATTATTCCGCTTATTTACAGATGGTAACGCAGAAGCATATTTCTTTAGGAGAATTTGTAAATTTTGTTGTTCCCACCGGAAACTTCGGAAATATTCTGGCTGGCTATTACGCGAAATCCATGGGGCTTCCTATTGGGACGCTGGTTTGCGCATCTAATGATAACAAGGTGCTCTATGACTTTTTTGCCACCGGAGAGTACAATAAAAACAGGGAATTTTATACCACTATTTCACCTTCAATGGACATATTGATCTCAAGTAATCTTGAAAGGCTTATATACCATTCGGCGGGGGTAGAGCGGACAAAAGAGCTCATGGCTTGCCTGAATAAAAATGGTGTGTACAGCTTTACGGAAAGCATACCCGGTTTTAAGGGATATTACGCCACAGAGGCCGAGGCCAAAGGTTCCATAGGGGAGATGTTTGAGGAAGGCTATCTGATGGATCCGCACACCGCCGTCGCTTACGATGCCGGTCAAAAATTTAATATGGAAGGTCAGGCTTCCGGGAAGAATATTATCCTGTCAACGGCCAGTCCTTATAAATTTACCGAGGCTGTTTGTTCGGCTCTTAATATGGAGACAGAAACAAATGATCCCTTTGTTCTGATGGAGCTGCTGGAGGAGTACAGCGGTGTTCCCGCGCCGAAAGCTTTGTCAGAGCTTAAAGGAAAGAAGGTCCGCCATAAAATGGTTTGCGGCCTGGAGGATATGGATAAGGCATTGAGACAAATAATTATGTGAGTATGAGTTTATTGCGGCAAAATCATATTGCACGGGGGGGCGCCTCCGGCTTGTGCAGTGGGAAGTCCTTGCTGCGGAGATTTTGGCACAAATATGGGTTTTGATGGCCGTGATTTTGGCAGAGGCGGCAGCTGTGGCTTTGGTGGCTTTGGTGGCTCTGGCGGATTTGGCGGCTTTGACGGATTTGGCGGCAGAGGCGGCAGCTGTGGCGGCGGTGGTTTTGACGGCGGTTTCTTTGGTAATATATTGGGTTCCGTTGCTGAGATACCAGTTGATAAGATCGTAAGCTTTACCCACAACGCTATTTAATGAGCGTCCAAAGCTATTCGTAGCCTTGGCCGCCCTCAGATTGTTTCATGTCCCTGGGATTACAGCTGAATTTTTCGGCTGTAATCCTTCATGTACGGGGACGCTCTCACTATAAGAGCGGTGACCCCGTTCTTTTTTACATTTCAGGAAAATTGTCTTCCAAAAATTAGCAAAAAAATTTCCAAATTTAGTCAAAAAGTAGTATTATGTAACCATCTGCTTTTTGAAGGGACGATCATTTTGAATCAGCCATTACAACAATTGATGCTGCAAGCGATCATTGACGCCTACATTCCAAGCTTTGACATAGAAAGAGATGTAATTATCGACGGAGAGGATATTGCCGTGTTTGCCGAATATCACTCCCGAACGGAAAAGTTTGTTCTTGTTAAATCCGCTAAGCTATGGGGCGCGGAAGCTAACGAGTATATTTTTGTTGCTACGCGTAATAATTTTGATTTAAATTGTTTTTATAGTTTAAAAGAAGCAGTTCTGAAGGAAGGGCTTAGCCGTATAAAGCCGCACAGTGAACATATGTGTTCCTACATATCTTTGATTATCTTAGCTGACTGTATTGATTCTGAAGCAATCAGGCTTATTTCAAAAACCCGATATCAAAAACGTTATCGGCTGTCATTCCATGGTTGGATGGAATTTAGAATAACAGCGCTGGAGCTGTCATCAGGCTCAATAACCGCCAACCCGGCGGGCAAAAGCATCCGGGAATTTCTTGACAAGCTCCAAACAAAATCTTTAAAGGAGGAAAATATATGAACGCACTGGGAATCTTATTAATTGGGATCGTCGTATTGATCATTGGTTACGTAACTTACGGCAGTTGGCTGAGCAAGCAATGGGGTATCGACCCTAAACGCACAACGCCTGCCCACACCGAGCAGGACGGTGTGGATTATGTCCCCGCCAAGGCGCCTGTACTTATGGGCCACCATTTCGCTTCAATCGCCGGAGCCGGACCAATCAACGGTCCGATACAGGCAGCTATCTTTGGATGGGTGCCGGTTCTGCTGTGGATACTTATAGGAGGTATATTTTTTGGAGCGGTACAAGACTTTTCATCACTTTTCGCTTCAATACGCCACAAGGGCAAATCCATCGGCTTTGTTATTGAAAAGAATTTGGGCGCTAAGGCCAAGAAAATATTTCTGATCTTCTCCTACCTTACTCTGCTGCTGGTAGTAGCCGCCTTCGCCAGCATAGTAGTAGGTACATTCGCGGGCTACAACGCGGAGGGAGCGCATGTGCCGGCAAACGGCTCCACCGCTACCATATCGATGTTGTTCATTCTGGTGGCGGTCATTTTTGGTGAGTTTGTATACCGCAGGAACGCGCCTCTTGGCATAGCCACTATAATCGGGGTTGCGGCCATTATCTTATGTATTGTAATAGGTCTTAACTTTCCCATATACATGAGCTCAAGCTTTTGGCTGGGGGTTGTCCTGGTTTACATATTTATCGCGTCGGTGGCTCCCGTATGGATTCTATTACAGCCAAGAGATTATCTTAACTCCTTTCTGCTTTACGGAATGATGATTATCGCGTTGTTAGGCGTAATTTTTTCTCATCCTAATGTAGAATTACCGGCCTTCACCGGGTTCGGCGGAATAAACGGAAACAGCCAGCTGTTCCCCATGCTGTTCATTACCGTTGCTTGCGGAGCTATTTCCGGGTTCCACAGTCTTGTAGGCTCCGGAACCACGGCAAAACAGTTGGATAAGGAAACCGACGCCAAGCTCATCGGTTACGGCGGCATGCTGATCGAATGCGGATTAGCGGTAATTTCTCTTATTACAGTAGGTATCCTTTTCAAGGATGGGGCTATGCCATCAGGGACTCCCACACAGATATTCGCTACCGGCATCGCCACTATGGTATCTAACATGGGCTTGGAAAACGCCTATGACGTTACCTACTCTATCATTATTCTATCTGTCTCCGCCTTCTGCCTGACTTCATTAGATACCGCAACCAGACTTGCGCGCTATATGATGCAGGAATTCTTCATTGATGAGGGAGACGACCCAGCCGCCTTGACTGGATATAAAAAGCTCTTTGCCAACCCTTATATTGCCACACTCATAACTGTTGCTATAGGCGGTATCATGGCAGTTGGCGGCTATTCAAAAATATGGCCTTTATTTGGCTCGGCCAACCAGCTCCTGGCTGCGCTTGCCTTGTTGGCCGTGGCTGCCTGGCTTGGGAATGCCGGCAAAAACAATAAAATGTTCTTCTTTCCTATGGCCTTTATGCTGGTGGCAACAATAAGCGCGTTGATAATCACCTTTGTTAACAATATTGGCAAGCTCAGCGCCGGAACCGGCAGCCTGAGCGCCGAAGGCCTTCAGGTAGTCATTATAGTGCTGCTGATAATACTGGCTGTCAACCTTACGCTAGAAGGATGCAAAGTCTTATTTGGGGGTAAATCAGGCAAAGGACACGCCGCGTAAACAGTTCCAAAACAGTTTCGAAAAGTCTTGACTGCAAATTAACTATATGTTATTACTAACATGCATATAAATATTATGGAGGTGAATGCTATGGAAAGCGGCGAACATCCGCGAAGTCAGAATACCGCGATACATAAAGGCGTAAACGATACCCGTGGATGTCTGTTCTTTCCATAGCTTCTACGGTATATTTGCGCCCTTACGGGCGCTTTTATTTTTCGCTTTTTATATCGCCCCGCAACAAAAAAATTTTAAAGGAGGGCGTATATTATGCGTAAGGAAAATGTAAACGCAAATGGCAACAAAGCAATAAGCATGGAGGCGGCGACGCTTAAATACGCGAAACTGGAAAATCATGCTTTGCTTACAGAGCTGGGCACCACAGAGGATGGGTTGAATTCTGCCGGAACAGAACAGCTTTTAGAGTATTTTGGAAAAAATGAAATTGATTATGGCAAAACACAGCCGTGGTTTGTCCGGCTTTTACTTTCGTTCGCTAATCCTTTTAGCCTGGTGCTGCTTATAGTGGCCGCGGTTTCGTTTATTACCGAGGTTTTGGTTGCCTCCGATCAATCATGGGCTACTGTAATTATCATAATGGCGCTTGTGGGAATATCGGGCATAATGCAATTTGTGCAGGAATCAAAATCAGACAAGGCCGCCGAAAAAT
>Ga0153937_1000302_pt1 | contig 17973 bp, 20 predicted proteins | sample TSNY021MetaG_FD_104680 | JGI IMG/M metagenome (GOLD analysis project Ga0153937, IMG submission 104680) | Attine ant fungus gardens microbial communities from New York, USA - TSNY021 MetaG | ecosystem: Host-associated > Fungi > Mycelium > Unclassified | place: USA: New York, Robert Murphy County... | reverse complement strand
ATTATTAGAATTAGAAGTGCTAGATCGCATTGATTTATTTGATAATTCAAATTTATTTGGAGATTATGCCGTAAGTGGTATGGTTGTATTTAAAAATGGTCTTCCAGCAAAAAAAGAATATCGTAAATATAAAGTTAGCATAGATAAGAATGATGATTATAATACAATGAAAGAGGTAATTTATCGTCGGTATTATAGAGTGTTAGTAGATAAAACCGAAATGCCTGATTTAATTATCGTAGATGGTGGGGTATTACAAATTCAAGCCTGCAAGGAAGTATTAGATAGTTTGAATTTGAATATTAAAGTATGTGGATTACGTAAAAATGATAAACACAGAACCAATGATTTAATAGATGGAGATACATTAGAATCAATTGAAGTTTTAAAAGATAGTAATGTTTTTCATTATTTAACAAGAATGCAAGATGAAGTACATCGATATACAATTACTTATCATCGAACAATTCGTAGTAAAGGAAGTATTAGTAGTGTTTTAGATGAAGTTGCTGGAATTGGCAATGTTCGAAAGAAACAATTAATTAAAGAATATGGTAGTGTTAAAAAAATGAAAGATGCAAGTATTGAAGAATTATCGAAAGTAATTCCTAAAGAAACCGCGCTTGAATTAAAAAAATATTTAAATAGCAAATTTGAAAAAGAAGAATAGAGGTGTTAGCTAACTTGAAGATAGCGTTTAAAAAAATGAATCAGGAAGTAAAAAGAGACTATCTTCATTTTGATTATCTTTATCTTCCTTGTAATAAATTTATGAAAGAAATCAAGGTAGGATATTACGTTCATAAAGATGAAATCGTTGGATTTTATAATAATGATTTAATTTATTCACCTGTTTCAGGTTTTATTAAAGAAATTAGAAAAGAAAAAATATTATTAGCTGAAGAATGCCCTTGTTTAGTGATTGAAAATGATTACACTGAAAAACGTAAAGTTGGTTACTTAAGTTCAAAAATTAATTCTCGAAAGAGTTTTTTAGAACAATTAAAACGTTTTTCAATTAATGAATTAGAATTGTTTGCAAAATTAGAAAAAAACTTAGTAATTGATTGTGTTGAGAATGAACCTTATTATTACCATTCAATTGTTTTAAAAGATTATATTGAAGATTTATTAATGTTTAGTTCAAATATTAAAGATTATTTTTCTTTAGATCATTTTGTTTTTGTTGTAAAAGAAAATGATAATGAATTAATCAATCTTTTAAAACAATATATGGGGACTTATCCCGAGCTTGAATTGAAATTAGTTGAGGATGTTTACTATGTTAATAAAAAGAAATATTATAAAGAATTATATGAAGATGTTCAAAGTATACATTTTTTAACATTTATTTATTTATTTAAAGCATTTATTCAAGGAAAACTTGGAACTCATCAATATTTAACCATTTCGATGAATGATATTAGGATTTTAGTTAGTAAAATTCCTTTTGGAGTTAAATTAAGTGATCTTAAGGAATGTTTAAAACTTGAAAGTAAAACGGTAATTGTAAATGGTCTTTTAGGGGGAATTAATATAACGGATGATAATCAAGTTCTTACAAAAAAAATAGAATCCTTATTCTTTGTAGAAAATGAAATTATTCCTTCTGAATGTATTAATTGTGGTAAATGTGTAGAAGTATGTCCACTAAATTGTAATCCAAAATGGTTATTAGATCATCAAAATAATCGTTATGTTAAAAATTGTAGTGAATGTGGTTTATGTAACTTTATATGTCCAGCTAATATAGATTTGAAAGGAATTATAAGGAGGAATAAGAATGAGTAAATATGCAATTTTTTTAAGAAAAAAATTAAAGTGGCAACACTTGCTTCTTTGTCTTATTTTCTTATGTCTCTTTGGATTCGGTATTTATAAAAACGGAATTGTTTCTTTTTCTTATGGAAAAGGTAGCTTTATTTATCTTTTACAGCTAATTTTAATTCCAATTATATTTGTAGGGGCTGGATATTGTTTTGATACTTATATTCTAAAGAAAGAAAGCCTTAATCAAAAAAAATCTTGTTATTATATGGCTTTGTTAAGTTTAATGATACCGAGTGGTATTTCCATTCTTATGACTTTCTGTTATTTAGGCATATGTCTTGGTTTATTGTTTTTAAATGAAAAGAAGTCAAGTAATATTATATTATTTGGATATTTAATTATCTTATTAGGGGTTCGTTTCTTAGGAATTCAAAATTGTAATAATTATGAATGTGTTCTAGAAATGCATTTAAGTATCATGAATCGTTTTATTGGTTTTGATGTAAGCGGTTTATATATGAGTAGTTGTTTGTTGTTATTGTTAATGGGTGTAGTCTTATCTTACTTTTATTGGTATAAAAAAAATATAACTTTTTATTCCTATTTAGTATTTATGTGTTGTGTTATTTTAGAATCAATTTTCTTTCAAGGCAATATTTTTTTATCATTATTTCAACCACTAGCCTTGATTACTTGTTTGGTAGTTTTACCTTATACTAAAAAAACGCCATACTTAATATCAGCTCAGAAATTATTTGGTTTTATATCTGGAATTATACTTTATCTAACGATTCATTTTAATGTATTAGAACTTGGATATTTATTTTTTTTCATTTTGCAAGTTTTTCATTCTTATTTTGATTCAGTTATCATGAAATTGAAAAATGTTAGAAAAGAAGCCTGAAATTAGGCTTCTTTTTTCTTCTGATTTTCAAAATTGATGTTTTTACAAATCTTTTTTCTTTTGTTAAAGTGAGATCGAAGGAGAGAAAAAATGAAAAAAATATTTATGATTTTAGTATTGTTAGTTAGTTTTATTGGAAGTGTTTCTGCTAATCAATTTGTGTTAACAGAAAAAATTGAAGGGGAATATGTTCAGATTAATCGCATAAATACAAAATTCAATATGTATTTTTATGGAGTAGTGGATATGACTACGAATGAATATATTTATTGTATTCAACCCGGAATTTCATTGAGCGATCAATCTTATGAAGATGTTTTAGATCATTATGAAAAAGTTGGTTTGACCAAAGATCAATTTGAAACTATTTCAAAAATTGCTTATTTTGGCTATGGTTATACAGGAAGAATGGAATTAAAGTGGTACTTGGCGACCCAGATGTTGATTTGGGAAGAATTAATAGAGTCTCCACATCAGATTTATTTTACTAATTCTATCGGTGGTGCAAGAATCGAAAAATATGAAATCGAAAAGACAATGATTTTAAGAGATATAAATAAAGCAACTATAATACCTGAATTTGAAGCAGATAAATTTGTTGTTTCGATTGGAGAAACTCTAAAAATTTCAGATTCTAATTTGGTTTTACAAGATTTTTTGATTGAAACTGAACTTGATTTTGAAGCAAATCAATTTGATCTTTCTTTTTTTGCTAAGACAGCTGGTGTTTATCGAGTGAATTTTTCGCGAATTTGGGAAGGAAATCGAAAACCAATTGCATATTACCATGAAACTGGTCAAAATTTACTTAGAACAGGAACACTTGCTTCCCTCGAAAAGGAAATAGTAATTGAAGTTCTAGCGGGAAAAGTTAAAATCCAAAAAATAGACGCGGACACTTTAGAACCTTTATCAGATACTATCTTTTTATTAAAAGATGAAAATGGGAAAGTGATATTTGAAGGAGAAACAGATAATATGGGCACAGTTATTGTTGAAAATCTTTTTTTTGGCACTTATTATTTATATGAAGTTTTAAGTAAAGAAGGATATTACAACGATAATTATTATCGCGAGATTGTAATCAACGAAGATAATTTATATGAGGAAATAACAGTTAAGAATCGGAAAATAACGATGATTCCAGATACATTGAAGAATGATTAAAAGTATAAAGATTTTTATTGTTATAATTATTGGGATTTGTTTTATTCATCAAGAAGATTTTTTTCTGAGATTACATGCTCGAAGTGGAATAATTAATAATTTAGAACAAACTAAAGTAATTGAGCAAGATACTTCTATTGGTAAAATAGTTATTGAAAAAATTCACTTAGAACAGCCTTTATTTAAAATTAATAGCGAATTTAATCATGTTGATTTAAATGTTATGGTTTTAAACTCATCAGATTATCCAGATAAATTATTACATCAAGTATTTTTAGCTGCTCATTCTGGAACAAGTGATATTGCTTATTTTAAACATTTAGATCAATTAAAATTTAATGATATTGTAGAAATATATTATCAAGGGACTAAGTATCAATATCAAATAAAAGATATTTATTCGATAGATAAAACAGGAATGATGTATATTGATAAAAGAGAATATGCTGAGTTAATTCTGATTACTTGCGATAAAATTAATGATAATTTGCAAATTGTTTACAGAGCAAAATTGTTTGAAAAAATTGCCGATAAAGGGTAAAATAACTGCTAAATAACAAAAAAAGCAGTTTTTTTGTATAAAAAAAAGGAAATTGGACAAGCACCTTTAATAAATAATAGTGTAGGGAGGAATTATATGCAAAAATTAAGTGCGGATGAAATTAATCATATTCGGCAAAGCGCTAATATCGTTGATGTTGTTCGTAGCTATATTCCTCTAGAGGAAAAAGGAAAGAATTTTTTTGGAGTGTGTCCATTTCATAATGATCATTCTCCGAGTATGAGTGTTTCTAAAGAAAAACAAATGTATAAATGTTTTTCTTGTGGAGCTGGTGGGAATGTTTTTAAATTTGTTGCTGATTTTGAAAATGTTTCGTTTATTGAATCAGTTAAAATTGTTGCTGATAAAGTGGGAATTTCAGTAAATATTACATCATTTCAATCAGATTATGTAGAAAAGTTTCAAACAGAATATGACATTATGGAATTAGCTCATAAAATATTTCAGAACAATATTAATACAGAAGATGCTAAAGTTGCAAAAGAATACTTAAAAAAACGTAATATTTCAGATCATGATATTGCAAAGTTTGAAATTGGTGTTACTTTTAGTCAAAATAATTTAAGTCAAGTGTTGCAACAAAAGTTTGATTTGAAAGTAATTGAGGAACTTGGATTAATTAGTATTAAGAATAATCAGGTTTATGATATGTTTATGAACCGTGTTATGTTTCCAATTCATAATATTCATGGTCAAGTTGTTGGTTTTACTGGTCGAATATTTCAAAGTGGGAATCCAAAATATTTAAATTCAAAAGAAAATGCTATTTTTAAAAAAGGAAAAATATTATTTAATTATCATCGTGCTCGAGATACAATCAAATTACATAAAAAATTAATTATTGTCGAAGGTAATATGGATGCAATTCGGCTGTCAATTGAAGGTGTTGAAAATGTTGTTGCCTTGATGGGAACGGCGATTACTAAAGATCAAATTGATATTATTAAAAAGTTACGCGTTCCTGTAGTATTGATACTAGATAATGATGAAGCTGGACTAATTGCCACGGATCAGGTTGGAACACTACTAATCCAAGAAAATATCAATGTTACGGTAGTGAGACTAAGTGGTGAAAAAGATCCGGATGATTATATTTTAAAAAACGGAATTGAAGCTTTAAAAGATAATATTAAGAAAGCTATTTCATTTATGGACTTTAAGTTGTTTTATTTAAAACGAGATAGAAATTTAAAAGATACAGATGAATTATCTACTTATATTAAAGAAATTATAAGTTCATTAAAAAATAGCGATGATGAAATATTAAAAGAAGTTACTTTGAAAAAAATTAGTAAAGAATATGATTTATCTTATGATATGTTAAAAAATGAATTAGATAAAATTAAGATTATACCTAAAAAACAAGAAATAGAAACAACAACGATAAAAAAAGATATTATAGCTGAACACATTTTATATTTTATGATGAATGGAGAACGGTTTATAACACTTTATAATCGCGGACTTGGAACATTTAAGGAGAAAGAATATCGTCTTATTGCAAGCGAAATACTATATTATTATGAAAATCATCCAGGAGCCATGATCGCTGATTTCTTGACTTATGCTCATTTTAGCCAATTGAAAAAGCAAATCTTAGAAATTGTTGATCGTATAAATGATGTAGAAATTGAAGAAACTATTATGATAGAATATATCACAGCTTATAAAACTGCAACGAATAAAAAACAAATTGTAGAATTGAAAAAAGCTTTAAAACAAGAATTAGATAGCAATAAAAAAATGGAAATATTAATTGAAATTCAAAAATTAAAGAAGGAAGTGTAGAATGAAAACATTTGCAATAATAAAAAAGGAATTACTTAAAAAAGGAAATAAAGAAAAACAATTAACATTTAAAGATATAGAAGAGGCTTTTAGCAAGATTGAAGTAACTCAAACTGATATGAGGGAATTACAAGAAGCATTAGATATGGAAGGAATTCTCTTAGTAGATAAAATTGAGGAAAAAGAGAAGGCTCCGAAGAAATTAAAAGAAATCAAATCATTTGAAGAGAGAAAAGCTGAATTAATTGCAAGAGGAAAAGAAACAGGTTCCGTTTCTTATGAAGATTTAGCAAAATGTCTAAAGGGATTAGATGTTGATAATGATTCTTTGGATAATTTATATAACACTTTGATGGAAAATGATATTGAAGTAATTGCTGAGGAAGAAGAAACAAACGGCACGGATGCGATCATTTTACCTGATCATGAGATTACAAAAGATGTAAGCATTAGTGATCCAGTTCGGATGTATTTAAAAGAAATTGGTAAAATTCCATTACTATCTGGTGAAGAGGAATTAAAATTATCTATGGCTGTAGCTGAGGGAGATAATTTAGCCAAGAACCGTCTTGCTGAATCTAATTTACGTTTAGTTGTAAGTATTGCAAAACGTTATGTTGGTCGTGGATTGTTATTCTTAGATTTAATCCAAGAAGGTAATATTGGCCTTATGAAAGCTGTTGATAAATTTGACTATGATAAAGGATATAAATTTTCTACTTATGCCACATGGTGGATTCGTCAAGCTATTACAAGAGCTTTAGCAGATCAAGCTAGAACGATTCGAGTTCCAGTACATATGGTTGAAACAATTAATAAAATGGCAAGAATTCAAAGACAATTGACCCTAGAATTGAATCGTGAACCAAGCGAAGAAGAAATCGCTATGAAAATGGGAATAACTCCTGAAAAAGTGCGCGAAGTTATTAAAATAAGTCAAGATCCAGTTAGTTTGGAAACACCGATTGGTGAAGAAGATGATTCTCATTTAGGTGATTTCGTTCGTGATGTTAATACCATGACACCAGAGGAATATGCAACTAATGAAATTTTAAAAGAGGAAATTAAATCAGTATTAGAAACGTTACAAGAGCGTGAACAAGAAGTATTAGAGTTGCGTTTTGGTTTAATCGATGGAACAAGTCATACTCTTGAAGAAGTGGGGAAACGTTTTAACGTAACAAGAGAACGTATTCGTCAAATTGAAGCAAAAGCTTTAAGAAAATTAAGACATCCATCACGTGCAAAAAAATTGAAAGATTTTATGACTGACTAATGAAGAGATTAGAAGTTTTAAGTAGTTTAGTTGATAATCTAGCCAATGTTGTAGATGTTGGTTGTGATCATGGATATCTGGCAATTATGTTAAAAAAGAAAAACAAAAATAGAATTGTAATTGCAAGTGATGTGAATGAATTTGCCTTAAATACGGCAATTCAAAACATAAAAAAAGAGAAACTTGAGATTCCTACTGTATTATCTAATGGTCTTGAGAACATCGATATGAATAAGATTGATACAGTTGTCATTGCAGGGATGGGAACTTCAACTATTAAGAGTATTTTAAAAAATGAGAAATTTAAGCAAATTAAAACGATTATAATTCAAGCAAATAATGATCATGAAGATCTTAGATGTTTTATGATGCAGGAAACGTTTTCTTTAATAAAAGAAGTGGTTGTTTATGAGAATGGGCATTATTACATTATGATGAAGTATGTACGTGGTAGTGAAGTATTAGATACATTTTCTCTAAAGTTTGGAATTCATGATGATTATGAATATTTAAAGTATTCTTTAGATAAGAAAAAAGAAATACTAAAGCGTATTCCTAATGAAAATGTAAAAAGAAAAGATCTTGAAACAGAAATTCAGATCTTACTTCAATATTTTAAAGAAAAAATGTGGGATTATTAGAAGCAACTTCGGTTGTTTTTTTTGGTTCAATCAATTGTTTATTTGTTGTCTCTGGTTCAATTGCTAAATCTGTTATTTTAGTATCTGTTGATGTAGATGCGCTTTTATCAGTACTAGACCCATTGAAGGCTTTTAAAAATTTCATTGCCCCTTTTACATTAGAAAATAAAGGTTTTGCTTGTTGATATAAGGGAATAACTTGATTAGCCACATTTAAAGTTTTAGAAAAACCGCCAATTACTTTACTTAAAGTTAATCCACTAGCTGCTGCGCCTGTTCCTGGAAACATTATAATCACTTCCTAATTCATTATATGATAAAGTTTGAACAAAATGATTATTTGTTTATTTACTTTGCTTGGAATAGAATTTAAAGAATTTTCTTATTATTATGTGTTACAATAATATTGGTGATAGTATGACTTATATTATAATTTTTTTGCTTAGTTTTTTAGTATCTTACAACTTATTTTTATTGATAGATTATTTATTAATGCGATTGAAATTAAATAAAATAAGTACAAATAAACTATTTCTTACTCTTTTATTAGGTGTTATTTTTCTTCTTTTTTATTACTTTTATGGAATATCATATAAGTTTTATGGAAGTATTATCTTAAGTTTATTTTTTGTTCAAGTTTGTATAACCGACTTTAACCATTTCATTATTTTAGATTCATCATTAATTATAACAGGAGTCTTCTTTCTAGTATTAAAAGTATTTTATTTTGGATGGCAAAGTATTTTAATTTCATTTGGTTTTGGTATTTTGACATTTTCCTTTTTTTATTTATTACAAGCGGTGTCAAAAAAGGTTTTAAAAAAAGAATCGTTAGGGTTTGGAGATGTAAAACTTGCTTTCTTAATCGGCTTTATTTTTGATTTGCCATATTTATTTGTTATCATTTTTTTATCCGCTTTTCTGGCATTGCCTTATACTTATGCAGCAACAAAACTTTTTCATGTAAAACAAGTTCCTTTTGGACCATTTCTAGCTGGTTCTTTATTGTTATTATTTTTATTTATAGAAAAATTTCAATATGTGATAGTTTTATTTCAATAAATGACAAAAAAGTCTTCTATTCTTTGGTATAAGTTTTTTGAGGTGTTTAATTATGAAAAAAAACTTAATAGCTTTTGGATGTTCTTTTTTAATTGGTTGTGGTTGTGCTTATGTCTTTTTAAATAGTTTTATTGATAAGGTAACTTATACTAATATCACACAAGCTAATGCATATGCTTTTCAAGTAGGTGTGTTTCAAAGCGTAGAAAAAGCTTCTGAAGAAGCTAAAAATTTTTCTAATTCAATTGTAGTAAAAGATGGAGATTATTACCGGATTTATTTAAACATTGCCAAAAATGAAGAAGTGAAACAGAAATTATTGGATTATTATCAATCAAGAGGAATTCAAGTTTATGCTAAAAAAATCTCTGTATCAACTGATTTTTTGAAGACTCTAGATAATTATGAAAAGTTAATTGTCGCCACGGATGATTCGATTATTCAGGAAGTAAATAAAGATATTTTAAAATCTTATGAGGCAATGTAATGAGCTATACTATTAAAGAATTACCAGATGGAGAACGACCAAGAGAGAAAGCTAAAAAATATGGGATTTCAAAGTTAACTGATGAAGAGTTAATAGCTATAGTACTTCGAACAGGAACAAATCATCAAAGTGCGAAAGATGTAGCTATCGCGATTTCTTCTAAAGTAGAAGGAATTAAAAACTTAGAAAAGGAATCTATTGAGAGTTTAAAAAAGATTAATGGCATAGGAGAAGTAAAAGCAATTACTTTGTTTGCGGCTTTAGAATTAGGAAAAAGACTTATTTCTAATGATTACATTGATAAATCAAAAATTAACGGAGCCAAAGATGTTTATTTCTTATATGAAAACTTTTCTACTTTACAACAAGAAATTTTACATGCTGTGTTTTTGAATAGTAAGAATCAAGTGATTCATTCTAAAACGTTATTTAAAGGCACAATTAACCAAAGTGTCGTACATCCAAGAGAAATATTTAAGGAAGCGGTAAAATATGCAGCAGTTAAGATTATTTTGATTCATAATCATCCAAGTGGAAATGCTAGCCCTAGTAGGGAAGACTATACATTTACAAGAAAAATCGAGAGGTGTTCTGAAATGATGGATATTCCTCTTGTTGATCATATTATTATAGGACGAAAAGAATATTTTAGTTTTTATGAAAATAAATTATATAATTTGGTAAATGGGGAAGATTAAACAATAAGGTGATAACCATGAAAAAATGGATTTGCAATTGTATTGTTTTAATAATCTTCTTTATTTTTTTATGTTGTAAAGAAATTATTTTTTATAGGCTTCTTCCAAAGGATGATTATTGTATTTTAGAAACTCAATATAAAGAGTTAGAACAAAAGTATTTAGACATAGTGGAAGAATTAGAACTTCCACTTGATTATAATCATCAATATCAAATGGGTTTTATTTTATTTCAAGATCCTTTAACTTATCTACAAGAAATAACAATTTTAACTAAAAATACAGTGCAAGAAAAAAGTGCCGTAGTGAATAAACTTGGCTTGGTTGGGGTTGTGATTTCTAATGATACCAAATCTTCACAAGTCCAATTGTTAACACATAAAGATACAACTCTTTCCATTAAGGTGGGGACTTCTTCTGGTGTTTTACGATGGGTTAATGGTGAATTAATCATTGACTCAATCATAGAAAAGAGTCCTATTTCAATCGGAGATGTAGTAGTAACTTCTGGACTTACTTCTATTCCGGGAGAAATAGTAGTTGGAAGAATAATCTCTTTAGTTTCATCTTCTGTTTTAGAAAAAAAATACAAAGTGGAATTAGCTGCGGATATAACGGATTCTAAATATATTTATGTTTTAAATAATCGGGTGGAATCATGATTCTTTTGTTATTGGATTTTTTGTTTTTATTTTGTTTTGGAAAATGTTATTGTTTTTTTCTTATTTTATTTGCTAGCAAAACTATAAAGATTTATCCATTTCTTTTTATGGGGTTAGTATTTGATTTTATTTATCGTAAATTCTTTTTATTTACAATGATTCTATTGATTTTATATTTTGTATTTAAGTTTTTATTAAAAAGAAAACAATCAAATTTTTCTTATATTAAAAATTGTATTCTTGCTTTTTTAATGTTTCATTTAATTGCAATTATTTTTATTAGGAATATAATCAATCTTAGTTTTCTAGAATCGTTTCTTTTTTATTTAATTGCTGTATTAATTTGTTATAAAAACCGTTGTTTCAGCATAGAATGAAATGGGTGAATAAATATGGATCAAATTGAATATGAAAAACAGCGTCTAAAACAAAAACATTCTTTAAAACGTAGTGAAAATTCTGATTATGAAGCTAATCCGAAAAATTATTATTCTAAAGTATTCACAAAAATCTTAATAGGGGCAATTTTTGTTTTAGCAAGTGCAATTTATATTAATTTTGGCGAAGAATTTAGAACGACTTATAAAAAAATTGTTTTTGAAGATAATCTTTCTTTTACGACTATGAATCAGTTGTATCAAAAATATTTTGGGGAATTGATTCCTTTAGATATTCAAAATCCCAGTCAAATGGTAGGGAAAGAAAAAAATAATTTTTTAAATATGGAAAAATATCTGGATGGGCAGAAGGTTAGTGTCAGTCAAAATAGTATTATACAAGCCTTAAATAGTGGAATTGTTGTTTATATAGGGCCAAAAGATAATTATGAGAATGTCGTAATTGTTCAAGGAATTGATGGAGTAGATATTTGGTATGGCAATATAGATAATACTAGCATGTCCTTATATGACTATATTGACAAGAATTCAATTATTGGCAATGCTAAATCTGATTATATTTATCTTTTATTTAATAAAGATGGGCAATACTTAGAGTATGATCAATATATGGAAACTCTTTAAGTTAGATCCATGGACTTATGGTCTGTTGCTCATTGCTTTTTTATGTGGTTTTTTTAAACAAATATTATTAATATTATTAATTGTTGTAATTCATGAATTAGGGCATATTATCATGCTAAATAAGTATGAAATTGAAATTATTTCAGTAAAACTTTATCCTTTCGGTGGGATTACAAAAGTAAATAAGGATATTAACACACCATTAAAAAAAGAAATAATCATTGCTATCAGTGGCGTTATTGCACAATGTTTTTTGTGGGGAATTTTTTATTTACTGCATCATTATGGTTACCTTTATTCTCAAACTTATTTTATATTTAAACAATATAACATTACTATTATGTTATTTAATTTACTGCCAATGGTACCTTTAGATGGAAGCATTATTTTTCGCTCCATTTTAGAAAAAATTTTTGCTTATGAAAAAGCCTATAAATGGTATTTTATCTTTTCATTTATCACTTTGTTTTTCTTTTCTTGTTATAATATTGCTTGGAATTTAAATAATTATTTAATTTTATTTTTCTTATTATTTCAGTTAATACTCGGGTTAAAACACCGAAAATTTTATATTCAAAAATTTTATTTAGAACGGTATTTAAAAGAATTTCCTTATACCAGAATAAAGAACCATGAAGAAGAAATTGTTTCTGTTTTAAAAAAAGATACTCTTCATTTTTTTAAAAAGGGTGAAAAATATCGTCATGAACGAGAGTTATTGCGAGAAAAATTTGACAATCATACATATTTTTGATAAGATTTTAATGTTTTATTGAGCAAACTTAAAAGCTTTTATAAAACCGCTTGAAAAAGGTTATAAATCCATAATGGTACCTTCACAGCGCGTCTTAAAATATATAAGGAGGTAAGAAATGAAAGCTATTTTTATAACTGGTGGAAAGCAATATTATGTATCTGTTGGAGATATTATTTATGTTGAAAAACTACCAAACGAAGTTGGAAGTACTGTTAAATTCTCTGAAGTAGTTTATGCTGATGGAAAAGCAGGAACTCCATATGTTGCAAATGCAAGTGTTAGTTGTACTGTTGAAAATCATGGGAAACAAAAGAAGATTACTGTATTTAAATATAATCCAAAGAAAAAATATCGTAAAAAACAAGGACATAGACAACCATACACTAAACTTGTTGTTAAAAGTATTGACGTGAAATAATGATTCGAATTGTTATTTCAAAAACGGATAATCTAATATCATCAATTACTTTTTTTGGTCATGCAATGTTTGCGCCTCACGGCAAAGATATTGTTTGTGCGGGGGTCTCTAGTATCCTTACAACGACAGTAAATGGTATCTTACGAATTAATGATGATGCAATTTCTCATGAACAAAATACTGATGAATTCAAACTTTTTATTCATTGTTATGATGATGTAACAAATAAATTGATTGAAAATATGATTGATTTACTTAAAAGTTTAGAAATTAATTATCCGAAAAATATTAAATTAGAAGAGGAGAAAACAAAATGAAATATATGATTTTAAATCTTCAATTATTTGCACATAAAAAAGCACAATCTGCATCAAATAACGGTCGTGACTCAGCTGGTCGTCGTTTAGGAGCAAAATGTGCGGATGGTCAAAAGGTTTTGGCAGGTTCAATTATTTACCGTCAAAGAGGAACAAAAATTTATCCAGGCACTAATGTTGGAATGGGTAAAGATCATACTTTATTTGCAAAAGTTGATGGAGTTGTTAAGTTTGAAAGACTTGGCAGAGATAAAAAGAAAGTAAGTGTTTACGAAGTAGCGTAAGCACTTTTTTAATGTTTTAATTCTTCTCGATTACTATAAAATATAAAGAATAAAATAAAAATTACATAAAATGAAATTTATATGTAGTTATATGTTTATTTTTCTTCATTTTAAGGTTATAATAAAAAAATAGAGAGTGAAGAAATGAAAATGAATAAAAAACATAAAATAATTTTAATTGTAATTGGAATATTAATAATTACTAGCATTACAATTGGAATCTCTTATGCTTACTGGCAATTGACTCATAAGCAAACAGGAAATAATGAGTTAACAGCAGGTTGCTTTGAAGTCACTTTTGAGGAAACAGGCTCGGATATTGTTTTAACAAATACTTTCCCGATTATTGATGAAGAAGGATTGCAACAAGTTCCTTATAAATTTAAAATCAAAAATACTTGTACAATTGCTGCTCAATATAATATAACTCTAAATTCTTTTGGGACTACTAATGTGATGGCCGATTCTTCGATAAAATATGCCTTTGGTTTGTCTAATAAAAATAAATCAACATATGATAAAAAAATTCTTACAACTGCCCAAGAAAACATAGACACAAGTAATATTGATCTTAATGATCTAATAAAATCATATATCATTGAAAGTGGTTATTTAAGAGTTGGCGAAGAAAAAGAATTTAGTTTATATTTATGGATGGATGAATTAGCTGATAATGATCAAATGAGTAAAATATTCTCTGCGAAAATCTACGTTACTAGTGTGGCAACTAACAATCTTCCAATGGTTTATCTTATGGAAACACCAGAAGATGTAATTGATGAAAAAGGCGGAGTTTATGCTAAATTTTTAGGAAGTTCTTTAAAAAAAGATTTAATCGAAAGCATTACCTTTGTTGATTCGAAAACAATTCCTGCTAGCGCAATTGCATCGTGGGATGTTTCTTATGATAATAGTAAAGAAATTATGGCTTGGTATACAGATACTGATAGTAATGGTTTATATGAAGTATATGTTGGTCAAGATGGTGGCGTCATTGCTAATCCAAATTCAGCTCATTTATTATCTAATCTAAAAGCAGTTACATCTTTAAGTTTGGATAATTTAGATACCTCAAAAGTAACTAATATGAGCAAATTTTTTTATAATAGTACAATTATTTCTAATTTAAATATCAGTTCGTTAAATACAGCAAACGTTACTGATATGAGTTATATGTTTCATAATACTTATAACCTTTCAAGCCTTGATTTATCTTCATTTAATACAGCGAGTGTTACTGATATGAGTAATATGTTTCATAATACTTACAACCTTTCAGGCCTTAATTTATCTTCATTTAATACAGCAAATGTTACTGATATGAGTTATATGTTTCATAATACTTTAAAACTTTCAAGCCTTAATTTATCTTCATTTAATACAGCAAATGTTACTGATATGAGTTATATGTTTAGTAATACAGAACTCTCAAGCTTTGATTTAAGTTCATTTAATACAGCAAAAGTTACTAATATGAGGCATATGTTTAGTTTAACTAATATTACAAATATTGATAGTTTAAGCAATTGGAATACTAGTAATGTAACTGATATGAGTTCTATGTTTAAAGTTTGTACTAAGTTAACAAATTTTAATGGTGCTTTGTTATGGAATACAGCAAAGGTAACAAATATGTCATGGATGTTTCAAAAATGTACTGGTTTAACATCTTTAGATTTAAAAAATTTCAATACAGCAAATGTCACAAACATGAGTTCTATGTTTGCAAATTGTAATAATTTAAAAAATATTGATGTGAGTACTTGGAATACTCAAAAAGTAATTGCTATGACAGAAATATTCTTCAAATGTAGTAGTTTAACTGTTTTAGATTTGAGTAGTTTTGAAACACCTGTATTAACGGGTATTTTTGATAGTTTTATTTACGATGTTTATGGCGAAAATGGTGCTTTCTTTGGTTGTACTGGTTTAACTGATTTATATATTCAAAATATGACATTTGATCAAATTAATAGTGTTGGTAGAGCCTTCCATAGTTTAGGTACTAATACTGTAATTTATGTTAAAGATAGTACACAAGAAACAAAGGTTGCTAGTTGGAATGGTAATGTAAATACAATTGTTAATTGTTCTACTAGTACTTGTCCTTAGTTTGAAGATTATATAAAAATAGTAAAGGATGATTTAAATGATAAACAAATTAAATAAAAAACATAAAATAGTTTTAATTGTAATTGGAATATTGATAATTACTAGTATTACAATTGGAATATCATACTCTTACTGGCAAATAACGAAAAAACAAACAAATGCCAATTTAATAAACACAGGTTGTTTTGAAGTCACTTTTGAAGAAACGGGATCTGATATTGTTTTAACCAATACTTTTCCAATTACTGATGAAGAAGGATTGGCATTAACACCATACAAATTTAAGATAAAGAATATTTGTAGTATTGATGCTGAATATTATGTAACATTAAATTCTTTTGGGGAAACAAGTACTTTACTTAATGAAAACGCAATTAAATATGCTTTTGATTTAAGTAGTAAAACAATTTATGCGAAGAAAATATTAGGCTTTGCTCCTGAAAATACCAATACAAGTAATATTGATTTAGATAACTTAATAAAATCCTATTATCTAAAGGGTGGATATTTAAGAGTTGGAGAAGAAAAAGAATTTAGTTTATATCTATGGATAGATCAAAATGCTCCGATGAGTGAAATGAATAAAACATTTACTTCAAAAATATATATAACGAATGTTGCAACTGATGAAGCACCTGTGATTGCAAACTTAAGAACAGCTGCTGATGTTCCTAGTACTGGAGTATTCTTAAATGGACCTCTAGTGAAAAACACGATTGAAAGTATTGAGTTTATTACCACGAATATTGTTCCAACAACTGCTCTTGGATCATGGGATGTCTCAGAACAACAAAATGGCGCGATTATGGCTTGGTATTATGATAATGATTCCAATGGGAAATACGAAGTCTATATTGGACAAGAAAAGGAGGTTTTTGCGAATCCTGATTCTAGTTATTTATTTCTAAATTTGCGGGAGCTCAAAACAATTAATTTATCTAATTTAAATACTTCTGAAGTAACAAATATGTCTCAAATGTTTTATGCTACTGGAGAAAATAGTCCCGTCTTTAAGCTTGATTTGGGAGAGCAGTTTGATACTAGTAGTGTAACAAATATGTCTCTAATGTTTCTTTGTACAGGATATAGTAGCCCTGTTTTCACTTTAAGTTTAGGCGATAAATTTGATACCTCTAATGTAACAGAAATGTTTGACATGTTTTATCAAACAGGATATAGTAGCCCTGTCTTCACGCTTGATTTGGGAAATCATTTTGATACTTCCAAGGTAACAAACATGAATGATATGTTTTATGAAACTGGATATAGTAGTACCGTGTTCACTCTTGATTTAGGAGATAAATTTGATACATCCAATGTTACAAATATGGCCTATATGTTTGAATATACTGGATTTAATAGTACAATATTCACCTTAAACTTAGGAAATAAATTTGATACATCCAATGTAACTTACATGACCTCTATGTTTCAAGGTACAGGATATAGCAACCCAACTTTCACCTTATCTTTAGGGGGAAAATTTGATACTTCCAATGTTACTAGCATGGCTAGAATGTTTGATTCTATTGGATATAATAATCCAACTTTCACCTTATCTTTAGGGAAGAAATTTGATACTTCTAATGTAACAACTATGACGGAAATGTTTTATGAAACTGGATATAGTAGTACCGTCTTTACGCTTGATTTGGGTAGTAAGTTTAATACTTCCAATGTAACAAATATGTACCGGATGTTTTATCGAACCGGATATAATAGTACCGTTTTCACGCTCGATTTAGGTAGTAAATTTGATACTTCCAAAATAACAAATATGTTTGAAATGTTTTATGCTATTGGATATAATAATCCTAATTTTATCCTTGATTTAAGAACATTTAATTTTGTTAAGGTTACGAATTATAATAATATATTTTCTAATTCCAGAACAACTCATACCGCTTATGTTAAAAATACTAGTGATAAATCATGGGTTAGTGAAAAAGGGTTTGCTGGTACAATTATTGATTGTTCTAGTAATACTTGTCCTTAGTTTATTAAAAAAATTTAATAGAAGATTATACAAAAATAGTAAAGGATGAT
>Ga0153937_1000301_pt1 | contig 17987 bp, 8 predicted proteins | sample TSNY021MetaG_FD_104680 | JGI IMG/M metagenome (GOLD analysis project Ga0153937, IMG submission 104680) | Attine ant fungus gardens microbial communities from New York, USA - TSNY021 MetaG | ecosystem: Host-associated > Fungi > Mycelium > Unclassified | place: USA: New York, Robert Murphy County... | reverse complement strand
TCTTGTATCCATAGTGTGTCCTCCTTATGCATAGTGCGAAAAGTTGGTGCCAACTTTTTCAACTTTACACGATTATCGCACACTTGATGACTCTTTTGTAGGCACAGGTGGTTTACCATTTACTTAGCAAGTGTTTATAGTACAATAAAATCACCGAAAAAAAGCGTCAGAATTCCCTATTTTAGGCAAGGGAAATTCCCCATAAAAAGCGGGACATATTGATTCCTCCTAAAAATACCATTATCCTTTATCTAAGCTCGACCAAAGATAAAGGAGGAAAGGAAATTGCTCACTATGTCCCAAGTCAATCATATCTAAGAATAAAATGTTCATTTCTGGTATTCAGTTCTGGGTTCAGTTCTATTTTACATTCATATAGAAAGTTTATTATTTTTTTGTTATAATAAAAGGCATAGAACAGGATTGAGAGGTGATGTAATGTCTGGTTTGTATGTACTTAAAGAATACTATACGCAATATTTAAGAAAAATCCGTGGCAATTCTCCCTCAACAATTAAACACTATTTAGGTGCTCTGGATACTATATCCGCTTATTTAGCCGAACAACGAAAAATCAAGAACACACTTTTTGAAATCACAGACTTAAATAACTTGCAAATAATTAAAGAAGATTTATTTCGGGATTCTAATTTTATAGACAAAGATGAACGTGGTCATCGGATGTATAGTGCTGGACTAAATAATTACTGCCGCTTTGCAGCCGGTGATAACTTCGTAGAAATACAAGACCTCATTTTGCTTATGGATATCGCTGTTCCCCGAAACGACCTTACAATACATACCATAGAAGAATATAAACGGTCATCTATATTAAAAACCCAAACCATTGAGTCAGTCGGATATCTATGTGAAATCAATCCACAACATCAGACGTTCATTTCAGAAAGTACCAATCACCCCTATATGGAAGGGCATCACGCCATTCCTATGAAAATGCAGGGGCAATTTTTGAATAGTCTTGATGTATATGCTAATATTATTTGCCTATGTCCAATTTGCCACAGACAATTACATTATGGTTTATGTAATGATAAGGTAGAAATGCTCAAAAAAATTCATTATACACGCTCTGAACGCCTATTTCAAAGTGGTTTGAAAGTTAGTCAAAGTGAATTTATTAACCTGGCTATATAAATACATATAATTCCACACAGAGTATTTCTTAGTTTACACAAAATGAATCTTGTCCCTTCATCTTCACCCAACTTTCTTAACATATAATACCTTTATCATATCATATTTTAGCAGGCTTTAATAGACAAAAACGGAAAATTGCGGAAGAACCCATTCCGACCGGCATATGCAGTCTACAATTATGTCCATTTTGGTCTGCAATTTTGGGTACTTTTATCATACAATAAACACTTTGGTATTGCTACTTTAAAATATCTGCTATTGCATCTGCTATTATTACTGCTTCATCAGTATTATTATATTTTCCAAGAGACACTCTAATTGTACCGTTTATATATTCTGGTTTTATTTGCATAGCTTTCAATACATGTGAACCTACTGTTTGTTTTGAATTACATGCAGCTCCCGTTGATACATATATTTTTTTCAAATCCAATCTGTGCATGAGCATCTCGCCTTCAGCATTTCTAAATGATACACTAACCACACCCGGTAATGATACTTCAGCTCCATTTCTTATATAATCAATGCCTTTATTGCTCAATTTATTAAGAAACACAGATACCACTTCATTAGTATGTTCTATATTTCTATCCATATTTTTACAATTATTTTCTAGAGCAACAGACATCGCAACAATTCCAGCTACATTCTCCGTACCAGCTCTTTTCCTTTTTTCTTGCACACCACCAGTCAATAACGAAGAAGTTGTAACTCCATCCCTAATATATACAAAGCCCGTACCCTTACAACCATTGAACTTATGTGCTGATGCTGTTAAAAAATCAACTCCCAATCTGTTTACATCTACAGGTATATGTCCTACTGCTTGTACTGCATCTGTATGAAAAAAAATATCATGTGCATGTGCTACATTAGTCAATGCAGCAATATTTTGTATAGTACCTACTTCGTTATTTGCTAACATTATGGATACCAATACCGTATCTTGTCTTATTGCCTTCTTCAATGCCTCTGATTCAACTTGCCCAAATTTATTTACTGGAAGATATGTTACAGTAAACCCATGTTCTTCAAGGAAATGACATGATTCTAATATAGCATGATGCTCAATACAGGAAGTAATAATATGCTTCTTATTCACATCATGATATTGCATACTTTTTAATATCCAATTATCCCCCTCTGTACCACCAGATGTAAAATAGATTTCATTAGCCTCTGCACCTATGCATTCTGAGATTTTGTATCGAGCTTCTTTTATTACCTTTGATGAAGATCGAGAAAAAGAATACTTTGCAGATGGATTTCCATACTCCTCAAGAAGAAACCTTTTCATCGCTTCAAAAGCATCAATATCCAATTTTGTTGTCGCAGCATTGTCTGCATAAATTATTCCATTCTTCATTTCTTTCTCCATTACTTAAAAAGTGTACAACCTTGTTCTCTAAATTCTTCAATCTTTTCCTCTAATTCTTCATCTGTAACATCAAGATACTCTGCCAAACATACTATACAAAAAAAGTTCTCAAATTCAGTACCCAATAACTTTTTATTAATTCCAATTGTATCTTTGGACAGATTCTCTATGCCACAAGAGACGCATCTATTCTTCATACTCTGACACATCCCTTATCGTAAATTTAGGCACATTCTTTCCCTTAAATTCTGAATCCAATATACCAAGCTGTATCTTGATTATTCCACGCATCTTCGCCGCTGGTCTAAGACAATACTTATTAAAATTTTTTGCAGTAATATCATAAATACTTCTTACATTAGGAAATAAAAGTTTCAAATACGCAGTACTTATACGTTTCACTGCCTCCGTATCTCTTGTATCTGAATGCTCAGGAACTTCAATTAACTGGTCAACAATAGCTCTGTAACTAGCATCCTCGCGAAGCAAGTGCATAATCGTGCAAAAATACTCTGAATTTAATGCCCAATCAGCAATTTTTAGATCATCATGCATGCGAGGGATATCCCATCCTTTTATAAAACCATGAAATCTGTCAATTAATGCACTTTCATGGAATACATTAGGGAGCTCATCCAACATATTCTGATATTCATCCATATTTTCTTGTTTAATATTACCTAGTAAGATAATACCCGCCTCAGCTGTACCTGCATAATTACCTACTGTAAATACACCTGATTCCATGTATCCTTTCATTGCAGCACGCATTTCATCAACATCCGTAAATGAAATAGTCTGCACTTCATCAAGAGCAATGAAATCATTATTACATACAAGACCCTGTGAACGTCTAGCTATATCATAGAACATTTTTGCTCTAGACATTACACCGCCTGAAGATAACCATCCAAATTTACTCACACGTCCAAACAAATATGATTTACCCGTTCCTTTTGGGGCAAGCTCAATTAAATTTAAACGTTTCTCATTAAAAGGAAGAAGCCTTGTAAGCATAGTCAATTTTTGTGTCTCACTTTCATATCCTTCTGCATTATAATCGATAGCACCCAACAAAACATCAATCCACTCTTCAATCGTAAACTCTGAACGCATATCTTTATAGTAATCCAAATCAATGGTATATGGGCAAAAATCAATAAATTTAGTTAGCTTAATTTTTCCAGACAAATGTAAATCTTCGTCTGGCATACGATAACCAAGTTCTATTACTCCCCAAGTTTCTTTTCCCTTTACAAGTTGTTCTTTGCACTCATCCCATACAGATGACTCAATGACAGTCTCCTTGTATGACAATCCAAACTCTGGTAAATAGAAGGAAATCTCTTGGGTTTTAATATCAATATCTGCAGAAATTTTAGTGAGCATTCTTACTCTTTCATTCTCATAAACAATGCGATTTTTAATACTAACCCAATCATCTTTACTTGGAATAAATTCTTTTATAAAATTTGAAACTTCCTCAATATCATAATCTCCATTTTCATCTTCAAACTTCTTCAAAAGCCAATCTCTCATAAATGAAGGTAAACTTAATGAAGAAAAGAAATTGCTCTTTTTCAAGTCCTTATAGACTACCATTTCGTCAAAGCACTCACACAACTTGTTTCTCAATGATGCATTCGGCATAATTCCACCTCTTCCTTATCTTTTATAAGAAATCTTTTTCCGCAAAACCTTCTTTTTCTACACGGATTTTAATTCCCTTTGCAATAATATTATTATTTGAATAAATATCTACGGTATATGTCCCTGCCTTCCTTATTTCTGTCATCTTCACTTTAAACATATGATCATCCGTTTTAGCGCCAGTATAAAACTTTCCATTTACGCACAAAGACACCTCGGAAACAATGACATTGGTAAAGACCTCTATTTCGGCTTTCTTTCTCATACTTACCTTAATGGTAAGCGGAGATAAGACAACTTCAATATCCATTTTCTTCTGTAATTCAATAATTGGCACAACTACCTCTTCTAGTGTCGCACCACCATGTGTTTCCACACTTGCTACTCTTCCACCCTTAAAGCGATCATAACTTGCAAGTACATAATAATCGCCTTCCTGTATTGCATAAGGAATATCTGGTAAACTCTCATAATATGCACAACATCTTCCACCATGAGTTCCTTTTGAATCCACATTGAGATCAAATGTCTCATTGTTTATTACCGCCAATCTACTAGCTCCATGATCAGAAACTACTATCGCCTTTGAACATTCTCCAGACATAATTTTGCAACTAACCTTTTCTAAAAATTCGCTAATAATCTCTAGTTCTCTTGAAAGATGTATCGGGTATTTTTGTTTCTGATAATCAAAATCTTCTTTTCCATGGTGCAGTATTTCATCCAACTCCTTAATCGACACAACTTTCGAAGAATCGAACCCCTGCAAAAATTCTTTATTTAAAGAAGTGATAGATGGTAAATTGCAATGACATACCGTAACTTGTGCTAATAGTCCCAAATCTTTACACTTTTCCATAATATACCCAAGGAATTCTACACCTAATGCATCCACAAAATATAGCAAGGATTCATCCTTTTTTACATCCTCTATTTTCTCACTTCTATATGGCAATTTTGCAAGATACTCTCTGTTTTCTGCATTCTTCCTTACAAGTTTCAAAAAATCCGGATACAATCGGTTTGTAACTTTTTGAAACTTATAATCTTGAAAATAATCATCCAATAGTGAAATACCAAAATGATAGTCACTTAAATAGGCTGCCAAATCTGGATATACATTATTTAGTGCATCCATAATTTCCTTTTTATTATAATTATATTTGGATAGACATTCAATTATCTTAGTCTTTTCAATACTGGTATTGTCCGTTAAATAGTAAATGGCATTTTTACCATTTATCTCTGTAAAACTGCAATAGTCAACAATTCTACTCATATCTACAGCAATACTCTTCAGCAAACTTTTACGTTCTTCGTAAAAATTCCAGTAATTTTCTTCATTGATTTCCTTGTCCAGAATACCTCTATATATATTAGTGTGAAATTCAGACAAATTATGAGCTTTATCAGCTGCTCTTTGTAATGTACTATTCTTCGAACCATTTATCTTTATGCCTATAAAGAACAACCACTTTTCAAAATTATCAAAGTTATTCCATTTAGAAAAAACATACTCAAATAGATTACTATTACCCAATGTTTTATCTAATACTCGATCAAGACTCTTCTCCTTACTCAGTTTTTCCAATAAGTATGACCATTCTTCTGCCGTTCCATTTTCCGCAGAAAGCATTGATACAAAACTGTAATTATATAGTCCAAATACATCATATACAGATACTACATCCTTAATATTAAGCATTGACTCGGGAAAATCACTTTTATGTTTCTTAGTAATTACCAATATTTTATATGTATCATTTTTTTCCAAACTAACTAAAGCTTCCCTAAATCCTCTAAGACCGCCATTATCTATCCCTAGATTATCATCAACAAATATTAATTGCTGTGCCACACTTCTATCCCCGTCTACATGATAAATCTGTCTTTCTAATCTTAAATCCTGCTGACAAACAGTTTCCAAATAACTTTCCACTTGATAGCATACAACTACCACTTTATTGGGAACTGAAGTCCCCAATAAAGTAAAAATGCCTCGATTTAGTTTTTCATCACCAATCAGCTTTAAATACTGACAAAATCCAATAAGGTATACATTTTCCGATATATTTACTAGTTCATTATTAACTTCATCCATATTTGGTTCAAAATCATCAGCTCGGCAATAATCAGAAACCTTTAACACTACCATATACTGATTCAGCACTGAAACAATGTCCTGATAATCCTTTTGGTTATTGACATTTACTAGTAATGGCTTACTCAGATTATCTGAATTCAAATATTTCTTGAGTTTTACCTCAAAACCGTCTATCGAATATTTTTTCAACACCAGCCATTACCTCCTACTGTTTATCTTTGATAATTTCAATACCAACTAACATATTGTCTTTAATCAATCTCTTCAAATACTCCTTTAAGTGAGCTTCATCCATCTGGTCAATTAAAGCCAATGCCTGTGTACTTCCCTTAATATTGTACTCATGTTCTGCCAATGCTGCCAGCTTATTATCAACCTCTACACTTTGATACCAATCATAAGGTTCTGCCGAAATCTTATTGTTAAGATAATCTTTCACTTTCTGAATATCTGGAAGCATTACATCATAACCCTTTATGATATACTGTCTGAATGCAGCATCTCTAATATCCTCTTGTGCAAGTTTGTCAAAAAAAGACGCACTCTCAAAATACTCTAAAGCTTTATCGACAGCAGCTTTGTCAACCATATTTTTCTGAACTGCATTAAAGGCTTCTTTAGCCTTTGGTACCTCTTCTTGCTGAATCATGCACAAAATTGGCATTTTATATCTACTAGACCAATCTCTAGGTGTGGCTGTTCCAGTCTTATCTTTCCATAGATTCTTCAGTTTCACCTTCCCTTGATTTTCTTTGTACTCTGCTACAACATTACCTATAGTATTCAAATACTCTGATTTATCCTTTGTAAACATACCGTAGCTTACTTTGTTAAACACGTCTGATTTCTCTTCATCAGACAAATCATCTAATTCAAATGTACATGCTTTCTTAAAGTAATCTGCCTGGTTTTTGTAGAACTGCACAAACAAATCAAGCTGAGCATCTAATAATTCAAGAAATCTCTTTTTTTGTGAATCTAAAACAGTAGATGCCTTCTTTATCTGTACAAGCATGTCTAACAATGGCTGAACATCTTCAACATAAGCCTTTACTGCATCATATGAAACTTTAATATAGCCAATCTTCTCACACCATGTATGAATTGCTCCGGCAAAATTATCTACCTTGGAATTAATCTCATTACTCTTTGCAATTATCTTATACTCTAAGATGGTTTCTCTAATTTTCTGTTCTGCTGTGTCAATACTCCATACCCAGTTTGCTTCATCAGCATCAAACTTCTGTTTTACCACAGTTATATAAGAGCTATGGTCATTAATCTGCTCTGACAAACGAATTAACTCTCCACCATCAAACTGAGAAATATACTTTCTCATTCCACTCTTACAATTATCTCTTGTAACGAGTGTTGCTAGATCTTTTGCTGCATCTGGATTGCTCATACATAACTTACCAATTTCCAAAGTAAAATCAGACTCACTTCTATTACCTACAATATTATTACTATTTGCCATACCGGAATAATCATCAATTAAAGCATCAATAACATCTGGTGCGGTTGACAAAGGCACTGTATCTTTTATTGATTTCAAACACCAAATCGGGAAGCCCAATTCTTTCATCTTATTACAGGTTCTCAACCTAGTCTGATCCACTGATACACACTGATTAGATGGAATACCAAATATCTGTGCAGTAGCACTTACAAATACTCTAGCTTCTTCTGTCATTGTAACAATATATTTGTCTCTGTAATGAAGATTTGGTATAAGCTGTAATTTAATTACTTCTTCTACCATCTCTTTTAGCTTAAATATACTCATGCTGTCACTGTTCAATCCATCACTCCACTGATATTTGTCGCAAGCATACTCTTTTAGCAAGAATCCCATAACGAAAGCAGTTAAGTTACATGGCATAAAGCCATAAGGTGGTTGCTTTAGCATATTGTATACTGCTGTAATAGACACCTTGCCTTCATTTTCAAATGCCTTCTGGATTAATTCTTCAACCGTCAACTTAATTTTAACAATTTGACGATTTTTCACTTCAGAATGTTTCCAATATTCTTCTGCTTCGCCGGCCTCTTCAAATATTTTTTCCAACTTCGTGTTAGGATTGCTTGAACGGAATGTTCCTGCAACAGCCATATTCGCACCACATTCAACACCCTGTTTCAAAGAACTTGCCATAAACATATTGTCAATTACATGATACTGCTCCAAGCCCAAACTATATAAGTTAGTATCAATCTTCGTAAAATGTTCAATCAACGCATCATTGTTAACTACACGTTCACCTAATTGTTTATCGTGAGAATAAATCATAAACTCGCCAGCTAATATCCTTTCTTTCCATTTCTTTAAAATTTCTTTAGACAGATTTTCATACTGTGTTGCGAGAGAGTTGTCTTTTCCACGATGGTAACTACTATTAGCAAGATTCTCTATATATTGTTCAAATCCATCTCTTCCAAATGGTGTTAATGAAGCATCTACAAAATACATCTTATAAATATCATCTCGAACTACTTCCTTTATTGCTTTTGTTAATGCGGACCTTTCCTCATCACTTTTCGCAAAAGTAATTACCACCAGAATCTTGTTTTCAAAGCTAGCTTCCTGATTTCTAAGCATATTAATTGTGTTTTTAAAATTGTCCACTGTTGCTGCTTTAAATACATATCTTAATTTTAATGCACCTGGAAGAGTAATTGCATCCAACACTTCTCCTGTATTTACCAAAGACATAGTTGTTGTCTGCTTAGATAATTCTTCCTTATATTTTTCAATAGCAGCACTATCACCAGCACTAATCATTGCTGAGTACTGGAATTTGCCTTGTCCCATCGGCTTCTTGAACAAAATCTCATCACGTACTAATTTCTCTGCTATATGCTCTGCTGCTCCATTTTCCAAATCGGAACCATCATATGCATTGTTAACATTCTTATCGTTAGGTATAAACAACTCAACAGAATCTCCCACTTTCCGAGAAATTGCCTGTAACATCAAGATTGTTTTCAATACCTTCTTCTCTTCATCTGATAAATTCGACACATTCTGACGTGCATATGTATCCAAGATAGTTCTAATATCTGGAGATAAGTATTCCTTGCCTTTCTCATAGAAGAAATCCCACAACATATCTATTGTCAACAATGGGGCATCATCTTCCGGTCCATAATTATCAATGAACCACTGAAATCCCTTTACATCATCACCTCTATCATTTTTAATGAAGTCAAACATACTTCTTTGGTTGGAATTAAATGCAGAAGAAATATGCTTCAGTAATAATGCAGTATATGGATGAATTGGTAAAATGTCTACCAATTCTTTGTCAGTTATATGAGCATTAATTTTGACCAAAGCTCTTGAATCTTTTAATCTGTCATTCAAATCATCTGCAGCAACATTCCACTCATCAAGCAATACTGAGTCTTTTGTTTTTTCCATCGCTGCACCAATAAGTTGAAATGCCATGTTCTCAGGTAATTCAATCTTACAAGTAGGCTCAACAAATCGATTCAAAATCTTCTTTTTATCTGCATCAGTATCACTAAACAGAGCCGCACTCTTATGTGTAACAATTGTCAAATAGAATGAATCAGTAGCACTAATCTCTGCAATCGCCTGAAAACCCGTCAACGCATTTCTATTATGCATAAAATACTCTGTAAACTCATCCCAAATGAACACGATAGCCTTCAAATCATTCTCTACGATAATACTTCTAATCCATGCAATTAATCCCGGTATATCCAACTTCAAAGCAGATATACCTTCTTCGTCAGCTACATAAAAAATTTTGTTCATCAATGAAATGATACTTACTTCAGCTAAATCATTCAATTTTTCAATAATACTATCAACCGTATCTCCTGAAAAACTTGTTTCATATCTTCCCTTTATCAATTCATCAAAGAATTTCTTATGAGCATCATCACTCAACCAAGTAATAACAGCATTTTTAAGAGCAACTTCACCCTTGTTATGAATTCCTCTCTTGGTTAATTCATTTGTTATACTTTCCTGTATTGCAATAATAAGGTCTCTATCGTTATAGATTGATGAAGAGCCATATCTATGCACAGTCAATATTTCACCCTGATTCTTTACACCTTGAAACTTATTGTATAAATCCATTGAAAGAGAATATCTCTCAAAATACTCTTTCATCTCCGCTTCTGTTGCATCAAGAAGCTTCTTAAGCGTTAATACTGCATGTGACTTACCTGTACCATAAGCACCTTCCACCCAAACAGATAACTTCTGCTGTCTAGTTAATACACTTAACATATTACTTAACAGCTTAACAAAAGTTGAATGAGGGTAGAATTTCTTCCAATCAATTTTTCCTTTATTAATTAAATCTTCTGTTACTTGTGGAAAGTAATCTTCGTCAATATCAAAATAACTACGATATTTCTTCATTTACAAATCCTCCATTTAAAATAATGTCAATACATCCATAGCAGTTTTCTCATTTCTTAAAGTAACATTATCCAAATCTAAGTTGAAAGATACAGATATGAATTCCGGATAATTAACTGCCAAACCGTTCAAGATTCTTTCCATTTCTTCTCTATTCAATCCAAATATTTGCGCCGGACTCACACCTTCACTATCAATATCAAAATTCATTAATCTTGACAGTGTAAACTGATGATAATCTCCACACGCTTCTGAAAATTTATATAGCGCATAGAGTATTACTAAAGGATTTGGATTCTCCCACTTTCCTCTTATAAGTGAATTCAATGTAATTGTCTCTTTTCCACTTACAGATACTTTTTCAATATAATCGCATGAAGCAAGACCTAACTCATTACCAATAGGTGTTTTTGTTAGAATGATTTTGAAGGCATCAACAATATTTCTTTTTCCTAAGCCTTTGCTATCATTTTCCATTAATTCTTCCAATAAAGTTTTTATATAATCTGGTGTATAAGAATGATTGAAATCAATATTTTTAACAAACCAGTTGAACTCTGAGGTATATACCAAATTGGATAATATCATTCCCCATGCTACGTCATCATCAAATCCAATTTCAAACATCTTCTTAGCAAAATCAGTTGGAACATACTTTGTATATTTATCTCCAGGTAACTTTTTATCATATAGTACCATGTCCGCATCTTTTACAAAATTCAAAAATGCGTCTTTCTTTTTATTTGCTACTATCTGATCTCCATCAGTCATCCAGAATCCTTCCCCACCTTTATACTTCTCGTAGATAAGCATCCATTCTTTGCGAATTCCGAAACTAAAATATCTGTCTAAACCTTTCATTTTTTTTTCTCCTCCAATCTTATTGCGAATTGAATTGTATCTCAAACAATGTTCATGTACATCATGACACTTATGGCAATGAACACATCCATCTGATATTTTTACTCTATTACTCATGTCAATACAATGATTTTTACATTCTGCTGCACACACTCCACAATCTATACAATATAAACTCTTTACAATTACGCTTCTAAACAGCGAAGCAAATCTAACATCATTTTTACTTGTTCCACAGGAAACATTAAATATCATGTTATCGTTTTCAGCATTCACTTCTATTTGATACAACTTATCTTTAAACTCGATTGTATATAATCCATTATCAACTTTATTAAAAGTTCCTACGGTTTTTGCCCATGCTTCCCATTCAAAATACTTTTGAAAAACGATAATCTCCATATTACTTTTTGTTGACGTTACAATGAATTTATCCTGACCGAAATTTAATTCTCTACCAGAGCGTCTATTCTTCCAAAAACCTTCATTAATGAAATCTTTCATTTCATTATCCGAATAATGTGTTTTTCCACTTGTTTCCTTGATTTTGTCAAGGAACACGTCCATCTCATCTGTATAACATACATGTTTCATAAATTCGTGTTTACCAGATGACATAGGACATACTAAACAGCCAGCTCGGCTATTACCCTTTAAATAGGTCTTATTCATAATCAATTCGTAAGTATATATATACAAAAACAGCTCAGCTGAGTTCCACTCTAATATTGGATGACAACTATATTGCCCTTGATGTTTTTCACCATAACTAATCTTCTCATATTTGCTACGATTAAGACTCTCATCGCCTCGAACACCAGTGAAAGCCATACCGGTAAAATTATATTTTCCTAATATGCTTCTTATCGAATTAATCTGTGGTGATGTCTTATGAACGCTACAGCACCATCTATTTGTTGTAGCGGGTGGTCCAAAACAATTCCATGTTTGTTCTGTACTTAATTCAGATTTTGCACTTAAAAAGTGTATTCCCTTTTCTTCGCATTGAGCTTTTATCTTATCAACCACGTCATAAGTATCAGGGAATTCCATTCCAGTATCTCCGAACAAGACCTTAAACATATTATGCGGCAAAGCTCTCTGAACCAAATCTAATACAACAACACTATCTTTTCCACCACTAAATGCCACATAATAAAAAATGTCCACTTTCGTTTCATACTTTTTATATGCATTATAAATTTCCCTAATTGTCTCTTGGTAAAGATTCCCTAAAATTTCTCTATTCTTCTCTACCATAGCAGGAAGATCCACAAATCTTAATGGTACTCCGTCTTTTTCTGGCTCATCCATAATTATAAGTTCTGGCTTTGTATAGATTGCTCCACCTTTGGTTTTTGCAACCAGCCTTCCTCTATAATAGTAGTTGTTGGATTCTGCCCACATATAAGGATAAGTATCATTCTTAACATAATTCCAATACTTATCGAACCCTAATATGTCTAGTTCTTCGTAATATACAGGTCTTGGCTCTTTGCTAAATGCCAACGGTGTTGTATTTAGCAATATTCCACCTGTGGAAACATCCCATTCATAGGAATACATAATAATTACCTCTTTTTCTCTCGTATTCTTTTAGCTTTGATAATAATCTGGTCAATACTCGAAACTTTTCGTCTTGCAATGTAACCTTGCTCACTCAAATAAATCAACGCCGATTCTTCATTCAAGTCTTCATTGCTATTTACTAATGCATCTGCAACCACATCTTCAAATGTCTTTAACTGTGAGCTTCTCCTTACAATAATCCCTACTGGCTTGGCATTAAATGTTGCAGTATGAAGCAACATATATTCTTCACTGTATGCATAAATATAGTGTTCAAGCAAATAAGTATTCCATGAGAATCCTGCATCCGGAAACAAAGCAAATTGTTCAATTTTAGACAACGCAATGTAATCGCCTTCGCAAAATCTTCCTATTATGTTGTCGGTAGCAGCAACATTAAAGCTAGCTTGATCCTTTGATACAAACTCTCCCTCGCTAATTCTTAAAGTATTATCATATACTGTATCAAAATAAATTGTAGTATCTAATTCAATCTTTAATGCATTAAGCATATCCATAGTGATATATGTATGTTTCTGACAATACAATGTAAAAATATCTTGCATCTTATATGATTTGCCATACTCGCTAATTACATTTCCGTTGAATGAAAATCTATCTCTCAGCCAATATGCAATACAATCTCTTTTTCCAATGCCTTGAAATTGGGAAAGTTTGTCGAATATATCAGGATACTTTCCATCTAGAATTTCCAACAATTTATTTCCCGCCATAAAACCATTTATTTCAATTGCATCTCTTATCAGTAATTCAATCTGCCTCAATTCATCATCATCAAAATGAATTATTTCAGCTGCAAAATAACATCCTCTTGCATCTCGAATAAATCCTGCATTAGTTGCCAAAATACTCTTAATTCTCTCCATCGGAATGTGCGGCAACTCTTGTCCCATTTCTTCAAATGTCATACTCCTATGATTCCTCATTAAGCATTCTCTTAATTCATCTGCTGGATTTGCCTCTGAATTAGGATTATTTGCTATAAAAAAGCGTTTCATATAATACTTACCATTATATAAATGCTCTAAATAGCATTTCAACATATCTACTGAATATACTTGCTGATGCTGAAATTCCTCTTTAAATTCTTGATAGATAGAAGCATAGTAAACTATATTCCTTCCTTCGTTAAACATACCTTGAATATATTCGTTTACATTTTCTGCCACATTTTCATTTATAATATTGGTAGTTGCATATATTCTGTTTTCATATACAACACCCACACGGGATAACATCGTTTCTATCTGAAATTCTGAAAGTTCTGGAACCTCATTGTATTCTTCTTCATAGAATCTTATAAACTTCTTACTCTCTAATGAAGACCCCATTCTGAACCCACGATTGAACTTTCTTAATACTGCCGCAAATTGTGTTATATCAATGTCCTCGATAGGTTCTGCTTCTTGCACTATTTTCCTTTCATTAGGATTTATATGCGTTCTGTTCTCTTTCTTTTTCTCTATATCATTCATGTATTCTACTGAAGTATTAGCTACCTCACTACTATTGTCTTGCTCCCCGTCCACTGAAGAATAAACAGTTTTCGCAGCATTAGTTTGACTGGAATGAACAGTTCCCTTAGAATAGTACATCACTTTGCTAGCATATATCATCTCCGTTATCTGGCTATAATACATACTAGTACTATTGATTACTGTTGGAATATCATAACGATCAACTTTCAATCCGTATTTATTCTCAATAAGCCGCATAAAATCAATAATAGCAATCTGGCCAAACGGTTCTACAACATAAGCAAAAAAATCTCCTCGTGTTATCTGTTTATTCTCATGTGAAAACAGAAATCCACCTGCCATTTTGCTATATCTAATTGTTTTATTAGATCTCAATAATGCACTATAAAACCAATCTGAGTAACCTAAATCATCAATCTTTGTACTTATACCCCTAGCACGTACAGACTTGATAGTAAAGTATTTATCTGTTGTACTTTGAGGTACTAACTCTGAATATTCTTTTAAGTCTTCTTTAGTGACTCCCGGAGCAGTTCCTGCAAATTTCCTGAAAGAAATATACTTGCCAGGCTCTACCTCAAGCAAATCATACTCAAATCTTAAATTATCTAAAGCTTTGTAAAATGACTTGTTATAACACATTCTTCGATTCATACTATTTATATCAATCACATCACTACTCAGTAACAATGAACAGAAATACTTATCAGCTGTTTCATATTTGCTTCTAACAGCATAATCCACATATACCAAAAATCCCAAAACCTTCAAATTATATGCGTTTACTTTTGCCGAATCACCCACTGGAAATGCTTCTTTATAAATTTTCTCTATGTCATTTATGAAATAGAAATCATCTACCAGTAATCTCTGAAGTTCCGCATATTCCATAGAATTCATTTCTTCTTGGTCAACTGTAAACATTGAATTGTGATAGTATTTGTTTATATATTGTACAAAATTTGCCAAAACTGTTTCTGATTTTACTCCATACTCTTCTTCATAGGCCGCACTAAATTGATATATTTCAATAGGAGCCAACCTAAACAGAAACTCTTCTACCTGTTTCGCTCTATCTGCTACTCCAATAGTTATCAATGGCATTCGTCCTAATGAAATCCAAATATCCTGCAACTGGCTTTCACACTTTTTCATAAGATTATGCAACTCATACTCATCTTGAATATTGAACTCTTCCATCAATTCTGCATTAGAAAGGAAAAGCTTTAACGTCGAAATCTCATATCCAAAATAGTTTTCTAATCCCAATTCCTTAAATAATCTATTAACATCGTATTCTTTAATGTTGTAATAACGAACTCTACGACCATATTTCATTAAGGCAAAATCACAATCCGCAAGTCTCGCTTCTAATCCATGCTCTGATGTATATAATAATTTTTCATTATCATCAATTCTATTCTCTACCAAAAATGCATTATAGAACTTACTAAAATCTGAAATAGCACATTCGATTTCAGAATGATGTAACTTTAACAATTTTTTTGTAATAATATCTCTCTTTAGCGACACATATTCGCCATTTATTACTACACAATATTTTTTCATTATATGTTCTGCCCTTCGTGCAATAGATTCAGAGCAGTTTGTATCCTCAAAAATATTTTCAACTGATTTTGTACCCTTTGAATCGTACATTATATTCATATAGTTAAACGATTCCTCTGACACCTTAAATATGGTCATAAAATCTTCTTTACTTAATGCATAATTTTCAAACCAATACTTATATTGAACTTCCTTAACTCGTGGGAACTGTTTCAATGCTTTTGCAGATAATTGACGTGCTCGTTCTCTAGTTACACCCAACTCATTTCCAGTCTCTTCTAAGGTCATTCCCATAAGACGAAATCTTAACGCCTGTTCCATTTTTTCATTATCAATCTTTTCAAGGCACTCAACAACATTTGGGTAATAAATGCAATATCCATCCTCATTTTCTTCGATTTTCTTCAACAGCTGCATCTCTTTTAATAACTCATCAAATCGTCCTGATGTAATCAAAGATTGAGGAACATTACTCTTAATAAATGAATATGTAACACTACGATTTTTCAATAATGACAATATAACCGTATGTATAAGCTTTTTTGTTACATCCTCGGAATAAAGTAAATGAAGTAAAGAGGTATTATCTATTACCTCCATCGTAGTATTTATATACTCATTTAAGTTATTCTTTATCAATGTTGTCTTAAATGCACCAAGTATCTGCAATTTGACTTTGTTTTCAACATAATTATCCAAATCATAGGATAACTGTTCTAAAATATCATTAAGACTTTCGTCATCACCACCTACAGAATATCTAACCACGGTTACTTCTGATAATTTTTCAATAATCTCATCAAGACATTTTGCACCCATTCCACTAAGTTCACACAAATCCGAATACTTCATATTGATAATTTTAGATAATGACATATGTCCTGTTCGAAATAAAACCCCCATTGTTCGCTTACTAAAACTTAACTCTTCAGCAGAAATATCTTCAACATATAATCCATCACGATCCTGGAACAAAATACTTGAAACCTCTTTTACCAACGTTTCTTCTGCTACATAATGCAATACCGTAACTCGCTTATAATCGTCTAAATTATATTTTAGTATTTCCGCATTGTCACTTTCATCAACAGATAGTCTGCTTATTGCATCTAACACTTCATCTACGGACATCTTACCCATGTTTCTCATATTGTTTAAATCTTCTTGAGTAAGTTCTATCAACTCCGCAGTATTATGAACACCATTATGTTTTAAACAATTGCATGAACGAACTGATAATTCTAGATTTTCAATCGGAATCACCTTCTGTATTAAGTTTTCCATTATCTCTTCGTTCCTTTCTATCTACTTCCCAAAGAATCAACTGGCGCAACATCGCAAATATCACCGATATTACACTTAAAGTAAATACAAATTTTTATTAGTATATCAAGAGAAATGTTTCTCTTTTATTGAACTTAGTATCTTTAATTTTTCTCTGAAATTATTCTTTCTCATTTCTTTTTCTGCTAACATTATCCATAATCTTTTATATCTAACTCAACTTTCCAACCAGCATAGCTGGCACAAATGCTTAAATTTTCAAGCAAAACAATTAAATATATTGGTGTATTGACATTAAAATAGCACCAAATCTTTGGAAAATAAGATTACCACATCAAATAAACCGAAAAGAAGAGATGCTAATCTTATAATAAACCAAAATGTTAAAAATGAAAATACTCAAAATCAGTTTTCTAATGCAATTAAGGAATTACAGATTGGAAAACTGCTACGGAAATCCAACATTACAAAATCCTGTGGTGTTTCCGCATACAAAGTGTTTTATTTTCTCCTACT
>Ga0153937_1000299_pt1 | contig 18045 bp, 20 predicted proteins | sample TSNY021MetaG_FD_104680 | JGI IMG/M metagenome (GOLD analysis project Ga0153937, IMG submission 104680) | Attine ant fungus gardens microbial communities from New York, USA - TSNY021 MetaG | ecosystem: Host-associated > Fungi > Mycelium > Unclassified | place: USA: New York, Robert Murphy County... | reverse complement strand
TTCTACGCGGAAAGGGGCTTTGTAAACGAGCCCCAGAGATGTAAGAATTGCCGCGACGCCCGCAAAAGCAACGCCCGCCCCGACAGAGAGATGTTCACCGCAACCTGCGCTTCCTGCGGAAGCGATGCAAAAGTTCCGTTCCGTCCCCGTGAGGACAGGCCGGTTTATTGCAGCGAATGTTATGCAAAGATGAAGGAAGAGCAATAGAACATAAATAAACATGAAAGCCCCCGATTTTTTCGGGGGCTTTTTAATTCGCGCATGCATGACCACTTTCCCCTCATATAGTTATAAGCAAGCAATTCATCCGCGGACTCAGGGCTCTGCCAAGGTCCGGCGGGATAATTTGGAGGGAAATGTCCATGCGCAAAAAAAACATCATAATGGGAACGCTTATATTAAGCGCATCCTCTATTTTCGTGCGGATGATCGGCTTTGTGTTCCGAGTGTGGCTGTCCAATACAATGGGGGCTGAGGGAATCGGCGTTTACTCGCTGATCATGTCACTGTACGGGGTATGCGCAACGCTGGCAACCTCGGGAATCAGCGGAGGGGTTGCCAAGCTGGCGGCAAAAGAGTTCGCCGAAGGACACGCCGCCAACGCGCGCCGTATTCTCGGCAGGGCCTTGACACTGTCGATGATGCTCAGCTGCACGGTCGGGATTTTGCTCTTTGCGTTTGCACAACCGGTGGCAATTTATGTTTTGCGGGATGTGCGCACGGCGCTTTCGTTAAAATATCTGGCGCCCGGGCTGCCGATGATGGCGGTGTCCGGGTGTCTGCGGGGTTATTTCATCGCCCAGCGCAAGGTGGGCAACCCGGCTTGCTCACAGGTGCTGGAGCAGCTTTGCAAGATGGCTTTCATAATGGCCCTGATCGCCTACTGGCTGCCCAGGGGCGTGGAGTACGGCTGTGCCATCGTCATCCTGGGCATAACGGTTGGCGAGCTGGTTTGCCTGATCACTTCACTGCTGGGTTATGTCCGCGACAAAAGGCAGAGCCGCCGCAGGGAGCGCGCCGAAATTCGCGGGGTCACCAAGAGCCTGCTCTCCTTTGCACTGCCCGTTTCGGCCGGCTCCTATGTGCGGTCAATTCTGCGCCTGTGGGAAGACGTGTTGGTCATCTCCGGCCTGAAGAGCTTCAGCGGCCGGCAGGATACCGCAACCGGCACATACGGCATGATCAAGGGCATGGTGATGCCGCTGCTCTTATTTCCCCTACAGCTGCTTTCCGCCTTTGTTGTAACACTCACCCCGGAAATCTCCCGCATGAGCGGGCCGGCAAACCGCGCCAGACTGGACCGGACAATCGCCCGTATTTTACAATTTACCACAATCATCGGCATTCTCATTGTGTGTATATTCATGAGCTTTTCCTACGAAATGGGCATGATGGTTTACAAAAGCGCCGAGGCGGGGGAAATGCTGCGCCTGCTCAGCTGGCTATGCCCCTTTATGTGCGTGGAGACCGTCACCGTGAGTATCCTGCAGGGTCTGGGCGAGCAGGTGAGCTCGCTGCGCTACAACGTCATAGATTGCCTGCTGCGTATCGCCATGGTATTTGTCCTGGTGCCCCGGTGGGGCGCCAACGGATTTTTGGTGATGGTGATGGCCAGCAACCTGTTCACCTCGGTACTGAACCTGAACCGGCTCGTAAAGATTACCGGGCTGAAGCTGCGCATCGGCGAGTGGGTGGTAAAGCCCGTGTTGGCCGCCATGGCCTCCTGCCAGATCATCCGGGTCATATGCAATTTCTATTTGTTCGAGCAGCTGCCCATGTGGCTGGGATTGTCAGTTGGTATTGCGGTGATTACTTGTGTGTATATTGTAGTGCTGTTTTCCATAGGAGCGCTTTCCTTTGAAGATTTTTCCTGGATCACCGAACAGCTGAAAAGTACCCGCGGAACATTAAAGGCGGAGCCCGAAAAATCCTATTATCGCGTTTGAACAAATCATCCGGATGCTTTGCAAACCTTGTGTTCAAGCCCATACAGCAAAGCTGTGGCTTTCGGTGTCCGGATAATAAATTCAGTTGCTGTAAGAATTCAATTAAACCCTTGCATTCTCGAGGGTTCCGTATTATGATAGAAGCAGCACAAAACCAATTTTTCAAGTATTTGGGGGAACGGCATGACGGTGGACAAGGACACGATCATCGGCGATATCCTGGATTTAAACGCTGCCTGCGAAGATATCTTTTTTGCCTTTGGCATGCACTGCATGGGCTGCCCCTCCGCCAGAGGAGAAACTCTGGAGGAAGCCTGTTCGATTCACGGCGTGGACATAGCGGACTTGCTGCAGGGACTGCGGGAACAGCTGAAAGAAACAGAATAAGATTTTAAAATAAAATGCCTGTTCCAACTAATTGGCGATCGGAACCGGCTTTTGTTTTGCTTTATTACGAACTGAGGAGACTCTTCATGGCTTTAAGATTTAAGCAGATCAAGTGCCATGCCCTTGAACTGCTGGGTATGGACCATATGAACCAAAAGTTCAAGGTTCTGGCCCTTAATTACATATTTCTTATGGTGTACTTCACGCTGGAAAGCGTTTTTGTAAATACCCTGCTGTACCGTATAACCCCTGAGATGAGCATTGTCATTTATTACCGCGCGGTGGTGTACCTGGTCACGGCGCTGTCCATGAATTTAGCGGCCTATCTTTCCAAACGTTTTTCACCGGTTACAGTCATCAAACTCGGCGCGTTGTCGTATCTTATAATGTACCTGGTGCTGTTTATCGGCATGGACCACATGGACCGCCTGATGTATGTGGTGGCCGTACTCTCCGGCTGCAGCACAGGGCTTTACTGGTGTGGCCATAACTTTTTGATCACCCATTACACAAGCCGCGAAAACCGCAGTATCGGTGTTTCAATCCTCGGGCTTGTGCAGGGCACCATAACCCTTCTCGTGCCGGTGTTGTCGGGCTTTGTGATTTCGCTGATGCCCGGTAACGCGGGGTACCGCGTTATGTTTGGGTTTGGCATGCTGGCTGTGATACTGCAGAGCGGCGCTCAAAAAAGGCTTGCCCCGGTGGAGGTAAAAAAGCACACCAACGATTACCGCTTAGCTTTCAAGCTGTTTTGGCACAAAACCACCTGCAAGCTCATGCTTGGCTATGAGATGATGCGCGGCTTTCGCGAGGGCACTTTCACGTTCTTTTTGAACATGGTGCTGTTCGAGATTATCACGGAGGAGTCGCTGGTGGGCATCAACACGTTCCTGATCGGGGTGCTGTCAATCGCAGGTTCCTGGGCATACGGAAAGCTGGCGGTGGGGGCCGGCAGACGCATAAAGCTCGCCTTTGCCGCCACCACGCTGCTGCTGTTGTTTTGCGCCATGCTGTTTGTTGCCCCGACAGCGCCCACCGTCATGCTGTTTTCGATGGGCAACGCGTTTCTCGGCGTTTTCATCATGTACAGCTGCAACACCTACAGCTATGACGTGATGGGCCAGAACGAAACGACGCGGCAATGTCTGGCCGAGATGGGTGGGATCAGAGAGGTAGCGCTCACCGCCGGCAAGCTGGCGGGCATGTTTGTGGTCACGCGGTTTCCCAGCACCATCACAGGCTATACCCAGGCGATGTGCCTGCTGATCGGCTCCCAGTATCTTACCGCGATGATGATAAAGCTGACTCGGGACACCCTGGACCGCAAGCAGATCAAGCGCATGTCGGCGCAGCATTAATACGGAACAATGTTCGAAACGGTCATCTTGGCAGTGAATTTTCCGCTGCCTTTCGTAAAAAACCACACATGGGCAAAGGGGAGAAATCATGCCGGAGATTGTTCTGGATAAACGATTGCAGACAGTGGCCGACCTTGTGCGCCCCGGCGTTGTGGTGGCGGATATCGGAACCGATCACGGGCACCTGGTCTGCCATTTGGTGTCTACAAGGAAATGTCCGCGTGCCTTTGCGTGCGACATCGCACCCGGACCCCTTGCTCGTGCGCGCCACAACATCATGCGCCAGGGCCTTGGCGCCCGCATCATGACTATGCAGTGCGACGGCTTGGCTGCCTTGCCGGCCGATGCGGTGGGAGATGTGGTCATCGCCGGAATGGGCGGCGACCTGATCGCGCGCATCCTGTTGGAATGGGAGGGCTGCAAGGAAAAGGAAAAGCGGTTTATTCTGCAGCCCATGACCAAGCCGGAGCACCTGCGCAGGACACTGTATCGCAGCGGCTTTGTGATCATGGACGAGGTTGCGGTTGTGTGCTGCGGATTTGTATATGTGGTGATGGTGGTGCGCTACTCCGGTGTTTTGGTGGAGCCCTCCCGTTTTTTCTGCCACACCGGAACACTCTGGGAAAAGGATCCGTGCGGGGATGAGATCGTGCTGTATATGCGGGAGGTGCACGCGCTGTTCCGCAAAAGGGCCAAGGGTTACGCAAGCTCCAGAGAGCGCGCGGCCGAGGCGCTGGAATACGCCGCCCTTGCTCAGGTAATCGAGGAAAAGCACGGCGAGCATCCTATTTGGAAAGGAAGATGAACATGACCACAGTGCAGGACTACATAAATGCGATTGAGGCGTTCGCGCCCTTTTCACTGGCGGAGAGCTGGGACAATGCGGGCTTGCTCATCGGCTCCGGCGGCGATGTGGTGACGCGCGCGCTCGTGGCTCTGGATGCCACAATGCCAGTGTTGGACGAAGCGCTGCGCCTAGGCGCCGATTTGATTGTCACCCACCACCCGGTTATTTTTTCGCCGCTGAAGAACATCGCGACAAACAGCGTTGTGTATCGGCTGATTCGTGAGGGAATCGCGATGGTCAGCGCGCACACAAACCTGGACATCGCCGAGGGCGGGGTGAACAGCGTGCTGGCCGCGCGCTTGGCGCTGGAGCAGGTGGAGGGCCTGGAGAAAATCGACGGCAGCCCCTTTTGCAAGGTGGCTGTCACGGTGCCTGTCCCGGATTCGGACAAGGTCTACCACGCGATGGTGGAGGCGGGCGCGGGCACACAGGGCGACTACAGCCACTGCGGCTTTTTTGTGCGCGGCGAGGGGCGCTTCAAGCCCGGTGACAAGGCGAACCCCCACATCGGGAACGCGGGGGTTTTGGAGCATGTAGACGAAGTCAAGCTGGAGATGTTGGTTTCCCCGTCTGACCTGGACAGTGTCTTGGCCGCGATGAAGACCGCGCACCCCTACGAAGAAGTGGCTTTCGATGTCTTCCACAACTACGGGCTGGAGCAAAATGCCTATCTGGGACGCGTGGGAAAACTTTCCCGGGAAATGTCCCCCGAGGACTTTGCGGCTTGCGTCAAGGAGCGGCTGGGACTTTCCGGCCTGAAATACGTGTCGGGCGGCCGCCCGGTGGAGCGGGTCGCCGTATGCGGCGGCAGCGGGGCGGATTTTCTGCACAAAGCAGCGGCAATGGGCTGCCAGGCGTTGGTCACGGGCGAAAGCAAGCACCATCTGCTGCTGGACGCGGCGCGCCTGGGCGTCACGCTAATCGACGCCGGTCATTACGGCACCGAGCGCGTGGTGCTGGGCCCGCTGCGGGATCAACTGGCAGAGCGGCTGCCCGCCGTGCCGGTCACAGTGGCCGCAACGGATGGGGACAATATTAATTACATCTGAAGGAAGTATAAAATCATGGCGTTAGACGGCATTTTTTTAAGCCGAATCAAGCATGAAATCGAACAGGTGGCGATTGGCGCGCGGGTGGACAAGATCGCGCAGCCCTCCCGTGAGGAGTTGGTCGTCGCGCTACGGTGGCGGGGCGGCGGCGGCAAGCTTTTGATCAGCGCCTCCCCCCAGGGGCCGCGCATCCACTTCACCGGGGAAGCGCCGGAAAATCCGCAGAAGCCGCCCATGTTCTGTATGCTGCTGCGCAAGCATCTCTCCGGCGCAAGGCTTGTTGCTGCGCGGCAGATCGGGCTGGACCGTGTTTTACACCTGGACTTTGAGGCCGCCAACGAGCTGGGGGATACGGTGACCATCACACTGGCGGTTGAGATCATGGGCCGCCACAGCAACATAGTGGTGATCGGACCCGACGGCAGGATCGTGGACGCGATCCGCCGCGTGGACCTGGAGACCTCCAGCGTGCGGCAGATTCTGCCCGGCATGCGCTACGCGTTGCCGCCGGTTCAGAACAAGCTTAGTCTGTACGAGGCTGAACCGGAGCAGGTGCTTGCAAGGCTGGCGGCAGGCCGCGATGTGGAGCTCTCCAAGGCGTTGCTCGACGCGTTGCAGGGGGTGTCGCCGCTTTTGTGCCGCGAAATTGCCCACTATGCCACCCGCGGCGTGGAAACGGTGTGCTCCGAGTTGACCAAAGAGCAGATCTCCCGGCTGGAGTTCTATCTGTCGGGCCTGGCGGAGACCGTGCGGGCGGGCGGGTGCACCCCCACCATGGTGCTGGAGCTCTCGGGCAAACCCAAGGATTTTTCCTTTGTACCTGTCAACCAGCACGGCGCCGCGATGCTGACCAAGGAGTGCGCCAGCTGCAGCGCCCTGCTGGACAGCTTCTACACCGACCGGGACCGCATCGAGCGGGTGCGTCAGCGCTCGGGTGATCTGCTCAAGCTGTTGGCCAACACTTCCGATCGCATCACCCGCAAGCTGGCCGCCCAAAAGGAGGAGCTGCTGGAGTGCGCGAAGCGCGAGGAGCTCAAGCAAAAGGGGGACCTGATCGGCGCCAATCTGTACGCGGTGCAGAAAGGCGACGCGAAAGCGGTTGTGCAGAACTTTTACAGCGAAGCGGGGGAGGACATCGAGATTGAGCTGGACCCCATGCTTACTCCCGCGCAAAATGCGCAGCGCTATTATGCCCTTTACCGCAAGGCCGACACCGCGGAAAAAATGCTGCGAAAGCTAATTTCCCAAGGGGAAGCAGAGCTCGCCTACATCGACTCGGTATTCGACGCGCTCACCAGGGCGTCGGGCGAGGCGGAGTTGGATGCGATCCGCTCAGAGCTGGCCTCCGGCGGATATGTGCGCGCCCAGGCAAGAAAAGGCGGGCGCAAGGAGTCTGCGTTGCCGCCGATGCGCTACCGCTCCTCCGACGGGTTTGTGATCCTCTCCGGCCGCAACAACATGCAGAACGACCGCCTGACCCTGCGAGACGCAAACGGCTGCGATATCTGGCTGCACACCCAGAGGATTCCCGGCTCCCACACCATCATCCTCACCGAGGACAAGGAGGTCCCCAAGTCCACCATTGAGCAGGCTTGTGTCATTGCGGCCTACAACTCCAAAGCGCGGGATTCAGCCAAGGTGCCTGTGGATTTTGCCCTGGTGCGCTATGTGAAAAAGCCCAACGGCGCAAAGCCCGGCATGGTGATCTACGACCACTACCAAACTGTCATTGTGGACCCCAGCGAGGAGCTGGTGAGGACCTTGCAGGAGAAGTAGGATAAAAAACACAACGCAAACCCCACCTGCGCATGTGTACAGGTGGTTTTTTTATGCCAAACTTTCTATTTTTTTATGCCGGAGAGCGGCCAGGGCATCTTTTCTCCCTTTTTTCACACGATTTTGCTTGTACTCACATATAGTAGTAGTAATTCATCTTTTGTGAGGTGTGCATCATTGAGAAAACGAAGACTGCGCAGGCGCCGTAAAATGGGCGGGATGTATGCCGCCAACAGAGCAAAATGGCCACGACTGTTGGCGGTCATGCTTGTGTTTGCCGCGCTGATTTTGTTTCTGGATGCCCGGCTGCGGCCCACTGTAGCCAATATGGCCACCTACCAGGCCAAGGTGTTTGCGGTGCGATCCGTAAATCAGGCCATGCTCAACGAGCTGGACACCTCCCAGGTTACCTACGACGATCTGGTGTATATCAGCCAGAACAAGGACGGTATGGTGACCTCGTTGCAGTCGGATATGGTGAAGATTAACCGGCTCAGGGAGCACATGGCACAGAGCATCATGGACGATCTGGACCATTGGCGACAACAGACAATCCGGGTGCCAATCGGCACGCTGCTAGGCAACGAGTGGTTGTCCGGCCGGGGGCCCAGGGTGGAGATCAAGGTTATACCCACCGGCTATGTACAGTCCGAAGTCTACAACCAATTTGCCTCGGCCGGCATCAACCAGACACACCACCAGGTCATTTTGCAAACAACAGTTCAGATGATGGTGATTCTGCCAGGCTATTCGCTCCCCGCCGAGACCTCCTCAAATATCTGCATCGCCGAAACGGTGATCGTGGGGACAATACCGGAGGCGTTCACCCAGATCAACGGGGACAATGCGCCGTTGATCTCCAAAGTCAACGACTACGGCGCTTCTGTCAACGAGTGACAGGAAAATGCTGTAATATCCGGGATGCCTGTGATATACTATCTCTATGAATACGCTGGAAAAGGAATGGGATATATGGATAAAATACCGGAACAGAAAATCAAGGAGCTGCGCGAAGCCCTGGAGTATCACAGCAACCGCTACTACGTGCTGGACAGCCCGGAAATCGAGGACTATGAATACGACAAGCTGCTGCACGAGCTGATTGATCTGGAGGAGCGGCATCCGGAGTACATGGATGAAAACTCCCCCACAGCGCGGGTGGGCGGCAAGGCGCTGAACACCTTTGCGCCGGTGCGCCACCCGGTGCAGATGGGCTCGCTGCAGGACGTATTCACACTGGAGGACCTGGAGGCCTTTGACGTGAAAGTGCGCGAAACGGTGGAGTGTCCGTTGTATGTGGTAGAGCCCAAAATCGACGGTCTTTCGGTTTCGCTGGAATACGAGAATGGCCGGCTGATCCGGGGCTCTACCCGGGGGGACGGCTTCGTGGGTGAGGATGTCACCGCAAACCTGAAGACTGTGCGCGCCATACCGCTCAAGCTGCCCAAGCCGCTGCCGCTGCTGGAGGTGCGCGGAGAGGTCTACATGCCGCGCGGTAGCTTTGAAAGACTGGTGGAGACCCAGGAGCTCGCCGGCGAAGCTCCCTTTAAAAACCCGCGCAACGCCGCGGCCGGGTCCCTGCGGCAAAAAAACGCAAGGGTCACGGCAGGCCGTGGGCTGGATATCTTTGTGTTTAACATCCAGCGCATTGAGGGCGCGGAGATCACAAGCCACAAGCAGTCGCTGGAGTTTTTAAGGGAGCTTGGCTTTCCGGTTTCCCCGGGCTACAGCGCGCACAATGAAATCGGCGGCGCGATCCGGGAGGTGGAGCGCATCGGCGAAAATCGGGGCGGCCTGTCCTTTGACATCGATGGCGCCGTGATCAAGGTGGACGACTTCGCCCAGCGCGAGGAGCTGGGCAGCACCAGCAAGTTCCCCAAATGGGCGGTGGCCTACAAGTATCCCCCCGAGGAGAAAGAAACAGTGCTGCGCGGCATCGAGATCAAGGTGGGGCGCACCGGCGCGCTTACCCCCACCGCCGTGTTTGAAGCGATCACATTGGCCGGTACCACAGTGACACGGGCTGTGCTGCACAACCAGGACTTTATTAATCAAAAGGGCATCTCGATTGGGGACACCATTGTTGTACGCAAGGCGGGGGATATCATCCCCGAGGTGGTGTCGGTGCGGGTCCATCAGCCGGAACAGCCGGTGTATCAGATTCCCGGCGCATGTCCTTCCTGCGGCACACAGGCGGTGCGGGAGGAAGGGGAGGCGGCGCTTCGCTGCCCGAACCTGGAGTGCCCCGCCCAGCTGCTGCGCAACCTGATCCACTTCGCCAGCCGCGACGCCATGGACATTGAGGGGCTGGGCCCGGCCATTGTGCGGAACCTGGTGGAGAACAAGCTGATCTCGTCGCCAGCCGAGCTTTACGAGCTAAGGGCGGAACAGCTGGAGCCGTTGGAGCGTATGGGCAAGCGCAGCGCGGAGAATCTGGTAAACGCCATCGAGGCCTCCAAGCAAAAGGACCTGGGCAACCTGATCTTCGCCCTAGGGATTCGCGGGATCGGTCAGCGCGCGGCACAGCTTCTGGCCCAGCGGTTTGGCGACATCGACACCATCATGCGGGCATTGCCGGAGGATATCGAATCCATCGACGGGTATGGCGGTGTGATGGCCAGGCAGGTACACGCATTCTTTGAGATCGAGGGAAACCGCCACCTGATCAGCAGCCTGCGGGATTCCGGCGTGAATATGCTGTGTGCCCTGGCCCCCACCGGGGACTCCCTGGCGGGCAAGACCTTTGTGCTCACGGGAACGCTGCCCACCCTTTCCCGCGACGACGCCAAAAAGTGGATTGAGGATGCGGGAGGCAAGACCTCCTCCAGTGTATCAAAAAAGACCGACTATGTGGTGGCCGGCGAGCAGGCCGGCAGCAAGCTGACAAAAGCGCAGCAGCTCGGCGTGACGATCCTGACCGAGAGCGAGCTTCTGGAAATGCTATAAATGATCCAATAATGCGGGGCTGCCGTGGAACGCTCGAAGAAGAGCGGACCACGGCAGCCCCTTTTACGGCAATTTTGAAAACGCGATGGGTTTCCCACTCCTGTAGGGGTTCTAAAACGGGACAAAGTATAATATGAATTAATAACACGAACACAGAGGTGAAAGAAAATGGATGTGCAAACAAGCGCCAATCGTTTTGATCAGGCCGTGTCCACGTTGCCGGTGGAGCTCAAGGAGGCGCTGACAGGGATTCCAAAGCGGATAAAAGCGACCGCGTTCGAGGTTCGGCTGCGTGTCGACAGGCCGATTGCGCTTACCTGTGCGGGCCAGTGCTGGTTTGTGGACCGGGAGTCCCAGCTGCACAATGTGCCCAGCGGCTGCTTTATTGTAACCAGCGAGCACCTCTCCCAGGCGGTGGTCAGCATGTGCGCTTATTCGGTGCACAGCCACCAGCAGGAGCTTGCAAACGGCTACATATCCCTGCGGGGCGGGCACCGCGCGGGCATCAGCGGCACGGCCGTCGTCTCCAATGGAAAGATCAACGCGGTGCGCGACATCACCTCGATTAACCTGCGTGTGGCCAGGCAGGTTTACGGCGCGGCGGACAGGCTGGTGGAGCAGATTTTCAAAAGCAAGCTCTGCGGCGTGTTGATTGCGGGCGTGCCCTCCAGCGGAAAAACCACGATCTTGCGGGACCTTGCGCGGCAGCTGGCAGACGGGCAGACCGGCCGCTACATCCGGGTGGCAGTGGTGGACGAGCGGGGGGAGCTGGGCGCGGTGTTTGAGGGCGTGCCGCAAAATAACCTGGGCGCCGCCTGCGACATCTTGTCCAACTATCCAAAGGGTATTGGAATTCTGACCGCGGTGCGCACCTTGTCGCCCCAGGTGATCATCTGCGATGAGATCGGCTCAAGGGAGGAGGCCGACAGCATGCTGGACGGTCTGAACTGCGGCGTGAAGATGATCGCGACAGCCCACGCGTCAACGGTAGACGAGCTGCTGCGCAGGCGGCAAATCGCGCGGCTGCTGGAGTACGGCGCGTTTGAGAAGATCGTGATGCTGGGCGACGCCGACGCCCCGGGGTGCATCAAAAATATTGTGGAGGCAGGTGATTTGCATGTTGAAGCCTTTCGGAATGCTGCTCATCGTTCTTTGCTCTACCATGATCGGGATATCCTCGGCGTCGAGCTTATCGGACCGCGTTCGCAGAGTTGAGGACAGCATGGCCTTGCTGGGAATGTTCCGCGACAGGCTGCGTTATTTGCAGCCCCCCATCTCCCAATTAGTGGAGGGGGCCGCTTCGCTGGAGCGCTTTTCGAAGCTTGCATTTCTGGGACGCTGCCGGGACCGCATGCACAGCGGAACACCGTTTCCCGACAGCTGGCGGCTCAGTGTCGGCGAAGCTTCACGCGAGCTTGGCCCCGAGCTTGCGGAGATGCTGCTTCCACTGGGCGAGGTGCTGGGAGGCGCAGACCTGGACAGCCAGCTGGCGTCGCTGCTGCATGTGCAATCCATGCTGGAAAGCCGCCTTGTCAGCGCCAGGGACCATCAGCAGCAACACGGCAAGCTGTACCGCTCTCTCGGCGTTTTGGCAGGCGTGGCGCTGGTGATTATTCTGATGTAAGACTGAAAGCCCGGATTGGTGAATACAGGTTCTCAGGAAGATCGTACAATATCCGCGCCGACAAAGGCATGCCGGACGCAGATTCGCATAAAAGGGGGTTACACAATGGGAGTGGATTTAATTTTCCGGGTGGCCGCAATCGGCATCATTGTAGCAGTTCTGCACATGGTGCTCAAGCACTCGGGACGCGAGGACCAGGCGATGCTGACCACACTGGCCGGTGTAATCGTGGTTCTAATGATGATGATCACCGAGATCAACAACCTGTTTGAAACGGTGAAAAACGTTTTCGGGTTGTACTGACCATGAACATTCTGTCGATCATCGGCATAGGGCTGACAGCGGCGGTGTTGGCGGTATTGCTGCGGCAGCACCGGCCGGAGTTCGCCCTTTTTGTGTCCCTGGCGGCCGGCGTGGTGATTCTGCTGATGACTTGTACAAGCATTGTGCCGGTGGTGGAGCAGATCCGCGGCATGCTGAACCTGTCCTCAATGCCCGCGGAGTACGCGGGGGTGCTGTTCAAGGCGCTGGGCGTCTGCCTACTGACCCAGATCGCCTGCGACACCTGCAAGGACGCCGGCGAAAGCGCCATCGCTGCAAAGGTGGAGATGGCCGGGAGAGTGCTGGTGCTGCTAATCAGCCTGCCCCTGTTTCAGCAAGTGCTCTCCATTGTGTATTCGCTGATCAATTGACGCATTGCCGCAGGAGGAAACTGGAGGATAACAGGATGAAAAAAATAATCCCGGTGCTGTGTGTCATGCTGCTGTTCTGTACCTTGGCGATGCCGGTGCGGGCGTCGGAGCCGGTGGAGAGCTTCAACATCGATGAACAGCTGGACGCCCTGGGAAAGGACGAGCTCATGGCGCAGGTTCCCGAGGGGGCCAAGGAGCTGCTGCAGGAGGCGGGCATCGAGGATGTGTCGGCGGAAAAGCTTTTACAGCTTTCCCCACGCAATTTTTTTAAGGTGCTGTGGCACATGCTGGTGCGGCAGGTGAAAATGCCCGCCAATGTGCTTGCCTCTCTGCTGGGTATCGTGATTCTGTGCGCCATGCTGGGCGGCTTGCGCGACGCGACGGGAAACAGCGGATTGGAGTCCGTGTTTTCCACTGTCTCGGTGCTGTGCGTGCTGACGGCGATCACCGCGCCAATCCTGAACTGCATTGTGGAAACGGCGCAGGCCATCCGGCAGGCCTCGCTGTTCATGCTTAGCTTTATCCCTATGTTTGCGGCGGCGCTCACCGCGTCGGGGCAGCCTGTCACCGGAGCCACCTACAACGTATTCCTTTTTTCATTTTGTCAGATTGTCTCCCAGGTGGTTTCGGGAACGCTGATGCCGCTGATGGGTATTTATTTGGCGCTTTGCATCGTGGGACCGCTTGCGCCCGGCATCAACATGTCCTACACCGCCGCCTCGCTCAAATCCCTGGTGAGCTGGGCGCTGGGGCTGATTATAACTGTCTTTGTGGGGCTTTTGTCGGTGCAGACACTGGTGGCCCAAAGCGCCGACTCGGTGACTGCGCGCGCGGCAAAGTTCTTGATCGGCAGCTTTGTGCCGGTTGTGGGAAGCGCCCTGTCGGAAGCCTATACGGCGGCGCGGGGCTGCCTGGGTTTGCTGAAGACGACCTTGGGGGCTTACGGTATTCTTGTGGCGGCGCTCACTTTTCTGCCCGTGCTGCTGCATGTCGTGATCTGGTATTTTATAACCAATTTGGCCGTGATCGGCAGCGACATTCTTGGGGTGGGAAAGGTGTCCGACATTCTGAAATCCTGCGGCAGTGTGCTGGGCATCCTGGTGGCTGTGATCCTCTGTTATATGCTGCTCCTGATCGTGTCAATTACGGTGGTGCTGGTCACCGGAACGGGGGCGGCGTGATGGCTGGCATAAGGCAATGGGCTTTTTCAATCTGCTGTACCATGGTGGCCTGTGGACTTGCCCAGATTCTGCTGCCGAAGTCCAATATGGAGCGCCTGTTCAAGCTTTGTGTCAGCGTGTTTTTTTTGTGCTGTCTGCTGTCACCGATCCTGCTGCAAAAGCCGGAGCTGCGCGTCCAGGTGCAGGAATACGCGCAGGAGGACATCCAGCGCCGCACCGAGCAATTGAGCGAGGTTGTGGAGCGCCAGAGCACTTCGGCGGCTCAAGCCTCGCTGGAGAAAATTGTTGCGGACAAATTGCTGGAAATGGGAATAAATTACAGTAGTGTTGCCATACACATTAATACAAACGGACAAAATGCCGATGAGCAGTTTTGGGTACAGGTCAAGCTGGAATCCGGGCATGAGGAACGGCGCGATCAAATCCGGCGGGAGCTGTCGGCGGAATTGGGTCTGGACGTAGTGCTGGAGTAGGCTTTGCCGCGCCGGCAAAAGGAAAGGAGGGTAAAATTGTGCCGAATTTTCCGGGGGCGAAAGCGCTGCTTTCAAAGCTCCTGTCCGAGGACATCAAAACCAAGCTGATCGTGGCGGTGGGGCTGGTCGGCATGCTGCTGGTCCTGATTTCCCAGTTTGTGGGCAGCGGCGCGGCGTCTGCAAAGGAAAAGGCGCCACAGGACACCACAACGGCCCAGTACACCACCGAGGAATACGCCGCTCAGTTGGAGGAAAAGCTGCAAAGGCTGATTAGCAGCATACAGGGTGTGGGAACCACCCAGGTAATGGTGACAATGGAGCATGGCGTGGAATATGTATACGCCCAGCAGGAAAAGAGCAGCACCGACAAAAAGCTGGAGCCCGGCTCGGAGGAATCCGGAGAAAGGCTTGACTATAAATACAATGTGGAGTACAGCTACGTGTTCGTGGACAATGGCTATGGCGACAAGCAGCCCTTGCTGCGCACCGAGCTGCAGCCCAAGGTGCAGGGAGTCGTGGTGGTCTGCGAGGGCGCCGATGACATCCGCGTGGAGCAAAGCATCACCAATGTTGTTACAACCGCCCTTCACATCCCAACCACAAGGGTGTGTGTTGTCAAAATAGATGCTCAGAGCACAAAATAAAAATGTAGTTTCAGGAGGAAAAGCGGCATGAATATGATCATTGGAAAAAGACAGATTATTTTGGCGTCCTTGGTTGTGGGTCTGGGTATCGCAGTGTATCTGAACTGGCAGTACTCCAACGCTAACATGGATCTGGCGGCCACCGAAGCGATCGAGGAGGGCACAAACTACGGCGAGGCGCAGTACGTAGACAACCAGGGTGTGGGTGAAGCCGGGATTATAGGCGACGATCAGGCGCAGGTGGCGGTGACAACCGACGAGGAAACCTTTTTCGTAGAAGCCAAGCTCTCCCGCCAGAAAGCCAGGGATAAAGCGGTGGAAACACTGGCCACAATGCTCTCGGATGCGAGCCTTGACGCGCAGCAGAAGACCGACCTGGCTGTGCGCGCCACCGAGCTCGCGAAATCTATTGAGGTTGAAGGCAAGATCGAAAACATGATCAAGGCGAAAGGCTTTGCCGAAGTGATGGTCTACTATGACGCAGAGCGCGCGGACGTGATTGTAAAAACCGACGGCCTTGAGGCCGCCCAAGTGAGCCAGATCAAGGATATCATCCTGAAAGAGTCCGAGATTGCACCCGAGAAAATTTCGATTGTGGAAATCAACTAGTGCTTCACCATGGCTATTTAGTCGTGGGGGAGTATTGGCGGGTATCCCGATATTGATTATAGACCTGTTTCAGAACAGGTCTTATGTATGCGCAGCGGCTTTGCGGCCGCTGTGCTTTCTTTTTTCTTTTATGGTATGGCCATTGGACACCGGGGGCAAAAACGGGTATAATACAGCAAAGGGAAGAAATAACCGTTTGCTATCATATCCAACCATTATTGTTGAAAGGTAGAGAGCATGAACCAAAGAAACTCGGATAGCCGCGCGATCCCAACCATTGCAGCCTGCGGTCATTATGGACTGTTCCGGCTTTATCGGATCGCCGGCAGTATGGACAACCGATGCTTACACGTATAAGAAAGCTGCTTTTGGTGGTGCTCGCGCTCAGCTGCGTCTGGACTGTGTGGGCGTGGCTGTACGAGGTGCACGGCATTGGAATCCCTTGCATAATCCACAGCGTAACGGGGCTTTATTGCCCCGGCTGCGGCGCGATGCGCGCAACAATCGCCCTGGCGCGGCTGCAGCCCTGTCAGGCTTTCCGGTACAACGCTTTTTTCGTGCTGTGCCTGCCATTTTTGCTGGTGGTTTGTGCGCGGTCGATTTATCTGTATCTGCGCTATGGTCTGCATATGAAGCATGGTCGCCGCGACAATCACGGCAACATCCTTGCCGTTGTCGTGATCGTCGCGGCGTTGCTGTTTGCCATTGCGCGCAACACAGCGCTGCTTGCGGCGTGGGCTCCCACCGCGATTTGACGCGCCGGTTACGCGTCTGGTGCTTGTTATAGCTGATTAACAAAAAATCCTGAAAGTATTTTTTAAAACCGGCAAAGCCGATTTTTATATAAGATTTTTCCCGCATTTGCAATTGTATATGGCGGCCTGTTGTGGTATACTATAGCAAGCGGAATAATAGTCCGGAAAACGTCATGATTTGCCATAACAGGGCTTTTTTATAAATATTGTATATCATTCCCCAAATGAGAATCCGTGTCAGAGGAGGCATACCTGTGAGTGAAAAAAAGAACCGGCAACCGGTGGGCAGCCTGAAAATATCCGAGGATGTCATCGCCACGATCGCCAGTGTTGCCGCGCAGGAAATTAACGGTGTGGCTATAATCACCCAGCCCTCCACAGGCAGACAGCTGTTCCGTCAGTTTGGCAAAAAGCCAATTGACGTAGTTCTCAGCGATGACTTTGTGGATATCGATATCTCGATCAATTTAGAGTTCGGGGTCAAGATCGCAGAGACCTGCACCAGTGTGCAAAGCACCATCAAGGACAACATACAAACCATGACCGGCATGGCGGTGGGCAAGGTGAACGTGCTGGTTTCGGGAATCATTTTCCCCGGCGACAAGCAGGATGCGTAGCAGCTTGAAAACAAAAGACATGTGAAGCAGGGCCCTCTTTTGTTTTTGTTGCGGAAGAGGGTTTTTTTGTTGTATATTGAGCCATTCGAGGAGCAGGGACATGAAATTGAAGAGAAGAGAATCCAGAGAAACAGCCTTTATGCTGGTGTTTGAGTGGGGGTTCCGCGAGGAGGAGACGCTCGCCGACATCATTTTGCAGGCGGAGATCGCACGGGGGGCGCAGGTGGATGACTTTGCCTATCAGCTCGCCGACAAAACAATCTGCAACTGCGCAGAGCTCGACAAAGTCATCGAGGGGTATTCCCAGAAGTGGAAGCTTAACCGCATCCCCCGCGTAACACTTGCCGCGTTGCGCATGTCTTTCTGCGAGCTGTCCATGATTCCCGATATCCCGGTGGGCGCCACCATCAATGAGGCGGTGGAGCTGGTGAAAAAATTTGCCACCGAGGAGGACGCCGCCTATCTGAACGGTATTCTCGGCCAGTACGAGCGTGACCGCGTATCCGAAAAGGTCAGCGAAAAATCCGCCGGGGAGAAAGATATCAAGGAGCAGATATCCGAAAAAATTACCGACAGCCTGATTCAGGAATCGGAGGAAGCCGCCGCCCAAGCCGCCATCATATTGGAGGAAGAGCTTCCGGCAGAGGTGGAGTGATGCCTTGCTATCTGGGGATCGACACAAGCAACTACACCACCTCCACAGCGCTTTATAACAGCGGAACCGGCGTGGTGCTTCAGGCGAAAAAGCTGCTGCCGGTGGATCAGGGAAAGCTTGGTCTGAAGCAAAGCGACGCCGTTTTCCAGCATGTAAAACAGTTGGGGGACCTGCTGCGGGAGCTTCTCGCCCAGGCGGACGAGCCGGTTGCGGGCGTGGCGGCCTCTTATGCGCCGCGCGATGTGCGGGGCTCCTATATGCCATGCTTTCTGGTTGGCTTACTGGCAGGACAAGCGGCGGCCGCGGCGGTGAACACCCCCCTTTACCGCTTCTCCCACCAGGCGGGCCATGTGGCGGCGGCCCTTTATTCAGCGAACCGGCTGGCGCTGCGGGAAAAGCCGTTTTTGGCGTTTCATTATTCGGGCGGAACCACCGAGTGCCTGCTGGTAAGACCCAGTGAAGCGCATATCCTGGAGATCGCCGCGG
>Ga0153937_1000291_pt1 | contig 18157 bp, 17 predicted proteins | sample TSNY021MetaG_FD_104680 | JGI IMG/M metagenome (GOLD analysis project Ga0153937, IMG submission 104680) | Attine ant fungus gardens microbial communities from New York, USA - TSNY021 MetaG | ecosystem: Host-associated > Fungi > Mycelium > Unclassified | place: USA: New York, Robert Murphy County... | reverse complement strand
GCCGTTCCGGGGATTTTGGCCGGCGTAATCCTGGCGATCGGTCGAATCGTTGGGGAAACGGCGGCGCTGATCTACACCGCCGGAACTGTGGCGGGTATACCGGGCAACCTGATGGGTTCCGGGCGCACGCTGGCAATCCATATGTACGCGCTGCAAAGCGAGGGAATGCATATCGAGGCATCCTACGCCACGGCGGTTGTACTTCTGATTATGGTGGTGGGGATAAATGCCCTGTCCGGTTTTCTGGCCCGGAAGATAGCGAAAGGATAAAGAGAAATGGCAGGTATCAAATACAACACCGAAAACCTGGATCTCTACTACGGGGAGTTTCAGGCGTTAAAAAAAATAACGCTGCCTTTGCTGGAGAAAGAGATCACCGCCCTCATTGGCCCGTCAGGCTGTGGGAAATCCACTTTCCTCAAGACCCTCAACCGCATGAACGACATGGTGGAGGGCTGTCGCGTTGAGGGTGAAGTGGAATTGGATGGCGAAAACATATTTGACATGGATGTGAACCACCTGCGGACCCGGGTGGGTATGGTGTTTCAGAAGCCCAACCCTTTTCCCATGAGCGTTTATGACAACATTGCCTACGGCCCCCGCACCCACGGGATGAAAAACCGGGCCCAATTGGATGAAATCGTGGAAAAATCTTTGCGGGACGCGGTTATCTGGGACGAGGTGAAGGACCGGCTGAAAAAGAGCGCCATGGGCCTTTCCGGCGGGCAGCAGCAGCGGCTTTGCATCGCTCGGGCGCTGGCGGTAAAGCCGGAGGTGTTGCTGATGGATGAGCCAACCTCGGCGCTTGATCCAATTTCCACTTTGAAAATTGAGGACCTTGCGGTAGAATTAAAGAAGCGGTATACTATTATTATTGTTACCCACAATATGCAGCAGGCCGCCCGCATTTCAGACAAAACCGCGTTTTTCCTGTTGGGGGAAATGATCGAGTGTGGGGAAACCGAAAAACTCTTCTCTGTCCCGGCCGACAAGCGCACCGAGGATTACATTACCGGGAGGTTTGGATGATGCGGAACAGCTTTGAAAATCAATTAAAACAATTGCACAACGAGCTGATTTCCGTGGGCGCCCTTTGTGAAACTGCAATTGCCAACGCCGCAAAGGCGCTGCTGGAGGGTGGTTCCGACTATGCAGAGAAAGCCTGGGCGGCGGATCAGGAGATCGACGACAAGGAGCGGGAAATCGAAGCCCTCTGCCTGAAGCTGCTCCTTCAGCAACAGCCGGTTGCGCGGGATCTGCGGCAGATATCGTCGACGCTGAAGATGATCACCGATATGGAGCGTATCGGCGATCAGGCGGCGGATATAGCGGAAATCAGCAAACACATCGACAGCAGGGGAGACATCCAAGCTTTCTCCCTGGGTGAAATGGCGCGGGCGACCATCTCCATGGTTACCGGCGCGGTGGACGCCTTTGTGAGGCAGGACCTGGGGCTCGCCCGAATGGTCATGAGGCAGGACGACAAGGTGGATGCGCTGTTTCTGAAAACGCGGGACGAGATCACCGCCCTGATCGTCCGGAATCCGGCCGGGGCCGCACATGCGATGGATATGCTCATGACGGCGAAATACCTGGAACGCATCGGCGACCACGCTGTCAATATTGCCGAATGGGTGGAGTTTTCCATTACTGGCGAGCACGGAGGGTCGGCATGAAAATTTATGTGGTGGAAGACGAGGAAAACATTAGGGAACTGGTTATTTACTCCTTGAACGCCAGCGGCTACGAGGCGGAGGGCTTTGAGGACGGGGAAGTGTTTCGAACAGCGATGCAAACAGCGGAGCCGGACCTGATCATATTGGACATTATGCTGCCCGGTGAGGACGGCATATCCATCTTGAAATGGCTGAAATCCACTTTCGGCACGCGGGAGCTCCCCGTTATCATGCTAACCGCCAAAAGCGCGGAGTATGACAAGGTGCTGGGGCTGGACGCCGGCGCGGATGACTATGTCACCAAGCCCTTTGGCGTTATGGAGCTGGTCAGCCGTGTGCGGGCGGTGCTGCGCCGCAGTATCCGGGAAAAAGGCGGTGGAGACGCATTGGTGCGGGGCCCCATTTTTGTGGATACCGCCCGTTACAGCGTTGCAGTAAACGACAAGGAGATTCCCCTGACCGTTAAGGAGTTTGAGCTGCTTCGCCTGTTGCTTGAAAACATCGGCCATGTGTTCAACCGGGAGCAGCTATTGGAGCGTATCTGGGGCTACAGCTTCGACGGGGAGACCCGAACTGTAGATGTGCATATTCGGTCCCTCCGCAAAAAAATGGAGGAGGGCGGCGACCTGATCGAGACAGTGCGGGGAGTAGGTTACCGCATCGGATAAAATATCTTGCTGGAGAAATACCAATGAAAAAGAGAATTTTCCGCAGTATGTGCGGCGTTATGCTGCTGTGTATAATGTTGGCCTGTATCTTTGTTACCGTGGTACTGTACAAATTTTCTTTCGAGCGCATGCAAACCATGATTCGGGACGAGACAGTGTATGTTGCGGCGTCCCTCAACAACGGGGATACGTCGGGATTGGAGGCCACCCAGGCCACCTTTACACGGATTACCCTGGTTGCGCCGGATGGCACCGTTGTCTTTGACAGCAAGGAGGATCCCGCCCGCATGGAAAACCACGCGAACCGTCCGGAAATCGCTGGCGCGCTTCGGACAGGCGTATCCGAGGCCCGGCGATATTCCGAGACGCTGTCAACCCCGTATTACCGGGCTGTCCGCCTGCAAAACGGCCAGGTGGTGCGGGTATCCGGCGATATGGACAGCGTGTGGGTCACGGTTTTGAGATATCTTCCGTATATTCTGCTGGCTTTCTTGGCGGCGATCCTCGTATCCGGTAGATCCGCGAACTACCTGGCCGGAAGGATAGCCGTACCCATTAACAATGTGAATTTAAACGATCCTTTATCCAACGATGTATATGAGGAATTGTCGCCGCTACTCCGCCGCATAGAGCGTCAGCGGCTGGAAATCAAGGAGCAGCTGACGCAAATGGAAGAACAGCGCCGGGAGTTTTCCGCTATCACCGGAAATATGCGGGAGGGACTTATCCTGCTTGGAAAGGACGCCGAAGTCCTTTCCATAAATCAAAGCGCCCTTACAGCTTTGGGACTGGGGCAGGAGGAATGCACCGGAAAGCATATCCTGAGCATGAACCGGGATGAAGCGTTACAAAGGGCGGTTTTCCAAGGATTGAGCGGAGCGGCGGGTGAAACGCTTCTTACCTTGGGCGGGCGGGAATATCAGCTCCTTGCCAGCCCTGTGGCCGGTGATGATACAATCAGGGGTATAGTTCTGCTGTTAATGGATGTGACGGATCGGCTGAAAGCCGAGCAGATGCGCCGGGAATTTACCGCCAATGTGTCCCATGAGTTGAAAACCCCTCTGACTTCAATCTCCGGATTCGCGGAGATCATCAAGGACGGCATGGCAAAATCAGGAGATATTCCTCAATTTGCCGCACGTATCTACAACGAGGCGAAAAGGATGATTGCCCTTGTGGACGACATCCTCCGTCTGTCCCGGCTCGACGAAAAGAGCGAGGCCGTTCCTAGAGAAGAGGTGGATTTGCTGGCGCTCTCCCGGGATGTGGTACAGCGGTTACTCCAGCCGGCTAAGGATAGGGATGTAAGGGTGGACGTATCCGGCGATGCCACCGTGATTTTTGGCGCTCCCCATATTCTGGAGGAGATGGTGGGTAATCTCTGCGACAACGCCATTAAATACAACAAGTATAGCGGAAGCGTCAGCATCACGGTTGAGGAACAGCCGGACAGCGTTCTTCTGACGGTTTCCGACACTGGTATAGGCATCCCGAAGGAGCACCATGCACGGGTGTTCGAGCGGTTCTACCGAGTGGACAAAAGCCACTCCAAGGAAACCGGCGGTACCGGACTGGGGCTCAGTATCGTCAAGCACGGCGCAATCTTCCACAACGCTCGTCTGGAACTGAAAAGCGAAGAAGGCAACGGAACCACTGTGCTGATTCAATTTCCTAAAAGACAATGACAATGGCTGCACAAAAAATACAAAGCCCCTTACCTCGTGAAAGATAAGGGGCTTTGTATTTTTGGTTTCTGTCCCCCGGCTGTGCCGGAAGTGCTTATACTGCTTTGTGATTGCAGCTGCTATTCCATCGTGCTTCATTTTTTCCCATAGATATGGAGCGGTTTTCCGGTTTCAAAGTAGGAGATCACCTGTCGGCAGGCCTCTGTGGACATGCGGGTAGAAGCCTCTTTGGTAAGGGCCGCCGCGTGGGGGGAAACGATAACGTTGGGCGAGCTCAGCAATGGATCATCCAGATCCGGCGGCTCTTTTTCAAATACATCCAAGGCGGCACCGGCGATGCGATGTTCATTCAAGAGATCAAACAGGGCCTTTGTATCCAGCACATCTCCCCGGGAGCAGTTGACCAGGAAAGCTTCCGGTTTCATGCTAAACAATAGTTCCCGAGTGATCATCCCCTTGGTCTGGGGCAGGGAAGGGCAGTGGAGGGTGATAAAATCGCTTTTAGCAAATAACTCCGCAAGGGTATCGCTGAAAGCATATCCGCTAAACCGGCTTTGGTCAACAAAGGGATCGTAGGCAAGCACCTGCATGTCGTAGCCGTTGGCGCAGATACCCGCGACCAAGGCGCCGATGGCGCCCAGCCCCACCACGCCCAGGGTTTTGCCGTTCATTTCCACCGGATAGTTCCGGTTGCGTAACTGCCACTGCCCCTCATTACGGACGCTTTTGTCCAAAAGGGGCAGCTGCTTGGCCAGCGCCGTCATCATGGAAACAGCATGCTCTGCTACGGAAACATTGTTGGCCCCGGGAAGATTGCACACCAGGACATTGTGGGCATCAGCCGCTTCCAAGTCGATATTATCCACCCCGGCGCCGGTGCGGGAGATGATTTTTAGGTTGGGGGCGCTCTCTATGATTTCTTTTGTAACCTTGACATTGGTGCGCAGAATAATGGCGTCTGCTTGGGAAGCCGCTTTCTGAAAAGCCTCTTGTGACAAATCCGCCGGAACGACTACGTTGAATTTGTCCTTGATGAGCTCGTGACCCGCTGGGTGGATGGCCTGGGATAATACAATAGTTTTCATTTCAAATACCCCTCCTGCACAAATACCTGACGCATCTCTTCCAACGCTTCCGCGCTCACCGGGCGCAGGGGATTGCGGGGTTCCCCGCCCTTGTAACCCAACAGGTCCATAGCGCCCTTGACACCGGCCACGCCGTATTTCCCGGCGGTTTTTTTGTTCAACGCAATCAACTGATCGGATAGGGCCCGGGCTTTGTCCGGCTGACCAGCCTTATACAGGGCCTCCACTTTACAGCACTGCTCCGGTAGGTAGTTGGACAGGGAAAGCACGCCGCCAATGGCTCCCGCTTCCAGGCCGTCTATGTATTTGTTGATGGAGCCTGCCAGCACATAGAAATCCGCTTCTGCGGCCACAGCCTTGGTGTAGATGGAAATGTCCTCGGAGGAGGTGTCTTTCATGCCCACAATATTGGAATGCTGGCTTAAAGTGTGGACGACTTGCGCGGAAACCAAAACGCCGGACGCAAACTTGGGCGCATTGTAAATGAGGATGGGTACCGGAGAATGATCCGCTACATAGGTATAATACCGGATGATGGCGTCGTCGTTCATTTTGGACGTGAAATACGATGGGGTGAGGATGCTGGCAAAGTCGATGCCCACCTCGCAAAGTGCTTTGATAAACTCCACGGTATGATAGGCGGATTCCCTGCCTGCCCCGCCCATGAGATATTTACCGGGGGCGGCATTTTCCTTGACCGTGCGGATAACGCGTATAGATTCCTCGTCACTGAGCGCACGGAATTCACCATTGCTTCCCAGGGGCATATACCCCATCAGGGAGGTTTCGTTCATTTTGCGGATGTTAAAGGCCAATGACTCCAAATCTAGCTTTTCATCCCGGAAAGGGGTCATTACAGGGGGATACAGGCCGGACAGATGCGCTTTATTGTTCATTGCGAAATCTCCTTCTCTCTTTGGCGGATATCTATCACACTTTCAATACGTGGCCCGCGATTTTCAGGTTACCCATGGTGGAACACTCCTGCCGGGTATGGAAAGTGTAGCCCTTAAAAACCTTGTTTTTAAACTGCTGGTAGGAGTCGCTGATGAGCCCGCCAGTCCAGGTGATATCCGAATTGAGGGGCTGATGTTTCTCCACCAGGCGAAGCATGTTTAATATGGGATCGAAAGAACCAATGAGCAAAGCCACCAGCATTTCTTCCCGTGTGGTATCCAGGGTCAGGTTGTAGAATGCGCCCCGGCGCTTTTGCAGGCTATGGCGGTCGCCGGATAGATGGGGCAGGAAGCGAACCTCGGGCACGATGTTTTTCTCTATGACCGATTGCAGGTAATCCTCATAAAAATAGGCTTTTCCCATGTCCGGGTAAAACTGTTTGCGGAACCAGTCCAGGGCAAAGCCCCCCACGGTAATGGCCAGGTAAAGCCAGGTGTTTTCCTCAACAGAGGTGCGGATATAGTATTTTTCATGGGTCACCGGCTGGGTGGTGGTGATGGTGGCGATTTCACTGGAGCCGGAGATGTTGTTGATGTCCCCGTTTTTTACTGCGCCGGCACCAAAGGCGGCGGCGGAGGTATCATTGGCCCCCACCAGCACCGGGATACCGGAGCGCAACCCCGAGGCGGTTGCCACATCCGAACACAGGCTGCCCGCCAAAGACAAGGACGGCCGTATTTCCGGAAGCTTATCCATGGAAAGGCCCAGTCCGTCACACAGCTCTTTTGACCAGCCTCCAAAGGAAAGGGTCTCATAAATGCCGGTGAAAGAGGCGTTGGTGGGGTCGATAATCCATTCATCCACCATTTTTTTGAGAAAGTATGTATTCAGGTGTCCAAATTTGTGAGTTTTTTTGTAAATATCTGGGCAATTGTCCTTGACCCAGAGCATGCTGGTACAGGAGATCCCCCCCGCGAAAGGAAGGTTCCCGTTGATGCGGAGAAAAGGTTCCTTGCCCAACCGCCGGACGGCATAACGGGACTGGGCATAGCTGCGCCGATCCAGATGCAAAATAGCGGGGCACAGGGGCGTGCCATCAACGTCCATGGCAATCAGGCAAGGGGAAAACACACAAAAGACCAGTGTGTCAATTTCCTTGATTTGTTGGCCGAAGTGGTGGCAGCCTTCCAGGAATGCTTGGTATACAACGTCCGCGTCCAACTGTACATGCATTTTGTTGAGAACCTGGTAATCATAGTAAACCTTGGTTGACGTGAGTATGTTCTGGTTATCGTCGGCAATAGCCATCTTTACAGAAGAGGTGCCAAAATCTGCTGATAGTATTCGCATTTACCCTCATTCCCTCCTATTGGTTCTGTCGTTCAAAATTAAAACTCAACTTGATGCGGTCGCCTCGGAAAACTACCCGGGAAAATTCGTAGGGGACTTCTTCCGTGGAATACATGGTGCATTCCATCAGCAGCACATGAAAATCCCGGGGACTCTCCAGATATTTGGATTGTTGGGAGGTGGTGACCACGCTCTCAAGAGTTTCGATGCCGTGTTTGGCAATAATACCGTACTCCCGTTTTTGGATGGTACAGAGCGGCTCGTGCTCAATATCCTTTTTAAAAAGATCCGGGCAAAGCGATGCAACGGTAAAGGTGGTGTGTATGCTGAAAGGCATGTTGTTGACATAGCGTACCCGGGTGATTTGGTATAGGGGACTACCCTCGTCAATGAGCAGACGGTCGGCCAGATAACGGTCCGCCTGCACGGTGCACATTTCGATCAAATTGGTATTGGTTTCATAGCCCATCTCTTCAAGCTGTTCCCGGATACCCTTTTTGGCCATGGTCACCGCTGTGATTTTACTCTCGGTCACAAAGGTTCCCTTACCGGGAACGCGGTAAAGCAATTGGTCGTTGACCAGCCTTGTAATCACATTCCGCACGGTGGTTCGGCTGATGTCAAAGCTCTGCTGCAGCTCATTTTCCGACGGAATGGCCTGATGGGGTGCATACTCACCGGTTGCGATTTTTTGTTTGAGCAGCTCGTACAATTGGATGTGAAGTGGTATGGGCCCGTCCTTTTTTAGTATGAGATATGCCCCCTCCCAACTACTCAGTTACAGCCCTGACTAACTCGTTTTCATTTCAATTAATATTCAGTATAGCATAGATTATGGGAAAATTCACCTAAAAATTGCTTGGCACTCATTTTCGGCGGGCACATTCAAGCAGAGGCAGAATCACACTGTTAAAATATTCTTCCGTCACCCCCTTTTCTCCAATCATCCGGGGGTTTTTGGCACCCTTTTTCCCGTCGTTGTGGTAATCCGATCCACCTGAAATCAGGTTCAGGCGGCTCTCATACCGCTGACGAACCTCGGACTCAATTTCCCGAGGCGTTTGGTTTCCTTTATAGCTGGTTTTGTCGTAGGGGTAAGCCGCCTCCATGCCGTCCAGTCCGGCGGCAATCAAAGGTTCGATATAGTCGAAGCGGCTCACCCGCCTGCCCTTTAGCTCCACCTGATCATCAATCAGGTAAGGGTGCGCCAAAATGGCCAGACCACCGGTATCCTTGATTATCCGGATAGCCCGGAGGGGATCAATTTTTTCTCTGCGCACACTGTATTTGGGTGTGTTCCGCACCAGAATTTTAGCCTCGCTCCAGTCCCTGGTGTACCCCTTTTGGGCGATGGCCTCAAAGATATGCTTGCGCTGAATATTGTGTTCCTGGCGGGGAGCGCCCTTGTTTTCCAGAAGCTCTTCCCAGGTCAGACTCATTCCGTCGGCGGCCAAAATTTCCACTAAGCGGCGGTAGCCTTCAATTTTGCTCCGTTGGCTTTCCTCTTTCACCGCGTCAAACAATGGGTCGGTAAAATCACAGCCCAGCCCGACAATGTGCACATCGTCCACATGGGTGTCACAGGAAAACTCAATGCCGTCAATGACCCGCAAACCTTTGGTCAAACCGTATGCGGCGGCACTGACAGTGTGCCCGTCCTCATGGGTTACCGGTATGGGCCGCACATCGTGGTCGGTTATGGCCAATACACGCAGGCCCAGCTCCGCCGCCTTGTCAATGAGCTCCCTGTTGGTGTCGTTTCCGTCTGAATGCAACGTGTGGGTGTGCAAATCACAGAGATAGCAAGCTTTTTCCACCATCTGCTACGCCTTTCCGTCCGATCCGAACAGCAATATATGTATGCGGACTGTTTCTTTAACCGCCTGGGTAAGGGTGTTGTCCAGGACGAATGGATTGGATTCATCCTGGTGCTTTTTCCAGAAATCCTCACTGGCGCCAAGATAAGCGACCTTGATAGCGGTGGAGATGTTGATCTTCGAAGCGCCCAGGGAAATCAGCTTGCGGAAAGTTTCATCAGAGAGTCCTGTGCCGCCATGAACCACCAAGGGACAGTCACACACCTCCTTGATATCCGCAAACCGCTGAAAATCAACAACCGGAGTCTTTTTGTATAAGCCGTGTGCCGTGCCTACCGCAGGGGCAAATGCGGTTACACCGGTACACCGGACAAATTCTTTGGAGGTTTCCACCTCAGCCAACAAAGCAGCATCGTCGGCTACGGCAATGTCATCCTCCACACCGGCGATGGCGCCCAGTTCCCCTTCTACCGAAATATCCAGCGGCGCGGCGTAAGCGGCCATGTCTGCTGTGAATTTGATGTTTTCTTCAAAGGGGAGGTGGGAGCCGTCAAACATGATGGATGTGAAGCCGGCATCAGCGCACGCTTTGGCTAACATGAAATCTGTGCAATGATCCAAGTGCAAAGCAACGGGTACACTCGCCTTTGCGGCCAGGCGGGAAACTGTCTCCACGCAGTCGTTCAGCCCCATCTGCTTCACGGTTTTGGTGGAAACCTGAATGATGACAGGGGCCCTGTTTTCCTCGGCTGCCTGGATGACAGCCGCCGCTGTCAGGTGGTTGAATATGTTAAAAGCGCCCACGGCGTACCCATTTGCGGTGGCGTCTTTTAGCATACGCTCCATGTTCATAAGAGGCATGATGATTCTCCTTTGAAAAACATTTGATGTTTATGGTATCTGAATTACAGCATATCATACATTCATACAGGTGTCAACTAATATCAACATGTATTAACTAGTATTATTTTAAATTTACACATTTTTACTATACGCCCGCTCCATGCCTAAAAATGTTTCATTCACTATACAGTCACCACTAATTCTGGTATAGTAATATCAAACAAAAGCGCTTTGGAGGCGAATCCTATGTCTAAAGCATTTAAGAAGCCGCGGTTGTATGAAGAGATTATTCGAAAGATATTGCAGGAAATTCAAAATGGTACGCTCCAGGCCGGAGACCGCCTGCCACCGGAACGGGAATTTGCCCAACAGCTCAATGTCAGCAGAACATCACTCAGGGAAGCCTTGCGCTCCCTTGAATCCATGGGATATATCGAATCCAATTTCAAAGGGGGGACGATACTCAAGGATGTTACCTTGCAAAATATCATAACGCCCTACCGGACAATGCTTTGGAGTGACAACAATTTAATTCAGGATTTTTTGGAAATGCGCATGTTGCTGGAAACACACATGGCCCTGCTTGCCGCGCAGCGCGCAACCGAGGAAGACCTCAAACGCATGAAAGACAGCATCGAGTCTATGCAGCGTGAAATTAAAATGGGAAAAATCGGTATTAAGTACGACGATTCTTTTCATAAGGCTATAGCCGCCGCCAGCGGCAACCAAGCCTTTATTGTGATGGTGGAATTGTGCGCGGAGATGCTCAGCCAGTCCAGGTATGCGACCATGTCCCTGCCGGGCCAGCCGCAAAAAACAATTTTGGACCACACGAAGATATATGAAGCCATACAAGACCGGGATCCGGACTTGGCGGAACAGATGATGCGTGAGCATTTAACCAAGGCGCGAATTAATCTGCAAATCAAGCAAAGCTAGTACTTCACCATGGCTAAAAACGCCGCAAGACATGCCGCTATTTAGTCGTGGGGGAGGGAGTGCCAGACAGAATCCAGAAAGACGCGCCTCATCCAAAAGGCAAGGTTTCAACCTGTAAATGCCACAGATCGAAGCCTTGCCCTTTTGGATGCTTTGTCATAGCTTATGGTATGACCATAACAAAGTTTAGATTAGTTATTTGGTAAATACGTAATTTTTTATATATGGTATTTTTATCCATATTCAGTAATGAAGCCAAAAATCAGTCAAATAAACTACAAAATTAGAACTATATAGAGTTTATTTTAATATTTAATGTCTATCTTTTTTAAACATTTATATTGACAGAGCCTCTTATCATATGTATAATGAGAACCAAAATTAGGGTTATGGTCATACCAAATAAATATGGTACGACCATAACGGGGAAAGGGAGCACCCTAAGGAATGTTGGAAGCACAGAATCACAAATCAAAAATAAGAAGGAGATTGGGTTATGAAAAAATTATTTAGTATGTTGTTATGCATGGTTCTTCTGTGTGCCGCGTTTGCCGGCTGCTCGTCATCGTCGGGTTCTTCCACCGCTTCAGCCGACACGACCAGTTCTTCCGCGGCTCCCGAGGCTGCGTCTTCCGGAGAGAAAATTGTGATCAAAGCGGGCCACGGCGCACCTGAAAGCGTTGCTATGCACCAGGGCTGGGTTAAGTTTAAAGAAGAGGTGGAGAAAGCTTCCGGCGGAAATATTACGGTGGAGATTTATCCCAACCAGCAAATGGGCGGGGACCGGGAGCTTATAGAAGCCACCCAGATGGGGAACCTCACCGCTTGCAGTCCCTCCACCACACCTGTGGCGGCGTTCTGCAAGGAGTTCTATGTTCTGGACATTCCTTTCCTGTTTTCTGATCGGGAAACCGCATACAAGGTGTTGGATGGCGACGCGGGACAGCAGCTGCTGAATTCCTTGGATACTGTCAGCCTGAAAGGCATGGGCTACATGGAAAATGGCTTTAGAAACTTTACCAACAGCAAGATTGAAGTGAAAAAGCCCGAAGACGTCAAGGGACTGAAGATCCGCACCATGGAAAATAAAATACACATGTCCTTTTGGAGTATGGCCGGCGCGTCTCCCACACCCATGGCTTTTGGCGAGCTCTTTACGGCGCTTCAGCAAAAGACGGTTGACGGACAGGAAAATCCCTTTGAGCTTATCAGCAGCAACAAGTTCTACGAGGTGCAAAGCTACGTAACCGAGACACAGCACATCTATACCCCTTATGTGGTGCTGTTCAATCTCAAGTTCTACGAAGGACTTTCCCCGGAAAACAAGCAGATTATTGACGATGCTATGAAAATTGCTGTGGATCACGCCCGGGAAGCTTCCATTCAGAGTGAAGTAGACAGCAAAAAAATCATTGAGGACGCGGGCGTCAAAATCACTGCTCTCACTGAAGAAGAAAAGAATGCATTCAGGGTCATCATGAGTCCTGTACTTTCAGAAGTACAAGAAGCCGCCGGCAATGAAATCGTTGACATCTTTGTGGCTGAGACAAACTATCAATAAATGCACTTGTGTTATGCGCTGACTGTTGATAGCAAGCTGTCAGCGCATAACTTTAAATGTAGTTGTGGAGGGGAATGGGTAGATGAAAAAAATCCTTTCGGCTTTGGATAAACACATTGAAGAATACTGTATGGTCGTACTTTTGGCCGTGATGTCCGTCGTTATTTTTGCCCAGGTGGTTTCAAGGTATGTTTTCAGCAACTCTATATCTTGGTCTGAAGAAATCGCAAGGTATATATTTGTCTGGGTTGTCTATTTTGCCATCAGCTATGGTGTAAAGGTCAATGCGCATGTCAAGGTGGACGCATTTATTACTTTCATGCCCAATTTCATGGCAAAGCCTATCCGAATCATCTCCAACCTTCTGTTTCTTGTCTTTTGCGGCTTGATGATGGTGTATGGCGTCAAAGTAGTGGACTTCATCCTGGCCTCAAAACAGTCCTCACCCGCGCTGGGGATGCCCATGGGACTGGTGTATCTGGCTGTGCCGGTGGGCTTTACCCTGACAGCCATCCGTCTTGTGCAGGACACCATCGCTAAATTAAAAGGGAAGGGGGAATAGCAATGGTAACATGGGTGCTGTTTGGCACGTTCGTTTTGTTTTTGTTGCTGAATCTTCCAATCGGTATCTCTCTGGGCTTATCCTCTGTCTGCGCCATGCTGGTGGGAGGAACCATGGACCTGACTTTCCTTGTGCGCAGCCTTGTCACAGCCAATGACTCCTTTCCCCTTATGGCGGTTCCCTTTTTCATCCTGGCGGGAGAGCTTATGGGCAAGGGCGGAATTTCAAAGCGGCTGCTCAACACCGCCAACGCGTTCTGTGGCCGGTATACAGGGGGCCTTGCCATTGTAACGGTAGTGACCTGTATGTTCTTTGCAGCCATTTCCGGATCCGGTCCGGCTACAGTTGCGGCCATCGGCGGCATCATGGCCCCCGCTATGATGGATAAGGGCTACGGAAAGAGTCTTCCTTCCGGAATTATCGCAAGCGCGGGCAGCATCGGCGTCATTATTCCCCCCAGTATTCCCATGGTCATTTACTGTGTATCCTCGGGGGTATCCATCTCCGCGCTGTTTATCGCCGGCTTCATTCCGGGTATTTTAGTTGGTGGTTTCCTCATTCTCTATTCCTGGGTATATTCCAAGAAGCACGGCTTCCATGGCGATGAGAAGCGGTATACAGCACGAGAAAAGCTGCATATCATCTACGATTCCAAATGGGCGCTGCTTGTTCCGGTTATCATTTTGGGCGGCATCTACGGCGGTATTTTCACCCCCACCGAAGCCGCGGCGGTAGCTGTGGTCTACGGGTTTATCATCGGCCGGTTTGTTTACAAGGATCTGGGGAACAAAGAGGTGTTCGAGGTGTTTAGAAGCGCCGCGCTGACAACCGGTACAGTCCTGATTATACTGGGAACCGCGGCCACTTTCGGACGCATCCTGACTTTGGAGCAGATTCCAACGCAAATCGCGGCCTTTATCCAAAGCGTCACCAGCAGCAAGATTATGGTTCTTTTGCTTATTAACATTTTACTGCTCATTGTCGGATGCTTTATGGAAACCCTGGCGGCGATTATCATTCTCACGCCAATTTTGCTGCCCATTGTCACCCAGGTTGGTGTGGATCCGCTGCACTTCGGCATTGTTATGGTGGTGAATCTGGCCATGGGCTTTATCACACCGCCCCTTGGCGTCAATCTTTTCGTCACCTGCGGAATTACCAAGCAGTCCCTGGAGGAGGTGTCGAAAGCAATATTGGGCCCTCTTGCCATGATGATTGTTGCGTTGATACTTTTAACCTACATACCCGAAATTTCCCTGTTGTTGCCAAAACTCATTACTGGGTATATACCCGCTTAAATGACAGGCCGCTGTGTCCTGGGTAAGAAAACACCCGGGACATAGTATTTCAAATAATGAAGAGGTGAAAGTGAATGAAGTTGTTGGAAGGCAAAATGGCCATTGTGACCGGTGGAGGAAAAAGCATCGGCAAGGCTATTTGCGCCGCTTTCGCGGCCCATGGCGCTGATGTTGCCATAATTGACATCGATGGGAAGCTGGCAGAGGCCTCCGCAAAAGAAATTGCAGCCCAAACCGGACAGCGGGTCATAGCTGTTAAGGCAAATGTAGCCAACGACGACGAGGTGAAAGCGGCAATTGCCCAGGTGGTGGAAGCCCTGGGGGCGCTGCACATTGTAGTCAACAACGCGGGCATCTGCTATCTGGCCAACAAGCCCGATCTGTTGGATGTAAAGGAAGAAAACTGGGACCGGACTTTTGCCGTCAACCTGAAAGGCTCCCTCTATTTTGCCAGGGCGGCCCGGGAGCATATGGTGAAAGCCGGCTATGGAAGGATCATTAATTTTTCGTCCCAGGCAGGGAAAAACGGAGGTCTGCGGGTGAGCCCTGAATACTCCGCTTCCAAGGCGGCGATTATGTGCCTGACCAAAACCTTGGCCGGTGATATGGGGAAGCTGGGGATTACCGTGAACACCGTTGCTCCGGGGCTGATTACCTCGGACATGACGAAGGATATGCTTTTTACCAACGACATGGTACCCTTGGGGCGTATTGGTACACCGGAAGATGTGGCGGATGCCGTGGTTTTTCTCGCCTCTGATTTGGCCCGCTATGTAACGGGTGTTTGCCTGGATGTCAATGGCGGCACTATTATGACCTGAATCGACGTTGTAGAAAATCAACGAAGCGCCCCTTACAGCAAAGGGAAGAAATAACCGGATTATCATTCCGTTTGCTATCATTATTAGGAGGAAATTCATGAGCGAAGAATATATCAAGTCATTGGTACAAAAATCAAAAAAAGCCCAAGAGGTGCTGGAAACCTATTCCCAGGAACAGGTGGATGCCATTGTCAGGCGCTTTGCCAGGATTGTTTTTGATGAGGCGGAACCCCTGGCTCGTATGGCGGCGGATGAAACGCGAATGGGAGTCTATGAAGACAAGGTGAAAAAGAACCAGGGAAAAGCGCGCATCATCTGGAACAGCCTTAAGGGCAAAAAGTCGGTGGGCGTGCTGCGCCGGATTCCGGAGGAGGGCATCATTGAGGTGGCAAAGCCCATGGGTGTGGTGGGGGCGGTAACCCCCTGCACCAATCCCATAGTCACCCCCATGTGCAACGCTATGTTTGCGGTGAAAGGACGAAACAGCATCATCGTTTCCCCCCATCCCCGGGGCAAGAAATGTGCTACACGGGTTGCAGAGCTCTATCGGCAGGCGCTGAAAGAATTGGGGGCGCCGGAGGATGTGGTTCAGGTCATTGAGGAGCCCACCGTGGAGCTCACCAACCTGCTGATGAAAGCGGTGGATGTGGTCATTGCAACTGGCGGCATGGGCATGGTGCGGGCCGCCTATTCCAGCGGAAAGCCCAGCTTTGGCGTAGGGGCGGGCAATGTCCAGTGCATCATTGATGAGGGGATGGACAGCGGCGAAGTGGCCGAAAAGGTCATAGATGGGCGCTGTTTTGACAACGGCATTATCTGCTCTGGAGAGCAGACCATTATTGTAAATGAGAAAGAATACGACCAGGTGCTGCAGGCGTTTGTCGATAAAGGCGCGGCGTATTTTGACGACCCCCAGACAGTTGAAAAATTCCGATCGGCGCTCTTTCAGAACGACATCATGAATAAAGATGTCGTGGGTCAAAGTGTTGCGGCCATTGCCGCAATTTCCGGTGTGGCTGTGCCGGAGGGAACCAGGGTCATTATTCTTAAGGCGGATGACTATGGGGAAAGAGATTTGCTTTCCAAGGAAAAAATGTGCCCGGTTATCAGCGCTTATCCGTGCAGGGACTTTGCCCACGGGGTGGAAATAGCCTATGCCAACCTGAAAGTGGAAGGTATGGGACATTCCGTATCCATCCACTCCAACAACCAGCAGAACCTGGAATACGCCGGGAATCGTCTGCCGGTGAGCCGGTTGTTGGTAAACCAGATCTGCTCCACCATGAACGGAGGCGCTTTTGTCAACGGACTTTCCCCCACCACAACGTTGGGGTGTGGAAGCTGGGGCAACAACTCCATCAGTGAAAACCTGTCCTACCGCCACCTGTTCAACGTATCCCGCATCGCCACCGTGATCCCGGGAAAGACCCAGCCGTCCGACGAAGAGATTTGGGGGTAACCGATGAAGCTATTGGAATATCAGGCAAAAGCGGTGTTTGATGCCTATGGAATCCCCACCATGAAAGGAATTGTGTTGGACAATCAGGAGGATGTGGCGGCGAAGATAGCCGCCGCCGGACTCAACTACCCCGTGGTGCTCAAGGCCCAGGTGCAGATTGGCGGCCGGGGCAAGGCGGGGGGCATCCAGTTTGCGGAGGATGGCAAACAGGCCCAGGAAATTGTGGATAGGCTGTTGTTCAGCGACTTGAAGGGCTTTAGGGTAAAGGAACTGCTCTGTGTGGAAAAATGCAGCCTTACAACCGAATGGTACCTTTCCATCTTGCTGGATCGGGGCGCCAAATGCCCTCTCATCATGTTCAGTCCCCAGGGAGGGATGGACATTGAGGAGGTGGCGCAGAATTCCCCCCAGAGCATCTTGAAGCTTCCGGTGGATCCCCTGCTGGGGATCACGGCGGATACTGTCCGATACCTTTGCAGCAAGAGCGGCATAGGCCTTGCTTTTGAGAAAAAGCTGGGGGATGTTCTGACAAAGCTATACACCGCGTTTCTGGAGTACAGCTGCTTGCTGTTGGAAATCAATCCCCTTTGTGTGGCGGAGGAAGGCGGGCTGATTGCACTGGACGGCAAGGTGGACATCGACGACAGCGCGCTGTTCCGCCTCCCGGATGTCACCGCATGGCGGGGCGCCCAGCAGGAGGACCCTCTCATCAAGGAAGCGCGTACTTTCGATTTCCTCTACATTCCGGTGGGGGAGGAGGGGGACGCGGCGGTCATGTCCAATGGCTCGGGGATGCTCATGAGCTGTATCGATCTCATGGCCAAGGCGGGAATTGCCACCACAGCGGCCTTGGATCTGGGCGGCGGCGCGACGGCAGTCCGCATCAGGGAGGCAGTGCGCATTGTGCTGTCCAATCCAAGAGTCAAAACCCTGTTTATCTGTATCTTTGGCGGCATCACTCGCTGTGACGAGGTAGCCGAGGGCGTGCGGATGGCCCTTTCGGAGTCCCGGGATGAGAAGCAGGTGGTCATACGCATGGAGGGCACCAACAAGCAAAAGGGACTGGAAATCGTGGAGGCTACCAGGGGCGCTCTCCATGTAGGCGGGATTGTGGAAGGCGTTCGGGTATTGGCGGAGGGGAGGGTGCAGAGATGAGTATATTGATAGATAAGGACACCCGCCTCATCGTCCAGGGCATCACCGGGCGGGAAGGCACCTTTCACACCGAGCAGATGCTTAGCTACGGCGCCAATGTGGTGTCGGGGGTAACCCCCGGCAAGGGGGGACAGACCGTTCTGGGCGTCCCGGTGTTCAACACGGTGCGGGAGGCGATGGAGGAAACCGGCGCCAACGCCTCGGTGGTGTTTGTGCCGGCGAAATTCACGAAGGACAGCGCCATGGAGGCAATTGAGGCGAATCTGCCCGTGGTTATCACCATTGCGGAACATGTGCCGGTTCATGACATGATGATCTGTTACCACACGGCCCGGCGCAAG